>JADHED010001376.1_pt1 | contig 20842 bp, 15 predicted proteins | sample 8952041 | NCBI WGS metagenome assembly JADHED01 (sample SAMN16124423, study PRJNA663239) | bioreactor sludge metagenome | isolation source: sludge (control) | place: India:Bengaluru | collected 2018-09-08
GCAGCCGTTCGGCCATCGCCGCGCGGACAATGGGCTCCAGCAGGTCCCACGCCGCCACGATCTCCCCGCTCACGAGGATGCGGTCCGGGTCGTAGGCGTTCACGAGCCCCGCGAGGCCGATGCCGAGGAAGCGCGCCGTGGCCCGCAGGGCCGCGTCGGCGCGGCCGTCGCCGCCGCGCGCCCGCGCAATCAGGTCTTCCATCGTGAAGGCGACGACGTCGGCCGGCAGCGGCGCGCGCGGCGAGATCTCGCGGCCGAAGTACCGCGACAGCGTGGCGAGGTTCGACACGTAGGCTTCGAAGCAGCCGCTGGCCCCGCAGGCGCAGATGGGCCCGTCCACGGCGAGCGGCGTGTGGCCGAACTCGCCGCCCACGTTGTGGCGGCCCCGAAGCACCTCGCCGTTCACGACGATGCCCACGCCCACGCCGTCGGACACCGACACGTACGCGATGTCGTCGCCCGCCTCGCGCCCCGGCTGCGACCAGACGTGCGCGAGCGCGCAGGCGCGGCCGGAGTTCTCGACGAACACCGGCAGGCCCGTGCGCCTGGCGAGCCCCTCGCGGAACGCGACCTCGCGCCAGTCGAGCCGGGGCGAGTAGACGATGCGGTCGCCGGCGCGGTCGACCATGCCGGGCACCACCACGCCGACGCCGTCGCAGTGCGGCAGGTCGGGATGGGTGGCCAGCGTCTGGCGGACGCGATCGGCGATGGCGCGGATGGCCGCCTCGGGGTCGGCCGGGGTGGGCAGGCTCGTGGCGCCCACCACCGGTTCGCCGAGCAGGTCGGTGACCATCACGAAGGTGCGCGTGGGCCGCACGTCCACGGCGACGATCGACCGGCGGCGGGAGTCCACGTAGAGGAACGTGGGCTTGCGGCCGCGGGACGACTCGCCGGTGGCGCCCTCGACGACGAGGCCCTCCGCGGCGAGGTCGCTGACGAGCAGGCTGACGGCGCCGCGCGTGGTGCCGAGCAGGCGGGCGAGGTCGGCGCGCGACAGGGGTTGCCGCGTGCGGATCAGGTTGAGGACGAGGCGCCGGTTGATCTCGCGGGAGAGCCCGCGCCTGGCGACCGTGAGTGACGAGGGGGGCAGGCGGCGCACCACTACGGGCCGACAGCGTAGCAGAAGCGGCGTGGGGCGTCCGCGAAATGTCCCGCGCCGGGACAAATAGACGACCACCCGCGCGGGCCGCGGCGCGCGCGTCGGCGGCGCGCGTGGCGGCGAGTGGCGCTCCCGGCGCCAATTTCCGTCGTCTGCTGGCGTGGGGCCTCGTCGCGCGCGTGGCTGGTCTGGGGCGGCCGGGGGCCGCCGGCGGGCGCCGGCCGGCGCCGGGCCCGAGATTGTTCGAATTCGGGATGAATCCAATTCGGGCGATTTGGTGTTAAGCTATGGGCCTTGAGGTCAGACCACTTGGGGTCCGGTGGACGGGCCCCCGCACAGCCCCTGGCCTCCGAGAGCCGCACCGATGTCCACTGCCACCCTCGAGAAAGCCCAGACCGTGTTCCGGCGCACCAACGCGCATATCGGCCGGAAACTGAGCGTCACGCCGGCCAACAGCGCCATGCGCGAGCTCAGCTACGGGCGCATCGTGCTCGACGCCTCCACGCCCGCCGTGGCCTTCGGCACCGAGGGCGACGAAGTGGCCCTGATCGGCATGAGTGGCCAAGCCACCGTGCGCGTCGACGGCCAGCCCTATGCCATGGGCACCTTCGACACGCTCTACATCCCGCGCGGCCACCAGGTGGAGGTCACCACCGACGGCGCCTGCGACATCGCCGAGTGCCGCGCCCCGATCACGGGCACCTATCCGCTGCAGTACATCCGCTACGCCGACGTCGAGGCGAACCCCGGCCTCAAGTTCCAGGCCGGCGAGCCCGGCGCGCGCCGCACGCTCAACATCCTCGTCGGCAAGAACGTGGAGGCCGGGCGCCTGATGGCCGGCGTCACCTGGTCCGAGGCCGGCAACTGGACCAGCTGGCCGCCGCACGAGCACGAGGCGCTCGCCGAGGAGCTCTACGTCTACTTCGGCATGCCGCCGGGCGTCTTCGGCCTGCAGCTGGTCTACACCGACAGCCACGAGCCCGAGCGCGTGGAGATGGTGCGCGACGGCGACGCCGTGCTGATGCCCAAGGGCTACCACCCGAACGTGGCCATCCCCGGCCAGTCGATCAAGTTCCTGTGGGTGATGGCCGCCCACCGCGAGACCGAGGACCGGCTCTTCGGGGTCGTCAACGTGCACCCCGACTTCGCGCAGGCCAAGAGCGGCCTGGAGGCGGGGCGCAAATGAGCGTCATCGACACGTTCCGCCTCGACGGGCGCGTCGCCCTCGTCACCGGCGCCACCGCCGGGCTCGGGGCCGGCATCGCGGCCGCGCTGGCCGAGGCCGGCGCCGACCTCGTGGTCCACGAGCGCGAGAAGGTGCCCGAGGACACCATCGCGCTGGTGCGGGGGCTCGGCCGGCGGTGCGAGGGCATCACCGGCGACCTCAGCGACCGGACGGTGCCGGTGCGGATGATCGCCGAGGCCGAGGCCGCCTTCGGCCGGCTCGACATCCTGATCAACAACGCCGGCATGATCTACCGCCAGCCCGCGCACGAGCACGCCGACGACATGTGGGACAAGGTGCTGGAGATCAACGTCTCCAGCCCGTTCCGCCTGGCCAAGGAGTTCGGCCGCCGGCTCATCGCGAAGGGCGCGCCCGGCAAGATCGTGAACACGGCCTCGCTGCTGGCGTTCCAGGGCGGCATCCTGGTGCCCTCCTACGCCGCGTCGAAGGGCGCCATCGCGCAGCTGACCAAGGCGCTCGCCAACGAGTGGGCCAACAAGCAGATCAACGTGAACGCGATCGCGCCCGGCTACATGGCCACGGCCAACACCGCGCCGCTGCGGGCCGACGAGACGCGCAACCGGCAGATCCTGGAGCGCATCCCGGCCGGCCGCTGGGGCACGCCCGAGGACCTGGCCGGCGCGGCCGTGTTCCTGTGCTCGCGCGCGAGCGACTACATCACCGGCCACGTGCTCGTGGTCGACGGCGGCTGGCTCGCGCGCTAGCGGCCCCGAGGAGAACCCACGTCATGGTCTTCGTCAAGTCGTCCGAGCGGCCGGCCGAGCAGACCGGCCCCGGCGTCACGCGCCAGGTGCTGGGCTACGACCCCACGCTGATGATGGTGCGCTTCACCTTCGAGCCCGGCGCCGTCGGCGCGCTGCACCACCACCCGCACCGCCAGGTGTCGTACATCGAGAGCGGGCGCTTCGAGGTGACCATCGCCGGCCAGCAGACCGTGCTGGAGCGCGGCGACTGCTACTTCGTCCCGCCCGACGCCGTGCACGGCGTCGTGGCGCTCGAGCAGGGCTCGCTCGTGGACGTGTTCGCGCCGGCCCGCGAGGACTTCGTCAAGGCCTAGGCCCGGCCGCGGGAGGCGCGCGCCGCCCGCATCGTCGTTTCGTGGGCGCACGTGCCCGCCCCTCCGGGCGCGTGCGCCGTCCCTTTTCCGAGGTTCGGGGCTCCATGGCTCACCAGGGTCGCAGCCAGACCGTGTCGTCGATCGAGGCGGGCGGCGTCGTCGCCGTCATCCGCCTCCAGGATTCCAACAAGCTGCGCGGGGTCGTCGACGCGCTCGCCGCCGGCGGCGTCCGCGCGCTCGAGGTGACGATGACCGTGCCCGGCGCGATCCGGCTGATCGAGGAGATCGCGCCGACGCTGCCCGGCGAGTTCCAGCTCGGCGCCGGCACCGTGCTCGACACCGAGACGGCGCGGTTGGCCATCCTCGCCGGCGCCCGCTACATCGTCGCGCCGGTGTTCCGGCCCGAGGTGGTGCAGATGTGCCACCGCTACGACGTGGCCGCCATGCCCGGCTGCTTCACGCCCACCGAGATCCTCGCGGCGTGGGAGACCGGGGCCGACGTGGTGAAGGTGTTCCCGGCCACGGCGCTCGGGCCGGGCTACTTCAAGGACGTGCGCGGGCCGCTGCCGCAGGTGAAGCTGATGCCCACCGGCGGCGTGAGCCTCGAGAACGCCGGCACCTGGATCAAGGCGGGCGCGGTGGCCATCGGCGTCGGCACCGCGATGGTGGACGCCAGGGCCGTGGCCGCCGGCGACTGGGCCGCGATCACCGCGAAGGCGAAGGCCTTCGTGGAGGCCGTGGCGGCCGCCCGGGCCGCGTAGGGGTCCCGGCTGGCGCGGCGTGCGGCCTGGCGTTCCGCGGCGCTCATTGAGCGCGCCCCCAGCGTCGTACGTGGCCAGCGGTGCCCCGGGGTGGGAAGACCCAAAGTTCCCTGGGGTCTGAAGACCCCAGGCTACACCCTCGGGTGTGGGCCAACCTCCGGATGCAGCCGCAAGCCTCGAGCCCCGCAGCTCTGCGAAGCGGGACCCGAGGCCCCAAGGCGCAAGCCGCAAGCCGCAAGCCCCGCAGATCTGCGAAGCGGGACTCGAGGCCCCAAGGCGCAAGCCGCAAGCCTCAAGCCCAGATCTGCGAAGCGGGACTCGAGGCCCCAAGGCGCAAGCCGCAAGCCTCAAGCCCCGTAGATCTGCGAAGCGGGACTCGAGGCCCCAAGGCGCAAGCCGCAAGCCTCAAGCCTACTCGACCAACCCAATCGCCCACGGCAGCCCGTGGCCCGTGGTCCAGCCGAAGAAGCGCAGCCCGTGCAGCGGATCCCAGTTCGGGGTCCGTGCGCGGGCGGCGGCGGGGAACTCGCGCCGGTACCACGACGGCGCGTTCGGGATGCGGTCGATCGTCGCGAGCGCCGCGGCGAGCTCCGCGCGCGTCCAGCCCTCGCCGATCGGCCTCGGCAGTGCGGCCGTCTCGAGCAGCCGCGCGCGGCGCACCGCCTCCTCCCGCAGGCTCGGCTCCCGGCTCAGCTCGTAGCCGATGGCCAGCGGGAACAGCGACGCCAGGTACGACTCCATCCAGTGGTTCAGCGACGGCACGTCGCGCTCGCGGCGCGCGTGTCGCACCAGCGCGTCGCGCACGGCGGTGTCGCCCGTCGCCAGCCAGTAGCGGTGCAGGCCGTGCGTGGCGTACACCTGCGAGTAGCCGTAGCGCTCGATGGCGAGCACGTCGCCGTTGGCGCGCGCCTGCGCGAGCATGCGCCGCACGCGGTCCTCGAGGTCGGCCTGGTACTTCGGGTCCTTCGTCGCGTCGTAGACCTCGGTGAGGTTCCACACCGCGAGGTAGAGGCGGCGCCCCGTCAGCTCGTGCTCGCCCCACATGCGCCGCAGGTGCATGTCGGCCGTCTGGCGCGCCACGTCGAGCGCGCGGTGGTCGGCCGCGAGGTAGTAGGACGCCATCCAGCCCTGCACCCACACGTGCGCGCTGAGCACGTGCATCCAGTGCTGCGGTGAGTGGCGGCGGCCGATGCCCCGCCACTTGGAGCCCGGGGGCTCGGCGGCGGCGCGGAACCACTCCACCGCCTGGTTGTTCTCGCCGCGGTACTCCGGATCGCCCGGCCAGTGCGTGTTGTCGACGTCCATCGTGTGGCGGCTCATGGCGAGCGCGGCGTCGAAGTAGCGCGCGTCGCCGGTCCGCAGGAACTGCATCCACACCTGGAAGTCCTGCGCGGGCTCGTTGTGGCCCCACATGTCCCACTTGCCGCCGTCGAAGCGCTGCTTCAGGTCGCCGAAGTCGAAGAGGCCGAACCACGGCGCCCAGCGCTGGTTGAACAGCATCCAGTCGAACTTGTAGTCGAGGGCGCGCTCGAGCGCCGGCTGCGTGCCCGTGCGCGGCGCGAACGGGCCGTACACGCCGCTGCGCGCGTACCACGCCGGGTCGGCGTGCGCCACCGGCGGGTGCAGCACGTAGCCCATCGTCCTCGCGATGTCGTCGGCGGGCGCGGCCCCGTGGAGGTAGAGCACGAACTCGCTCGTCTTCGCGAGCCCCTGCGCCCAGTTCTCCACCGAGCCCTCGGCGCCGGGCTGGGCGTTCATGCGCGCGAAGCTGGCCGGGCCGGCCGCGGGCGACCACGTGAACGCCTCGAGCAGGCCCGTCTCGCCGTTCACGCGCACTTCCTTCGGGTACTCCTCCAGGAAGTGGCGCATGCCGATCGCCACGCCGCGCGTGCCGTCGGAGACGTCCACCCAGCCGACGGCGCGTTCCGCGCGATCGATCTCGCGGCCGCCGGCCGTGAGCGTGGCGGAGAAGCCCCCCTGGCGCCTGTCGTTGGGCGATTCCGGCGGCGGCCCGGCGTGCTCGCCCCTGGGGCCCAGCTGGGTGACCGACGCCGTGGTGGCGCCCAGCGCCGTGCGCGCCACGCGCGTGCGCCCGCTCGCGTCCCACCACGCGCCCTCGCCGAGCGACGTCGTCAGCGTCCGGGTGGGGCCGAGCTTCAGCGAGAGCGCGAGGCCGGCGCCGGCGATCTGGTCCTCGGGCTGCATCCAGCCCGGGTCCTGCGGGTCGCCCTTGGTGAGCGCGTCCTTCTGCGTGGCCACGTGCGGGAACTCGCCCGGCTCCACGCGGTGGCGATCGGGCACGCCCGTGTAGACGAAGGTGTGCAGCACGCGCACGTAGGAGCGGCCGGCGTAGGCGTGGATGCGGGTGACGAAGGGCGCCGCGTCGTTGTCGCCGCGGCCGTAGCGGTACTCGCCCTCCACGCGCAGCACAGCGTGCAGCGGGCCCGTGCCGCGCTCGATGAAGGTCTGCTTGACGATGGCGCGGGCGGGGTCGAGGCCGGCGGCGTCGAGCAGGTCGACGAAGGAGCCGCGCGCCTGCGGGCCGACGGCGACCACGTCGCTCTCGTCGATGCCCTTGCCGTCGAGGTCGAAGGCGGCCTCGCTGAGGAAGCCGCCCTCGCCCTGGCGCACCAGCAGGTGCATGGGGCCGGCCTGGATGTCGAGCTGCCCGCGGTCGCGGGGGTTGTTGACCACCTGCAGGTCGCCGTCGAGGGCGGCCACCGGCAGCGTGCGGCGCACGTCGCGGCCGGCCTCCACGGTGTAGCGGTCGGCGGCCTCGGCGAAGAAGAAGATCCACACCCACTTCAGGCTGGGATCGGCGGGCTCCCAGGTGCTCACCTCGGTGACCTGGGCGCGCACTTCGCGGCCGTCGGGGCCGAGGAGGCGCACCTGGTCGGGGGAGGTGACGAGGCCTTTCGGCAGCGGCAGGCCGAAGGTGAGCGGCGCGCCCGGGGCGTGGCGCTCCACCGTGATCGGGATGCGTTCGGCGGCGGCGGCGTGGAGGGGGAACGCGAGGAGCAGGGCGAGCAGGGCGGCGAACCGGGACGATGAGGGCACGGGATCCAGCGGACGTGAACGCGACCGCCCCATGCGGAGGCGCACCCGCATCTTACTTCCTGTGTCTCGCATTCGGCTGGGCCGTCGCAGATGCACGCCGTGCGGTCGAGGTGGCGTCCCGCCGCGGCGTGGCGCGGGCCGCCGGCGGGCCGCCGGTGCGCGCGGCGGTCACTTCTTCCCGTAGTCCTTGTAAGCCCAGTTCTGCACGGCCGACTGCCCGCGCGGGATCGACGGCGTCTTCCACGCCGGCCCGAGCAGGTGCTTGCCGAGCAGCAGCATCTGGCCGACGTGTTGCGCGTAGTGGGCCACCTGGCGGGTGATGGCCTCGAGGACGGTGAGGGCCTCGCCGCGGATGCGGACCTCGCGGGTGAGGTCGGCGGGCGTGAGCGCGTCGAGCGTGGCGAAGGTGAGGGTCCAGCCGGCGTCCCACGCCTCGCGCAGCTGCGCGCGCGTCCAGTGGGCCTGCGGGTCGAACTCGCCGTCGCGGTTGCGGTCGGGCTTCTCGCCGTCGGTGGTGAGGAAGTCGGTCCAGCGCGAGCGCATGTTGCCGGCCACGTGGCGGACGATGATGGCGAGGCTGTTGGCGTGGGGATCGAGCAGGTGGTTCACCTGGTCGTCGGTGGCGAGCTGGTCGATGACGGTGCGGCCGAGGCGTTCGAGGCGGCGCATCTCGGCGACGAGCGTGGCGAGGGCGTGCGCGTCGAGGGAGGACATCGGGGGCTCCTTGGGGTGAGGCTCGATGATAGCGCCGCGTGGGGCGGCTGGTGACGTCACGTGGCTGCGGCTTGACCGCGAGTTCGCGCCTGGCGAGATTAGCCAATCATGATCCAGGTGAACATGCACGAGGCCAAGACGCGGCTGTCGGAACTCGTCCAGGCGGTCGAGGAGCGCAACGAGGTGGTCGTGCTCTGTCGCGACGGGAAGGCCGTGGCCGAGATCCGTCGCCGGCCCGGGCGTCGGGCTGGGCGGCGCCTCGCGCCCGATGGCCGGTTCGCCGTGACGTTCGCGCCCGGCTATGCGCCGGCCGAGCCGCTCGCCGACGACGAGTGGCCGTTGGGGGCGCGGTGAACGTCCTGCTGGACACGTGCGCGGTGCTCGCCCTGGCTCGAGGTGAGCTGCCGCGCGGGGCGGCGGCCGCGCTGCGGCGCGCGGGCGAGGCGTGGGTGTCGGTGGTGAGCGCGTGGGAAGTGACGATCAAGGCCGACGCCGGCAAGCTCCACCTGAAGGGCACGGTGGAGGAGTGGTTCCAGGGGCTGGTCGAGCGGTACGACCTGCGTGACGTGCCGCTCGACGTGCGGACGGCGTGCGCGGCCGCGGCGCTGCCGCCGGTGCACCGGGATCCGTTCGATCGCGTCATCGTCGCGCTCGCGCTCGCGCACGGGCTCGCCGTGCTGACCTCCGACGAGAACATCGCCAGCTATCCCGGTGTGAAGACGGTCTGGTGAGGGGGCGGCGGGGCGTGCCGACCCGGCGCGTCGCTCGCGCGGGCTCGTCCGTCGAAGCCCCATCGAGGTGAGGGTGGGCCGTGCGGTCCGCCGCTGCGGAGCGCCCACGTCCGCCCCCCACCGAATCGCGGCGTTCGCGGGGTGCCTGTGATCGCCGTGGGCCAGCTGTCGCCCGGCCCGCACGTACCGGCGCTCACTGGCGATTCGTCCCGCTGACGTCGATCCGCGGGCTCCGCGGGGCGCCCTCCGAGGCGGCCCGCTCGGCCTGTCACGACGCCCGCCTGTCCCAATCCATTCTCACGCGCGACGACGTGAAGGCGCGGGGCTTGGGACGACTGGCCCACCCATTCACGAAACATTTGACGCGGCCGCCGCGCCTCCGTAGATTCGGCGGACCTGCAACCAAGTGTGACCTGGGTTGTCAGGGTGGGGTGGGAGGGTTGGGGGGCGGGCCGTAGCAGGACCATCGCCGCCAAGCGGGCCAAGTGACGCTGCAAGGGGTGCCGGTCGAAGGGGCCGGCGAAGAGAGGAGCACACTGTGTCGACGTCGTCTGATTTGACACTCCAGGTACTCAAGCAAGCCGTGGCGAAGGCGGCGGCGTTCAGGTGCCGACGGCGTCTGCAGCCCGCCGGGGGTGAGGGAGACAAGGTGTTCCCTCCAACCTTTGCCGGCGCGGTGTACTCGCTCGAAAGACGACGAATGCCTGGCCGGCCCGAGCCCGTCCAATGTGTCCTTCTGGACAGCGTCCAAAGCCAGGCGAACCGGATGGAACAGGCACTCCAGGACGCCGTCGACGCGAAGAAGCTGGAACTGCCGCTGGTTGTCGTCGACTTCTCTGCGCACGACCCACGCGAGGATGGGGCATCGCAGGAGGTAATGCTGGTTGACGCCGTCGGCAGAGTGACGAGCCTGCAGTTACCCCATCGCCTCGCGGACGCCGTGCTGCGCGACAGCGAACTGAACGGTACGCCGTTCCGCAGTTCCGAGGTGGGCAGCGCACTGAACCGGGTGAGCCCGGCAAACGCCACTCCGCTTTTCCAGATGTGCCCCACGGCGTTGTTGTTTGGCATGTGGGATTCGACTGGCCCGAAGGGGGGTCTTGGCCCGAAGTTTGAGCGCGCGATGGTCTCGGAGGTTGTCGGCGTTGGCGCGGAGTGGCAGGAGGATTACCGCGCTAGAGGAGTCCGGAGGGATCCGCTCGAGATCCGGGCTGCCGTCAAGGTAGTGCAGACTCCGGACAAGTCGTGGCGCCTGGCGGCTGAGAAGGAGAAGGCGGCAACGGAGCCATCCCGGATCAATCACTCGAGCGTGCCGTTCGATTCCGCCAACTGCGGAGTGACAGTCGAGTACGCCGAACAGACCACGACCTTGTCTCTGATCGTCCTCAGGCGCCTTCGATTCCCTTTGAACGGGTCACCGAGCCCGGACGTCGATGCCGCCGCCCGCACGGTCCTGGCCGCGCTTGGCCTCGCTGCTGCGACGCTGGCGTTCCACTCCGGCATGGGCCTGCGGTCCCGCTCTCTGCTTTGGCCCGATAGGCCGATGGAGTGGGAATTGCTGGACGAGCCCGGCGTGCCGCCAAGCCGATACGCGCTGTCGGTAGAGCAAGCGATGAGCCTTCTCGAGGGTGCGGTGGGTGCCGCAAAGGCTGCAGGCCTTCCGTGGTTCGCCACGCCGGTCGAGTTGAAACCATCTCGGCAGCTGGTAGAACTCGTACGGCGGAGCCAACTCGAAGCGATCAAGGACCCCGAAGGCGGGAACTGAAGATGCTCGCGCTTGGCATTCGCTACCTGAATGGGTTCGTGGCGGCATCAGAGGCAGACTCGCACGACCGGCCTGAGTGGCCACCGCACCCAGCGCGGATCTTCATGGCGCTGGCGTCGGCCCACTTCGAAACGGGCGGGGAGCCTGTGGAGCGGGAAGCGCTCGAGTGGCTGGAGAGCCTCGACGAACCGCCACACATTCGCGCGGGCGACGCCAGTCCTCGTGCAGTGGTCACCCACTACGTGCCGGTCAACGACAGGGTCGGGCCGGCGAAGGCCATCCTACAATCGGCCCAGGCGCTCACCCGTGACCGCCAGCCTCGAACGTTCGCGCGGGCGTGGCTGGAGGACGAAGTCGTGCACGTCTACTGGACGCACGCGGAGCCTCCAGCGCACCTCCGCACCGCCCTGGAGCAGCTGTGCCGGAAGGTCACGCGCATCGGGCACTCGGCGTCGCTCGTCCAGGTATGGCTTGCGTCGCCAACGGAAGTGGGCGAGCCGACGTGGGTGGTCGATCGCGACCGGCCGGAGGCTCACCTTCGGATCGCAGGGCCAGGGACGCTCGAGTATCTCGAGGATTGCTACAACGGGGAGGAGGTCGAACGCTGGGGCGCCCTCCTCCTGAGGACTGCCGAGGGCGCTGACGCGACGAGGCAGAAGCCCGCCAAAGGTGCGCTGCCAAACACCCGTCTGCCAAAGGCCACACCCGTGCGGCGGCGTCCCGAGCTGCGGCTCTGCGAGGGCTACGCTCGACCGCGATCAAACGAAAAGCGGGCAGCGGCCCCTGGCACCGTGTTCAGCCCGCAACTCGTCGTTCGCACGCTGGAGCGAGAGTCTGGCCCGAACAGCGCACTCGACCTGTTGTGTGCGCCTCAGGTCGCGGGCCGCTGGCGTGACGCCATCCTCGCGCACCTCGAGGGGATGTCCGAGATGGCTCGGCAGGTGATCTCAGGTCATGACCGTGCGGGACGGGCGCTCCAGGAGCCGCACCTCGCATTCGCTCCGCTCGCCTTCGTCGGGCATCCGCACGCGGACGGTCACTTGGTGGGCATGGGCATCGTTATGCCTGAGGCGATCGAGGCCGAAGTGCGCCGCGACGTGCTTCGTGCGCTGGGACGTGTCGAGCGCCTCGTCTTGGGACATCTCGGAGTCTGGCGCGTCGGTGGGGTCGGCCCGGCCGACCCGCGCAGCAGTCTTCGGCCGCCCACATGGACGGCGCACCCGCATGGAGCCACGCACTGGGCGTCGATAACGCCAGTTGTCTTCGATCGCCACTCGAAGGAGTCGGGAGCTTCCCACTACCGGCAAGAGGTTGCGGAGATGATTGCCCAGGCGTGCGTTCGTGTGGGCCTTCCGCCGCCGCGCGACGTGATCGTCACGGCCGTGTCTGCACACCTTGGCGTTCCGCCCGCGCACGCCTTTCCGAGGCTCGAGCGCAAGGACGGTAGCCGGCGTCGCCACGCGCACGCGATTCTCGTCTTCGACAAGCCTGTCCGAGGGCCACTGCTGCTTGGGGCCGGGCGCTATCGCGGTTATGGCGTGTGTCGTCCACTGGACGCTGAGGAGGCGCTGGCATGACCGGACTCCCGCCGTTTGCCGACGTCTTCTCCGCGCTCTGGGAGCGGGAGGCGTTCCCGTGGCAGACGATGCTCGCGGAACGAACGGCGGCTCGCCAGTGGCCCAGGGCTCTGGATCTTCCGACTGCCGCGGGCAAGACGGCCTGTATCGACATCGCACTCTTCGCACTGGCGATTCAGGCCGACCGACTCGTGAAGGACCGCACGGCCCCACGCCGCATCTGGTTCGTGGTCGATCGCCGCATCGTGGTCGACGAGGCGTACGAGCGCGCGCACACGATCGCCGAGAAACTCGCCACCGCCAAAGAAGGTCCGCTGCGCGTCTTGGCCGATCGGCTTCGGCAATTGGCCGGAACCGACCGCCCGCTCGCCGTGGCGCGGTTGCGCGGTGGTGTGTTTCGCGACGAAGGGTGGGCGCGGCTGCCTTCACAGCCGGCCGTCATCACGTCAACCGTTGACCAGATCGGCTCCAGGCTTCTGTTTCGCGGTTACGGGCGGAGCCACCTGGCTGCACCCATCCTGGCGGGGATCGCAGCCAACGACAGTCTAATCCTGCTCGACGAGGCGCACTGCGCGGTTCCCTTCCTCCAGACCCTCCGTGCCATCGAAGGCTACCGGGGAGTCGCCTGGGCGGAGCGGCCGCTGAGTTCGCCGTTCGCCTTTGTCGTGATGTCCGCCACCCCTCCTCCTGGCCTGCCCGAGGACGAGGTGTTCCCCGGCGCCCTTCGCGAAGCGGCCCTCGACCACAGCGTGCTTCGACAGCGCTTGCGGGTGAGCAAGCCTGCGGCACTCGTCCAGGTGAAGACAAAGGCGGCCGCCAGGCGCGACGCGCCCGATCCACTGGTGACTGAATCGGTGCGGCGGGTGCGCGGCTGGCTCGGGGAGGGCCTTCTGCGGATTGCAGTAATGGTCAACCGGGTGGCGACCGCCGGGCTGGTCGCTGACGCCCTTCGTGCCGAGATCGGTGAGCAGTCCGAGGTCGTGCTGCTCACTGGCCGGCTGCGCCCGTACGAACGCGATCACATCGTGGCGCAATGCAAGCGATTCCTGAGGGTCCGTGACCCAGATACCCCCTTGAGGCCCCTGGTTCTGGTGACTACCCAGTGCCTCGAGGTCGGCGCGGATTTCAACTTCGACGGGCTCGTGACTGAGGCGGCAAGTCTGGACGCACTCCGTCAACGCTTCGGCCGGCTCGACCGGACGGGCGCCGCCGGACGGTCCCGCGCCGTGGTGCTGGTTCGGGACCACGACACCAACCTCGATGAGTCCAAGCCTGACCCCGTATACGGAACTGCGATTGCCGCCACGTGGCGGGTGTTCCAGGAGAAGGCCAAGCTCACGACGGCTGCTGGCAGCGATGCGCCGGTGGTCGACTTCGGCGTCGAGGCCCTTCGGTCCGCGCTCGATGATGTCGAAGACCTTGCACCGTTGCTGGCGCCCACCGCAGACGCGCCGGTGTTGCTGCCGGCCCACCTCGACATGCTCTGTCAGACTGCACCGCCGCCGTACCCGGACCCAGACGTGCAGCAGTACCTGCATGGTGTCGGCCGCGGCTCTCCAGAGGTGCACGTCGTATGGCGTGCGGACCTCGGCGAGGACCAGGGGGCGTGGGTCGAAGCAGTGGCGGCTTGCCGTCCGGTGGGCGGCGAGATGCTTGCCGCGCCACTCTGGCGAGTGCGGGACTGGCTGGGCCGGGTTCGCGATGGGGATGACGACACGGATGTCGAAGGAGCGTTGGGGGCAAGCGACGCAGACCCGCGTGCGGTGCGGTCGTGCGTTGTGTGGCGTGGGGGCGGCAGGTCGAAGGTGGTCCAGAGGTCCGAGGAGATAGCCGCGGGAGATGTGGTTGTCGTGCCCGCCGCGTACGGGATGGGGGAACTCGCGCGACCGGGGGGTGTCGAGGGGGTGGGCCGCGGCCAACTCGACCTCTGGGAACGGGTGCTTGAGGGCTCGGGCCGTCCCGCTGCGGTTCGCCTGCAGCGAGCACTCGTCGAGCCGTGGCTGCAATGCGAGCCGCTCCGCGAACTCGTCGAGCTTGCAGAGGCTCCCTCGGTCGACCGGCAGCAACTGGTCGACGTGGTCGACGCCGTCATTGCCCACGTCGCGGACACGCACGGGGAGGCGCAGCCGCCTTCCTGGTGGCTGGAGTTGCTGAGGGCCTCGCGGTCGGGGCGGGTCGAGCGACATCCCGCGGGCGGGTTGGTGCTCGTCGCTCGCCAGAGCGCCGGCTGCGCCGACGAACCCGACATGTTCGCGGATGACGACGACCTCACGTCCGTGGGCGCTGGCGCGCAGTCGCTCGACGACCACTCGACCCTCGTACGTGACACGGTCGACAAACTCGCGGCGCGCTGCCTCCCGGACGAGTTGCACGCGCTCATGGTCGAGGCCGCGTTCTGGCACGACTGCGGGAAACTCGACGAGCGGTTCCAGAACTTGCTTTGGCAAGGGGACCGCATTGCGCCGCTAGTCGCAAGGTGGGCGCTGGCCAAGTCGTCGAGGATCCCGGCATCCTCCGCCGAGCGGCTCGCGCTGCGCGAGGCAAGCGGCCTGCCCGAGAGTTTCCGGCACGAGATGTTGTCCGTGCAGATTGCCGAAGTGCACGTCGCGGCTTCGATGGAGCCGCGCCGGGCCGAGTTGTTCCTTCACCTTCTCGCGAGCCATCACGGACATGCCCGTCCGCTTGCCCCCATCTGCGAAGACACCGATCCTCCGTCAGTCCAAGGGCGGCTCGGAGCCACCCCCGTGGCGCTGTCGGGTGACGAAAGGCGGCTCTGGACCGCGCACAGAGCCGATTCAGGCGTCACCGATCGGTTCTGGTCGGTGACGCGCCGCTACGGGTGGTGGGGCTTGGCGTATCTCGAAGCCATCCTGCGGCTCGGTGACTGGTATGCAAGTGCCCTGCGGAGGACGAGCGCGGCAGACACGGAGGAGGCGACGTGAGCGCATCCCGGTCGAAAGGCAGGTCCATCGAACTCAGCGGTCTCGACGGAGCCAATCCTCTGGGATTCTTGGCGGCTGTCGGAGCACTGGTGGTCGCCCGCAGTGCGGGCGAGTTCGAAGGGCGGTTGCGTTGGAAGCGCGGCCGAACCTGGATACCCGTAGTGGATGGCTTGGCAGCCAGAGACGCCGCGGAGTTCTGCGTGGTTATCGCGGGTGGCCTGAAAGGCATGAGCGTGGCTCCCGAGGCGGAACGGTCCAGGCGCGACGCGGAGAAGGAATACCAGCAGGCAAGGACCGAGGTGAAGAAGGAGCGTCAGAAGCTCAAGGACGCCAAGCTGAAGGGACAGCAGAGGAGGGACGCCGAAGAGGTGCGCGTTCGACCGCTGATGACGTGCGCCAGCGAGAGGCGTGCGCAGTGGCTGGCCGCCCTGAGGAGGGCCGTGCCACGACCGGAACTGGCCGTTGGTGCCCGCTTGGACTGCACAGCCGACGAGTACCGCGAACTCGCCCAGGAGTTCATGCGAACCGCGGGTCGTGACGATCGCGAGGCTCTTGACCTGCTCGCAGCCTTCGGCACTGACGCCTGTCTAGAGGACGGGCGAGGCGCTCGAGGCGCGCCCGCGATCCAGGCCACGCCCTTCTGCTTCATTCGAGGGTCGGGGGGGCAGGAGTTCCTCGACACGGTCCGCAAGCTCCTCGGCACCGTGACCCCCGAACGGGTCGCCCAAGCGCTGTTCTCGCCTTGGCTCTACGCTGACAGTGGCTTGTCCATGCGCTGGGATCCCGTCGAGGACAAGCGCTACGCGCTGACCGATGTGAAGCCGGCCGATGAAGGTGCGCGAACCGTCTGGATGGCCAATCTCCTTGCCTACCGCTCACTAGCGCTCTTTCCATGTGCCCCGGTGCGCCAGGGACTCGGCACGAGTGCCTGGAGGACGATCGACAGGGAACGGGTCTTCACGTGGCCACTCTGGGAGTTTGCGGCGGAGCCGGATGCGGTGCGGACGCTGCTACAACTCGAGGAACTCGGCGAAGCCAGGCTCGACCCCAGCTTGGTCCGAGCGCGTGGTGTCGCTGCCGCCTTTCGCGCGCGGCGCATTCGCTTCCCGCCCGCCGGGGCAAGTTACAAGCTCAACTTCAGTCCTCCGCGCGCGGTCTGCTGAGGCTGCAGCAACGTCGACCGGCGGTCTGGGGCGGACGGGGCGCTCGCCGAGGTGATGTCCAGTGGTCCGCGTCAGGACGGCCGAGACAAGCTCCAGCGAACGTGAGCATCCCCCTGGCCCCTGATTCAGTGAGACACCCACCGCCGCCGATTGCCTGCCCGAGGGGCGACCGGCCGGCGGGGCCATGCGCAACACCTATCTCGTCTGCTACGACATCGCCGACGACAAGCGCCGTGCCAGGGTGCACAAGGCGCTCTGCGGCCTCGGCGACCACCTCCAGTACTCGGTCTTCGAGTGCCAGCTCACTCCAGCCGGCCTCGCGCGCTGCCGCCACAGGCTGAGCGAGCTGATCAACGACCGCCACGACCAGGTGCTGTTCGTCGACCTCGGCCCCGTCGAGGGGCGCGGCGACCGCGTCATCACCGCGCTGGGGCGGGCCTACGCCTCGATGGACGCCCCCTGTTACATCGTCGATGGGCGGGACGATGCGTGATCGTCGCGCCGAGGAGTGACCATGCCCAGCCAGCCTGCGCCGTCCCGGCTCGTGTTCCCCGACCGTCCCCTGATGGCCCACGCGCGCCTGGAACGCCGGGTCCCCCTGCCCGACTACCTGCCGGTGCGCATGCTGCACGAATACGTCTACTGTCCGCGAGTGCTCTTCTACGAATGGGTCGAGGGGCTGTTCGCCCACAACGCCGACACCGTCGAAGGAGCCAATCGGCACGAGAAGCTCGAGCGGAAAGAGGACGAACTCACGCCCGCGGCCGAGCTGTCGCCCGACGAGCGCATCCCCGCGCGGTCCGTCCAGCTGTCGAGCGAGGAGCACCGCCTCATCGCGACCATCGACCTGGTGGAGGGCGAGGGCGGCGTGGTGTCCCCCGTGGACTACAAGAAGGGGAGCCCGCGCTCCACCGACGCCGGGCCCGCGGGCTGGCCGGCCGACATCGTCCAGGTGTGCGCGCAGGCCCTGATCCTGCGGGAGCACGGCTACCGCGTGGACGAGGCGGTCGTCTACTACCACGGCACTCGGCAACGCGTGCGCGTCCCGATCGACGAGGCGGTCGTCACGCAGACCCTGGAGGCGCTTCAGGGGGCGCGCGACCTGGCGGGCAGCGGGCGCACACCCGCGCCCCTCGACGACAGCCAGAAGTGCCCGCGATGCTCGCTCGTCGGGATCTGCCTTCCCGACGAGACCAGGGCCGCCATGACGCTGGCGACGGGGGAGACCGCCGCCGCGCAGCTTCCGCTGTTCGCGGAGGTGGGTGACGAGGCGCGGCCACTCGACGGCAGCGGCAGCGACGAGTTCGACCTGAGGCGGCTGGTCCCGTCGCGGGACGACCTGCGGCCGCTCTACGTCACCGGGTTCGCGCTCACGATCGGCAAGTCGGGGGACGTGCTCCAGGTGCGCGAGAAGCAGAAGGTGGTGCAGGAGGTGCGGCTCGCGGACGTGTCGCAGGTGAACGTCTTTGGAAACGTGACGGTGACGGGCGCGGTCGTCCAGTCGCTGTGCTGGGCCGAGAAGCCCGTGGCGCACTTCTCGATGGGCGGGTGGTTCTACGGCCTGACGCAGGGCATGGGCCTGAAGAACGTGTTCCTGCGGCGGCACCAGTTCCTGCGGGCCGAGGACCCGGACTTCTGCCTCCGCGTCGCGCGCGACATCGTCGCCACCAAGATCCGCAACCAGCGGGTGCTGCTCCAGCGCAACCACGTGGAGCCAAAGGCCTTCGTGCTGTCGCGGATGAAGCAGTTGGCGCAGCAGGCGGCCGAGGGCCGCGACCTCGAGGGCCTGCTCGGCATCGAGGGCACCGCCGCGCGGCTCTACTTCGAGCAGTTCGCGGGGATGCTGAAGGTGGGCGACGAGGGGCGCCAGCCCGACGACTTGCCGTTCCGCTTCGAGCACCGGAACCGGCGACCGCCGCGCGACCCCGTGAACGCGCTGCTCTCGTTTGCGTACAGCCTGCTCGCCAAGGACCTGACGATCGTGTGCGCGACGATCGGCTTCGACCCGTTCATGGGCTTCTACCACCAGCCGCGGTTCGGCCGCCCGGCGCTGGCGCTCGACCTGATGGAAGGCTTCCGCCCGCTCGTGGCGGACTCGGCCGTGCTCTCGGCCGTGAACACCGGGATGGTGACGGCCGCTGACTTCGTCCGCACGGGCGAGGCGGTGGCGCTGACGCCCAAGGGGCGGAAGGCGTTCATCCGGGCGTTCGAGCAGCGGATGGACGGCCTCGTCACGCACCCGCTCTTCGGCTATCGTGTGAGCTACCGCCGGGTGCTGGAGATCCAGGCGCGGCTGCTGGCGCGCGTGGTGAGCGGCGAGATCGCCCGGTACCCGGGCTTCGAGACGCGATGATCCCCATGACGACGACGATGCGAGCGGTGAGGTGATCGCCAGAAGCCGGGGACCGCTCGCGAGCGGGAATTCGCAGGAAATCTTGCAGACGTGGCCTCGGGGGCGATGCTGAACGGAGTAGCCAGCCCGCGGCGGCCGGGCACCGGTCGCAAGTGGGGCCGTAGGTCTTTGAGAACTGTATACTTGCGAGCGGTGCCGATTCCGCGGCTGAAGAGCCGCGGCCCCATTGAAGCAGGTCCGTGCCAACGAGCGCCGTGCCGCCATCGCTGGATTCCGCGGCTGAAGAGCCGCGGCCCCATTGAAGCCCTCTTGCCGAAAGACGTCCGCAGGCAGGCTGCGAGATTCCGCGGCTGAAGAGCCGCGGCCCCATTGAAGCACGCACGGGTTCATCGACCTGTACTCGGAGACGGGGCGATTCCGCGGCTGAAGAGCCGCGGCCCCATTGAAGCGCTTCTCAGCGGCTGGCGTCCATGTGACACGTGCGTGGATTCCGCGGCTGAAGAGCCGCGGCCCCATTGAAGCGGGTTGGTGGCCGCGCTGGCGTGGGGGGGCAGCAAGATTCCGCGGCTGAAGAGCCGCGGCCCCATTGAAGCAAGCTGCGCCTGCACCCCGGCGGGCACCGACGGCTGTGGATTCCGCGGCTGAAGAGCCGCGGCCCCATTGAAGCTCGGTGTCGGGCGAGATGCTCGGCGCCCTCGGCATCGATTCCGCGGCTGAAGAGCCGCGGCCCCATTGAAGCCACGGCCGCCGCTGGGACGACGAGCGGCCGGGGCGGGCCCCCCCCTCCACCGTGGCCGCGACACAGCCCCGGCCCCCCCTTCCACGCCGGGCCCCGGGGGGGCCGGCCCGCCGGCCGACCCGCGATTCCGCGGCTGAAGAGCCGCGGCCCCATTGAAGCCCGCGTCAAGTGGCCTGCGTGCAGGCCGAACATGTACTGATTCCGCGGCTGAAGAGCCGCGGCCCCATTGAAGCGTGTCCCTGCACCTCGGCGTGCGGGAACTCCAACGAGATTCCGCGGCTGAAGAGCCGCGGCCCCATTGAAGCCCTTCGAGCCCGGGCTCCTCGCCCGCCGCGTGCACCGATTCCGCGGCTGAAGAGCCGCGGCCCCATTGAAGCGCGGCGGTCGCGGGGCGGGAGTATCGCCTCGAGCTGGATTCCGCGGCTGAAGAGCCGCGGCCCCATTGAAGCATCGACTTGCGGGCCTACGTGTGCCCGTTCCATCTGGGATTCCGCGGCTGAAGAGCCGCGGCCCCATTGAAGCGTAGCCCAACTGAGCGATGACAGCCAGGACACCAGCGATTCCGCGGCTGAAGAGCCGCGGCCCCATTGAAGCCACGTCAAACCCGCTTCATCGGCTCCTGCTACCACTAATCCTCTGCTCAAGAGCCTCGCCCCCATTGAATCCACGGGGGGCTTGCCGCCGCCGGCGTCGTCGTCGTCCAGGATTCCGCGGCTGAAGAGCCGCGGCCCCATTGAAGCCTCCTGTTGGGGTGGGGGGTGCCCGCTGCTGCCCAGGATTCCGCGGCTGAAGAGCCGCGGCCCCATTGAAGCCACCTACAAGGTGTCGGTCGCGTCTGGGCGCACGGTGGATTCCGCGGCTGAAGAGCCGCGGCCCCATTGAAGCGGGATCCGCCTCGCGCGCCACCGCCGCCCCGCACGCGATTCCGCGGCTGAAGAGCCGCGGCCCCATTGAAGCGACACGCGGGCCAAACTGGTAGACGGTTCCTCCCTGCGGATTCCGCGGCTGAAGAGCCGCGGCCCCATTGAAGCATAGGCGTCGAGAACAATGGCCGCGCCAGATACACGAGATTCCGCGGCTGAAGAGCCGCGGCCCCATTGAAGCCTATTGTTGATGGTGTCGAGCGCGGACATCGACGAGGATTCCGCGGCTGAAGAGCCGCGGCCCCATTGAAGCGACTTCACGAAGAGCGTCGAGGCGTCGGACGGCTGGGGATTCCGCGGCTGAAGAGCCGCGGCCCCATTGAAGCCTTGGGGTATCGAACCCCCTCCCGCCAGACACCCGGATTCCGCGGCTGAAGAGCCGCGGCCCCATTGAAGCGCAGAGCGACGAACGGCGGCACGCCGCTATGTCGGCGATTCCGCGGCTGAAGAGCCGCGGCCCCATTGAAGCGGTGTCGGGCGCGATGGTGTAGCCGCCGGCCGACCCGCGATTCCGCGGCTGAAGAGCCGCGGCCCCATTGAAGCCGCTCGCAACGACCTCTACCAGGCGGCCTGGAACGGCCCCGGGGTCTTAAGACCCCGGGCTACGCCAGAGAGGTGGCTACGTCATAGAGGTGCCTTCCCGGGATGGAGCCGGCTCTTCAGAGCCGCGGCCAGGAACGCGACACCCATGATTCCTGCGCTGAAGAGCCGCGGC
>JADHED010001380.1_pt1 | contig 20817 bp, 17 predicted proteins | sample 8952041 | NCBI WGS metagenome assembly JADHED01 (sample SAMN16124423, study PRJNA663239) | bioreactor sludge metagenome | isolation source: sludge (control) | place: India:Bengaluru | collected 2018-09-08
AAGGCCACCTCGGCCGGGCCGTGCATCTTGGGCTTGACGATGTAGACGCTGCCGCGGCGGCTGTTGCGGATGCCCGCGACGCCGTGAGCGTCGCCGGACGCATTGGCGCCTTGGCCCTTCTGCAGGTCGTGCAGCGCGATGGTGGTGGTGACCACGGCATCCATGATGCCCTCGGGGATCTCGCGCAGCGTGCCCTGCTCGTCGGTCCACAGGATGGCCGGGTTGGTCATCAGGTGGCCGACGTTGCGCACGAACAGCAGCGAGCGGCCGTGCAGCGCCACGTCCTCGCCGCGCGGGCCGGTGTACAGGCGGTCGGGGTTCATGCCGCGCTGGAAGGTCCGTCCGCCCTTGGTCACGTCTTCGGTCAGCGTGCCCTTGAGGATGCCCAGCCAGTTGCCGTAGGCCAGCACCTTGTCGGCCGCATCGACCACGGCCACCGAGTCTTCGAGGTCCAGGATGGTGGACAGCGCCGATTCCAGCACCAGGTCGGCCACGCCGGCCGGGTCGGTGGCGCCGATCGGGTGCGCCTTGTTGATGATGATGTCCATGTGCAGGCCGTGGTGCGACAGCAGCACCGACGACGGCGTGCCCATCTCGCCCTGGAAGCCGACGAACTGGGCCGGGTTCTTCAGGCCCACGGTGTGGCCGTTCTTCAGCGTCACGGCCAGCTCGTTGTCCACCACGGCGTAGGCCGTGGAATCGAGGTGCGAGCCCTTCTTGAGCGGCACGCAGCGGTCCAGCACATGGCGCGCGTATTCGATGACCTTGGCGCCGCGCTTCTCGTTGTAGCCGGGGCCCTTCTCGCAGCCGTCGGCCTCGGAGATGGCGTCGGTGCCGTACAGCGCGTCGTACAGGCTGCCCCAGCGGGCGTTGGCCGCGTTCAGCGCGTAACGGGCGTTGGTGATCGGCACCACCAGCTGCGGGCCGGCCTGCAGCGCGAGTTCGGCGTCGACGTTTTTCGTGGTGGCCTTGACCTTCTCGGGCACCGGCACCAGGTAGCCGATCTTCTGCAGGAACTTGCGGTAGGCCTTCATGCCGCGGGCGCCGGCAATCGGGCCGGGATTGGCCTTGTGCCAGGCGTCGATCTCGCTTTGCAGGCGGTCGCGCTCGGCCAGCAGCGCGATGTTCTTGGGCGCCAGGTCGGCCACGATGGCATCGAATCCGCTCCAGAAGGCGGCACTGTCGATGCCGGTGCCGGGCAGAACCTGGGTTTCGATGAACCGGTGCAGTTCGGTGGCGACTTGCAGGCGGTGGACGGTGGTGCGTTCGGTCATGGTGAGAGCCTCTTGGTGGAAAGGATGGTGAAGAAAGGAAAACGACAACGAAGAAGGGCGGGGGCGCTCAGCCCGGGGCGGACGCCGGTGCAAAGAACCCGAGCACGTCGCGCAGGCTGTCGCCGGTGCGCGTGGGCAAGGTGCCGAGCTCCTCGAACGGCAGGCCCGAGCGGTTGACCCAGAGCGTGCGGTAACCGTACCAGGTGGCCGCCAGCGCATCCCAGCTGTTGCTGCTGACGAAGGCGATCTGGCCGGCCTTCAGCCCGGTGGCCTGGGGTCCGAGCGCGTAGGCGTCGGGATGCGTCTTGTACTTGCGCACCGCGTCCACGCTGATGACGTGATCGAGCAGGCCGTCGAGTCCGGCGCTGCGGACGGCGATGCCCAGCATCTCCGGGTCGCCGTTGGACAGGATGCCGGTGGCGATGCCGCGCGCCTTCAGCGCGCGCAGCACCTCGCGGTTCTCGGGGTAGGCGCTGAGGTGGCGGTACTGGTTCATCAGCCGGTCTGACTTGGCGTCTATTTCGTCGTTTCCCAGCGTCAGACGGTCACGGGCCGCTATCGATTTGATGGCATAGACGAGCGCGGCGCGGGTCAGCTCCCAGAACGGCCGGTAGTGCGCGCCGTGGTCGCAGGTGGTGACCAGGCGGGTGTATTCGATCTGCTTGTCGCGCCAGAGCACGCTCAGCGCGGCCCCGTGCCCCGGAAACAGCTGCCCGGCCAGCAGCGCGACGCTGTGCACGTCGAACAGCGTGCCGTAGGCGTCGAACAGCACCGCGCGCGGCGCAGTGCCGTCGTGACGGGGCGCATGGGGTTTGTCCATGCTGGCACTGTATTCGAAACTTCACTGTCTATTGCTTGCTTGGAATGGTGTTAATCCGTGACAAAAAGTTGATGAATCGGCGGCTGTTCGGGCGACCGGTGCATTCTGGAAGGTCAAAGAGGTGTCCTGGCTGGCACGATTCGGCGGTATGCTGGCCGCTTTGCGACGCGCCACGTCCGCGGCGTCCCACCTCGCTTTCGTCCATGTTCTCCCGTTTGGATCCACTGGTCGACTTCCGGTGTCCCCATTGCCGAACATCGTTGCGGTTTCGGCGTGTCCAGGAGTTGCCGGCCAGCGCCGGGTCGCCCGCTTTCCTCTGCGCGTGCCCCGTGTGCGGCGCGGCGGTCGTCGCGCGCCAGCATCCGGCATTTCCCGACAACTGGCGCTGGGTTCGATTTGTCGCGCCCGGCATCGCCACGGCGGCGGTTGCCATCTTTGTGCCCTCGGCCGGCTGGCTGGCGCCCGTCGGCCTGGCCTTGCTGGGCTTGGGGCTGCTCGCGCTGGTTGTCTACATGGTCCGACAGCGATGGGGATGGCAATACTACGGGCCCGAAACGCCGCCGGAACGGGGCGTGCGTCAACCCGGTGCATCCGGTGCTGTCCGCCCCGGTGGATAGGTTTCATCCTCCGGCCGCATGCGGAAAACGCGCTCCGCGCGTCTTGCCCCGGCCCGTGCGCGCGGTGTAGCCTCGGGGCTCTGTCCAAAACCGCCACCCCGTCCCGACACCCGCCATGCCCGCCCACATCCCGACCCATCACACCGGCCACAGCCCGCACAAGAACAAAGTCGTCAGCGCCGCCGAGGCGGTGCAACTGATCCACGATGGCGACACCGTGGCCACCGGCGGCTTCGTGGGCATCGGGTTTGCCGAGGCGATCGCGGTGGCGCTGGAGGAGCGCTACCTGGCCACGCAGCAGCCGCGCGATCTGGCGTTGGTGTACGCGGCCGGGCAGGGCGACGGCAAGACCCGCGGCCTGAACCACCTGGGCCACCCGGGCCTGCTGCGCCGGGTGATCGGCGGGCACTGGGGCCTGGTGCCCACGGTGCAGAAACTCGCGGTGGACAACCAGATCGAGGCCTGGTGCCTGCCGCAAGGCGTGATCACGCACCTGTTTCGCGACATCGCCGCCGGCAAGCCCGGCACGCTCACGCGCGTCGGGCTGGACACCTTTGTGGACCCGCGCCATGGCGGCGGCAAGCTCAACACCCGCACCACCGAAGACCTGGTGCGCCACCTGCCGATCGACGGCGAGGACTACCTGTTCTACAAGGCGTTTCCGATCCAGGTCGGCATCATCCGCGCCACCACGGCCGACGCCGACGGCAACCTCACGATGGAGCGCGAGGCGCTGACGCTGGAGGCGCTGGCCATCGCGATGGCCGCGCGCAATTCGGGCGGCGTGGTGATCGCGCAGGTGGAACGCATCGCCGAGCGTGGCACCCTGCACCCGCGCCAGGTCAAGGTGCCCGGCGTGCTGGTGGATGCCGTGGTGGTGGCGCAGGACCCGGCGCACCACCAGCAGACCTTTGCCGAGCCCTACAACCCGGCGTTTTCGGCCGAGATCCGCGTGCCGATCGACAGCGTGCTGCCCATGGGCCTGTCCGAACGCAAGATCATCGCCCGGCGCGCTGCGTTGGAGCTGCGCCCGCACCAGGTGGTGAACCTGGGCATCGGCATGCCCGAGGGCGTGGCCAACGTGGCGGCCGAAGAGCGCATCATCGATCTGGTCACGCTCACGGCCGAGCCCGGCGTGATCGGCGGCATCCCCGCTGGCGGGCTGAACTTTGGCGCGGCCGTGAACCCGCAGGCCATCATCGACCAGCCCAACCAGTTCGACTTCTACGACGGCGGCGGGCTGGACATCGCCATCCTCGGGCTGGCGCAGGCCGACCGGCATGGCAACCTTAACGTCAGCAAGTTCGGGCCGCGCCTGGCTGGCGCCGGCGGCTTCATCAACATCAGCCAGAACGCGCGCACCGTGGTGTTCGTCGGCACCTTCACCGCCGGCGCGCTGGAGGTGCGGGTTCAGGACGGCCGGCTGCACATCGCCCACGAAGGCGGCGCGCGCAAGTTCGTGCGCGACGTGGAGCACCGCACCTTCAGCGGTGCCGAGGCGCTCAAACGCGGCCAGCGCGTGCTGTACGTGACCGAACGCGCGGTGTTCCGGCTCGCGCAAGGCCCCGACGGCGCCAGTGCTCTGGAGCTGATCGAACTGGCACCGGGCGCTGACCTGCAGCGCGACGTGCTCGACCACATGTCGTTCGAGCCGCTGGTGGCCGCCGACCTCAAGCCCATGGATCCGCGGCTGTTCGACGAGGAGACCATGGGCCTGCGCGAGCAGTTGCTGGAGCGCCCGCTCGACGAACGCCTCGCGCTGGATGCGGCGCGCCGGCGCCTGCACATCGACTTCTCGGGGCTTCAGGTGAATTCGGGCAGCGCCATCGCCGACATCGAGGCCGCCATCCGCCAGCGGCTGGAGCCCTTCGGCCACCGCGTGGACGTGGTGGTGAACTACGACCACTTCGGCATCGTGCCCGAGCTGCTCGACGATTACGCGGCCATGGTCAAGCGCCTGGCCGGCGCGTTCTACGGGCGCGTCACCCGTTACGGCACCACGGGCTTCCTGAAATCACGCCTGTGAGCCCGCCGGGGGCGTCCAAGTGGCCAAAATGATGGCCAAATCGCCCCGATTCCAGCACCGAATGGCCACGGGCAGCTATCAAAAACATACCGATTTGGACCGACGCCCGGGGTGAGACGCCCCCCGCGGCGGCTCACCGGGCTGGTGGCGGGGCGGGCACGGCGCCGCCGAGGCTGCGCACCAGGCGCTGGAAGTCGGGGTTCTCGCGCAGCAGCGTGCGCCCGGTGGCGATCAGGCGGTCCACCTGCTCGTCGCTGAGCGCGAAACTGGTGGGGATTTCGTTCAGGAAACGCCGCAGCGGCCCGTCGGGCACGCTCTCGAAGCTCAGGCGGATGAAATACGGCGCCACGGCCCGCTCGGGGGTCGACAGCTGATTTGCCCAGTTCTCCACGCTCTGTTGCATCTGCGCCAGCGTGGCGACGTTGTAGCGGTGCAGCTGGATGTTGGTGACGGCGTTGAGCGTGTCCTCGATCGACGGCGCGCGCGGACTGGCGCCGATGCCCAGCGGCGTGTCGGCGGCGGCGTTGACCGAAATGAACGCGATGCGCCGCGGCGCCGAGACACCCATGGCCTGCTGGTACCGGCGCGCGCCACCCACCAGCTCGACCATGTCGAGCATCGCGCGCAGGCCCAGGTTGTCGGTGATGCCACCGTCCACGAACTGGGCGTAGCGGTGGCGCGTCTTGTCCTCGTAGCTGGTGTTGCCGCGCAGGACCATCGCCAGGTTGGGGTCGTCGGCGGCGCCCTGGCGCGCGGCGGTGAGCCAGGCCGGGGGGCGGCGCGCGCAACCACTGAAGTTCTCCACCACCACCGGATCGAACACCACCGGTACCGCGCTGGAGGCCGTGACCGCCCGCGCCAGCGAGAAGCGGCCCAGGTCGGAGCACAGCAGATCGAAATACTCCTGGGTGAAGGTGAAGCGCTCACCCGAGGCCAGGTCCGAGGTGTTGATCAGGATCAGCGGCGAATCCTTGCGGATCAGGTCGGCAAACGTGGCCTCGCCGAACAGGTTCTGCTTGTAGTACGACACCGCGGTTTCGGTGCGGTCGTGGCTGCTGAACCATTGCAGCGGGTTGAACAGGCTGCGCAGCAGCGCGCCCTCGATGTTGCGGCGCAGGAAGCGCGACTCGAAGTCGTCGAACAGGCGCTGGCCGTACAGGCCGTAATAGGCCGAGGTGAAGCTTCCGCCCGACACCGAGCTGATCACGTTGACCGCCTCCAGCAGGCTGCGCTCCTGGCCGTTGAGCATCACGCGGGTGTCGCGCAGCTCTTGCATCACCCCGTAGGCCAGCGCGGCCGCGCGGGTGCCGCCGCCGGAAAAAGCCAGCGCCAGCGACAGCTCGTCCGAGCGCGGATCCAGGGTGCGCACAAAGTTGTCGAGTGTGTAGCCGGGGCGCGCCGCGGCCGGTGTCAGGGGCTGGTTGTCGATGCTGCCCAAGGCGGCGCAGCCGGCCAGCAGCGCGGCGGCCGCCAGCGCGCCCGCGTGGCGCACCAGGCCAGTGCAGCCGGGCGTCTGCGCGCAGGCGCGTCGTCGGCGCGGCAGGGCGGGTCGGACCATGGTCCTGGCGGCCTCAGTCGCCGAACTCGATGCCCAGGTCGCGCGCGGTCTGCACCGTGTCGCTGTCCAGTGGCACCGCCTTCATGCGGCCGGCCACCTCTTCGAGCGGCACGTAGTTCACGTTCGGAAAGCCCAACGCCACCATGATGCCCGACTGCCCTTCGCCGAGCGCGCGCACCGCCGCCGTGCCGAAGCGCATCGCCGCCAGCCGGTCGAACGAGGTGGGGCTGCCGCCGCGCAGCAGGTGGCCCAGCACCACAACGCGGGTGTCCTTGCCGGTGCGGGTGTGGATGGCCTGGCCCACGCGCTCGCCGATGCCGCCCAGGCGCTCGGCGTGGCCGATCTCGGCGGCTTCGGCCACCTCGCGATGGCCGTGCATCGGCTCGGCGCCCTCGGCGACCACCACGATGGTGTAGGGGTGGCCCTCCACGTCGCGCGCCACCACCTTGGCCGCGACCTTGTCGATGTCGAACGGGATCTCCGGCAGCAGCACCGCGTGTGCGTTGCCGGCGATGCCGGTGTGCAGCGCGATCCAGCCGGCGTAGCGGCCCATCACCTCCACCACCATCACGCGCTGGTGGCTCTCGGCGGTGCTGTGCAGGCGGTCCAGGCATTCGGTGGCGAAGGCCACCGCGGTGTCGAAGCCGAAGGTGGTGAAGGTCTTGTCGAGGTCGTTGTCGATGGTCTTGGGCACGCCCACCACGCGCAGGCCTTTCTGGTGCAGGGCGTTGGCGATGGTGAGCGAGCCGTCGCCGCCGATGGACACCAGCGCATCGAGTTCCTTCATCGCGAAGTACTGCAGGATTTCGTCCGAGCGGTCCACGTCACGGGTGCTGCCATCGGGCATCTTCACCGGGAAGTGCAGCGGGTTGCCCCGGTTGGTGGTGCCCAGGATGGTGCCACCCAGGTGCGAAATGCCGCGCACCCGGTCTTTGGTGAGGCGGAACACCCCGCCCTCGGGGTAGCGCTCGGGAAACAGGATGCCGTTGAATCCGTCGCGGATGCCGTAGCACTCCCAGCCGCGGTTGATGGCGGCCACCACCACGGATCGGATCACCGCGTTGAGGCCGGGCGCGTCGCCGCCGCCGGTGCAGACGGCGATGCGGCGGATGGGGTTGGACATGGTGTTCTCCTGTTGCAAGTCGGATTCGGGCCGGCGCGGCGGGTCAGGGCGTCTGGTGCAGCACCTTGGCCACCGGGTTGTGCCGCAGCCGGAAAGCATCGGGCATGCCCGAGCCCAGCAGCGGGCGCAGGTACAGGCGGAAGGCGTCGGTCACGTCGGTGCCGCAGGGGGCGATGAATTCGTCCTCCATCACGCGGGTCTTGCCGGCCACGGCCTCCAGCGGCAGCAGCTCGTAGTCCACCGAGTAGAAACCGGTGCGCTTGATGGCCACCGAGCCGTCGCGCTTGCCCCACATCGCGAATTGCACCGCCTTCTCGCCCACCTCGCGCGCCTCGCGCTGGTCCACATCGGACACGCAGCCGATGAAGGAGCGCTGCAGGTAGCCGAAGGTGTCGCCGCGCACGCGCTTGATCTTGAGTTTGGCCTTGATTTCCTCGCACAGCAGGTCGGCCAGCGCGCCGTTGCCCGAGAGCTGCACGTTGCCGTGGGCGTCGTGTTCGAGATCTTTGGCCAGCAGCGCGGCCATCGGGGTGCCGCTGACGTCGTGGATGCCCTCGGACACCGCGATCACGCAGCGTCCGTGGCGCTCGTACATGGCTTTCACGTCGGCGAGGAACTTCTCCAGGTCGAAGGTGCGTTCGGGCAGATAAATCAGGTGCGGGCCGTCGTCGGGAAACTTCTTGCCGAGCGCCGAGGCGGCGGTCAGGAAGCCCGCGTGGCGGCCCATCACCACGCCGACGTACACGCCCGGCAGCGCGGCGTTGTCGAGGTTGGCGCCGGCAAAAGCCTGGGCCACGAAGCGCGCCGCCGACGGAAAGCCCGGCGTGTGGTCGTTGCCGACCAGGTCGTTGTCGATGGTCTTGGGGATGTGGATGCAGCGCAGCGGGTAGCCGGCCTTCTGCGCCTCCAGGCTCACGATGCGCACGGTGTCGGACGAGTCGTTGCCGCCGATGTAGAAGAAGTGTTCGATCTCGTGCGCCTGCAGCACCTTGAAGATTTCCTGGCAATAGGCCAGATCGGGCTTGTCGCGGGTGGAGCCCAGCGCCGAGGCGGGCGTGCCGGCCACCAGTTCCAGGTTGTGGTGGGTCTCCTGGGTCAGGTCCACGAGGTCTTCGTTGATGATGCCGCGCACGCCGTGGTGCGCGCCGTAAATGCGCTCGATGCTGCTGAAGCGGCGCGCCTCCAGCGCCACGCCGACCAGGGACTGGTTGATGACGGCAGTGGGGCCGCCGCCCTGGGCGACCAATATTTTTCCGGATGCCACGCAGGAGTCCTCCGTTCGTGAAGGTGGAACAGTTCGATGGCGCCATTGTGCCCCCGCTTTGCCGCACTGCAACACGCAGTCGCGCATTCGTTGTCGCGCCTTGACACCGGCCCGAATCCCGTCAACGATTTCAACGGAGAGAATCTTTTTTGTATTGCGGAATACTGAAAGACCTGCACACCATGACCCCCGATGTCCTGATCAGCGAAGTCGGCCCGCGCGACGGCCTTCAATCGGTCAAGGCCACCATGCCGACGGCAGACAAGCTGCGCTGGATCGACGCGCTGGTGGCCGCGGGCCTGCGGGAGATCGAGGTGGCCTCGTTTGTGCCGGCCCGCCTGCTGCCACAGATGGCCGATGCGGCCGAGGTGGTTCGCCACGCCTTGACGCACCCGGGTGTCACCGTCATGGCGCTGGTGCCCAATGTGCGCGGCGCCGAGGCGGCGCTGGCGGCTGGCGTGCACAAGCTCACCATTCCCGTGTCGGCGAGCGCCGCGCACTCGCTGGCCAACGTGCGCAAGACCCGTGAAGAGATGGTGGCCGAGGTGCGCGCCATCGTGCGCCTGCGCGATGCGATGGCGCCGGGCGTCAAGGTCGAGGCCGGCATTTCCACCGCCTTCGGCTGCACCTTGCAGGGCGAGGTGCCCGAGGACGACGTGGTCTGGCTGGCCGGCGAATGCATCGCCGCCGGGGCCGACGAATCTGGCCTGTCCGACACCACCGGCATGGCCAACCCGGCGCAGGTGCGGCGCCTGTTCGACAAGGTGCGTGCCGTCATCGGCGACCACACCGGCGCCGCGCACCTGCACAACACCCGCGGGCTTGGCCTGGCCAACTGCCTGGCCGCCTTTGATGTGGGCGTGCGCACCTTCGACAGCTCGCTCGGCGGCCTGGGCGGCTGCCCGTACGCGCCCGGCGCCTCCGGCAATGTCGTCACCGAAGACCTGGTGTTCATGTTCGAGGCCATGGGCGTGCGTACCGGCGTGGACATCGAGCGCCTGATGGCGGCCCGTGCGCCGCTCGCGGCCGGCCTTCCGGGCGAGCCGCTGTACGGCATGACACCCGAGGCCGGCCTGCCCAAGGGATGGCGAACCACGGCATGAGCGCAGCGCCGGACCGCCCCGGGAAAGCGCGCAACGGCAAGCGAGGCAAGGCGGTCGTGCAGTGGACGTGCGCGAAGATGCCATCGGCCCTTGTGGGCAGACCGGCAGCGTTCCGGCGGATCATTTCGATGGCTCGTCGCGCTGGTCCTGCGGGAGAACTCGGAAGCTTGTCGAAGCAGCGGAATCGCCGGCTATCACCGTTGATTATTTACTTTCATCGGCATAATGTGCGCCCATGGACAAGCTCAAGGCGTTCGAATCCTTTGTCTCCGTTGCTACCAAGGGCAGCCTGACCGCGGCCGCCAAGGCCGAGGGCGTGGCACCTGCGATCATGGGGCGCCGGCTCGATGCGCTGGAAGAACACCTGGGCGTCAAGTTGCTGGTGCGCACCACGCGGCGCATCACCCTGACCCACGAGGGCAGTGCCTTTCTGGAAGATTGCCAGCGCCTGCTGGCCGACGTGGCCAACGCGGAAGCCAGCGTCTCCGAGGGCGGCGTCAAGGCCAGCGGCCACCTGCGCATCACCGCACCGGCCGGCTTCGGGCGTCGGCACGTCGCGCCGCTGGTGCCCCGATTCCGGGAACTGCATCCCGACGTGACGATTTCACTGAACCTGAGCGACCGCGTGGTGGACCTCGCCGGCGAAGGATTCGACTGCGCGGTACGCGTGGGCGACATGCCCGACTCGTCGCTGGTGAGTGTGCGCCTGGCCGACAACCGGCGCCTGTGCGTGGCCACGCCGCGCTACCTGCAACAACACGGCACGCCCCGCCATCCGGCCGAGCTGGCGCGCTTCGATTGCCTGACCCTGTCGAGCGACGCCTCGCAGACGCGGGGATGGGCGTTTCGCTTGCCGCGCAACGCCCAAGGGCGACCACAGGAGGGCGTCCTTTCGGACGCGGGCTTGCCGCGCAACGCCCAAGGGCGACCACAGGAGGGCGTCCTTTCGGACGCGGGCTTGCCGCGCAACGCCCAAGGGCGACCACAGGAGGGCGTCCTTTCGGACGCAGGCGTGCCCAAGGAGGACGCCGGGGCTGGCGAAGTGGTGCATTTCAAGCCCGGCGGGCCGCTGGACTGCTCGGACGGCCAGGTGTTGCACGACTGGTGCCTGGCCGGTTATGGCATCGCCTGGCGCAGCACCTGGGAGGTGGAGGCCGAAATCGCGGCCGGCCTGCTGGTGCCGGTGCTGGAGGCGTTCAGCGCGCCGCCCAACGGCATCTACGTGGTGTTTCCCCAGCGCAAGCACCTGCCGCTGCGCCTGCGGCTGTGGATGGACTACCTGAAGCACCATTACGGACAGGCGTCGTTCTGGTGCGGCGCGCTGTCGGCCAGGGCCGAAGGGGCCGCACCATGACCCTGGAATCCGTTCTGGCTTACACCCACCTGCTGGCCATCCTGTCGCTGGTTGTCTTTCTGTCCAGCGAAGCGGCGCTGTGCCGCGCCGAATGGATGAACGAGGCCGTGGTGCGTCGGCTGGGCCGGCTCGATCTGATCTACGGGTTGTCGGCGCTGGCCGTGCTGCTGAGCGGCCTGGCGCGCATCCAATGGGGCATGAAAGGCGGCGACTGGTACTGGAGCAACCCCTGGCTGCACGCCAAGCTGGCGTTGCTGGTGCTCATCGCGGGGATGTCGCTGGTGCCGACCCGGCTGTTCATCCGCTGGCGCAAGGCGCTGGACGCTGGCGGCGGGCTGCCACCGCCCGACGAGGTGCGCCGGGCGCGCCGGTTCGTGATGTGGCAGGCGCATCTGCTGGCGCTGGTGCCGCTGGCGGGCGTGGCGATGGCGCGCGGTTTCGGCGCCTGACGGCGGCGCTGGCCATGGAGCCCGGCCCGTAAAATCCCGCGATGCTTTCAGTCAAACAGGAATTGCTCGCGGCGCTGGCCGACGCGCTGGAACAACTGTCCCCCGGCGCGGGAGCCCGGGCGGCGTTCGAATCGCCCAAGGTGGCGGCCCATGGTGATTTCGCCTGCACCGCCGCGATGCAGCTGGCCAAACCGCTCAAACTCAACCCGCGGCAGCTGGCCGACACCCTGCGCGCCGCCTTGCTGGATCGCCCTGCGTACCAGCGCTGGGTGGCCGACATCGAGATCGCCGGCCCCGGTTTCATCAACATCCGGCTCAAGCCGGCGGCCAAGCAGCAGATCGTGGCCGCCGTGCTCGGCGCGGGTGAACGCTTCGGTGATCAGCCGCCGCGCGGCGAGCGCGTGCTGGTCGAGTTCGTTTCCGCCAATCCCACGGGGCCGCTGCACGTCGGCCACGGGCGCCAGGCGGCGCTCGGCGATGCGATCTGCAACCTGTATGCCACGCAGGGCTGGCAGGTGTGGCGCGAGTTCTATTACAACGACGCCGGCGTGCAGATCGCCACGCTGGCCCACAGCACGCAGCTGCGGGCCAAAGGCTTCAAACCCGGCGACCCCGAGTGGCCCGAAGCGGCCTACAACGGCGAATACATCGCCGACATCGCGGCCGATTTCCTGGCCGGCAAGACCGTCAGCGCGGACGATCGCGCCTTCACGGCCAGCGGCGATGTCGAAGACCTCGATGGCATCCGCCAGTTCGCCGTGGCCTACCTGCGTCGCGAGCAGGACCTGGACCTGAAGGCCTTCGAGGTGCATTTCGACCACTATTACCTCGAATCCAGCCTCTACACCAGCGGCCGGGTCGAGGCCACGGTAAACCGGCTGGTGGCCAACGGCAAGACCTACGAGCAGGACGGCGCGCTGTGGCTGAAGTCCACCGATTACGGCGACGACAAAGACCGCGTGATGCGCAAGGGCGATGGCGGCTACACCTACTTCGTGCCCGACGTGGCCTATCACATCGCCAAGTGGGAGCGCGGGTTCACCAAGGTCGTCAACATCCAGGGCACCGATCACCACGGCACCATCGCCCGGGTTCGCGCCGGCCTGCAGGCGGCCGGCGTCGGCATTCCCGAGGGTTACCCCGACTACGTGCTGCACACCATGGTGCGCGTGGTGCGCGGCGGTGAGGAGGTCAAGATCAGCAAACGCGCGGGCAGCTACGTGACGTTGCGCGACCTGATCGACTGGACCAGCAAGGACGCGGTGCGCTTCTTCCTGCTCAGCCGCAAGCCCGACACCGAGTACACCTTCGACGTCGACCTGGCGGTGCAGCAGAACAACGACAACCCGGTCTATTACGTGCAGTACGCCCACGCGCGCATCCAGTCGGTACTGCGGGCTGCCCTTGCGCACGCACGTGGCGATACACCAGAAGTGTCGGGCAACGAACTGTCAAGACTATCAACGACACAGGATTTGGAAACCGTTGGCGAGCAAGTCAGCGATGTGTCATTGTCAAACGTAGCATCTTTGCTAGCGCTTGATAGAGCGGACCTTTCTCCGTTGGTAGGTGTCCAGGCGCAGGCCTTGATGCTTCAGCTGGCCAAATACCCCGACATGCTGACCGCCGCCGCGTTGGACAACGCGCCGCACGACGTCACTTTCTACCTGCGCGAGCTGGCCGCGAGCTACCACAGCTACTACGACGCCGAGCGCATCCTGGTCGACGACGAGCGGGTGAAGACCGCCCGGCTGGCGCTGATCGCCGCGACGGCGCAGGTGTTGCACAATGGCCTGGCGGTGCTGGGCGTTTCGGCGCCCAACCGGATGTGAGAACCATCATGAGACAAGCACAACGCGGCGGCACGTTCCTGGGCATCATCATCGGCGTCGTGCTCGGGCTGGCCGGTGCTCTGGCCGTGGCGATCTATGTCGCCAAGGTGCCGGTGCCGTTCATGAACAAGAACCAGACCCGCAAGCCCGAACAGGACGCAGCCGAGGCGCAGAAGAACAAGAACTGGGACCCCAACGCCCCGTTGTACGGCAAGCACCCGGTGCGGCCGGCTTCGGCGTCCAGCGAGGCGGCGGGGCCGGCCTCGGCGCCCGTGGCGACACCGGCAGCGGCCGCCTCCGGCAAACTGGCGCGTCCTGCCGACGCGACGCCCGCCCCGACGCCGGCCGCCAGGCCGGAGGCGCGCGCGGCCTCCGCGACCGATCCGCTCGGGGATCTGGCCAAGTCCCGCGCAGCGCCCCCGCCGGCGGCAGCGCCGGCCGCGGCCACGGCCGACCCGTTCGTCTACTTTGTTCAGGCGGGCGCCTTCCGCACCCCGGAGGATGCCGAAGCGCAGCGCGCCAAGCTCGGGCTGATCGGCCTCGAGGCCAAGATCACCGAACGCGAGCAGTCGGGCCGCACGGTGTTCAGGGTGCGCGTGGGGCCGTTCGACACCAAGGACGCCGCCGACCGCACCAAAGAGCGCATCGATGGCGGCGGCCTTGAGGCCACGCTGGTGCGCGTTCAGCGCTGAGGCGCCGGTCGGGGCGCCCGCACGGAACTTGTCTCCGGCGCCGCGCTCCATGCAGTGACACAACACAGAAGAGAGCATTCCCATGAAACGTCGTCAGTTCACCCTCCGGGCCGCCGCCGCGCTGGCCCCCGTCCTGCTGGGCAGCGGTGCTGCCCTGGCGCAAGCCGCCAAGCCGCGCGAAGGCAAGGATTACCTCGTGTTGGGCAAGCGCGCCCCGGTCGACGCGCCGACTGGAAAGATCGAGGTGATCGAATTCTTCTGGTACAGCTGCCCGCACTGCAACGCCTTCGAGCCGGCGCTCGAGGCCTGGGTCAAGAACCTGCCCAAGGATGTGAGCTTCCGGCGTGTGCCGGTGGCCTTCCGCGACGATTTTGCGCCGCAACAGCGCCTGTTCTACACGCTGGAGGCGCTGAACAAGGTCGATGAATACCAGCGCAAGGTGTTCCAGGCGGTGCACGGGGAGCGCCAGCCGCTCAACACCGACGAGGCCATCCTGGCCTGGGCCGCCAAGCAGGGATTCGACATGGCGAAGTTCACCGAGACCTACCGCTCGTTCACGGTGGCCAGCAAGCTGCGCAAGGCGGTACAGCTGCAGGATGCCTACCGGGTCGAAGGCGTTCCGGCGCTGGGTATCGCGGGCCTGTATTACACCGACGGCTCACTCGCGGGCAGCATGGAGCGGGCCCTGCAAGTGACCGACCAGCTGATCGCCGAGGCGCGCAAGAGCCGCTGAGCGCCAGCCAGGCTGTTGGGTGGCCCGTCCGCGCGGGCGGTTGGCGGGCTCGCCAAAACCGCACCGGGCGCCGAATTGGCGTGTGCTGGCGCGTACAATCACAGCAAGATTCGTGCCTCTATGAAACACCTCTATCCCGCCCTGTTTGCCGCCGCCTGCCTGCTGGCCGGAACCACCGCGCTGGCCGAACGCGCCGACCGCGACAAACCGCTGACCATCGACGCTGATGCCTTGCGGCACGACGACCAGAAACAGATCACGGTCTTCACCGGTCGGGTGACGGCGAACAAGGGCACGATCGCCATGCGTGGTGCCCGGCTCGAGGTGCGCCAGGACGCGGCCGGCAACCAGTTCGGCATCCTGACCGCCGAGCCGGGGCAACGGGCCTTTTTCCGGCAGAAGCGCGAAGGCCTCGACGAGTACATCGAAGGCGAGGCCGAGCAGATCGAGTACGACAGCACCACCGACACCGCGCGCCTCACGCGCAAGGCCGAGTTGCGGCGTTACCAGGGGACCACAGTGGCCGACGAGGTCTTCGGCACCCTGATCGTCTACAACGGCACGACCGAGGTGTTCACCGTGGACGGGCAGCCCGGTCCGGGCGGGCGGGTGCGTGCGATTCTGGCGCCGCGCCATGCAGCGTCCGCGGCGGCGCGTCCGGCGTCGGCGGCCGCGTCGGCGCCAAAGGCCTCGGCCTCGCAGCCCGGCCCCGCGCTGCGGCCCAGCGGCAGCCTGGCCGGGGAGCGCCAGTGAGCGGCGATCCCGGGGCTGTGCCCGCGGTGGGCGCCGAAGCCGTCGCCAGCCGGCTGGAGGTGCGAAACCTGAAGAAGACCTACGGCAAGCGTCAGGTCGTCAAGGACGTGTCGCTGAGCGTGCTCAACGGCGAGGTGGTCGGACTGCTCGGCCCCAACGGCGCCGGCAAGACCACCTCGTTCTACATGATCGTCGGGCTGGTGCGCGCCGACGCGGGCGAGATCACCATCGACGGCCGGCGCATCGACTCCATGCCGATCCACCGCCGCTCGCGCCTGGGCCTGTCCTACCTGCCGCAGGAAGCTTCGATCTTTCGCAAGCTCACCGTCTCGGAAAACGTGCGCGCGGTGCTGGAGCTGCAGCACGATGCCGACGGCAAACCGCTGGACAAGGCCGAGATCGACCGCCGCCTCAACGGCCTGCTGCAGGACCTGCGGGTGGAGCACCTGTACGACTCGCCAGCGCCGGCCTTGTCGGGCGGCGAGCGCCGCCGGGTCGAGATTGCCCGCGCGCTGGCTACACAGCCGCGCTTCATCCTGCTCGATGAACCCTTCGCAGGCATCGACCCGATCGCGGTGATCGAAATCCAGCGCATCGTCGCCTTCCTCAAGTCGCGCGGCATCGGTGTGCTGATCACCGACCACAACGTGCGCGAAACCCTGGGCATCTGCGACCACGCCTTCATCATCAGCGAAGGCAAGGTGCTGGCCCAGGGAACGCCCGCCGAGATCGTCGACAACGCAGAAGTGCGCCGCGTGTATCTGGGCGAGCATTTCAAGATGTGATGAAACAAGGCTTGTCGCTGCGGGTCTCGCAGCATCTGGCACTCACTCCCCAGCTTCAGCAGTCGATCCGGCTGCTGCAGTTGTCCACGCTGGAGCTCAGCCAGGAGGTCGAGCAGATGCTCGACGACAACCCGTTCCTGGAGCGGTCGCTCGAGGAGGCGCCGCGCGAGGAATTCGGTCTGCCGCAGGCCGACACGCCGGTGCGACGCGACGACATCGAGGCCGAAAGTGCTTCCAGTTCCGTAGCAGATCAAGACCATTCGACGCTGGGAACGGTCGAAAATGATGCCGAATCGGCGCTGCCGGACAACTGGGAGGGCGATGGCACCACCGAGATCGCACCCGACGACAGCGAATGGGGCGGCGACGCCCCGGCGCGCAAGAACAACCTCGGCGACGATGACGAGCGCGCCGACGCCACCGAACTGGCGCGCAGCCAAGAGTCGCTGACCGCGTTCCTGCACCGGCAGGCGCTGGCCTTGCGCCTCAGCGAGGTCGACCGCGCCGCGCTGCGCTTTCTGATCGAATCGCTCAACGACGACGGCTACCTCGAAGATTCGCTGACCGACCTGGCGGCTGGCCTGGCCGGTGACGATCTGGAGCAGGCCGAGGAACTGGAGCACCGCTTCAGCATGGCGCTGCATCTGCTTCAGTCGCTGGAGCCCACCGGCGTCGGAGCCCGCGACCTGGGCGAATGCCTGCGCCTGCAACTGAAGGCCCGGCTGGCCCAGGCGCCCGACGACGCGCTGGTCGCCACCGCACTGCGCATCTGCGCCCAGCCCATGGACCTGCTGGCGCGGCGCGACGTCAAGCGCCTGACCCAGCTGTGCGGCGATACCGAGGCTGACGTGCGCGCCGCCATCGGCCTCATTACCCGGCTCGAGCCCAAGCCGGGACGGCGTTTTGTCGACGTCGAACGCAACCTGGTCATCCCCGACGTCATCGTGACCCGCATCGGTGGCGCCGGGCCGGCCCGGTTTTCGGTGCGGCTGAACGCCGACGTGATGCCGCGCCTGCGCGTGCACGACCTCTACGCCAGTGCGCTGCGCCAGCACAAGGGTGAGGGCAGCCAGGCGCTGCAGCAGCGGCTGCAGGAGGCGCGCTGGTTCATCAAGAACATCCAGCAGCGCTTCGACACGATCCTGCGCGTGTCCAACGCCATCGTCGAGCGGCAGAAGAATTTTTTCGTGCACGGCGAGCTGGCCATGCGCCCGCTGGTGCTGCGCGAGATCGCCGACGAGCTGGGCCTGCACGAATCCACCATCAGCCGCGTGACCACCGCCAAGTACATGGCCACGCCATTCGGCACCTTCGAGCTGAAATACTTTTTCGGCTCCGGACTGGGCACCGAGACCGGCGGCAACGCGTCCAGCACCGCGGTGCGGGCGTTGATCAGGCAGTTTGTCGCCGCCGAGAGCCCGAAGAAGCCGCTCAGCGACAACCAGATCTCCGACATGCTCAAGGAACAAGGCATCGAATGCGCGCGCCGAACCGTGGCCAAGTACCGCGACGCGCTGAAGATCGCGCCGGCCAACCTGAGAAAAGCCTTGTGAACCAACTGCAACTGTTTCTGCCCTGTGCCGCCGGTGTCGAGGAGCTGCTGGCCGAGGAGGTGCATCGCTTGAGTGGCCTGCAGGGCCAGGACCTGCTGATGCACCGCGGCGGCGTGCTGGCGCGCGCGGCCTGGCGTGACGTGTTGGGGTTGAATCTTCACTGCCGCCTCGCCCAACGCGTGCTGGTGCAGCTCTCGCTGACAAGCTATCGCAATGAAAAGGATCTCTACGAGGCCGCCAACGCCGTGGCCTGGGAGATCTGGTTCACCACCCGGCAGAGCTTCAAGATCGAAATCACCGCGCAGCACAGTCCGCTGACCTCTTTGAACTTTGCCGCTCTCAAAATCAAGGACGCGGTGGCCGACCGGTTCCGCCACAAGACCGGCGTGCGCCCCGACGTGGACACGCGCTGGCCCGACGTGCGCATCTATGTCCACCTGACCACCGACACCGCCACGCTGTACATCGACACCTCGGGCGAGCCACTGTTCAAGCGCGGCTGGCGCGAGGACACGGGCGAGGCCCCGCTGAAGGAAACCCTGGCCGCCGCCATGATCGCCGCCAGCGGCTGGGACGCACAGGCCGCCGACGGCATGCCGCTGTACGACCCCTGCTGCGGCAGCGGCACCATCGCGATCGAGGCAGCGCAGATCGCCTGCGGCATCGCCGCGGGCGCGCGCCGGCGATTTGCTTTCGAAAAACTGCTGCCATTCCAGCCCCACGTCTGGCAGGCCATGAAGGAGCAGGCGCAGGCCGCTGAGCACCCGCCCACCGCGCCGGTGTTCGGCAGTGACGTGGCGCACCGCATGGTCGACTTCGCGCAGCGCAACGCCGAGCGTGCTGGCGTGGCCCACGCGGTGGTGTTCCGTGGCGGCGACGCACTGCAACGGTTGCCCCCCTGCGAGCAGCCCGGCGTGATGCTGCTGAACCCGCCCTATGGCGAACGCATCGCGCCCGCTGGCGTGGCCGGTGCGCAGCGACGCGGCGGTCGCGAGGCCTTCCAGCCCGGGGCGCTGGCCCTGCAGCGGCGCGAGCGCGCGCCGGGCGCCCTCACCACGCCGGCTGGCGCCGCGCCAGCGGGCGACGACGGCGCCGATTTCTTTCAGCAACTGGCCGCGCACTGGAAGAAACACTACCCCGGCTGGACCGCCTGGATGCTCACGCCCGACCTCAAGCTGCCCGGCAAGATGCGCCTGAAGGAAAGCCGGCGCGTGCCGATGTGGAACGGCCCCATCGAATGCCGGCTGTTCCGTTTCGACCTGGTCGCCGGGCGCAACCGCGGCGCCCAGGAATGATGAGCGGCGCCGGGCCGTCCGACGCCGCTGCCGACCCGGTCGAAGGCCGGACGGTCGGAAGGCAGGTCGTGCTGGACACCAACATCGCGCTCGATGCGCTGGTGTTCAGCGACCCGGCGACGCTGGCCTTGCGCGCGGGGCTGCAAGACGGCACCCTGCAATGGATCGCCACCGGCGCCATGCGCGAGGAACTGGCCCGGGTGCTGGGCTACCCGCAGATCGTGCCGCGCCTGGCCTACTACCACCTCGGCGCCGACGACGTGCTGGCGGCCTTCGACCGGCAGGTGCGGATCGTGGAGGCTGCGCCCAAGGTCCCGCTGACCTGCACCGACCGCGACGACCAGATCTTCATCGATCTGGCGGTGCGCCACCGCTGCGCGCTGCTCAGCAAGGACCGGGCCGTGCTCAAGCTGCGCAAGCGCCTGCTGGCGGCGGGCGTGCGGGCCGGGCGCTCGCTGGACGCGCTGCCGGGCTGAAAGCGCTGCACGCCGGGCCCCGGCCGGGCTCCGGCGCGCGCAGGCGTACACTGGCCCCATGCGCATGCCCGCGGCGGCAGCGCCCCTTGATCCGAACCAGGTTTCGCCATGAACACCCCCACCCTGCTTGCCTCCCCGGCCGACGCCGAAGCGATGCGCGCCGAAGATTTCGATGCGCTCGACGACATCCTCGACGACCTGCGCACGCGCTACGACGAAACGCCGCAATGGGAGTTCTGCGAAGGCTTCATGGCCGCGCTGATCTGCTGCCGCCGCCTGATCATGCCCAGCGAGTACCTGCCAGCGCTGCTGGGTGTGCCCGGCGAGGGGCAGGCGCCCGAGCCTGGCGATGGTTCTTTCGCCGACCAGGCGCAGTTCGAACGCTTCATGACGCTCTGGTCCCGCCGCTGGAACGAGGTGGCCGACGCCCTGAACACCCCGGTGGAGCAACTCGACGACGAGCGGGCCTACGCGCCCGAGGTGATGGATGTGCGCGGCGGCGTGGCCACCCTCGGCGAGGCCGAGCGTGCCGAGCTCGGCGACACCGAGCTGCCGGCCTTCGCCCAGGTCTGGGCACTGGGCTTCATGTACGCGGTGGAAGTCTGGCCCGAAGAATGGGACCCGCCCAAGGACCGCAAGCTGGCCAAGATCCACGACCAGGCGCTGGAGGCCATCGTGGCGCTGACCGAGGACGACGAGGACGAGCCCACGCTGTCCGCCCTCAGCGAAGACGGCCCGCCCAGTGTCAGCGCCGCGCGGCTGAACGCGTACGGCGAGGCGTTGTGGGCTGTGTACGACCTGCGCGAGATCTGGCGTGACATCGGAGCGCGCGTACAGACCGTGCACGTGACGCCCACCCCCGGCCGCAACGACCCCTGCTCCTGCGGCAGCGGCAAGAAGTACAAGAAATGCTGCGGGGCGTGAGTCGCACCTGGAATCGAACGAAGTGCCTCATAGAATTATTTTGCCGACCGAATCAAGATGATGCGACTGCTCCTGCTGATTTACATTCAAGAAACTGGAAGTTATCCAGTCAAATCCTGTAATTGATTTAGGGCTACGCTGAACAAGCCGCGTCAAAACCGCTGTTCGGATTCATGACGAGCTGAT
>JADHED010001393.1_pt1 | contig 20808 bp, 22 predicted proteins | sample 8952041 | NCBI WGS metagenome assembly JADHED01 (sample SAMN16124423, study PRJNA663239) | bioreactor sludge metagenome | isolation source: sludge (control) | place: India:Bengaluru | collected 2018-09-08
CAGGGTTCGATTATCCTGCAGGTACATATACTACGACGATGATATAAACGGCTACGCAAGATTAAGATTCTTATACACTAATTAATGGGAAAAGAAGGAGCGCTTTCGTTGCGCTCTTTTTTTGTTTTATGTCTAACTTTGTTAACGACTCGTTAACGGCTTGTAAACCGCTTGTTAACGGTTAGTAAAACATTTGCTAATGGGGGGTGAATAGATGCATATTTGCAATACCAACAGCAACCACACAACATGAATAAAAACATCATCGCATTATTTATCATCCTTACCATAAGCCTGCTGAATGTGTCAAAATTATCTGCACAACAATCCTCTGCCGGAGGTTCTCAAAAAATATCCCTGGCATTGGCAAATGTGGTACAGATATCACAGTTCAACGGACAAGGCAATAGCGGAACGGTATCAATGCCAATGGCTACTGCTGCTACTATGAATCAGGGTGTAGAAAGTCCGCTTTATACGGTATCAATCAATAGCACTGATGGATTTGATGTGAAAGCACAGGCTGTTGATGAATTTTTCACCTACAGTGGCTCCGCATCTACAACACCAGCTATGAAGGTAGCAGATGTACTGGAATTGAAAGTGGTACAAAATAACACAACAGGCAATATAGCTGGAGGACATGCGCAGTATCAGCCGGTACAGGGCACTAATCAGTCTCCTATTATTCAAAATGGCAATCGCGGCGCAAACCAAACATTTGCTGTTCAGTACAAAGCCACACCTGGCTACAACTATCCCGGTGGATTATACACCGCAGCAATTATGTATACAGTGACACAATATTGAAAATTCGTTACATATAGAGTAGAAGGATAAGGGGCGCTTTCGTGCGCTCTTTTGACTTTTATATACTTTTGTAAAAAAGTACATTTTGTTGTATTTTTGCATAATAAGTATTTGTTACCATGACCTACACTACCCTATATGAGCGCCTGATGGCCGCAGACAAACGTTTTATTCTCAGCTATGGTGGCACTGCAAGTGGCAAAAGTTTCAGTGCTATACAAAAAGAAGTTTCTATTGCAAGTGCCCGCAAAGTAAAAACACTGGTAATACGCAAAGTAGCCAACACGCTACGCGATAGTGTCATCCCCGGTTTCCGTTCACGTATCGAAGAAATGGGACTGGCAGAAAAATTTGCTGAAAACAAAAGTGACCGTACCTTGAAACACGAAAATGGCTCCCAAATCATTTTTCGTGGGCTCGACGATCCCGACAAGTTAAAAAGCTTTGAAGGGTTGGAGCGTATATTGGTCGAAGAAGCTGCAGAGCTGGAGTTTGAAGACTTTCTGGAACTAAACAGACGCGCCCGTGGCAGGGAAAACATACAAATAACACTTGTATTCAACCCTATGCACGAGGAACACTGGCTGAAAAAACATTTCTTCGACAGAGAGGATATGGATGAAGATTGTATAAAAATACACAGCACCTATAAAGACAATCCGCACCTGACAGATGCCGACCGCAAGCAAATAGAACTACTGAAACAATATAACGAAAACCAATATCGCATCTACGCACTGGGCGAATGGGGTATACGCGAAAACAATGCTCCCTGGCTCTTTGCATTCGATAAGCAACGCCATGTAAAAAAAGAGATAGAATTCATGCCATCTTTCCCAGTATATCTGTCTTTTGATTTCAATCGCAATCCTCTTACATGCCTTGTCGCGCAGATGAGCCCCAACAAAGGGCAGGGAAACAGCTTTATTCATTTTATCGATGAATTCAGCGTAAAAGACCAATTACCGGAGCTATGCAAGCAGATATATGCCAAGTACAAAGGGCATACCATATACATAACAGGCGATGCCAGTGGCAACCATGGCGATGTAGGCTTTGAAGGAAAGCATGACAGCTACTATACCATGATACGTAGCATGCTGAACCTTAACAACAGACAAGCTATACTAAACAGCCGCAACCTGACACACAATGATAGCCGGGCGCTCATTAACACACTATTGTTTCAATACCCTAACATTTATATATCAGCAACAAACTGTCCATTGCTGATACGCGACTGCACAATGGCTATGGTAGATGAAGACAGCGAAATACCCGGTGCATTGAAGAAAGACAGGAACATCTATAAGATGGATCTTTTCGACTGTTTCAGGTACTTCTTCCAAACCTTCTTTAAAGACTATACAACCCGAATTACCCTTGGGAAAGCCGCATGATGAAACTATTTCTCATTCATCATTTTATTCAGTTCATCTTTATTTTGCCTTGAAACAGGGATAGCTACACCGTTAGACATATGCAGTGTACCGGGATGTTCGTATCTCTTTACATGCTTCAGGTTTACAATAAACGAACGGTGCACCTGGCAGAAAGAAAAACCATCAAGCATAGGTCTGTATTTACCAATGCTGTAAGAACTTAATAATTTATCATTGGCCAGCACAACACTGGTGTATCTGTTTATTGACTCCAGATACAGAATATCGTTTACATCAATATAGTCTATACCTTTCTGAGAAGGTATCCCAATTTTGTTATTATTCTGAGATTGCACTGAGGCACCGGCAGCAGCAGCTATTTTATGGTTTATTCGCTCAATCGCTTTATTTATCGTTTTATACAATAACGTATCATTGATAGGCTTCAACACATAGCCTGTTGCACCAAAACCGAATGCGTCTATCGCATGTTCAGAATGTGCTGTAACAAAAATAACCTCACTCTTAAGATCCGGAACCAACGCAAGCAAGTCCATACCATTCTTTTGTGGCATAGAAATATCCAGAAACACCATATCTGCAGTATTTGACTTTAGTGCTTGCAAAGCCGGCTTCCAATCATTAAATGTCGCAACCACTTCAATATTCTCATACAATTCTGTAATACTATCTTTTAACAACTCTATTGCTTTAGGTTCATCATCAATTATCAAACACTTATACTTCATGTTTATCATTCTGCAATTGTTTAATAGTGAGTATTACAATAGTGCCTGTTTCAGGCAATACCTTGTCTATATACTCTATGGTTATATGTATAGGTTCATATTTGTTAAACGTCTCTATCAGCTCTTTCACCAAGTCCGTACCATATGATTGTGTTTTATGGCGTGTTTCAGCATTTATCGCCTTCGATTTTTCTCTGCCAACACCATCATCTTCAATTCGGCACACAAGATCGCCCGATATATTTTTATCAAAACGCAGCAACAGTCGTCCCTGTGTTAGTTTATGAAACAATCCATGATTTATGGCATTTTCAACTAATGGCTGTAATAGCAAAGCCGGTATCTTTTCTGTAAATACATTTATATCTTCTCCAACTTCTACATCAAATTCGTGCAGATTTTCAAATCTGGATTGTTGTAGAGTTACATAACGCTTCAGGTTATCAATTTCTTCATTCAGCGTTATATACTTATCTCTGGAAGATTTTATGTAGTTACGTAACAACTCTGAGAATGCAGATATATGATCATATGCATCCTCCATTTGATTTTTCTTGATATAATACAGCCCTGTACTTAATGTATTGAAAATAAAATGTGGATTGATTTGTGCATGGATAGACTTCAACTCCATAGAAGTACGCAAGCTCTTCAATTCTGCCTGCAGATTTTTCTGTGCATTTAATTTATTTACCTGCCTGCGTGTGATATATGTTGCAAGTAATGTTACCCCCCCTACCAAAACAAGGATTGCAAAGCCTATAATCATTTTACCATAAGTAGTTTGCCACCAATAAGGCTTGACATATACCCAAACGATTATAGGAGAACTACTCCACCCTTCATCTACCACTTTCAGATATACTTTATTGTATGTTCCCGGCAATAATCCTGATACAAACCATTCACTTCCATTTAATACATTCCAACTATCTGTTCTTAATGCACTATTATAGTAATACTTTGGCTGGCCAACACCTGATGGGTTTATGATGTCAAATAATACAACCATCTTATTGGGTTCAAGCTTAATAGTATCATTATTTCTAAGACGACAGGAGGTATCTCCATACTTAACCAACAACCGATAACTAAATGCATTTGTATTGTTACAGAAGACACTATCTACCGGAATATCAGCATATAACAAACCCTTATCTGTGTTTATAGTAACAACTTTACTACCAACATGGAACCTATCTCCATATAAAAATTTGTACTCCTTATATTTATAATTAATCTTATAATGAGGCCCTAAAATATTGCCATCAGGATATACTTTGTACATCACCAAACCAAAATGACTAGCTAGTACAAGGTTACTATCTGCTAGCTCCATACTACATGATGTAAGGTTAAAATTACACTTAAGTCTTCTCAACCTTCTTTTTGTAGCATCGTACATTAGCAACATATCTTTGCAGAGGAAGAAAACACTACCATTCCTTTGATCAACCTTTATTCCATTTATTCTATCTATACCTAATTGCCTTAAAGCAGAAACAGATAAAACTTGTTGCTTATTTGTAAAAATATTACATAACCCAATCCCTCCATACATGTTCGAAACAACCCATTTCGTAACCGTATCTAATGCATATATACTCCCTATTGCCGGCATTAGAGAATCTACATATAGCGTGTCATTTTTAATGTAATGTTTCTGTATTACAAGGCTATGGCTTACAAGATATCCTGTGTCAATGGTTTCAAAAATTACATCCTTACTTGTTGAGTGCATCAACTTAAATAATGAAGGCTTCGAAGTGTAAAAAGATTTAGACCACTCTGGCGAGAAATAACATTTTACACCCTCAAAATAAAGCTTTGAATGATGTCTATCTTCATCATATATATAATTGCCATACCCTGACATAACTATTGTGCGTCCGATAAAAGCATTGACAGAGCTGATTCGTAAAAATTCGTTGTATACCCTTCTATGCACATTACCTCCTGGTTCTAATAATACCAGCTCGTGTGTTGTATTGTTCCACCAAAACTGACTACCCTTAGCTCCTACTCCTACATACACTGCATCTTCCATATGCGGCAACGAGTATTTTGAAAAACCAACAGCATCAAAATGCTGATACACCCCCATATTGGAGGTAGTAGTAAATCCATTCCACAATTTATTATTCAAATACCAGACAAGTGAAGCTGAAACTGTATCAGATACAGGTATCAAATCTTTAAGATAATATTGTCTTATCTGTTCCAGTTTATCATTCAGTACAGTTATTCTTTTATTAGTAGTTATTCTTTGCTCTCCTCTGTATCCGGCTACTGTAAGAGATTTTTCATACGGCATCAGATTTATCTTATATTTTTTCAACACACCTGTTTCTGGATGTATAAAATAATACACATCATTATCTCTGTGATATGATATAAAATAATCAGCATTACTATTCGACTTTCTCACTGCACTGTCTTCAAATGAATATGGGGCACTAAGCGTAGCAACTTTCTTATTAATTAGTTTCCTGTCAGCTGATATGATGTTGAAAACACTCATATTCTTTATCATCCTTAGCGATCCATCATAACCAAAACTATAGTTGTAAGTATTATACTTATCTAATAACAATTTGACAGCTGAAACCTGTTTGCCATCAATAAAATAGTTAGCTGTGATAGTGCCTACAGTTGAGTTTTGAGGTCTGGGTGCCTCAAGAAAACACACACCACCTTTTATCCGTTGCAGCAGCCTGGGCATAGTCTTTATTGAACTATCATTCTTGACTGCTACATACTTATCGTTTTTTATATACCCGAAAGTACTGGATATACTGCCCAACCATATCCTATTATAATCGTCCTCTACCAACTGCCATACATCTTCATTCCCCAAACCATCTTCAATGCCGAAGCGTTTGAATGAATATCCATTATACTTAACCACTCCTTTGGTTGTTGCCAGCCACAAATAGCCATTTGTATCTACAATTGCCTGATAAACAAAGTTGGAAGGGAGACCGTTATAAATATTATAATTATAAAACGATTTAGTTTGTGCATTACACCGTTCTTGTTTGGCAACAAATACCAACAAGCATAACAAGCATATATTTAACCAATACTTCAACCGGGATAGCAAATTAATGGTTCAAGATAATAAATGATGGGGGCATATAGCCCCCATCTGTATTTTCATTATACGAGCGGTCAGTTTCATTCTACGAATGGTTCAACTGCCCGCAAAATCATCGCTTATTTCCTGATGCGGAAGCGCAAATCGGCCTGTACGTTCGATACGCCATATTGGTTGCGCACCTGCGGCTGTGGCTCGTCAGCCTCATAAGGCTCTACATAATAGGTGTAGCGCAAGCCTGCATATATACGATTGGCAAAACGGGCACCTACATGCACCTCACCGGTTGTCTGAAACCTTGCAGCCCCCCTGAATCTACCCACTTCTATAGATGGCACTACACCGCCACCAATACACATATCCACTTTCTTGCCCATTACAGGCATAAAAGTGAACCCAAGCCCTGTACCCAGCGATGCTGCAGTGATACTGTAAGAACGGTAATAATTGTAAGGATAGTAACCGGGATAGATTGTTTGCGGGTATATTACGTTATAGTCATAAGACTCGTTGACGTGAAAATAGTTAGTGTGCAGCCTTACGGGTATAGAAACGAAAAACCTACGTCCGCCACGGTCAAAATTGAAATCTGCAGTAAAAGAAACCGCAGGCACATCGCTGTTAATCTCTGTAATAGTAGCTATAGAATTGGTAATACGCGCACCCGAAAGGCCCCAAAGTACACCTATATCTGCACTGTTTTTACGAGCTTCGGCTGTTAATGCGCTACAGGCAAGCAGCAATGCAAGGGCTGTTTTTTTCATATACTACGGTATTGTGGTTGGTTTGTATTGAAGATAGTTAATGTATTGATAAATAAGATTACCAACTAACGTGCCAAACTATTCTTTTATTATGCCAATACCCGACTAAATGCTGACACCCAGAAACAAGGAAATATATGTCCCCTTGTCAGACACCCAATCTCTGGCAACTATGTTCCTGTTCTTATCCATGTACAAAACAGTAGTTTGAGACACCCTGTTGCCCTTTGCAATATTCCCATACTCGGCACCTATTCTTATCAGCCTTTCCCCCATAAATGGTGGTGACACCCTGTAGCTAACCGAACCGTAGTACATAAAGTTAAACCCTACATCGGCACTCCCGGGCAAGCTACGAGTATCGTTGTCAGTTCCATGCCCCGTAAACCTGAATACAGCCAATTGGTCGTATCCTGTTGCATTGTCTCGAACATACAGTCCTTCTTCCGTATATGCTTTATTGGCAAATATGGCTGCATCAAACATAACACCTGCCGATATATCTATATTACTCCTTCCGGTTAACGGGATTGTATATACAGGAGCTAACCTTAATGCTACTGAATGCACCTTAAACTTAATATCCCTGCTAAGGTCTGAACCCAAACCCGATGCAGCAGTTCCGTACTGCAAAGTGTACCTGTGCGGTGTATGCCTGTATTCTAAGCCAACGTTCAGGAATACAGGTTTGGTGCGGCGTGCCATCAGCAGCATATCTATACCAACCTTATAGCCAGTTGTATTATTCACCTTCAAAAAACGCGTAGCAGGCTGCACATCATCTTTGTTATTCAGATTTACCAATGCCCCGCCTGTCAGCAAAAAATATACGCTTGACTTTTTATTCTTAAGCGCAGGCATGCTGAGTGGTTGTGCTTGTGTCGCTATGCTGATAAATATCAGTAGTAGTATTACCAAAATACGTTTCATAGATATCAGGGTTTAAAGTTGAAGGTAACGGTAGTATCTGCCAGTGCGGTGTACTTGTCTGATATGAGGATAATTGCAAAACGCTGCTGTTTGTTTACATACCCTTTGGGCTTGATGCGGAATGCAAATCGCTGTATGATATTAATGAAACTATTGCCACCTGCCGCAGAAGTATTGATAAGGTCAATGGCTGCTTGTTTGGTTCTGGCTGTTGAGTCTGCATATGGCATGTACATATCATCTGCATAGTACATACTTTGCGTATCGTAGTAGGTGCAATCATCAGCCAGATTGCTACCAGCCTTATAAGTATCGTTAAAATCGTTCAGGGTTATCACTTTAATATCCGCTATATGTTCTGCCAACCTTGTGTATCCTTCAGCAGGTTGAAATGCATATGCAGTGCTGCCCCATTGAAAATTTGACGCCAATGTTGTGTATGGTATCAGTGCGGTAAAGAAAACATCGTCTTGCCTGAAGGTGACACCTTTCTGCACCGTAGTTCCGTTAGTGGTATATGTTCTGGCAATTAACTTCTGGTAAATAATTATTGTATCCTTCTGTACACAACCGCCAAATAGCAGCAGCGATGTAAAGGCAACACGCAAAAGGTTTGTGGGTGATTTCATGTTCTTAGGATAGCAAAAATATTGCCAAGTTTACTTTACAGTGTTTAGTATGCAAGACATAGCAAGTTTCAGCTTCTGCCACTCGGCTTCGCTCAATCTGCTATCTGCTACCATCTCAAACACCCCGTCTGAAACCATATCTCCATCGCGAAATGCCTGACGTCTGTCAAGTTCGTGCAACTCGAGGTATGCCAATTTACTTTCAGAAAAATATGTAGATAACTTGGCTGTAGTGCCGTATTTGCTAAGTGGTATCTTATGCACAATACATCCGCTATAGTCGCAGTAAAAAGACTCATCGAAGTAAGCCCTATTAACATCAACTATTTTTCCTGTATCGTAAAAAGTAAAAGTGATTGTGTGCGGTTCCTTTAGTTTAATATTCTCTCCGCTAATAGTATCTGTAAAGACAATGTTCAGATAGTAATTGGTATCGCTGCTTGTAAGCCAGATTTTAGGAATACTTGTTTTATATCCACCACCAAAGCCCCTGACAGTATCCTGCTGATAGCACTTTTTATCATAGCATTTTATCAGGGTACTACAATCTTGTGCATTGGCAAAAGAGCAATACAATAACAACAGGGTTAGGATTCTCATACCTATAAAATTAAACAAAAAAGTGCCGGTAGAAACCGGCACTTCTAAACACATGGACAGTTTTTATCAATCCTTAATTATGCAGACCACGTGTTTACCCTTTTGCTTGTTAACTAATACCATCGTATAAGTTCCGCCCGGAAGCATACTAATATCAACAAAAGTCTTATCCGGGTTGAGTACTACACTCATTAATGTGCGCCCATCTATTGCTACAATATTTGCACTTGTGTAGGTACCTGCTGTTTCCTGCACTATAGTCAGGTCGCCGCGGGACGGGATGGGATACACCGCTACCCCATCGCCCGCAGCTATCATCGCCCCGATGCTTGTCTTGAATGCGTAAATATTTATTGTTGTATCATCAGTTTTACCGGAACAGGTATCTGTGGCTGTTACCACAACATTGCCTGTATCTTTTGCAGTAAGCAAGCCTGTATTGCTGATACTTGCTTTTGCAGTATCGCTCACCTGCCAACGTACACCATAGTTGGTATTGGATGCTTGTGTATAGCTCACCCGCATTTGCAAGGCAGCTGCTTTTAATACTTTTGTAACACCTGCATTACCATAGGCGGTAATGGTTTGCAGCAATGCTCCGGTATCACCTGCTTTTATTGGTACATCTATTGCATCATCAATTGCAAAGGCTTTCACTGTAATTCCTTTTGTAGCTGCAGTAGTATCTGCGTTTATCAATATCCAGCCATATTTATAGCCACCAGCTACTTTCAGCCTGATGCCTATATACCTGTCTCCTAAGCCTGCAAAACCAAGTGATGCACTGTCTGCCACGGGCTTTCCCATCATACCAAATACCGACCAACCTGACGCAGCACTTATCAGCGAATCTTTTACTATTGGCTTTGCCAATGTATCTCCAAATCCGGAAACACCACTCCCTTGTACTACCGCACTGGTACTATCCACTGCATTTACATACATCGTCCAGCCAAAACCCGGAAACTGCAACCACATAAAAGAAAAATCTGCTTGCCCATCTCCGTTTACGTCTATTTCTGCACCATTACCAAAATTGCTGGTATCATTCATCCTCAGTACACTATCAGGTGCTATATCTTTATACCTGATGCATGCATTTGAATTGTAATTAACAAATAACAATAAAACAATAAATAATACTTTTTTCATACCCGTTATTTTACATTTAATAATTAAGTTTGATAACAAGCAACGGGGCAACACCTATACTAAACGCAATAGTTTGTAATAGTGTTAGAAAGGAAGAAGAAATTATTTTTTAAGACCGAAAGTATATCCTACAGAAAGGCGGAAGTATGGCAAGGCATACATCTTCCGCACACCGGGATTCGGTATATTGCTAAGCGATGTGGCGTTTTGCTGCAGGCTAATGCCAAGTTCAACATTGTTAAGCGGCCGATACTGCACACCTAACATATAGCCTGTGCGTATGGTGTTGTAGGCAGGGTTTTGATAGTCTGAAATATTATCAGACTCACAATTACATCTTTTATCAAACAAACCCACAGCAGCCTCTTCATCTATAAAAAAGCTGATATCGCGCAATGTATCTGTGTACATGGGCGTGTATCGTGTAGCAGTAGCATTTATCTTTGCAACGCTGCCATAAATAAACTTAATGCCTGCACTTACAGAAAAACGCTTACTAAGGTCATATTGTACAAACACAGGAAGCTCTGCATCAAAAAACTGCTTATCTGCATTGTACCTGATAACGGTGGAGTCTACTTTTTCTCTGTAGTTATATGTGTATTGTCCTGCCCTATTACCCTGTGTTATGATAACATAGCGCTGATAATTATCGAACAATACCTGTTGCTGCGGTACATATATCTCCGGCGTAGTGGCATAGCGAAAATTAGCACCTGCGCCTATGTGCAAATTGTTGGCAATCTTGGTTTTCACCTGCACGCCCAGCACACCCGCATTGTAGGTAGCTTTTGATAGTCCACTTTCAAAACCCAGATGTACAGACACCTGCGCACGCCTGCCGGTTAAAACATTATTACCTACTGGTTCCGGTAGTGCCGGCAAATTATATTTTCTCTGTACAGCGTGTGCGGGGTATTGCTTTTCTACCGATGCCTGCATTTGCTTATTCATTGGCATCATAGTTTTCAGTAGCTCATACCTGTATTGTGCGCTGTTCATGACAGGTGTCACTGTAGGCATGCTGTATAGTTTCGGGGCAATAGCTGTAGGTTGTTGCATGGCAAGTTGCTTATTGCTTGCTGCTGTCAGCTGCGTATCCGGCTCTATCGGCAACATGGTAGTTGGTAACTGTTGAGCACGTGTATTTACTATTGGCGATGCCTGTACCACCTCCGACGATTTCTCTGCACGGTACACTATACCATAATAACTGATGGCCGCAGCGGCAGAAAGAGCAGACATATAAGGCAACCATTTTACGATGCGCTTCAGTACAGAACCACCCGTAGCCTTACCGCCCGCTATACTTTTCTCAAAAAGCATACGGTCGTCGGCAGATAGTGGTTCAAGATGGGCATCCATCTTGTCTCTGAAAAACGCATCAATATGTTTGTCCTTATTTCCCATTCTTCTTACATGCCTGCAGCCAGTATTTTCTCCTTCAGTCTGCGGCGGGCATCATTCAGGTACCACCTGCTGTTCATCTCGGTTAATGACAATAACGTGGCAATTTCTCTATGTGTTAGGTTTTCAAATACAAATAAATTAAAAACTATTCGCTGTGTATCGGGTATTGTCTGTATGATAGCCAAAAGCTCTTTATAACCCAAGCCGGCACCTACGTCTTCGGGTATAGATATGTCCTTATCGGCAAAGTCTGTATTGTAGGTGGTGGCAAATTTCTGTGTTTTGCGCTTTTGGTCTATGATAGTATTAATGGCTATCCGCCGCAGCCAGCCTTCAAACGGACCAGTTGGGGCATAGAGGTGTAGTTTTTCAAATACTTTACAGAATATATCATTCAGCAGATCCTTCGCAAGTTCAGTATCATTTACATAACGCATGATGACACCCTTGACCAACGGGCCATATTGCTCAAAAAGGGCACGCTGCGCCTGCGCCTTACCATCCATGCACTGCCGTAAAAGCTGCATGATTGGTATAGCATCAGGTTTGTCGGCTTTGTTTGCCTGCATGATTATTTCTGAGTTGCCCGCCAAGAACATTATTATATTTCGTCTGTACTTAAGTAGATGTCCCTGCCATAGGGCAGATATAACGGATAACGCCGCAACGATGTGAGACCACTACACATAAAAATATTATTGTCATGTTTTGACAATTCCATTACAAACAAAAAACCCCGCTCTTGACAGAGCGGGGGCAGGGATATACACGTATGTATGAGAAGATTCTTTCAGGGTAACGCCTTACAGCACTTCCAGCTTCAGGTATTCGTTTTTGAATGGTGTTTTCAGCTTGATAGTGTATCTGCCTTGACGAAGCTCTTTGGTAGATATTGATTTTGAGCCTTTATCTACAGTTGTTTTTATTTCTTCACCCAATTTGCCGGTGATGATTACATCCAGCGGCTGTGCCGATTTGTTTTCTATCACCAGTGCATCACCTGCAGACTGTACGCCCCATGTTTTTTCAGCTGTTACAACAGTTGTAGGTTTTGCTGCAAATGTGTTAGTGTTGATTGTCATAGCTGCTATCATCAGCAGTGTTGCGAATATTGCTTTCATAACTTATGTTTTTAGTAGTTGATTGATTTAGTTTTATAATGCTGTTTTCTGAACCGGTTACATCTATTAGTCGTACAACGGGAGAAAAGGTTACAGATTTTTTCGTGTTTTTATTTTCTTTAACAAATCAACGCAGCACTATGCTTGTATGCTGCACAGCATCGCCCTGCTGCAAGCGTAATACATAGCTGCCTTTTGCAAGCTGTGTCACAGGTATTGCTGCCTTGCCTGTATGGCCTGCGGTATATACTACAGTACCCGTTACACTCATCAGTTGCACCGCGTAGCTTTCATTATTTACAACACCTATATATAGTACATCGCTTGCAGGATTGGGATATACAACCCATTGTTGTGTATCAGATACATTGTTTACCGAAAGCCTGGCATTGGTAAGTGCGCGCCAAGCATTCACCCTGCCATTGCCATAATATTTATCAAAGCCTGCCACGTCTTTGCTTTCGCCCACCATATCTTCGGCATTGCTTTCCAGCAGGTTTTTTATCTGTGCAGGTGTGCGTGTGCTGTCTTGTGCCAGCAGCAGAGCTGCCACACCCGCTACACATGGCGTAGCCATAGATGTGCCTGACATCATAATATAAGCCGTATCGTGCAGGTGAGAGAGGCTATAAATTTGGTGCCCCGGCGCACATACAGATATATGATTGCCGAATGTGCTGAACGATGCGCGTTTATCTTCTGCATCGGTTGCACCTACAGCTATTACACCTGTACAAGCCGCAGGGTAAAATTTCTGATCCATGCCACTGTTCATCATCGCAGCAAGTACAGTTACTTTTTTACTTACGGCATAGGTAACTGCATCCTGTACAATATTGCTGAAGCTAAGCCCCCCTGCAGATATATTAACAACACGCGCACCATTATCTACCGCATAATAGATAGCCTCTGTCATCCAGCTATAGGCTACAAAACCTGTCTGGTCTATACCTTTCAATATCATCAGCTTGCAGTGTTGGTCTACCCCTGCCATGCCTGTTACATTATTTACACTTGCACCAATGATGCCTGCAACATGGCAGCCATGTCCGTGATCGTCTTCTATATTGTTGGTATCTGTTACCATGTTCCATCCCAACGTATCATCAATATAGTCATTGCCATCATCATCTATACCATTCGCGGGTATTTCAGTTTTGTTTCGCCACAGCCTGCCTTGTATATCCGGGTGGTTGCTCTTGATGCCTGCATCTATCACGGCTACTACTATATTGCTATCACCTGTTTCAATATCCCATGCACGTAACAAGTCTATATCTGCACCCGCTTTTGCTGTGCCTCCGCTAAAGACACCTGTATTGTGCAAGCCCCACTGTTGGTAAAACAAGGTATCTGTTGGTGCAGCAGCAGTTGTTTTCCATTCGCCAATGGTTGCGGTTGCATCTGCCTCAGCATATTTGCAAAGCCCTGTTGCCAGCATTGTATTAGCAGCCTCTTGCAGGTTTGCATTATCGGCCAGTGTCAGTACATATACTTGTCCTTTTTTGATGGAGCGTATATTGGTGCAACCAAACTGCTGTGCAACTGCATCTATTGCAGGTACATTCAGTTTGTTGTTTTGCAAATTTGGTTTAGCCTCGCTGTGCAGGCTTATCATCAGGCGGTTGTTGCCTGCTGCCCAAGAAATGATGCTGCAAAGCAGCGCAATGATGGTGGTTACAAATTTTGTTTTCATAACTATTCGTTTTTTTGTAATTGCTTAAATGATTTTTCTTTTTGTTGTTATTGCGTTTAGTTTTCGTTTGGCAAGGGCATAAGAGGGGCTGTATGCCTTTCGGCAGTTAAGTTTCGGGGTTCAATATGTGTGCGGATTGTGCTCTAATCGGTCTCTTCCAGTTCGAAGATGTCTTCCACTTTTGCCTTAAAGAAGCGCGCAATCTTTAAAGACAAGACGGTTGACGGTACAAACCTGCCTGTTTCTATAGAGTGTATGGTTTGTTTGCTCACTCCCACCTGCTCTGCCAGTTCTGTCTGCGATATATTCAGCTTGGCCCTTTCTACTTTGATGGTATTTTTCATCCGCCGCTAAGATAAGAGTAATAGAATAAGGAATAATATTGCCCATGTGATGAGTTGGAATATGATGATTGGTTTTTTGTTCTTCTTGAGGTTTTCGAGAAAGCTCATTTTCTTATCGTCATAGTCCCACAGAAAATCGAAATACAAACCCATGTGAAATATTGCCAGATAGATAGCCAGATAAATAAGCGGGAACAAGAGCAATGTAACGACATCAAGGTCTCCCATGTCTTGCGTGATGGCAGTGAGCGAAAATGCCACAAATGTTGCACTCATCAGCATCATTACCATTTGCAGGGCGCGGGCGCGTATGGTCTGCACACGTTCGTCTTCAAACTTTTCCCGGCTGAAGGCGGTGAGGTACATGCCCAGCAGCATTATCCACATACAACCTGCCAAGTGTTTATCGGCATTGTAGCCTTTTATGACCGTAAACGGGTGAATTTTGTAAACAATTGAAACGAGCACACCTACAGAGAGTATTACCAACCCTGCAATCTTGGTATTGTGCTTGGCGAGTTTTTGAAATCCTTTCATTGTGTATCAGTTTTTTTAATGAATTGATAGTTGTTCGTTAATCAAGTACTATTAGCAGCACTAGTGCGAGCAGAAAAAAGGCTATGGCAAATATGGAAAGCCATTTGTTTTTGAGCCACGCATCCTTCAGGCTGATGTCGTCCGATTGGTAGTTCCAGTATTTATCTCTGTACAAGCCTATGCGAAAGAAGATGTGATATATCGTCATGTTCATCAGCAGGTTTATAATAATCCATCTGTTACCAATAGTAGTCCCGTCCGTAGTGTTCAGCAAATTCATAAACGCGGTTGTCAGGTTGGTAATAACAAACATCAACACGGTAAACTGCATTGCCTGTGCGCGGATGGCTTTTACACGTTCGTCTTCTATTTTCTCTTTTGTCATTGCCAGCAGCATCATACCGTATATGGCAATGCACAATGCAAGACCTATATGTTGGTTCCTTGTATGGTCGGGCAGGATAGTAAACGGGTGTATCTTTTCTGCCACAGCTACCACCAACCCACTCGCTATCAGCCCCAATGCCAGTGGCTTGTTCTGATGCCCCATCATAGACCTGTAACCTTTCATAATTGTTGCGTTTTACGACTGTTTTAGTTGACTACTGATAGTACATGGGTTTTACCCCTATTCTATCAATTTGCTACACAAAGATAAAAGAATACTTTCCGAAAATACAAGTAAACTTTACTTTTTTATAAGTAAAATTTAATAAAAGTAAAGTCTACTGTATAGTTTTTATTGATAATCAATGAGTTATAAAACAGCGGATGTTTTCGAAAAACTGAAAAAAAATAATCACGAGAAAGTCAAAAACAGGCTTTTTCATACACCGCTTCACACTAATTTCTATTTTCAGCCGTTGAAAACTAAAACCTGATAAACAACCCATGCGCAAGCTGCTATTAGTACTCATTTCATTCCCTACATTATCATTCGCTGGAGATTTCGGCATTGGTCTGCATGCGGGCTTTGCAAAAAACAGCATACAGTCTTACGGAGCCATCAACAACGGGCTCAGCTATGCTTTCGACTTTAACTACACGACCAAAAGAATATACACAGGCATACGTACCGAGTGTGTATCCATAGGCAACGGCGTAGCATACACTGCACATGGCAACTATCGTTTCAACAGCTATAAGCGCATACATCCTTATGCAGGCATAGCAGTAGGTTATTCTGCCATACAAGCCAAACCAATAAACAAGCAGCACATTACTACAGGTGGCACAGGTTTTTGTGGCGGTGTACAGGTTGGCACTACCTACTATATATCGAGAAGACTAAGTATGCTGGCAGAAATGGGCACACGTATGGGGAAACTGAAAATAAACAACACTGACAAGACTACTGCCGACGGTGCATTGCCAATTATTAAAGAAGTAGAAACAAACGGCTATGCGCAGAACAGGTATAGCACAAGCTACATACGCATCGGCTTCAACTTCTCGCTATACAACAGGAAGAAAGCACTACAAAAAACAGACATCGCACCAATAGAGAAAAAAGCAAAAGAAGCATCTGCACAATAGCAGCACTATCTACAAACGCCCCAACTCTATGCGCATTTCTGTAATAAGCCCCGATGCGCCGTAGCCAAGCGTCTGCGGGCTGCGGTTATCGTAATATTTTTTGTAAACACCTGGACTGAGGAAGAATTTAACCCCTGTGGTAAACCGATGATTGAAACGGATGCCAACATGTGCCTCTCCGTATGCACTGACGGTAGCACCACCCGCACTTGTACTGATGATGCATATAGGCCCGCCCTGTGCACCTACCACCACATCCATCCATGTATTAATCAGTTTGGTACCACGCAGACCACCCAGTGCTGCTATCTGCAGGTTTTGGCTCGGCGCCTCGTATGGGTGTGGCATATAGCTGTGGTAGCGTGTATTGATGTTTACATACCCTACACGCAGCCCTGCTACGTAGCCCGTAAGCCTGCCTATTTTATTGAAGTGAACCTCGCCCCCAAGCTGCACCATACTGCTATTGCGCAATTGCAACCCGAAAGACTGACCATAACGCACATAAGGACTGATGGTGCCAGCATCGGCAACCACACACCAACGCTTGTAGCGCAGGCGCGCATTGCTGCTGTCTGCATCTGCGGCACGCGCAGGCAGCATATTTAACATCATAAGGGTAGCTAACAGGTATCTCATAGCACTTGGGGTGTGTATGTTTATAACGTACAATATATGTACCAAGTATAAATGTAGACAGTTTTTTGCGGCGAAAAGTTTGGGGATTGTAAAAATCTGGGGAACCTTATGCTACTCTATACGCACTTGCATGGCAAGCAACAGGCGATGTACATTGAAAGGATATAGCCCATCGTAAGGGATGTAGCTGCGGCAATATTTAGCACCCGCAAATACTGCATTCCACATGTACATACCAATGGTAAGCTCTGATTGTATATTAGAACGTACACCTGCATACCTCGTATAGGCTTCAACCTGTACAGAAGGTCCTGCGGTAAGCGACGTACGAAAAGACAATTGCCTTTTCAACTCTATGGTGTACAATACACCGCACTGCAACGAGAAACCAAGCAAGCTTTCGGTAGACTTATCTGCCATAAAACGGAAGCCGCCAGTAAAGCTAAAGCCTTGCTGCTTGCGGTGATATACTACATCACCCGTCAACATGCCTGAGTACTGTGGTTTTTCAGGTACATCGGTACCGGTTCTGATGCCACCGCCAAACGAGGCTCCTATTTCTGCATGAGATTTACTGTCGTCTCCCTGTGCAAAGCAAAATGACGGGAGTAATAAAAAAAGGGCTATCAGGTATTTCATAAGTTGTAATGAGGTTGCAATATTATACCATTGCCAAGAAACATGCCAATCATTATCATGGCTGTGTAAAAGAATTATCTGTCAATTATCAAAGGCCTAGCTGTTCAAGATGTTCTGCAAGGCATCTTGAATAAAAGATAATCAGCCGTTTTGTAAACGGAATTTAAAATACAACTGTTGAGCAATAGATATGCAGCAGAACCTAGAATGCCGTTCGGAGAACGGAGTAGTATTTCAGATTCCAAATGCCCTGCGGAACATTTGGAACAGCAATGTTGTTCTCGCAATTGTTAATGAAGAACACCAAAAAAGGTGAAGCTGACTTACAAAATGGCACTCTGTATGTACAAAAAAATAATCATAAAAAAACCAGTGTTTTAACGAGTTTTTTTTGAACCTTATAGACATACCTTTATAATTCACAAAAAATTAAACCTTATGAAAAAACTAATCATGATGGCAATTGCAGGTATTATGTACTTTAATGCAGATGCACAAGTAGGTACTACCATAATGATTACAAACCACTCAACAACGTGCACGGTGTGGGTAAAAGTATATGCAGACCCAAGCGGATTATGTACTGGCAACAACGCTACAAGTGTTATTGCCATACCACCCAACTCGCAGACCAACTTTGATGCTGACCATATACCTTGCGCTTCATGCTCCCCTGACTACATATTACACGGAGGAGACGACTTGATTGGCGCAACAATATATAATGCCGATCCAGCTTTATGTTCTGCAACTTCTTATACAATTGGTGATGCATGTTTTACGGGGTCTACCAGTGCTTCAAGCATAACATGGAAGGACAATACATCATGTGCTACATGTGGCAGTGCTGGCAGTGGTTCTGCTACTTGGAGCAAATTGACAGGTGCTGTACAAATAGACTTGGATATATATTAACATTCAATGTCTGCATTAGGCATATTATTTTATATAAAATAGCAGCACTAAAATCAGCGCTGCTATTTTTATGTCCCAACCTATATCATCACCATCTCTTTATTCTTCGCGCTCTTCATATCAGCGGGTATGTTGTCGAGAATTTCCTGCTTTAGTGCGTCTATCAGTTTTTCTTTTACAAAGTGGCGAAAGGTGACGATGCTTATCTCGCGCACTGGTGCGGGCGATTTGAATTGTCTAATCCTGTCGCGCTGTGATGCGTGCAGGTCGTTCAGTGCCAGCTCTGGCAGTATGGTAATGCCCTGATTCAGGTCTACAATCTTTTTCAGCGTCTCTATACTGCCCGATTCAAAATCCAATTGGTGCAATTCCTTCTCTCTGTTCTTCAGTTCGCACAGGTTCATCACCTGGCTACGCAGGCAGTGCCCTTCCTCCAGCAGCCACAGGCGGTTGATGTCTATATCCTGCGCCAGCAGGTATTTCTTTTTCAGTAGCTTTTCTTCGGCACTGGCATATACCACAAACTGCTCGTAGAAAAGTGGCTGTTCTATCAGCGCGGTATTATTCAATGGCGTGGCCATAATACCCACATCCAGCGAATATTGTTCTAGCTTTTCGGTGATGGCTTCTGTTGTCAGCTCGCTTATCTGCAATTTTACATCGGGGTATTTTTTCAGAAAGCTATTGATGAACATGGGGATGATGTAGGGCGCCAGTGTGGGTATGATGCCCACTTTCAACTCGCCACGTACCAGCCCGCGCTCTTCGTTTACTATCTCTTTGATGCGGGCGGTGTCTTGCAGGGCTTTCTTTGCCTGTGCTATTATCAGCTTGCCTATCTCGGTAGGCACTACGGGCTGCTTGCTGCGGTCAAATATTTTTACATCCAGTTCGTCTTCCAGTTTCTTTATCATCATACTCAGCGTAGCCTGTGTTATAAAACACTTTTCGGCAGCCGTCACAAAATGGCGGTGCACATCTACCGCCACTATATACTCTAATTGTTGCAGGTTCATTACTTATAGATGAAATTGATACAAACATACAAACTATCAGTTTGATTTATAAGATAACAATGACCACATTTGTGCAGCAAACGAAAAATTAACGGAGTGGTATGATGCACATCATATCTATTGCGTTGTTTTAGCAGTAACTTTAAAACACACTACTACAAATACAAAAACAATGGAAAACAACGAATCTCAAAGCAGTGGCAAATGCCCGTTTCATCATGGTGCTGCTAACCCCGTAGCAGGCCGTGGCACACGCAATACAGACTGGTGGCCCAATCAGCTGAAGCTGAACATCCTGCGTCAGTATTCTTCATTGTCGAACCCGATGGAAGAAAGTTTTGACTATGCTAAAGAGTTTCAAAGCCTTGACCTTGATGCGGTAAAGAAAGACATTACAGATGTAATGACAACATCGCAAGACTGGTGGCCTGCAGACTATGGGCACTACGGTCCGTTCTTTATACGCATGGCTTGGCACAGTGCAGGTACATACCGTGTACAAGACGGTCGCGGTGGCGGCGGACAAGGCATGCAACGCTTTGCACCGCTGAACAGCTGGCCTGATAATACCAACCTCGATAAAGCACGTCTGTTGTTGTGGCCTATCAAAAAGAAATATGGTAAAAAACTGTCTTGGGCAGATTTGATGATACTGGCTGGTAATGTGGCGCTGGAGTCTATGGGCTTCAAAACATTTGGTTTTGGCGGCGGACGTGAAGATGTGTGGGAACCTGCGGAAGATGTGTATTGGGGCAATGAAAGGGAATGGCTGGGCGATAAACGCTACAGCGGCGACCGCGACCTTGAAAATCCGTTGGCTGCTGTGCAGATGGGTTTGATAT
>JADHED010001391.1_pt1 | contig 20804 bp, 21 predicted proteins | sample 8952041 | NCBI WGS metagenome assembly JADHED01 (sample SAMN16124423, study PRJNA663239) | bioreactor sludge metagenome | isolation source: sludge (control) | place: India:Bengaluru | collected 2018-09-08
CCTGGTCGTGGCCGACGTGCCGCGGTTCGTCTGGAAGCAGCGGCAGGAGGGCGAACGGTGGGTGAGTGACGAGTTCGAGGCCGAAATCGTGCTGCGCGATCTGCCGCTGCTGCCGAGGCGGGTCACGGCGCGGGTGAGGCTGCAGGACTGGGCCATCGAAGGATCCGGCGCCGGGGTGGGGCCTTGAGGCGCGGGGTCGGGGTGGTCGTTGCTGTGCTCGCGCTGGCGTTGGTGCCGAGAGTCGGGATGCCGGTCGTGGGTGCCGTAATGACCAGTACAGATACGACCAGAACATACTCGCTCAGCGCCGACACGATCGGCGTCGCGTCGTTGGATGCCTTCTGGATGTCCCTGGACCTGCCGTGGTACGAGCCGCAGATGGTGCGGGACATGGACTTAGGGCTCTCCGACGCCGGACTCGACTCGCTGGTCGGGGAGGGCGACCGTGAGATCGTGCGGGTGATCGCCGGGTGACTGTGCCAGATCAGGGTCAAGCCGCTGGAGCGGTTCCGGTTCAACCGAATCGAGGGGCTGGTGCTCAGGGGTGAGGTGAGGTTGGCATGGGCCGGGGTGCGCCAGGTGAGCCTGACGTCGGGGCTAGATTACGGGTTCGCTTGGCGGCGTAGCACGCACAGCCACAAGCTGGATGTGCCGCTGCTGGCGGCGCAGCCGCGGGATGCCGAGGGGTAACTGGTGCGGGAACCGTGGGTGAAGCTGGCATTCGAGACCGTGGGGGAGCGGACGTTCGAGGGGTTCGGGGGGGATCGGCGGCCGTAGAACGATTTGAGTGCGCTGATCTCGGGGGATGATCCGAATCAGTACTACGAGATGTAGGCTTGGCGGGCGGGGGAGCGGTACTCGCCGCATTCGGCGTTGACGTTCAGGTCAGTCCCCATTGTCAGGCCAGACATAATCACCCGGCTATTCGACGGAATCGTCCAACCGCTCGCCGCGATTACCTGATGAGCGTGAAAACCGAGTTGGTCCTGGGTCAAACTGGATTGTAACCTTGGCGGGGCCCTGTCACCAAGAAGTAACACGCCGATAACTACCTGTATTTAAAATAGTTATAAAATATATGTGGAAATAAGTTTTGCTCCGCGATAATACTATTTGGTAGTCCTATCCATTCACTGTCTTAATGAAAGGATATAATTGATGAAATCGATCAAATATTTAATGTCATTCTTATTCTTCGCTAATGTCGCGCGTGCTGGTGATCCAGATGGGGGTAATTGGATTGTCCCAATATGCCAGTCACTTATAAATCGCTCAAACTGTTCTCTAGCCTCTCATTCGCCTGTATGATAGATAGTTACGCATTGTGGCGAACCTGAGATCGAGTGTGTTAACTTGAAGTCGTGAAGTTCGAGCTCTGCTTGTGGAGCCAACAAGTTTAAGTTTAGCAATGGGTTACAGAGATGTTGACGGAGGCTCCGGTCTGATGCAGATCGGGGCCTTTGTATTTGCCTGTGGTTACGACACTTACGGGACTGAGATTTCAGGTGCCGAGGGTGGCGTAATGGAGAGGTTGGGGGAGAGGTCCGGTAGGGGTCGAAAACTGCCGCAATCCGTCTCTGACTCTCAAATTCGCCGCGGTTTTACTTTGGTTGACAGCGAATCGGGGTGCGGCATCTCATATGCGAAAAGCTGCATTTGTAAGCTAACTTCTGCGGGTATGGGCTGATGTTAGTTGGTGGGTGCTGGTGGTGATTGGGGGTGTGGAATTGAGCCGTCCTAGGGGGCGCCGAACTGTATGACAGCTGTATACATAAATACCAAAGATCCAAATATTCAAAGTATGTCGATACCTGATTCGTTGTTGCAAATATTTCCTAATGCTTCGCGAATAGTGGCGGCATTTAAAATCTCAACCGCCATATACTGAGTCACCGATTCGAAATACTTCGAATGAGCAGGGGAGCATTTTAATTCATCCATCAAGAGTTCGAGAGTGTTTTCATGTGTCGGCAGAAGGTGACTTAGGAGATCGCTCTTCTTTATAATTATGTCAGCAATTGCGCCAGTATCGTTATTTTTTACAATTACCGGCTTTGCGTGAACTAATTCATTTCTCATTCGGGTAAGGCGAATTAGGGCATTGAAGGCTTCTGAATCGCGATTTAGTTGGAAGCCGGTAGCAACCATTGGAACTACAACCCATTTCGCAACTGGATCTAACCTGTCGAGATATTTACTCATATAATTTTTACCAAGATATTCAACGCCATAATCAAAAATAAAGGCTTCACATGCAAGAGCAGAAAATACAATCGATATTGATTGTAAACGTGATATTTCTTTTACAAGCGGGATTAATTCAGGTATCGTTGAGCGTATATTCTCTTGTTTAGTGATGTCTTGTAATCTTCGCTGGCATGTTCGCATTCGTTTTGCTGTTCCAATACTAATAGCCCAATATTGTGGATACATAACACCTATCCTACAACTGTTGGTTGAGGTCATCTCTGCTCCAATCATATGCATACATGGCTCACATGCGATCACATTTAATAATGATTAATACACGCGGCATATGATAGTATTTAATGAAATAAATTCCGTGTTGTAAATATCAATAATAATATTAATGCAAGAGCAAATGACCAAAATGCAGATTGTGTGAGAGCGTCGTGAACTTGGATGCCCTTCTTGGAAAAATTCCACGGTGTATCTATTGCAGCATTTAAAATTGAATCAACTACTGGACCAATATCATCTGATGTATTAATATCACGCAGCGCTTTTCGAATAGTAGAACGACTGTATTCTATCATAATCCGAAATGTGCGAGCTCTTGTCATCCATGAATATCTTAATATCGTAGTAATTATTGATATTGTCAGTAATATCCAAGCAGTAGGTAATAGCCATACACTCGATAAAGTTGTAGCATTTGCAAGCAGATACTGGACGAATGAAATACTGACCACTAAAGTTCCTGACGACATAGCCAACATGGACTTGCCCATTTCAATTTGTGATAACCAAACCGGATCCCATCCTTTATCCACTCGATCTAGAGTCGAATCCAAGTGTTGATCCACGGCTTCGACAAGCTTTTGTTTATCGAACCACTCCGTCATAAATGACCTTATCAAATATTAGTGACGGTCCGAGTAAGAAGATATTCATCTCCAAGTTGACGACCAACTATGGAGATCGTATCGTGGCCCACAATATTAGTAAAGCAGAAAGGAGACACCTTGAAAACAACTAAAGTACAATCAGTGGAAGTGGGATCTGTTGTCAGGCGCAAGCAGTTGGCTAAGACTCAGGCCCAGTTCAAAATGCTCGAGTCCCGCCTCGCCGCCCTCGACAAGGAGTACGCCGCACTCCAGGCCGCTACGGGACAGCTGATGGCGGCGTTGCTCAAGGGTGCGGCAGCGAAGGCCAAGGCCACTGCCCCCAAGACTACCCGGACTCCGAAGGTCCAGGTAGGGCAGAAAGCCAAGGCCACCAAGGCCAAGCCCGGCCGCAAGCCGAAGATCCAGGTAGCGGCGAAGCGTGGGCGCCCTGCAGCCACCAAGGCCCCCCGCCAGACCGTCGAGTCCGTAGTCATCTCCCTGCTCAAGGCCAACATGAAGCCCATGGCCTTCCCCGAGATCATGGCGGTGATTCAGAAGAAAAAGCTGATTAAGACGAATAGTGCCAACTTTGCCAATGTCCTTCGCCGGACGATCTCTACTAGCTCGAAGATCAAGAGGGTGGCGCGAGGGATGTACAGAGCCTAGAAATAGCTCGCGTTATGTGGTACGCTTGACTCCTCCCGGATGCCCTCGCCGATGGCCGCGCTGCTTCTTAACGGAGGCGGCGCGGCTTGGTGTTGATGCAACACTATGTAATGCAAGACGTTGCTTAAAGAGTTGTGACCTGACGTGGCATGCGCATGATAAAGTCTTGAAAATTTCTGGAACTCGGTTACTCTCCTTAGGTCAGGCTGCTTCAGGAAATGCCGCCAAGACCACCATGAACTTCAGGCATTTCTCCCACGCCCGAGCAGCCTCCTTCTAACTCGCCCGATATACCGATCCCGGTGTCGAACGCCCGCGACATCACTGACAAACAATATTGCTGGTGTTTGTCAACGTCTAGCGTTGGAAGTTGATCATGGCGGGCAGTTCGAGGAGCTATACTACAGGCAGCGGCAGAGTCTGGCCGAACCGGTGGGACTCACATAACGGAGACTCCGGAAAAGCCGGGGCGGTTCACTATCGGCACGCCCAGGCCTTCGACTACATCTGCGCCGACATCGCCCGGAGGAGTCCTCCGGCGGCGGGTGGGGGGATGGCGTGCGGTGACAGGGGGCCGGACGGGTTCTTGGCGGACTATGATCGGCATTTTGGATCCTGGTAGAGGAGAGGCCTCGGAGACTCATTCTTGGGTTTGGTTTTGTGTGGTGGCTGATGATATATAGGCATAAGTGCAGGCGCCGCAATACATTCGTGTGAAGTGGTCTAACCGTTGCATTCCGATGGTGATTATCGTAGTCTGTACATGCTATGCCTCCCCAACAACGGGTTACCGGGGGAATGGGTTGAGATTTTTCTTGTAACGGGTAACCCTGGGTGTCAGTCTTGCTTCGCTCGTATTGGGCCTTCAAGCGATGCTGAACAAATCGGCCACCTGCTGAATCACACTACAGCATCGAATTCGAAAAGATAGTGGGTTGACGCCGGCGAAACAGGGAAGGATCCCGTTATTGGTGTGCTGTGATATCCACAGTACGTGTGCCGCACTTTCGGGCACCATAATGTATTGTGCTCGAGTGCTGGCCTAATTGGCGATTGATCGCCTTGAAGGAACAATTGAGATGGAATTGAGAAATGTGTTGGGCCCCGTCCTCGCCCTTATTGTGTTCGCAATTATTTTCATCATCTTGCTCAGACTGCGACGCACTAGCACAGTCAGAGGCTGGTTTCAGAAATCAGGACGAGTGATTGTGCCCGCTTCGCTTTTTGTCGCTGTACTAATCTTCGTAGTTGTTAGTGCCTTGGTCATTCGGCACACAAACGAACGCAATGAAGTATCCGATGCGGTTCTGGCAATGACACAGGAGCGCGTCCAGGTTGACACGCAAATCGGCCATCCTCCTGCGAACAGGGGGCTTTTAATCAGAGAAGTGCGGGAAGATCAGTACTGGGACATTCTCCCGAATGCTCTGCAGGACAGTGTCGTCATAAAGTTGAAAATCGAGTTTGATCCCTTGTCGGATGAAGATGGGGTAACAGTCGGTTCAACATTTGTCGAGTTGGGACAGTTTCCAGCTTCAGGTAAGCTACCAGAGCTGTCAATCCGGAATCTATCAAGCGGTAATAGGTTAGATTACGTTAAATCAGAATGTTCTACACCCACAGTCGATACGTGGTGTTATTATCAGGATCATGAGGCTACGTTGCCAGACGGGAATTCGGACGGAGACAGTCTGTACGTCTGCCATGTTCGGATTTCTCCATCTCTGGGCGAAACTCTGAGCACCGAAATCGAGATTGCCTATTCTGTTCTCTACCCGAAAGAACGATTGCGTTCATCCGCCTACTACATTGCGCCATGCGACTTCGGATCTCAGACAGAAATTGCAAAGGTAAGCGGCTCGGTTAGTGCCGATATGTTCAGTTCACAATTTACATATCTACATGCAACTGAAGATGGAAATATCGTGTGGAAAAAAGATCATCCGGTAGATATGGAGATCAACCAGCGGCTTAACATCACGCCATGCCCAGGCATGACATCAAGTAAACAAAGTGTTGAATTCGAGATAACGAGACCATTGAAAGTGCCGGTTGCGTTTACGTACGTTCTAGTCTCCGGTTGATTCAGATGCTTTTTTCAAATCACGCACTTGTTCGGAGATCTTATCTAGGCTGAGTTCGCTATAAGGACAGATCATACGATCTGTAAATCCTCTATAGCCATTAGGGCTGGCGGGAGGGCCATCGATGGCAGGAGCGGTGCGACCGCTACCATCATTAGGACCGGCATCACCGCTGCCGGCATCACCAGGCATATAGCTATCTGCAATTGCCGCTACTGCCAGACCCAGCGAGATATAGCCAGCCAACGCTTCACCACATGCTAGCAATTGTGATAACGAACTCGGGCGGAAATCACCATACCCCAGAGTCGTGAAAGTCACGCCACTAAAATATATGTTTGTTGCAATCTTGGTGACATCACCCGCCCCCCCAGTGGATTCGATCCCTAACTTTTTGAACAATACAGCAAAAGTACCGATCAGAGAAGCGCACGAGAGAGAGCAAAGCACAATCGTACAGACCATCGGAGTATTTTGAGATTCGCGTGCTAGACTCCGAATCATCAGTACGAAGCAGATTACAACCTCAATCAGGAAAGTGAGGAGTGCTTCGGCAATGAGCCCATTCGCGAGCAACAGTCCAATTAACATCACAGCCAAAATAAGCTGAAATCCAACAAGCATGCGTGTGGGATCATTGTTGATTCCTAACATCGTAGTTCTCCGTGTTGAGGATCGGAGGTACCAAAGGACCGAAAGCATCACTCACGAAAAATATTGCTTTGTATATCACGCTATTTGTATGCCGTCAATAGATATATTGGCATAAGGCGTAATTGTTGTCTCATGCGAATATTCTGAAGTTGAGTAAGTGGACTAAATAACTCGACCTATCCCGATGCAAGAGGTTAAGAAACATAGAGCTGGGGATTGCCCGCTATGAACAACGCATCAACCCGCATCCGGGACAACCCTGAGTGATCGTTTCAGTTGTGGGCGGATGGCCTGAAATTACTGGATCATTCTTAGCCCGCTCGGGATAGCTTGAGCACTACCGGCACGCTCGGGCCTCCGACTACCTGGGCGCTGACATCGCCCGGAGGAATCCACCTGCTGCGGGCGGCGGGCTGTCGACCGGGGACAGGGGGGAGAGCGGATTCCTGGGCGACTATGGGCGGTACTTCAGTTTCAGGTAGGGAAATGAGGACGGCTCCCCACCTCGCTGGATCAGATTGATCCACTTGCAGGGAGCCGCCCATTGCCTCTGGATTCGAATGCCTACGGCTGAATCATGGGGACATAGTCGTTATGGTACCCCGGCTGCTGATCCAGCCGGAAATACAAGTTGGCCTCACCCGACCAGTAGCGCGCTTCAATATCGCCCAGGCTGGCGCAGCGAACCTGCTGCCCGGACCAGAGGTACGTATCCCAGGTGAAGTTGCCGTATTCGCCCGTGGTCACGAACACGGGAGAGCTCCAATTCCCGTTGACGTAGCCCACGTCGATTCGGACTTGGACGCCAACTGCGTAGTCGCCGTCGATCTCGTAGACGTTGCCGTAGACGTGGCAGGGGGTGCCGGTGGCCTTATCGGCCGCGCCAGACGTGTCGCTGTCCGTGTTCGGGGCGACCGCGTTGTCGGCTGAGCATCCGAGGAACGCGGCGGTTAGTAGGATGAGAGCGGAAACCAGGAACGAATTGCGGATCTTCATCGTCCGATACTCCTTGCTGTCGATGATTGATGATATTCTCAGGTGCGGGGTGGGCATTTGCCACCCGCATGGACGGACCCTACCTGGACATTTCATTCTGGTCAATATGGGATTAAGGCCAATAATTTGGGCAAGACCTGGCGTAAAATGAAGGTGTTCATCCATATTTTATATTGCATTCTAAATATGGGCTGTGCTAGCCTCTTATCGTTCGCCCATAACAAAGGCCGGGACCGATATGTTTCCTGGCGTGCATCAGTCGAGAATAATGACCCTTCTCCTGTCTTGCGCCCTCGCGGCCTGCGTGGGCTGCGCCTCTGTCCCCAGAGAAGTCGTCGAGCTATCCTATATGCTTGGCGAGGACATCGGGGCGACCCACACATCCTACGTACAACTCGTCAGACTGCACTTCGATAGCCTCCGCAAGCGTACTGACGACTTCCTCGTCGAGCGCTGGCAGCCAACCTATTTGCGTAACTTTATCCAAGATGGCGAATTGATTAGTTTGGCCACCGACTCCGACCCAACTCTGGTCCTCGAAGGAGTGCAAACTTGGGTGGAAGTGGCCATGGAGGAAATCCAGGCAAAACGTCACACGTTGCTCGATCCACTGGATCAACAGGAGCGAGAGCTACTGGTAGCAATTGACGAAGCGTTTGAACGAATGCGCACGGTAAATGCCACGATCACCGCTCATCTGAACAGCATCCGCAGTGTCGATAAAATCCAGAGTGATGCCCTCGATAGATTGGGGCTAAGTGATCTGCGCGACCGAATCGACCGGGGTTTGGTGGCAGCCTCCCAACTCGCAGAAGCAGGTATCCAGAAGACCATCGAGGCGGATCATCTCATCGACGAGAGTCGGGATATTCGCGAGCATATTGGGAGGTAGCAATGGGGCGCAAAGAAGATCTGAAGAAACGCCTTCGGGAAGATTCTCGTCGCAGTGCAGAAGCTGCCGACAAGGAGCTGGAAGGTGAGCTCGAAATACTTCGGCAAGCTAATTTGCTTGATCTGGAGTCTCTTAAGCCTCAGATCTCCGATCCAGCAGCATTCGATGTTTTGCTGGCCGCAGTTCAGGAAGCCTCGGCACACAACGAAAGTCTCGCCCAGGTGAAAAGCCGAATTAAGACACTCGGAAAAGGTGTCGTTCAGGTGGCTAAGGAAGCGGCTGGCTTACTTAATCGTTGAGATTCCCGATGAATGGAGAAATTCCGGCAGATGATCTATTTCGTGACTAACCGCAACCCGAATCGTAAGCATAACCCTGATGACTTCGGAAAGGGGTTCAATCAGGTTGCGGCAGACAACCTTCGTTTTGGACGCGCGGTACGCACTAGACAGGGTGACATCTCCATAGATGTGGAACCTGAAATACTTCATCGGAACGAAAAGAACCAAATCTATGGCAGTAAGAAAGTCTTCGCAGAATTAAAAGCCAGCATGGCCGCCGGGTCGGACACGCTATTATTTATCCACGGCTATAATGTGAGCTTTCGTGGTGCGCTTGAAGCAGGATTCCAGTTACAGGAGGTATACGGCACCCCGCGGCACTTAAACGTGGTTGTGTTCAGTTGGCCATCCGATGGAAGCATGATGCCCTTGCTCGCCTACCGAAGTGATCGGACTGATGCGCGCCTCTCAGCGCCAGCACTCGCACGGGGGTTCGCTAAGCTCCATGCACTGATGAAGGAAATCGATCGCAGCGAAGTGTGTGGCGGAAAAATCCACCTAATGTGCCACAGTATGGGCAATTATGTCCTGCGCAATGGAATCTACGAGGTGCAGAAAACGCTGGGTGGTCTGCCGCGGCTGTTTGATGAAATATTCCTGATGGCAGCCGACGAGGACCATGATGCCTTCGAATTCGACTACAAACTCCTGCCTTTACCGGAATTAGGGCGAAGTGTCCATGTCTACTTCAACCGGGGTGATACTGCGCTGGTGATTAGTGACAAGACTAAGTCTAATCCAACTCGCTTGGGCTCTTATGGGCCACGAGCGCCATTGACCGTACCGGGCAACGTAGATTTGGTGGACTGCTCAGAAGTTGTCGATGGACATCTAGAGCACAACTACTATCTAACGGATCTGAATACAATTCGCGATGTTCGGGCAGTGCTCGCGGGGCAAGCTCTCGATTTGATTGGTCAGCGACGTTATCTGGCATCCCAAAATAAATATATGCTTCAATCTGGATAGAAGTAGATCGACGACAGCGAGTTCTGCATTAATGGAAGCCTCTACCCGGATCTGGGATATCACCGACGGCCTGGTGCGCTACCGGTGGGTGGAGACCGGGCCGATGGAGCATTATCGGTACGCCCAGGCCTTTGACTACCTGGGCGCGGACATCGCCCGGAAGAATCCACCGGCGGCGGGCGGGGGGATGGCGGCTGGGGACAGGGGGGAAAGTGGGTTCATGGCGGACTATGGCCGGCATTTTGGATCCTGGTAGGGGGGGGGTAAGAGCCGTGGGCGGAACATTGACGCCAGCCTATATCCAAGGACTTCAATTCACTATTGGACCGCACTGGATCGGCGCCCGCGATCCGAGTAACTCCCGGGCGTCCCTTGTCATCGCCGCCGAAGTCCAAACTCATTACCTATGGGACCGCCCGGGATGATTGTCGGAATTGGCGGAGGCCAGATATCCAGTAATAGACTGAGATAGTCATACAGGACAATAAGTATCTCCGGAGGATTTTAAGACTGGCTCTATCCAGTATCCGGCTACCAGAAGTACGAGAATAAATTCGAGTAACTTGGAAAACTGATTGACAGCCAACAGGATTTCTCAATAGACTTCCTGTGTTGCCTTCGCCCGGGGTGACTTAGACGAGACCAGTCGATGTCTATCGATTTGTTCGTTCGATCCCGGAGAGAGAGGCTGGCGTGCGTACTGTCATACGATTTTATTCCCACCCCATTGATCATCCGCTTCTAATGCGACTAGATATTGAGTACATGTAATGCCATGTCCAATTATCTCGATTGGGGGAAATGACGTATGTATGCTATTCTGAGAAAATTCAAAGTGTCGCTAAATATTTTCTCTGGTGTGTTAGTTCTAATCGCATTAATGGTGCTAGGAGTATTTATGGTGATAGCGACAAGCTGTACCTAATAACGACCGTCCCCTCGGCAACTTGAAGCAGTTCACGCCGGCTTATTTATCGCCTGGTTGGAACAGCAAATACGACCCGGCACAGTTGGCTTAATGCGGGTATAACTGGTTCAAGGTTGGGGGCAAGAGCCCGGCCGCAATCGTCGGAACAAAACGGTGGCATTATTCTGGGGGGGGGCTGTGTAATGAGAAACGTTGCTATTTACATTTACCTGGTCGCTTCTATAGGACTGGGCATCCAGGGCGGCGCCGGAGAAGCAGTAGCGGCTGAAGCAGCGAATAATATCGGCATCTATTTCAACGAATCAGGTACAACCAACTGCCTTGAGCCAGAACTGACATATCCACAATTTGTTAGTGCTTACATTATATTAAAAAATGTAATTGCGCAGGGCGGAATTGGAGGCTGGGAAGCGATTGTAGATTGGGATAGCACACTTTATGTTTCCCTTGTCATGTGTCGCGGACAAGCCCTCAACTTTGGCACATTTCCCGAGCTGATTGTGGGGCTCGGCACGCCTATTCCCGCTGATAGCTGTGTGGTGCTAGCGGAATTACAGATTGTAGCAACAGGACCCGGTCGACTATACCTCAAACCGGCCAGCCAGCCCCTAATAACAGGTGCCGATAGTCCGATTTTTGTCTTTGGAGCATCACCCGATCGGTTCGCGCTCACGTCATATGCATACGGTGATACTAATAGTGCCTGCGCAACGATGGGACTACTCGATTGCCCTTCACAAAATGACTATTCTGATGCATTACCGGACAGTGTTGACAGCGGCGAGCTAGTTATTGTGGCGGAACAAAATGCGCTTGTGTTACCTGAGCGTGATGGACCGTTCCCTTTCTCGGATCTTACTTTCGCATCACCGGAGTTGCGGTCAGTACTTGCGAGAGTCAATGCTATTTCCATTGACCGCGTATTTGCAAGATCTACACCGCGCGAGATTATAGGAAATAATGGTCAAACGGTCCAGCTTCTTGGAGGAAACGACGCATTTGTATTTAGACTTGAGAACCAGGACAAATGCGTTTTCGAAGACGAGTTAGCTGAATTGGGTGCGATTTTGAGTGTCGAACCCAACACGGCAGGGGGCGTCCTGCAAGACGATGTAGATGATCCTGGTTTTCAGCAGCAGTGGGCAATAGTTGGACCAAACTCTGCGGATATTCTAGATGCATGGGATTACTCTTACAGCAACCCGACAGTTACAATATCTGTTATCGACCGAGGAGCTTATGCAATACACCCGGAGTTTTTAGGAAAGAGATCGGGCGACACCAGTTACTATGGCGATCACGGCGCAGAAGTCGCCGGTATAGCTGGAGCGATTACAAATAATGGGATTGGTATCGCCGGCGTTGCCAGAGGAGCGCATGTTAACTTTCAGTATACTGATACTACTCCATCTTCGCTCGTAGCAGCTGTTGCGGATGCGTTGGCCTTTCAGCCTCAAATTATGAACCATAGTTATGAGTACCTAGGTGGGGGGTCTGGTTCTATCTTGCACAGACTGTTTATCGATGCGTATAAGCTAGGTACTCTGCATACAATTGCCGCTGGCAACAGCTATACCTACGGGGATCCCTTAATTTATCCAGCGCGATTCGGGTGGGCATGGCACGGTTATGATCAAGGCATGGTAGTGGTGGCCGGCTCTAATGTTTTAGGTGATGTATTTGCGACATCTTCGTCCGGACCCCATACGGACATCTCTGCGCCGGGAGCAGGCGTAATAAGCACGACCAACAATTCCTCACATCCAATCAGCGCCCCCTTAGACGGCACGTCGTTTGCGGCGCCGCATGCGGCCGGAGCTGCAGCTCTGTTGCTGACAGCGTGGCCTCAGCTCACGCCCGATGATGTTGATGCTATTTTTAAGCTGAGCGCAAAGGACCTAGGGCCCGAAGGATTTGACGAAAGGACGGGTTGGGGACTGTTGCAAGCTGGAGATGCTTTTGACCTGCTTAATACAAACTCTTTAAACCACTTGGAGTATACATTAGGTGGAGCCCAAGAGCACGAAGCAGATAGCTGGCTTAACGTCGTTCTTGAGGGATTTCCTGGTATCTCTGGTTCGCACCACATCTATGTTGTGCGAGTTACGGATCATATTACGTTTCCGCAGGAGTATACTAGTCCGCCGGCGGTTTGGGGACGTGGAAACGGAAGTACCGGGTTAGGTGATTACCCATGGTATAATGTTAACTATACCGGAGTCGTGGACGGATCAGTTACGACGACCGGATGCACCGTAGAAACGTACATTTATCGTTTCGCAGGAACGCAGAACTACTTACCAAATAATTACTATCCTTTCTCGCAGGTTACATGGGCGATATCAGTCTTAGGCCACGAGGTGCCAGTTTCTGTCGACGAGAACGGAGAACGCGTTGCCGCAACTCCGAAAATAAGAATGGATGGCCCCAATCCGTTCAATGCCAAGATAAGTTTTGCTGTCGAACTTCCGAGCAATGCTGAAGCGCGGGTTTATGTATGTGACCTTCGTGGAATGATTGTAAAGGAATATCCTGTAGATCAGCAAAATGAGAACTGGCATCGATATGAATGGGATGGGCGCGATCGGATTGGCAAGAAGTGCGCTTCGGGGGTTTATATTGTGGTCGGTGAGTCTGGCGAGAATCGCACCGAGCACAAGATCGTTTTGGCCAAGTAGACGCGAAATGAAAAATCGTGACATATGGGAAGAGAGCAGTTGGCTTATACGCAAGACGTCATCGTCAAAGTCACGAGATGATGCGTTGGGGATTGGTAGAGAAAGTAGGCAGGCGGGCGTGCATAGCCGGCCTGCCAGTTCACCCCTGTTGTTGTAGTGGCTGGCGGACTAAAGAATAATATCAATCGTCCTCTGTGTTGTGGGCAACGAATCGACAATGTTTTGTATTCAACCCTACGTGGCTAGCGTACATTTACCGCTCCGTGGTTATCGGCGAGAATAGATTCTCTACTTCGAGAGAACGGTAATGCATAGTGGAGTCGAATGCACGCGATGGGCTACATGCTAAGAGATAAACTGATCTGCAATAAATTACATTTTCAGCCGAATATCAAGGTCAACATTCGCGTCGATTACGTATTGCTGCCGTGGCTCGGGTCGTTAGAATGGTAAATCGATAGTCTCGGGTGGAAACTCGAATCATGATGGTTAGGGTCCATGATCGCGACAACTATAAAGCCGCATTATTGTGTACTTCAATTTCTTTAACGGAATTGTGTGAGAACTGGTTCGAATGAGATGGAAGCGAGATTGGGATAGACCGAGCCAGTCGCAAACGGCTCGAAATAGGAAGTCAGGAAGTGTGATGGCGAGCTATTTGTTGCGTAAGGCAATAGAAAGTTGATTCTTGACCGGCTCTGGTTGCGTAAAGGGTTTTCGAGAGGTATCTTGATATGCGGTGAGTCCAATCAGGGGGAGTGGAAATGAAGTCGCGACGCCGATTGTATTCGGCACTCTTTATTATGTTTCTCCAACTCTTCCTCGTTACTTGCAGCGATGGTGACATCGAAGCGCCGATACTTGCAGAAGGGTCGCTGAGTTACGCAACGCCGTCCTGGTCATGTAGGGATGAAATAGCATACGTCGATTTCGGAGGACGCCTTGTTGATTCGCACAGTACGACAATTATTGAGTTGGCAGGAATATGGGTATACAGCATAGTGCAAGATCAAAGTCGCCAGATAACACATGATTGGGCTAATGCGGTTTCTTGGTCGCCTGACGGATTAGATTTTGTTATATGTAGTAACCGTTCGCTGTGGAAGTATAATATGGTACTTGGAGAAATCGACACTCTTGTTTGTAATGGCGCCTGGAATAATCCGGGCGATTGGTCTTCTTGTGATTCATCGGTTGTGTACTCTTCCGACGAAGGAGCTAGCTATTCTTGGACTCTCTGGAAGGTTGATCCGGCGACTCGCATGAGGGAAAGTCTGCTAGATGGTGCTGGAGGAGTTGTGTATCCGCACTGGGTCGCGGGATGCGATACCATTGTATATGGATTAGTAAAGAGCGACTATAGTTTGGATATTCGTTGGTTCGAGCAAGAGTCGAGACATTGGGGATTGGTGCTAAACACGGGTGTACACGTAGAAGACCTTAATGTTTCCCCGGATGGACGTTTTGTAAGCTATACAGAACCGAAAGCGGACGGAGGATTGATCCGGATTTACGATCGCATTATGAGTAATTATGTCCAAGGGCCTCGTGATTACGGTCGATACGCATCCTGGTCGCCTGATAGCAGAAAGATTGTGTTTGTTATGAGAGCCCGCGCAACCGAAAACGGCGTAAATAGTAATTTGGCGATCTTCAGTTTGGATGACAGGCGAACACGGATAATTTTCTAGCCATATTTACAATAGAAGGTAAGTAGAATGCTGGAATTCACTGCGCAGATTGCACTCTAATGATGGTGTGCTCTACTGAGTCTTTACGACGGCCATAAATAGAAAGAATTCTCCAGAGGGGTACGGATATGCGTGTGGGAAGGAATATTGCAGTTCTCATGATTATACTAGCATTGGGGGCGTGTGATATGACTAGGCAGAATGTGGAGCAAGACGAGCGGATACGGGGACGAATAGTGAATGACCAAGGTCAGGGTCAGTCCGGCGCGATGATAGTCATTCAGCACGAAATATCGATGGATAATCATATTAATAAATTATCGAGAAACTGGATTACAGTAGAGGTTAATCTCGAACAGGCCGGACACGTGTACATCTGGGTTGCTTCGTATTGTGATACCGATACTATTAGCTTGTTAGTAGACGATAGCCTCGCCGCGGGTCGTTATTTCGTTCAGTGGCAGGGGCGGGATGCATACGAACGCCTTGTGTCGGATGGGGTCTACTGGGTTCATATCGAGACACCAGAAGAATTATCGCGAAGGCCGGTTATTTGTCGAAATTCGGAATTCGGTAGTTATAGCGACACTACCGGCCTACGGCCTCTTGCAATAACGGATTATAATGGAGAGTTTATTATCTCTCAGGCATGCTTGCCTCTTGATCAAACCGTCGTTGTTGCCGGGGTCAGAGAAGAGCCCGACACCGTTGCGAAGATCAGTAGACGCGTAAAGGTATGGGGGATGACTCTAGATAGCGGCTGGGCTCAGTCAAATTGGGTATTCGTTGATGAACAAAGTGGTGCTGATGTTGAGTTACTGAATAATTGAGGCAAGGAGTTTTATTATCGGGAGGAGTGACCTGCCCCCAGTGATTGTACCACGTCCGTCGCTAGGCTACCCGTTCCAGTGAGGGCAGCCGGACGGCTTCCGGGGCTGGCGGCCTGTACCCCAGCGAGCTGTGTGGCCGGACACGATTGTAGTGCCGCCGCCACTGCTCCACCAAGACCTTTGCCTCCAGCAGCGTATAGAAGATCTCCCCGTCCAACAGTTCGTCCCGCAGCTTCCCGTTGAAGCTCTCGATGTACCCGTTCTCCCACGGGCTGCCGGGTTCGATGTACAGCGTGTCCACCTGCAACTGGTCCAGGAACGTGCGCGTCCACTTCGCCGTCATCTCCGAACCGTTGTCCGACCGGATATGCTCCGGTACCCCGTGCTCCAGGAACAGCCGCGCGAACGTCGCCACCACGTTCTTCGAGTCCAGGTGACGGCCCACCTCGATCGCCAGGCTCTCGCGTGTGTACTCGTCCAGCACCGTCATCAGTCGCAGCGCCCGACCGTCGTGCGTCCGCTCGTGCACGAAGTCGTACGTCCACACATGATTGCGGCGCTCCGGCCGCAGCCGGATGCAAGACCCGTCATTCAGCCACAGTCGGCTCCGCTTCTTCTGCTTGGCCGGCACTTTCAGCCCTTCTCTGCGCCAGATCCGCTCCACTCGCTTGTGATTGACCCGCCAACCATCGGCCCGCAGCAGGCCCGTAACCCGACGGTAGCCGTACCGACCGTACTGCTTTGCCAGGTCGATGATCGCCGCCGTCAGCCGCGATTCGTCGTCGGCAACCAGAGGCTGGTACCGCTGCGTTGCCCGTGGCTGCCCGAGGACCTTGCATACCCGCCGCTCCGACGCCGGCAGCTCCTGGCAGACGCGGTCCAAGGTCTGCCGCCGCCGGGTCGGGCTCAACAGTTTGGCTTGGCCGCTTCCTTCAGGATCGCGATGTCCAGGGCCTGGTCGGCGACCAGCCGCTTGAGCCGGCCGTTTTCCTGCTCGAGATCCTTCAGGCGCCGCAACTGATCGACCTCCATGCCGCCGTATTCCTTGCGCCAGCGGTAGTAGGTCTGCTCGCTGACGCCGATCTGGCGGCAGGCATCACCGGTCGTATTGCCCTGGGAAACAAGGATTTCCACCTGACGCAGGTGGGTGATGATCTGCTCGGGCGAGAAGCGTTTCTTGGCCATTTTGTCCCCCTTGATCTGGGCCGATTCTAACATTCGGCCTGGATCGGATCTAGGGGGTCAGGTCAGAGGTAGACAGGTACTTCTTGCTGCGCAGCCGCGCCGGCGCCAGCTCGGCGTCGCGTCGCAGGGCGGCGAGCAGCTCCTCGAGCCGGTAGAACATCACCCCGAAGCCGTGCTCGACGGCCTTCAGGCCCAGGGCGGTCGCCAGATGGGTCTTGCCGACGCCGGGCGGCCCCTGGATCAAGAGGGTGCGGTTCTCGCGGATCCACTGGCAGGTGGCCAGCGTCTCGATGCGGCTGCGCTCGACGCTCGGCTGGAAGCTGAAGTCGAAGGTAGCCAGCGTCTGGCCCGAGGGCAGACCACTGAGCTGCAAGCAGGTGCGGACCCGGCGCTCCTCGCGGTGTGTCAGCTCGGCGTCCAGCAGCCGGTCCAGGAACCGATGCGGAGAGCAGTCCTCCTTGACGGCCTCGCTGATCATCCCGTCGAGCTGCTCGGCGGCGTGGTGCAGGGCGACCTTCTCGAGCCGTTCGCGCGTCGCGTCGAGGTCGACCTTGGGGGCGGTGGCGGTCTTGCTCATCGCGCCACCTCCGCCAGAGCGGCGTACAGATCCAGCGGGCGACACTGAGGCGCGAGCGCTGAGATCTCCTGCAGCCGGCGGCCCATCCTGCCCAGCGGCGTCGGCGGCAGCACGCGCGCCGTCGCCTCGCCCTGGTAGTGCCGCGGATCGATCACGATCCGCTCGCGACCGTGGCGCGGGTGTTGGGCCACGATCTCGCCGCCGGCGCCGACCTGCACCACGGTGGCGCAGCTGCGGACCTCGACCCGCTGGCCCATCAGGGCGAACGGGACGGAGTAGCGGCGGCCGTCGATGGCGACGGTGCAGTCGGGCGCCACGGTCCGGGTCACCGCCACGTCGAACGGCTCGGGCAGCAGCGGGACCGGCTGCAGCAGCCGCTTCTCCTGCTCCCAGGCCTCGGCCACCAGGGTGCCGGTGGCCGGGCAGAGCCGCCTCCCGGCCTCGGACAGGCTGCGTTCGTCGGTCCAGGCCTGCAGCTGGTCCCAGCTCGCCCAGTCCCGCTGCGTCACCTCCGCCCAGGTGCGGTCGTCCCGGTTGCCGCGCTCGATCTTGCCCTTGGTCTGCGGGGCCCGCGGCGGGCAGGCGTCGATGTGGAAGCGCACCATCCGGGCGTAGCGGCGGTAGCTGGCGTTCAGCTCCCCCCAGGCGCCGGCGCCCCGGCTGACCGCGGTGCGTTCGTTGTCGACCCGCACGGTGGCCGGCACGCCGTCCAGGCGGCGGAACGCCTCGTTGTGGACGTGGTGCCAGGCGAGCTGGTCCTTGCGAGGCGACCAGACCCTGGCCGAGAACCGGCTGTGGCTGAGCCGCATGTGGAACAGGTAGCCGTAGACCTGGCGTCTGGCGATCCACAGCCGGGGCCACTCGCTCCAGTCGGCCTGCGCCTGGGCGCCGGGCGGCGTCTCGACGCGGCGGCGGGCCCGCAGGCGGGGCCGGGGGTAGCGCGCCCGGTAGTACCGCTGCAGCGATCTCAGGCTGCCCGGATAGCCGTGCTCGGCTGCCAGCCACTGGTGAAGGGCGGTGATGTTGACGGGGCCGTCGCCGAGGGACGACAGGTAGTGGGCGATGGCCTCGCCGTAGGGCTCGGCCGCGAACGGCTGCAGGCCGCGACCGTCCACGGCGCCCTGCGCGATACGTTCCAGATGGTAGCGGACGGTGCTCTCGTCAACGGCCAGGACCCTGGCGATCTGCCTGCGGCTCTGACCGATCGAAGCCAGATGCTGGATGGTCATGCGTGCCCCCTGATCTAGACGCATGCCGGCCCCCCTCTCGTTAGGGGAGACTCTGCCCGGCCTGCAGCCCGTTGTCAGGAGGGAAGGTGCGGGAAACTGGCCGTCGCGTTAGCTACAGGATGGGGGGGCGCGCTACACCGTCGATGTAGCGGGCGAGAGCGAGGTCCCTGGCCTTCCTGGCTGCCCGGTCCAACCGCCGCCGTTCGTTCCTGGTAGCGGTATTCGCCTTGGGCTTCGGCGCAGGCCGTCGAACGACAACCGCCATCTTGAACTCCACTCTCAACTCCTGGCTTACGCCACGACCTCCTGGGCTTCCGCGATCTCCTCTGCCATCGCTCGAATCCCGGTAGGCCGGAACGTGACGGTGACACCTCGCGCTCGGCGTCGAAGTCGACCCGCTCGACGAGTCGGGCGATGACGCGCTCCTGTTCCGGCGGGAACAAGCAACCCCAGACCTCGTCGAACAGTTGCAGCGCCCGGGCCAAGCCCCGACGGTCGACCGACTGTCCCTCGAGGACGGTCAACTCCTCGGGGACCTCCGCGAGACGCGCCTCTATCCTCGCTACCTGGACATCGCTCTCGCCGCACCCGCGGTCCAATGTAGTCAAGAGCACAAGGCCATACACATCGTTATTGGTTAGTTGTCTGATTTAACTCAACGATAACTAGTTATCTAGCAAGAGAATAAAGTAGTTGCAGGGATAGATCAGAACAAATAAAATTGCTATGGTCGAGATGAATATTATCTTCAATGGTTATGGCTCTCAGCTTTCTCGACCAGATGTGTATAGTTTTATTTTCATTAGTAAAAGGTGTCGAGGAAATCCATGGATTCTCAACAAGCGGATGCAGCAGGTAAACCGAACAATGCAATTCCGGTTGCGGCTAGCACAATTGAGGCAGGCGCATTTTTTTGTGGCCATCTGATTGAATTTAGTAACGCTACCCTTGCTGCATCGATTGCGTTCGCGTTTGCGGTAATCCACACGTTACATGTCAATTATGTAGAGGGAACTATAACTTTTTCTGATGTGTTTTGGAACCGGGCTTTGCCGATTTTCGCGAGTCTATACTTTGTTGTAGATGATTGGTATGGCAGCCGAAAAATGATTGCAATAATGAAAGATCGCCTCTTAGCACCGAATCTTGCATTTTGGAGGTTTAGTGTCGACCTCGTAATTGCGATAACTGCATTCCCCTTGATTATGTCTGCTGGGTATGGGTCCAGAGCTGTTGGTTTATTCATTGCAGGAGTGTATTTTCTGGGGGCTCTATGGCTGTATTTGTGTTATTATGATGTTAAGATGCAAAATGTAACGGACCGATTAGTCAGAACAATTACTGTTCAGATTCTTGCCGGTTGTGCAATTATTGGTTATTATCTTATGAAATACGGTTTCAATTTCAATAAATGGTTCGGGCCGTATGAGAACGGTGCAGTAGCTGGCATCCTGGTTGCTGGATCTGCGGTCATCTGCCGAGTGTTGCTTCCGTGGGCTTACGATAAAAACATGGTGGCAATTCTGCGGTGGAGGCATAATGATCGCCTGGGTGATGGAGCTAAGTAAGGAGAATAGCGGATGTTGTCTTCAATTTTGTATGCAGCAGCAAATGCGGTAGTAGTTGGTTTTATCGCATGTTTTGTCGGGTCTTATCGCCGTCATGCTCAGGGTGATGGACAGTGATAGTTGTGCTTCCATAGCAGCCACCCTTTGGTTGTACCGTCGATGGAGCTAGACTGAACTGGGATATCATCAGGAGTGCTTGGCTCCATATCTCCATTTGCGGTCTGAAATTCGAGTGATACCAGAACAGAACTTGGGGGTGAAGCCCTCCCGTCAGAACGCAAACGCCGCCCCCACCCGCACCACCCGCCCCGGCTCATGCACCCGCACCCCCGCCGCAAACGGATTCCGCTGATACGCCAAATGCTCCCAATGCAGCACGTTCGTAGCGTTCTCGAGGTCGATCGCCACCGCCACCCGCCCCCCGTCGTACATCGCCCCCAGGTCGAGC
>JADHED010001394.1_pt1 | contig 20794 bp, 14 predicted proteins | sample 8952041 | NCBI WGS metagenome assembly JADHED01 (sample SAMN16124423, study PRJNA663239) | bioreactor sludge metagenome | isolation source: sludge (control) | place: India:Bengaluru | collected 2018-09-08
TTGATCATCGACGCGCTGAGCACGCGGTTGTAGCCGATGGCCGTGCCGTAGCTGCGGTTGTTGGTCTCGCCCGCGCCGAACCCGGCCTGGTAGCCAGGGATGCGGCCCGCATCCTCGAACCCCTCGACGCCGAAGCCGAAGCGGCCGAACAGGTTGGCGTTCTGGTCGAGCACGTAGTCGAGGCGGACGGTGCCATTGTGGTAGAGGCTGTCGCGCTCGCGCTCCACCGCGTAGTTCTGCTGGTAGCGGTCGGAACGCGTCGGCAGCGGGAAGGCGTTCAGGTAGCGCTGGCCCACCTGGTTGATCAGGCCCCCCGGGATGACGTTGCCCGGGAACGGCTGCCCGGTGGCGGGGTTGTAGATCTGGATCGGCTGGCCGATGCCCGTGAACGCCGGGTTCAGCAGCTCCGAGAAGTCGCCGTTGCGCATCCGCTGGGTGGGCACCGTCACGAAGCTGCCCGGCTCCACCGGGATGGTCGACTTCAGGCCGGCGTACTCGCCGAAGTAGAACAGCTTGCTGCTCACCAGCGGGCCGCCGGCGCTGGCGCCGTACTGCCAGCGGTTGAAGTCGGGCTTCTCGCCGTTGTTCTTCTTCACGAAGTAGGGCGTGTCGGCCAGCGCCGCCGGGCGGTAGTTCCAGAATCCCGAGCCCGCGAGGCTGTTGGTGCCGCTCTTGGTGACCACGTTGATCACCGCGCCCCCCGCCCGGCCGAACTCGGCCGCCGCGTTGGTCGTCGTGACGCGGAACTCCTGGATGCCCTCCACCGGCGGGAACAGCATCGTCGATCCGACGAGCGACTCGTTGTTGTCGACGCCGTCGAGCAGGTAGTTGTTGAACTGCTCGCGCAGCCCGTTGACCGACAGCGCCGCGCCGCCCGTGTCGGCGTAGCGGAACGATTCCGCGTCGCCGCCGCCCGAGCCGCCGCCCACCACGGTGCCGGGCACGCCCCGGTTGACGCCGGGGGTGAGCGTGGCCAGCTGCGTGAAGTTGCGGCCGTTGAGCGGCAGGTCCCGCACCTGCTGCTCGTCGATCACCGTGCCGATCGACGAGGTCACCCGCTCGAGCAGGGGCTGCTGCGCCACCACCTCGACGGCTTCCGTGAGGCCGCCGGGCTTCAGCGTGTAGTCGAAGCGCGCCACCTGGCCGACGCGCAGCGTCACGTCAGGTGTCTCGGCCGGCGTGAAGCCGTCGAGCGTCACCTTCACCGAGTAGCGGCCGGCGCGGACGCCGCTCACCGTGTAGCGGCCAGCCTCGTCGGTCACCACCGTCTCGGAAACACCTGTCCCCAGGTTGGTCACCACGACGGTGGTGCCTGGCAGCACGCCCCCCGTCGAGTCGGTGACCACGCCCTCGATACGGCCCGAATCCGTCTGGGCGTGGCCGGTGGCCGCGCCCCCCAGCAGGAGCGCGACGGCCAACGCCACCGAGATCCTGAACCTCCCCCTCATCATGACTTCACCTCCGCCCCCTTGGACGCGCCTTCCTTGACGAACGCCCCAGCCCGACCACAAGATTGAAAGCCTGCGGAGGGCGCACGACCAGCCACTTCACCCTTCCGCACTGGTCGGGTTGCGACGAACCGAACTTCCGGCCCGTGCAGTATGTCCTCTCCCTCCCGACCGGTCACGAACGCGCGACGAAATTCGGACGAACCGGCCACGATCCGTGAGGGTCGGCTGAAGTTCGGCGATTTCGTCGTGGATTGGCGCGAGGGGGTGCTCTACCGGCAGGGGCAGGTGGTGGCGCTCGCCCCGAAACCGTTCGACACCCTGGCGTACCTGGCCGCCCACCCCCGGCGGGTCGTCCCCAAGCAGGAACTGCTCGACGCCATCTGGCCCGACACCTTCGTCACCGACGACGTGCTGGTGCAGGGGATCGTCGAAGTGCGCCGGGCCCTCGGGGACTCGGCGCGGGAGCCCCGCTGGATCCAGACATTGCCCAAGCGCGGCTACCGGTTCCTCGGGGAGGTGACCGTCGAGACCCCGGCCGCAGGTCCCCCGGCCGACCTCGAGTTGGTCCCGGGGCCGCCTCCCGGTCCTCCCGCTGGCGCCGACGCCGCGCCGGGGCCCGCGATCCCCCCGCCGAGGCCCCAGACCGGGGCGTGGCCCGTCCTGGCGGGCGACGCGGTGCCGGCCGAGGGGGAGACGGGAGCCGTGCCCGCCCGCCCGTGGTGGCAGCGACCGTCGCGCGTGGCCGCCGTCGCGCTGGGGCTGGTACTCGTCCTGGCGGCGACCTGGGTCGGGTCCTCCACCTGGTTGCGCCAGGGCGCCCGCCTGGATGGGAAACCCGATGCGCTGGCCGGGTACGGGGCCGAGCCCGGGACCGTCGCCATCCTCCCCGTCCAGATGGTGGAACTGTCGGGCGACACCGCCTGGCTGCGGGATGGGCTCGCGGAGATCATCGCGCTGGAGATCACCAACGACCCCGCCATCCGGGTGGTGCCGCGCCAGCGGCTCGCCGCCGCGCTCCGGTCGCAGGGTGTGCTCGACGCGTCGTTCGTGCCGCTCGAGGCCGGCCTGCTGGCCGCGCGCGACCTGAAGGTGGAACGCCTCGTGACGGGCAGCTTCCAGCGCGTGGGGCAGCAGTTCACCCTCGCCGCCCAGGTGGTGGACGTCGGCACCGGCGAGCAGGTGCGCGACGTGGTCGTGCGGGGAGAGCGTCGCGCGGACCTGCTCGACGCGGTCGCCAGCCTCTGTCGCCAGCTCGCCGCCCAGCTGAGCGCGCCGGAGCGGGCCGGCACCGCGGCCCCGGTGGCGTCACCGCCAACCAGTTCGGAGGGGGCCCTGCGGGCCTACACCGAGGCGCTCGCGGCCGAGGCACTCGGCGGCCGCGAGAACCTCGCGCTCGCCGAACAGCGCCTCGCGGAGGCGACACGGCTCGACCCGGGCTTCGCCAGGGCCTACCTGCGGATGGCGGTGGTGCAGCAGGCGCGGCGCCGGTGGGGCTACGGGACGAGCGATCCGGCGCCGGCCGTGCGGGCGGCGCGCCGCCTCGAGGCCCAGTTGCCGGAGCGCGAGCGCCTCTTCGTCCGCGGGATGGCGTCGCTCTACGTCGACGGACAGCCCGGCAAGGCCATCGAGCAGTGGAAGACGCTGCTGCAGCTCTACCCGACCTACGGGGAGGAGGCCGGTGTGGCGGCGCTGGTGGTCGACACCCAGATGCAGATCGGGGCCATCGACGACCTCACGCTGGTCGCCGAGGCGCACGTCGAGTCGCCGGCCCTCGGCGACCACGATCGCGCGCTGGTCCTCGGCCTGCTCGCCAAGGCCTTCCAGCGCCGGGGCGAGTTCGACCGGGCCGCGGCGCTCGCGGCCCGGGCCGTCGACAACTGGCCCGTGCGCGATGGCCCCGCCTACCTGCGCGTGCGCACCGCGTTGGGCCGGGTGTTGACCGACGCCGGCCAGCGTGACCGGGCAGCCGACATCTTCCGGTCGGTGGCCGCCGACGTGCGGGCCGATGTCGTGAACGTCACCGATGCCGCCTGGGGCCTCTACATGGTGGGCCTGCGGCCCGAGGCGCTCGCCACGGTCGCCCGCGCGCTTCGCATGGACGAGTCCTACGGCAACGCCTACCACCTGCGCGGGTGGCTGCGGCTCACCAGCGGGGACGACGAAGGCGCGGCGGCCGACCTCCGCCTGGCGTTCGAGCGGACCCCGCACGGATTCGGCCTGCCCGAGACCGGCGTAATCCGCGGCGACCTGGCCGCGCTCTACTACGCGGGCGTCGCGCAACAGCGTGCCGGACGTGCCGACCAGGCCGCTGCGGCCTGGCGCGAGTTGGTCGCGCGCAGCCGCGAGGCGCTGCGGGGCGGCGTCGCCAACCCGGTGGTCCGGTGGCAGGCCGAGTACCTCGTCGCGCTGGGGCTCGGCCGGCTCGGCGAGCCCGTCACGTTGCCGGGGCACCTCGACCAGGACGAGGCGCAGTCGCTGCTGGCCGAGGCGCGCGTCCTCGCGGTGCTGGGGCGGCGCGCGGAGGCGCTCGAGACGCTCCGCCGGGCCATCACCCTCGGCGCCGGCGACTTCCAGCACATCCGCGACGACCCCAACTTCGACGAACTGCGCGCGCGCCCCGAGTTCGTGCGGCTGCTGCAGACCTTCGGCGGTCGCCCGTCCTCGTAGCGGGCCCGCCAGCCCGAGCCCCCGCGACGTCCTCGCCCGCCCCGGCCTACTGCCCCACGAACACCGCGCCGCTGCGCGCCGGCAGCGTGACCCGGACCTTGCCCCCCTGCACCGACAGCGCCCCTCCACCGCCGAGCCGATCGGCGAGCGTTGCGCCGTCGCCGAGCCGCGTCGCGCGAACGTCGACGTCGAAGGTCTGCGCGGTGCTGCCGTTGTTGAGCGCCACCAGCACCGTCCCCGCGTCCGACTCCCGGGCGAAGGCGTAGGTCTGCTCGCCGATGGCGAGGTGCACGTGCCGGCCGCGGCGGAGTGGCTCCAGGTCGGCGCGCAGCCGCATCATCGTGCGGACGTGCGCGAACACCCGCTGCTCGTCCGGGGTGCGCCCCCGCTCCTCGAACGCGTTCCGGGCATCACCGGGCGAGCCGCCCGGGATCATCCGTCGGTTGTCGGGGTCGCCGCCGCCGGGCAGGGCGATCTCGTCCCCGTAGTACCACTGCGGGATGCCGCGCACGGTGAAGAGGAACGTCGTGCCGAGCATCAGGCCCTCCACCGTGGCGCCAGGCTCGCCCATGAACCGGGGCACGTCGTGGCTGCCCAGCAGCGTGACCAGCTTGTGCGGTGCCGGGTAGAGCCAGTCCTGGTGCAGCACGTTCACCGCCTCGCGGATCGACTTGCCCTGCGCGAACGCCGCGCGGATGCCGTAGAACAGCGGGTAGTCGAACAGGGTGTCGAGGCCCGAGTCCACGCCGTCCCACTGGGCGCGCCCGCCCTGGAAGAACGAGACGAACGGCGCCGACCCGTCCAGCACCTCGCCGACGACGGTGATGTGCGGGTACTCGCGCTTGAGCGCCGCCATCCAGTTGCGCCAGTACCACCGGGGCACGTAGGGCACCGTGTCCTGCCGGATGCCGTCCATGCCGGTCATCCCGACCCACCACAGCGAGTTCTGGATCCAGTAGCGGTGCTGCTCGGGGTCCGACTGGTTCAGGTCCGGCAGGATGTCGATGAACCAGCCGTCGAGCGTCGCGCGCCGCACCGACGGCGGGGACTTCGGGTCCATCAACAGGTGCGTCTGGAAGGCGTTGGCCAGGTGCGACGCCTCGGTGCCGTTGAACCAGGTGGGCGTCGGCGGGTCCTGCACCCACGGGTGGAAGGGGCCCGTGTGGTTCGCCACCTGGTCCTGGACGATCTTGATCCCCAGGGCCTGGGCCTTCGCCACGAGTTCCTGGAGCGTCGCCATGTCGCCGAGGCGTTCCTCGACGCCGTAGAAGTCCACGGCGCCGAAGCCGTGGTAGTCGGTGATGTCCTGGTTGTCGTAGCGCTCCTTGGTGTTCACGCGGTCGTTGTTGTCGTACCACGGGTTCAGCCACAGGGCGGTGACGCCCAGGTCCTTCAGGTAGGGCAGCTTCTCGATCACCCCGCGGAGGTCGCCGCCGTGGTAGAAGCGCGTCTTGCCGCGGTCGAGCAGGCCGGGCGACTTGGCCGGGTCGTCGGTGGCGGCATCCGCGTTCACGAAGCGGTCCGGCATGATCAGGTAGATCACGTCGTCTTCGTCGAAGCCCTGGAAGCGCCCGGCGCGGGGCAGCGCCTCGCTCACCGCGAAGGGGATGGTGGCCGACCCGGCAGGCGTGGTGACGGTGATCGGCTTGGGGCCCGCGGCGGCGTCGGCCGCGATCGCGACGTCGACGAACAGGTACGACCCGCGCGCGTTCACGCTGACCGGTCCCAGCGTGATGCCCGGCGCCGACGTCGTCACCCGGGCGCCGTGGAGGTTGGTGCCGCGCACGAGCAGCCGCACCGGGTCGATCGAGTGGTTGGCCCACCAGTTCGGCGGCTCCACCTTGGTCACCGTGGGCGGGCCGGGCGTGCCCGCCGGGGACGTGGCGCGCGCGACGGCGCGCGAGGCCGGCGCCTGGGCGGCGGCGGGAGCGGTGGCCACGAGCGAGACGAACGCGACGCCGACGGCCGCGAGGCTCCAGCGACGGAACAGCGAGGACATCACGGGGATTCTCCGGGTGAGGAATCGAAGGTTGGTGATCAGCGCGACATCGTCGCGCGCAGGCCGTCGAACACGTCAGGGTACCGGAGGACGACGACGTTGTCCTCGGCGAGATACCAGCCCTGGGTGGCGGTGGGTCCAGTGGGCCGAGGCCGGCGGGGCCGTCAGCAGCGCAAGCGTCCAGATGAGCGCGACGGGGCGCCCGCGAGCGGCCATCGGTGCCTCCTGTGTGCGAAGGGGACGGGCGACTCCGGCGCCAGGCCAGGGGCCCCGGCGCCGCGGGCGCCTGCCGGAGGGCGTGGGGCCGCCCTGCTCCGCTAGTTCTAGCGGGAAGGGCGGCCCCGCGTAAAGGGGGACGCCGGCGGCGGGCGATGGACGGCTGGCGCATAATCGTGGGCGTGACCCTGCCCGACGGCGCGGTGCGCGTGGAGTCGTGGAACGAACTGCAGGACCGGCTGTACGCCGACTCGTGGCGGGAGCCGCTGCGGCGCTTCCGGTCGCCGTTCGTCTTCCGCGGCCAGTCGCTGGCCGCCGAGCCGCTGCGCACCAGCCTGTCCCGGCAGGGGCCGCGGGCCGGCGAGCTCGAGCACCACATGCTGCGCAACTTCCGGAAGTACGCGCACCAGAAGGCGGTGCCGGCCGACAACCTCTGGAACTGGCTCGCCGTCGCGCAGCACCACGGCCTGCCGACGCGGCTGCTCGACTGGACGTGGTCGCCGCTCGTGGCCCTGCACTACGCCACCGAGCACCTCTCGAGCTACGACCGCGACGGCATCGTGTGGTGCATCGACTTCGTCCGCACGAACCGCCTGCTGCCCGACCGCCTGCGGGCGCTGCTGGCCGACGAGGGTGCCGACGCGTTCACCGCCGAGATGCTCGCGGGCGTCGCCGCGACGCTGGCCGAGTTCGACGCGCTCGCCTCGTCGGAGTTCGTGGCGTTCCTCGAGCCCCCGTCGCTCGACGAGCGGATCGTGAACCAGTTCGCGCTCTTCTCGGTGGCCTCGAGCCCGCTGGTGCGGCTCGACGAGTGGCTGCAGCGCCACCCGGACGTGTGCCGCGCGCTGGTGATCCCGTCGGCGCTGAAGTGGGAGATCCGCGACAAGCTCGACCAAGCCAACATCACCGAGCGGGTGCTCTACCCCGGGCTCGACGGCCTGTCGCGGTGGCTCAAGCGGTACTACATGCCCAAGGAAGGGTGAGGGGCGGCCGGGCGGCCGCCCCTCCGGGGCCGATCAGTTGGTCTTCGGCGCGGGTGCCGCGGGCGTGGCGGCGGGGACGTGCCCGGCCTTGATGGGCTCGAGGTTGGTGGGCGAGGGCGGCACCAACGGCGCCACCGGCTTGCCCGCCAGCGCGTCGCGCAGCGCGATCTGGCCCAGGCGCGTGTAGTTCATCGAGTCGGCCAGGATGCGCGCGGCCTCCTCGGGCGCGTGGAAGCCCATCGAGTTCTCCGCCTCCACGAAGTCCAGGTAGAACTGGCCGCGCCGCTGGTACTGGCGCGCCGCCGCGAGCTGGGCGTCGGTGGCCCCGGCGGCCCGGGCCGCCTTGATGTCCTCGATGAGCGAGACGAGCGCGTCCATCGCGTGGTTGCGCAGCGTGAAGGTGCGCGTCTGCAGCGTGACGACGCGGTCCTTCAGCTCGCCTTCCGACCACTTGTGGCACGTCTGGCAGGCACGGTTCACGTTGAGCAGCGGGCTGCGCACGTGGTGGTCGCTCATCTTCGTGCCGCCCACGCGCTCGTAGGGCATGTGGCAGTCGGCGCAGGCGACGCCCGACCTGGCGTGGACGCCCTGGTTGTAGAGCTCGAACTCGGGGTGCTGCGCCTTGAGCGCCGGCGCGCCCGTCTCCTTGTGCTCCCAGTCGCGGAAGCCCACCTCGTCGTAGTAGGCCATGATGTCGTCCACCTTCAGCCCCTTGTGCCAGGGGTAGGTGAGGCGCTTCTCCGGCCCCTTGAAGTAGTACTCGACGTGGCACTGGCCGCACACGTAGGTGCGCATCTCCTGCCGCGTCGCCTGCTTGTTCACGTCGTAGTCGGCGACGCACTGCGAGGCCTTGTAGGCGCGGATGCCCTCCATGAAGCCCGGCCGCGTGACGCGCAGCTGCATCGTCTGCGAGTCGTGGCAGTCGATGCAGGTCACCGGGTGGTTGACCAGCTTGCGCGCCTCCACGTACGGCATCTGGTTCATCTTCTCGAAGCCCGCGGTCAGGTCGCCGCCGCCGAGCTTCTTGTAGGGCACGTAGACCGAGGCGTGGCAGTGCATGCAGGTGCCGGGCTGCTTGACGACGACCTGCCGCTCGGTGAAGGTCTGGTCGTCGAGCATGTAGGCGTGGCCGCGTTCCTCGCGGAAGTCGGCCGCGAACGCGTAGCCGGCCCACATGGTGCGCAGGCGCGGGTCCTCGTCGAGGCGGGACTGCGCCACGACGCTGCGCGGATCGGCCTCGGTCGGCGTCCGGGGCAGCGCCTCGCTGCCGCCGAACCGCGTGCGCACCTGGTCCACCGTGCGCATGTAGCGGTCGTACTGCTGCGGGAAGTTCTTGCCCCAGACGGCGGGGTCCTCAGTGTCGTCGGTCAGCTCGACGACCCGGAAGAACGGCTGCTTGGCCTCCTGCTTCCGCTCGAAGATGTTGACGAGCAGCGCGGTGAGCCCGACGGCGGCGATCGCCGTGACGGCGGCCGTGATCACGACCAGGCGGCCGCGGCCGGTGGGGGGAGACGACGTCTGCGGATCCGGCATGTCAGATGCTCCGGGAAGCGGGGGGATGACGATGGGGCATGAATGCGGCTACTCGATCGGGTGGCCGACCGAGCCGTGGCACCGGGCGCAGTCCGAGGCGTCCCCGGCGTGCGCCGCGGCGTCGTTCACCGCGGCCATGATGTCGGCGTGGCACTTGGCGCAGGAGGCCTGCGCGACACGGTGGTTCCGCCCGGTGATCTGGATGGGCTCGGGGTAGCGGCCGGTGGTGAAGGCGAACGAGTGCCAGAACCCGTTGAGCGCCTTCGTCGCGTACTTGGCGACGAACCCGTCCGGCGTGTGGCAGTCGTTGCAGACGGCCACCGCCCGGTGGCTCGACGTGAGCCAGCCGTCGTACTGCGTCTGCATCACGTGGCAGTTCGCGCACGCGGCCGGGTCGTCGGTCATGTACGACGCGCCCTTGGCATAGATGAACGTGTAGCCGCCGATACCGGCGGCCAGGCCGAGGGTCGTGCCCAGGGCGATGGCGGGCAGAGAGGTCATGGCGTCCTGTCTCCGGTGCCGCACGGCGTGGGGCGTGCCGTTGGGCAGGGCGTCCGTCAGCCGACGCCGGGGGAAGGATACCGGGTTCCCGCCCCCGCCGTATGATGCGCATCATGCACGCGCCCCCGGGCCGTGACAAGACCCTGACCTGACCCCGAGGTGACCATGCCGCGTCGCCGGAACTCGCCGTCCACCTCGACCGTTTCGCGCGGACCGCAGCCCGCCGAGCGGCCCGCCGACCGCCCGGGCGCCTACTCGCGCCTGCGCGAGCTCGCGCCCGACCTCGTGTCGGCCTACGAGGCCCTGTCGCGGCACGCCGCGGCGGCCGGGCCCCTCGACGCCGGCACCCTGGCGACCGTGAAGCTGGCGCTCTCGGTCGGCCGCGGCAGCTGGCGCGCCGTGCACGCCCACGCCCGCAAGGCCCTCGAAGCCGGGGTGGATCCCGCGGTCCTGCGCCAGGTGGCGATCGCGGCCGTCCCGGTGCTCGGCCTGCACGCGGCCCTCGACGCGGTGCGATGGATCGACGAGGTGATCGCCGAGCGATCGTGAGGCTCGGCGGGCGCGAGCGGCCGGCCCGCCGGCGCCGGGAGCGCGCCGGGGGGCGTCTGGTATGCTGGGCCCTCCATGCCGAATCGCCTGGCCGCGGAGAGCAGTCCCTACCTGCTGCAGCACGCGAACAACCCCGTCGACTGGTATCCCTGGGGCGAGGCTGCGTTCGCCCGCGCCCGGGACGAGGACAAGCCCATCTTCCTGTCGGTCGGCTACTCCACGTGCCACTGGTGCCACGTGATGGAGCACGAGTCGTTCGAGGACGCGGAGATCGCCCGCGTCCTCAACGAGGGGTTCGTCTCGATCAAGGTGGACCGCGAGGAGCGCCCCGACGTCGACCGCGTCTACATGGCGTTCGTGCAGGCCACCACGGGGCAGGGCGGCTGGCCGATGAGCGTGTGGCTGACGCCCGACCTGCAGCCGTTCTTTGGCGGCACCTACTTCCCGCCGGCCTCGCGCTGGGGCCGCCCGGGGTTCATCGACGTGCTCCACCACGTGGCGCGCACGTGGCGCGAGGAGCGGCCGCGCGTCATCGCCGCGGCCGGCACCATCACGGCTCGCCTGCGGGAGGTGACGGCCTCGCGCGTGGCCCCGCCGGCAGGCGCGACGGTCGTGCCCGGCCCGGAGGCCGTCGAGGAGGGGGCCCGCCAGTTCGTCCAGGCCTTCGACGAGCGCTGGGGCGGCTTCGGCACGGCGCCCAAGTTCCCGCGGCCGTCCGAACTGCTGTTCCTCCTGCGGGCCCACGCGCGCACGGGCGACCCCGGACTGCTGCCGCCGGTCACCGACACCCTGCGCGCCATGGCGCTCGGCGGCATGCGCGACCACGTCGGCGGCGGGTTCCACCGCTACTCCGTGGATCGCGAGTGGCGCGTGCCGCACTTCGAGAAGATGCTCTACGACCAGGCCCAGATCGTCCTCGCGCTGCTGGAGGCGGCGCAGGTGACGGGCGAGGGCTTCTGGCGCTGGGTGGCGGCCGACACGCTCGAGTACGTGCGGCGCGACCTCGGGCACCCCGACGGCGGCTTCCACTCCGCGGAGGACGCCGACTCCGTGCCCCCGGAACACGCCGGCGACCCGGCCGCGCGCAAGACGGAAGGCGCGTTCTACCTGTGGACCGCCGAGGAGATCGACGCCCTGCTCGGCGCCGACGCGCCGATCGCCCGGCAGCGGTTCGGCATCGAGCCCGGCGGCAACGCGCCGCAGGATCCGCACGGCGAGTTCACCGGCCGGAACCTGCTCTACACGGCTGCGTCGATCGAGGACCTCGTGACCTCCTCCGGCCGGACCGAGGACGAGGTGCTCGCGGCGGTGAACGCCGCGCGCCGCGCCATGTTCGAGGCCCGCGCCGCCCGGCCCCGCCCGCACCTCGACGACAAGGTGCTGACGGCGTGGAACGGGATGACGATTGCCGCCTTCGCGCGCGCCGCGCGCGTGCTCGACGACGAGGCGTTCGACGAGAGCGGCGAACTGCGTCGCGAGCTGGTGGCGGCCGCGACGCGGGCCGCCCGCTTCCTGCGCGCCGAGGCGTGGGACGCCGCCAGCGGGACGTTGCGCCGCACGTGGCGCGCCGGACGCGCCGCCATCGACGCCTACAGCGAGGACTACGCCGCGCTCGTGTGGGGCCTGCTCGAACTGTTCCAGGCCACCGGGGCGGCGGAGTGGGTCGAGTGGGCGCTCGCCCTGCAGCGCCGCCAGGACGAGCTGTTCTGGGACGCCGAGGGCGGCGGCTGGTTCGGCACCACGGGGCACGACCCGAGCGTGCTGCTGCGCCTGAAGGAGGACTCCGACGGCGCCGAGCCCGCGGCGAGTTCCATGGGCGCGATGAACCTGCTCGTGCTGTCGCACCTCGTGCCCGATGCGCGGTGGCCCGCGATGGCCGACCGCACGCTCGCGCGCTTCGGCGACCGGCTGGGCGGGGCCGCGCGCGCCGTGCCCTTCACCATGGCCGCCCTCGCGAGCCGCCACGCTGGGTTCTCACAGGTCGTGCTGGTCGGCCCCGAGGACCGCGAGGACACCCTCGCCCTGCGCCGCGTGCTCGCCTCCCGCTACCTCCCCTTCGCCATCGTCGTGCCCGTGGCGCCGGGGGCGCACCAGCAGGCGCTGGCCGCCGTGCTGCCGTGGGTGGGCTCGATGACCGAGGTGGACGGCCGCAGCGCGGCCTACGTGTGCCGCGACTTCACGTGCGCGCGGCCGGTGACCGACGCCGGCGACCTCGCGGCCCTGCTGGAGACGTAGCCCGTTCGCCGCTCGAGGCCCCAAGCCCCAAGCCCCAAGCCCTTATGACCATACCCGTCGAGATCATGCTGCGCGGCGACCCGCGCGTGTACACCGAGACGATCGATCAGCCCGGCGCCCCCCGCGCGTGGACGGCGGCCGACATGCGGCAGGTGCTGGAGCACCTGCTGCGCGCCGTCGCACGGATCCTCACGCCCGGTGCCGCGGAGGGCGCCGTGCAATTGCGCGGCATGAGCTGGATCGTCAGTCCCCACCAGGGCGCGGTGGTCCTGGCCTTCGAGATCCACAGCGCGTCGGTGGTGGCGGGGCCGTTCGACATCCCGGCCGCGGACCTCGAGGCGCTCGTCGTCGGGGCGATCGGCAGCGTGCCGCCGGGTACCGTGGTCCATTGAGCGACGAACGCAGGCCGCGCGGGAACGGGCCGCGCCTGGTGGCGGGGCTCCGGCTGGTCACGGGCGCGCTGCTCGTGGCCGCGGGGGCGCTGGTGGCGCTGCCGGCGCCGACCTACCCGCTGTGGCTGCTGTCGCTCGGGCTGATCGAGTTCGGCCATTGGCTGGCGCCCGTGTCGCTGGTGCTGCTGTGGCCCGGGTGGCACCGTTCCTGGGCGGGGCGCGCCGGCGCGATGGCGGGCGTCGTCTCGGCGGCCCTGCTGCTGACGCCGCTCGTGCGCGCCCTGCCCGTGGCGCAGCACCTCCCCGCGCAGATCGAGGGCGCGTTCGGGGTGACCGGGCAGCCCCCACTCGCCGCCGACGACGTGGGCCCGCGGCTGCGGCCGATCGACGCGCTGGCGCTCTTCGGCGGCGTCCCGGTGCCGGCCGTGGAGCCGGTGCGCGTGGGCTACGTGCGGCGGGACGAACGCGAGTTGCGGCTCGATCTCTACCTGCGCGCCCGGCCGGCCGACGCCCCACCCGCGCCGATCGTGATGATGGTGCACGGCGGTGGGTGGAGCTCGGGCCGGCCCGACGACTTGCCCGATCTCGCCCGCTACCTCGCGGGACACGGCTACGTGGTGGCGGCGCCCGAGTACCGGCTGGCGCCCGCCCACAGGTTCCCGGCGGCGCTCGACGACCTGCGCGCGGCCGTGGCCTTCCTGCGGGGACGGGCCGGGGCCTGGGGGGCCGACCCCGATGGCCTCGTCCTGATCGGGCGCTCCGCGGGGGCGCACCTCGCGCTGCTGCTGGCCTACACCGCGCCGGTCAACGCGGTGCGTGGCGTCGTCTCGCTGTACGGGCCGGCCGACCTGCAGTTCGGCTGGGAGCACCGCGGCAACCCGCGGGTGTACGACGGGACCTCCGCCATCGAGGCCTTCCTCGGGGGACCGCCGTCGACGGCGGCCGGGGCCTACGCCGCCTCTTCCGCCTATGCGCTGGCCTCCGTGTCGGCGCCGCCCACGCTGTTGATCCACGGCCGCAAGGACGAACTCGTCTGGGTCGAGCAGAGCCGCCGGCTCGCCGCGCGGCTGCGTGAGCTCGACCGGCCGCACCTGCTGCTCGAGCTGCCGTGGGCCACCCACGGGTGCGACTTCGCGCTGGTCGGCCCGTGCGGCCAGCTCACCGTGTACGCCGTGGAGCGGTTCCTGGCGACCGTCACGGCGCACTGAGCGGCCGTGGCCAGTGGTCGCGAGTGGTCAGTGGCCAGGCGAGGCCAGGGAACGGCGCAATCGGCGTGGCTCCAACGGCTCCCGGCCTACGGGCGTTCGCCTCGCCGCGTGAGGGACGCCGCGAGGGCGGCCAGCGTGTTGGGCCCCTCCGGGCCGTCGTACTGGCCGAACGGTCGCTCGCGGCAGGTGGCGCCGGCCGCGCCTTCCGGCCGGTCGCAGGACACGAGCACGAACGCGTGGAAGGTCACCGGGGCCGTCCTGTCGGCCTCGGCGGGCCCGAACCGCGTCACCCATCCGAAGCGCTGACCGCGCGCGTCCGCACGCACGCCGCTGACGACGAAGGCGTCGAACTGCTCGGCGTTGCAAGGATGACTGGCCGCGAGGCAGCGCTGCAGGCCCCAGTTGGCGTAGGCGCGGCGCACGCGCTCGACGTGGTGCTGCCGGGTGGGGCCGGGTGGGGCGTCCGGCGGATAGATGCGCTCCCGGCTCTGGCGGCCGGGCAGGTAGAGCGAGACGGCGAGCGGACGTGCCGGGCCCGCCCCCCCGACGTTCTCGCGAAACAGGACCCCGTCGCCGGGGATGACGCCGACCAGCGAGCCGTCGATCCGGTCGTGCACCGCGAGCGTGCGGTCGAACACGAGCAGGTCGCCGGCCAGGCCGTCGCGAGCGGTGTCCACGACCAGCCAGTCTCCAACGTGCATCGCTTCCTGGACGATGCCGCGCGTCAGGGGCGCGTTGTCGAACGAGGCCGTGCGCCACGAACCGGCCGCGTGGTCGCGCACCAGAATCGCCAGGCGTGGCGGGCCGCCCGGCGTCGCCACGCGGTAGACGAACGTGGTGAGCGCCGCGGACGACTCGATCGCGAAGTCGAGCGGCGCTTCCGCGAGCTCCACGTCCGGCAGGCCGTCGGTGGGCACGCGCGCCGACGCCAGCAGCGCGCGGACCGACGCGGGCGCCGGGGGCGCCTCCTGGGCGTCCAGGGGCACCGCCGGACACGCGACCGCCAGGCCAATCCCGAGCGCGATCGAGGCCACGATCGTCGAACGCATGGGCGGATTGTCGCAGGTTCGGGGGGGAGCTGGCGAGTGGCGACGCGCCGCTGGCGCGGGACAGTCCGGGGGCGCCGGGCGTGTGACGCTTCGTGCCAGAATGGTCGCGCGCGCGGCGCGCCGGAGTGGCGGAACTGGCAGACGCAGGGGACTTAAAATCCTCCGGGAGCACCCCTCCCATCCGGGTTCGAGCCCCGGCTCCGGCACCAGACTTCGCTCACCCTCGGCTTGCCTCACGCTCGGGTGAGCTTCGTCTTGGCAAGCCCAGGGAGGACCTTGTCCCCGCCGGACCGCGGCGAAGGGGGACCTTCTCGGGTGAGCCTCGTCTTGACAAGCCCAGCCCATACGAAGTCCGGTCTCGCCGTAGCCGCGGGAGGAATGAGTGCCAGCCGGACCGCGGCGAAGGCGGAAGCCGCGGGCTCGCGGCCCCGCCCTAGGCTCCGGCGTCCTGCCGTGACGCCGCGGCCCGCCGATAGCGCCCCAAGCAGCGGTCCATCACCCACGACGTGCGTGCGCCGGTCTCGCCGGTGGAGGGCGAACGCCCGCGACCACGCAATTCGTCCACGATGGCCTGCACCAGCGGCTGGTGCACGTGCGGTGGGCGATCGAAGGGGAAGCGCTCGGTGCGGCCGTTCCGCGACAGCGCCACGTCCGCGTCGCCGAACACGGGCGTCCGCAGTTCGCCGGCCGTGCCGGTGACGACGATCTCGTCGTGGGAGTGCGGGGCGTTGAAGTTCCAGATGCCCGTGCCGACCACGCCGGACGCGAACGTCATCGAGGCCGACACCACGTCCTCCGCCGCGTAGGCCCCGCCCGTATTAAGGGCGACGCCGTGCGCCTCGACGACGGGGCCGAAGAACCAGTCGAGCAGATCGAGGCCGTGGCTCGCGAGGTCGAGGAAGAGGCCGGCGCCGGCGACCGCCGGATCGAACCGCCAGGCGCGCGCCGCCTCGCCCGCGACGAGCGGCGCGTAGTGGACGATGTGCACCGACGTCGGGCGGCCGATGGCGCCGTCGAGGAGAAGGTGGCGCACGCGGACGAAGCGGGGCAGGGCACGGCGGTAGTAGGCCACGAACAGCGGCGCGCCACTCGCGCGGAAGGCCTCGACCATCTCGAGGCACGCGCCGTGGGTCGTCGCCATCGGCTTCTCGACCAGGCAGGGCTTGCCGGCCCGGGCGGCCAGCCGGGCGAGGGGCAGGTGCGAGGACGGTGGCGTGGCCACGTAGACCGCGTCCACGTCCTGGTCGGCCACCAGCGCTTCGGCGGTGGCGTGCACGCGCGGCACCCCGTGCCGGCGGGCGTAGTCCTCCGCCCGTCCCACGTCGCGGCGCATGACGGCGACCAGCGCCGAGCCGCCCGCCTTCTGCAGCGCCGGGCCGCTCTTGACCTCCGTCACGTCACCGCAGCCGATGATGCCCCACCGCACCAGGTCCATGGGTCGCAAGCCTACACGGTCCCAGGTGTCCCCGCAGCCCCGCTCACCGATCCCGAACAGTCGTTCGGGATGTTGAAATTCAAGACCTGACCCCAACCGTGCCCCAACCGTGCCCGACCCTGCCTCGCGGCCTCCCGCGCGTTCGCCAGCCGGCCGCCAGGAGTGCGACAATCCCCGCCGGACTCATCGCCGGAGGGACGATGCGATTCATCTCCGTGACCGTGCTCGCCCTCGCGCTCGCCGCCAGCCAGGCGCGCGCCGAGGAAGGGAAGTGGACCCCGCAGCAGGTGCTGCAGCAGGGCGAGGCCTGGGTGAAGGCCCAGGGCTTCGAGCTGCCGCTCGACAAGCTGTGGAACGAACAGGCGGGCGGCGGGCTGCTCGCCAACGCCGTCCAGCTGCCGGGCTGCTCGGGCAGCTTCATCTCGCCAGACGGCCTGCTCATCACCAACCACCACTGCGTCGTCGGGGTGCTGCAGGAGCACTCCACGCCACAGCAGAACATCGGGCGGGACGGCTTCCTGGCGCGCACGCGCTCCGAGGAGAAGCCGTCGAAGACGTACCGTGTGCAGGTGCCGCGCGCCTTCCGCGACGTCACGTCGCGGGTGCTCGCCGCCGTCCCCGCCGGCGCCGACGACCTCGCCCGCTTCAAGGCCGTCGAGGCCGCCGAGAAGGCCATCGTCGCCGAGTGCGAGAAGACGCCCGGCACGCGCTGCCAGTTCGCCACCTTCGACGGCGGGCTCTTCTTCACGCTCACCGAGTTCGAGGAGATCCGCGACGTGCGCCTCGTGTACGCGCCGCCCGAGCAGGTGGGCAACTACGGCGGCGAGGTGGACAACTGGAGCTGGCCGCGGCACTCGGGCGACTTCTCGCTGCTGCGCGCCTACGTGGACGGCAAGCCCTACCAGCCGAAGTACTGGTTCCCCGTGTCGCCCGAGGGCGTGAAGCCGGGCGACGCCGTCGCGGTGCTCGGCTACCCGGGCCGTTCCTACCGCGCGTGGGTCGCCGACGAGATGGCCGAGCGCGAGTCCCGGTGGTTCCCGACGGTGCGCGAGCTGAACGCCGAGTGGATCGCCATCCTCGAGCAGTTCGGCCGCCGTTCCCCGGAGGTGGCCATCGCGGTGGAGGACGAGCTGCGAAGCCTGGAGAACACCCGCAAGAACGCCGACGGCCAGATCGCCGGCTTGCGCCGCGGCCGCATCCTCGAGAAGCAGCGTGCGGCCGACGCGCGCGTGAAGGCGTGGGCCGCCACGGCGCCCAACGGCGCGGCGGCGCTCGAGGCCTACGCGGGGCTCGTGCGGCTCAACGAGGAGCGGCTGAAGACCTGGGACCGCGACTTTCTCCTGGACTTGCTCGCACGCGGGCCCCGCGCGCTGCGCTGGCCCACGCAACTGGCGCGCCGCGCCACCGAGGGCCAGAAGCCCGACCTCGAGCGCGAGCCGGGCTACATGGAACGCGATCTGGCGCGGATGCGCGATCAGCTGGAGCGCGACCAGCGGCGGTACGTGGAGGACGTGGACAAGGCCCTCTTCCGATCGTGGCTGAATCGCACCCTCGCCTTGCCGCAGGGCCAGCGCATCGACGCGATCGACAAGGCCTTCGGCGGCCTGGACGACGCCGCGGTGTCGCTCCACCTGAACCAGCTGTACGCGCAGTCGACGGTGTTCGACCTGGCCGCGCGCAAGGCGATGTTCGACGAGTCGCCCGACGCGCTGCGCGCGCGGAAGGACCCGTTGCTCGTTCTTGGCTTCGCGCTCGACGCGGAACGCCTGGCGCTGAAGGCGCGCCGGGACGCCGCCGCCGGCGCCACGTTGCGCCTGCGCCCCGAGTGGCGGCGCGCGGTCATCGGCGAGGCGGGACGCCCCGTGGCGCCCGACGCCAACTCCTCGCTGCGCGTCACGTTCGGTCGCGTCCAGGGCTACTCGCCGCGCGAGGCGCTCACCGCCAGCCCGCAGACGACGCTCGCCGGCGTGATCGAGAAGCACACCGGGCAGGACCCCTTCGACGCGCCGGCGAAGGTGCGCGAGGCGATCGCCGCCGGCAAGGTGGGCCGCTGGGGCGTCGCCGCGCTCGGGGGACAGGTGCCGGTGAACTTCCTCGCCACGTGCGACACCACGGGCGGCAACTCCGGCAGCCCGACCATCGACGGCAAGGGCCGCCTGGTGGGCGTGAACTTCGACCGCGTGTGGGAGAACGTCGCCAACGACTTCGGCTACAACCCCGACATCGCGCGCAACGTGAACGTGGACGTGCGCTACCTGCTGTGGATGCTCGACCAGGTGGAGGGCGCCACGGACCTGCTGAAGGAACTCGGCGTGCAGCCGTAGACCGCATCGCCTGGGTCGACACAGCGCGGCGGGTGGGGCTGTCCGGCGTCACCCGCGCGCGGGTGACCGCGCTGTCGACCCAAGCGGCCACCCGGAGCGGGCAGCCGAAGCACCGGGCGCCGGGATCTCGTGCCCGGCGCCCGGTGCCGGCTCCGTGGGCGGGCGCTCAGCCCACCAGCTTCAACCCCACCACGCCGGCCACGATGAGCCCGAGGCACGCGATGCGGGCCGCCGTGGCCGGCTCCCCCAGCCACAGCATCCCGAGGGCCGCGGTGCCGGCGGCGCCGATGCCCGTCCACACGGCGTAGGCCGTGCCGATCGGCAGCGAACGCGCCGCCAGCCCCAGCAACACCATGCTCAGCACCATGGCGCAGCCCGTCCACACGCTGGGCCAGAAGCGGGTGAAGCCGTCGCTGAGCTTCAGGCCGATGGCCCAGCCGATCTCGAACACGGCCGCGAGCAGCAACCAGATCCACGCCATGGGTGTCGTGCGCTCCCTCGAAGTGTCACCACGCCGCCCGCGCGGCGAGTGGAACGGCGGCGTCGGGCGCCCACGGGCCGCCGCGCCCCGCCGAGATGTGAGACAGTATGCGGGCCGACCGATTCCGGGGCCGGCCTGGAGGTGCTCATGCTGAAGGAGTTCCGAGAGTTCGCGATGAAGGGCAGCGTCGTCGATCTCGCCGTGGGCGTGATCATCGGGGCCGCCTTCGGCACCATCGTCACCTCGCTGGTGAACGACGTGCTGATGCCGCCGATCGGCCTGCTGCTCGGCGGCATCGACTTCTCGAGCCTGATGATCGTGCTGAAGGAGGGCGACCCGGCCGGGCCGTACGCGACCCCCGCGCTCGCCAAGGCGGCCAAGGCCGTGACGATCAACTACGGCGCGTTCCTCAACACCATCATCTCGTTCACCATCGTCGCCTTCGCCCTGTTCTCCGTGATCAAGGGCATGAACTCGATGCGCCGCGAGCAGGCCGCCGCGCCGGCCGCCCCGCCCGAGCCGACGGCCAGCGAGAAACTGCTGGCCGAAATCCGCGACGTCCTCAAGGCGAAGTAGGCGTTGGCCGTGGGCCGAAGGGGCGACCGGCCGGTCGCCCCTCGCCCTCGAGGCCTCAAGCCCCAAGGCGCCGGCCGCCCCGCCAGAGCCGACGCCCACCGAGAAGCTGCTGGCCGAAATCCGCGACGTCCTCAAGGCGAAGCAGGGGCCGGGGCGACCACAAGGATCGCCCCTACCTCGTCCACTGGGCCAGCCACGCCAGCACCGTGTCGTGCCACAGCACGCTGTTGGCCGGCTTCAGCACCCAGTGGTTCTCGTCGGGGAAGAACAGGAACTTGCTGGGGATGCCCTTGCGCTGCAGCGTCGTGAACGTCGCGATGCCCTGGGAGTAGACCACCCGGTAGTCGCGCGCCCCGTGGATCACGAGCATCGGCGTCTTCCACTTCGCGACGTGGTCGGCCGGGTTGTGCTTGGCGTAGCCGGCCGGGTTGTCCCACGGCGTGCCGCCGTGCTCCCACTCGGGGAACCACAGTTCCTCGGTGGCGAAGTACGCGAAGCGCTCGTCGAGGTTGCCGTCGTGGTTCACCAGGCACTTGAAGCGGTCGGGCCAGTTGCCGGCGATCCAGTTGATCATGTAGCCGCCGTAGGACGCGCCCAGCGCGCACACGTTGCCGCCGTCGAGGAACGCGTACTTCGCGAGGGCGGCCTCGAGCCCCTTCTGCAGGTCCACGAGCGGCTTGCCGCCCCAGTCGCCGTTGATGGCGTCGGTGAACGCCTGCCCGTAGCCCACCGAGCCGTGGAAGTCCACCATCACCGCGGCGTAGCCCGCCGCCGCGTAGGTCTGCGGGTTCCAGCGGTAGTGGAAGTTGTTGCTGAATGAGCCCTGCGGCCCGCCGTGGATGAGGAAGGCCACGGGGTACTTCTTCGCCGGGTCGAAGTCCACCGGCTTCACCACCCACGCGTACACCGTCTCGTCGTTCCACCCCTTGAAGGTGAACTGCTCGGCGTCGCCCAGCTTCAGCTGCGCCAGGCGCGGCGCGTTCACCTGCGTGATGGCCTTCAGGTCGCTGCCGTCGGGGCGCACGCTGTGCAGTTCCGCGGGCGACTTCAGGTGGTCGAGCAGCACCACGAGCCGGTCGCCGGCCACGGCCGGGGCGGCCATGTGGCCGTCCTTCACGACCGTCTTCACCTCGCCGCTCGCGACGTCGATGGCGAACAGCGACTTCTGCCCGAGGTTGTCGGTCGTGGTGTAGAG
>JADHED010001384.1_pt1 | contig 20777 bp, 14 predicted proteins | sample 8952041 | NCBI WGS metagenome assembly JADHED01 (sample SAMN16124423, study PRJNA663239) | bioreactor sludge metagenome | isolation source: sludge (control) | place: India:Bengaluru | collected 2018-09-08
CCTCGCGGACGGCACCCTCTGGCCCATCCCGGTGACGCTGCCGGTTCCCGCCGGAGCAAAGGTCGCCCTCGACGCCGACGTCGCCCTCACCGGTCCGAAGGGCGAGATCCTCGCGGTGCTCGCCGTCCGGGAACTCTACCCGTGGCGCCGTGAGGCAGAAGCGAAGGCCCTCCTCGGTTCCTTCGACGAGGCGCACCCTCTCGTCGCCGAGGCGGCCTCCTGGGGGCCCGTCTTCGCCGCCGGGGAGCTCACCGTCATCGACCTTCCGGCGCGCTTCGACTTCACGCGCCACCGGCTCGAGCCTTCCGCGGTCCGTGCCCGCCTCGCCGACCTGGGCAACCCGCGCGTCGTCGCCTTCCAGACGCGGAACCCCCTCCACCGCAGCCACGAGGAGCTCCTCCGCCGGGCGCAGGACGCGCTCGGCGCGACGCTCCTCCTCCACCCTTCCGTCGGGATGACCCGGCCGGGAGACGTCGACCACGTCACGCGCGTGCGGACCTACGAAGCCGTCGTCTCGCGCCACCTCGACCCTTCGCGGTGTCTCCTCGCGCTCCTGCCCCTCGCGATGCGGATGGCCGGGCCGCGGGAGGCGCTCTGGCACGCCCTCATCCGCCGCAACCACGGAGCCAGCCATTTCATCGTCGGCCGCGACCACGCCGGGCCCGGCCCCCGATCCGACGGGAAGCCCTTCTTCGGCCCGTTCGAGGCGCAGGAGCTCGTGGAGCGTCACGCCGCCGAGATCGGCGTGGAGATGGTCCGCTTCGGCGAGCTCGTCTACCTCCCCGATCACGACCGGTACGAAGAGGCCGCGAGCGTCCCGCTGGGCACGCGGACGCTCGGGCTCTCGGGCACCGCGGTTCGGGACATGCTCGCCCGCGGCGAGGAGCTCCCGGAGTGGTTCACACGGCCCGAGGTGGCGCGCCTCCTCGCCGAGGCGAACCCGCCCCGCCACCGGCAGGGCTTCTGCGTCTGGCTCACCGGCCTCTCCGGCTCGGGGAAGTCGACCACCGCCGAGGCGCTTGCCGCGCGGCTCGCCGAACAGGGCCGTCCCGTCACCGTACTCGACGGCGACGTCGTTCGGACGCACCTCTCGAAGGGGCTCGGCTTCAGCCGCGAGGACCGCGACACGAACATCCTGCGGATCGGCTACGTCGCCGCGGAGGTCGTCCGCCACGGCGGCGTGGCGATCTGTGCCGCCATAAGCCCCTACCGCGCGACACGCGACCGCTGCCGCGAGATGGTCGGCGCCGACCGCTTCCTCGAGGTCTTCCAGGACACTCCCCTCGAGGTCTGCGAGGGGCGCGACACGAAGGGCCTGTACGCGAAGGCCCGCGCCGGGCTCGTGAAGGGCGTCACCGGAATCGACGACCCTTACGAGCCGCCGCTCGCGCCGGAAGTGTCGCTCGGAACGGCGACCGGCCCCGTCGAGAACGCGGACCTCGTCGTCGCTGCGCTGGAGAAGAGGGGGTTCATCAGAGGGTGAGAGGTCTCTTGGGGTCCGCCCGAGATGGGTCGCGATCGCCGCCGTCTGGCTCGGCGACACGACGCGGCCCAGAACAGGCATTGGGCACCCGGCTCGCAGGCCCTGTTTTCGGCGCCCGGGGGCCGAGAAGTCGAACCCACCAGCCATTCTGGCGCCAGCCTGCAGCTTCACGCGGGCGTCGGTGCAGCCTCGCCCATCGGAAGCAGCCGCTCGAGAGCGTGCCTCTAGGCGTGCAGCGCCCCGAAGGCCCGGACAGCCTCGATCCCGTGCGTCACCAGGCGTCCATCACGCCCTGCGCCTTTGGCATCCCTCGATCCGGCGACCCGAGACTCCTGTCGGCGTCCCGTACCAACATTTCTCCTAGAAGGCCTCGACCCTGTGCGACCAGCGCCGATAGGCCTCGCAGACCTCGACGGCGGGGCCGTCCTGCTCCACCCGCCCGTCCCGGATCCAGATCGCCCGGTGACAACTCGCCGCGACCTCGGTCAGGGAGTGGGAGACGAGGAGGAAGGTCTTGCCCCGGTCGCGGAAGTGCCGCATCCGCTCGTGGCAGCGCTCCTTGAACCGCTCATCGCCCACGGCGAGCGCCTCGTCGACGAGCAGGATCTCCGGGTCGACGTCCGTGGCGACCGCGAAGGCGAGGCGCGTCACCATCCCCGTCGAGTAGGTCCGGATCGGGGCGTCAAGGAACGCCTCCATCTCCGCGAACTCCGCGATCGCGGGCATCCTCTCCAGCGCCTCGCGGCGCGAGCGGCCGAGGAGCGCCGCCTGCAGGACGACGTTCTCGCGGCCCGTCAGCTCACCGTGGAACCCGAGCCCGAGCTCGAGGAGGGGCGCCACGCGGCCCTCGACGACGACCCGCCCCGCGGTCGGCCTGCGGACGCGCGCGATGACGCGCAGGAGCGTGCTCTTCCCTGCTCCATTCGCCCCGACGATGCCGACCCGCTCGCCCGGGCGAACGACGATGTCGACGTCGCGGAGCGCCACGAACTCGTTCGCCTCCATGCGTCCCGAGAGGCGGCGGATCGCGTACTCCTTGAGGGAGGCGACGGCCTCCTTCGGCACGGCGTACCGCACCGTGACGCCCTCGAGGCGGATCGCGTCCGGCGCCTCAGCCGCGGGCGGCATAGTCGTCGACGCGCGAGGCGTAGAACCACCACCCCACGGCGAGGCTGAGCGCCGCGGCGAGAACGGAGAAGAGGAGCGTCTTCCACCCCGGGAGCCAACCGTTGTAGAGGGGCGCGCGAAACACCTCGACGAGGTAGGTCATCGGGTTGAACCGGACGAACGGCCGGAACTGCTCCGGAACGACGTCGACAGGGTAGAGAATCGGCGTCAGGAAGAACCAGGGCTGGAGGAGGACGAGGTAGGTCTCCCTCACGTCGATGAAACGGCAGGCGAGAGTGAAGACGACGAGCCCGACACCTGCCGTGAACGCCGCCCCGATGACGACGGACACGGGGAGGAAGAGCCAGGTCGGCCCCGGGCGGCGGCCCGTGGCGAGGGCGATCAGGAAGAGCGGGACGAGGCTCAGGAAGAGGTTCACGAGGGAGACGCCGAGCGCCGAAGCGACGAACGCCGACCGAGGGAGATAGACGCGCTTAGAGAGCTCGAGGGCGTCGGTCGTCAGATTCGCCGTGTGCCCCGTCGCCTGCGCGAAGAAGGTCCAGAAGAGCGATCCCGACAGAAAGTAGACGGGGTAGTTCGCGACGTGGCCCCGCAGGAGGGCCGACAGGGCGACGGTCAGCGCGGCCATCTGGAGGAGGGGACCGAGGAGCGTCCAGCCAACGCCGAGAACGGACCGCTTGTACCGCACCTTCAGGTCGCGGGAGACGAGCTCTCGAACGAGGTGGCGGAACCGCCAGAGCTCCCGGGCCTCGACGAGGGGCTTCCACCCGGTGTCATCCGAGTCGTAGCGCTCGTGGGGCCGATTCCGCTCCCGTTCCATAGAAGCAGATGATTCTAACGTCCGACGCGCTCTGCTCGTCCCGGCTTCACTCTGATTGCCAATGACAGCTCCCGCGCTCGCACGCCGCGCCGAGACCCGATCCCGGGCCCCTCTCGACCGTCTGTAGGGGCCAATCCGCTGGATGCCAAGCTCGCCCAGGAAGGCGCTGCGCACCACACTCCCGCCGGTCCCGGCGCCCCTCCGCCCGGACTGCGCTGGAGCGACGCGAGAGCGTATTCTCGGCCTCATGCTGGCAGCCACACGCCCCCCGGACGAGGTCCGTGCTCTCATCGCATCGGTGCCCCGCTGGTACCACAGGATCGAGCTCTCGCCCGGGCTCGTCACCCCGGGCATCAATGACTCCCCCCGCGTCCTGCAGGAGCTCGCGCTCCCGGTCGACCTCAAGGGGGCAAGAGCGCTCGACCTCGGCACTCGGGACGGCTACTTTGCGTTCGAGCTCGAGCGGCGGGGGGCGGACGTTCTCGCGATCGACTATTGCGCCGCGGACGAAACCGGATTCGGTGTGGCCAGCGCGATCCTCGGCTCACGCGTCTTCTTCCGGCAGGCGAACATCTACGAGCTTCGGGCTCGAGATCTCGGGACCTTCGACGTGGTCCTCTTCCTTGGCCTGATCTACCACCTTCCCGACCCGATGCGGGCGATCCGCATCGTGCGCGGACTCAGCCGACGCTGGATGTGGCTGGAAAGCCATCTCGGACTGACGGGACCCGAGACGATCGACGGCACGCCGATGATGGTCTTCTACCCTCGCGCGACGCTCGGGGGGGACCCCACCAACTACTGGGGCCCGAATCGCGCCTGTCTCCGCGCGATGCTCGAGGAGAACGAGTTCCGAGTCGCCGCCGAAAGCGAGATCGGGAATCGGGGCTTCTTCCGCTGCGAGACGGTCGAAGACGAGCGACTCGGCAAGCTGGGCCGTCTCGCCTACGGAGGAGACGACCCGAGGAGTCCCGGAAACGGCTCGCCGATTTCGCCGCCTTGACGCCGGCCGCCTTCGCCTCTGCGCGCTCGTCCGGGCGGCGGCGATCGCCTCACCGGCCCGGGATGGTCGCCGTATCCCCAGACTCGCGGCTGGGCTGGCCGCGACTCGCGAAATCAATTGCCGCCTGGCGTACGATCTCCTAGCCTCTCACAAGGCCCGTCATGACCGTCACGACGATGACCCCCGCGCCGCGACCCCCAGCCTGCCCCGAGAAGACCATGCTCCGCTTCACGGGCAACGCCTCCGCCTCGGAGTTCCAGGCCGCGTGCAGATCTCACGACTACTGGTACCACAGCTTCTACTTCGACAACGGCTTCGAACAGCGCGGCGACTACGACGTCGGCACCGGGATAGAGGATTACGGCTTTCCCAAGGACATGTCGGGAATGGACGTCCTCGACGTGGGCACGGGGTCGGGCTGGTTCGCGACGCTCTTCGAGCAGCGCGGTGCGCGCGTGACGACCGTCGACGTGAAGGGCTACTGCGACTTCGACGTGTACGGAAGGCCCGGTTACGCTCCCGTCGAGGAGACGAAGGCGAGCCCGGACCTCGTTCTGCCGAACGGCCAGACCGTGTATCACAGCCCCGTCTCGAAGGGCTTCTGGGTCATGAAGCAACTCCTCGGCCTGCAAGCGGAGTTCGTGAACGCCCGGATCTACGACCTTCGGCCGGAGCTCTTCGGCGGTCGCACCTTCGACCTCGTGTTCGTCGGTTCGCTCCTCATGCACGTCCGGGACCCCATCGGCGCGCTGAGCGCCGCCCGGTCGGTCTGCCGGGGGACACTCGTCGCGAACACCCTGCGGCTCGATCCGGCGAGTGACTCGGAGACGACGCCCTTCCAGATCCTGCTTGCGAGCCGGGAGGTCTCCATCAACTGGTGGGCCCCCAGCAGCGCATGCGTGCGAAAGTGGTTTGAGGGCGCAGGCTTCTCGGCCGTCTCGATAGAAGGAACCGTGACACTGCGACCAGACAGACCATGGACCGACGAGGGAGGCAACTCGAGCGCCTGCGAGCAGGTTCTCCACCTCGTTCTGGCCCACCCTTGATCGGCGGTCCTCAACGGTGAGCCAGGTCCTCGTTCTCGGCGTTCACCGCTCCGGGACCTCGGTCCTCACGGAGACGGTCGCCCGGCTCGGTCTCTACGCCGGCGGTGCGGCGGATCTCGACTCGGGCGACCAGTGGAACGAGAACGGTTACTGGGAGCACCGGGCAATCCGGGCGCTCGACGAGGAGCTCCTCGACCTTGCGGGTACCGACTGGATCGGCGTCACCTCCTTCGAGCCGGAGCAGCTGCCCGAGGCCTCCCGAACCGAGCTGACGGTTCGCGCCGGCTCGATCCTCGCGTCCCTGGACGCGCACCGCCCCTGGGTCGTCAAGGACCCTCGGCTCTGCGTCCTCCTTCCCTTCTGGCTCCCGTTCCTCGATTCGCCCCTCTTCCTCTTCTCCCTGCGAAGCCCTCTCTCCGTCGCCCGATCGCTCCGCGCCAGGAACTCGCTCCCGATTCCCGTCGGTCTCGCGCTGTGGGAGACGCAGCTCCTCGCGGGGCTCGCGGCGACGAGGGGGAGCAGGCGCGCTGCCTTCTGGTACGAACACCTCGTCGATTCACCGGACGACGAGGCGAGCCGACTCGCCTCCTGGCTGCGTTCCCAGGGCTGCCCCGTCCCGGTGTTGGGTCCCACGAGGGCCGCAGCCGACCGGGCCCTCCTTCATCACGAGGCGAACGCGGCCGAGGAGCAGCACCGGCTGCCGTCGGGTCCTCGTCGGCTTCTCGCCGCCCTTCGGTCGGGGGAGGCGTTCGACGCCGGGTTCGACATCCGTCCGTCTGAGGACGCCCGCGAGCTGATGGAGTTCGTAGGCCGCGAGGCCCGAACCCGCCGATTTCTCGAGAAGGGCTGGAAGCAGCAAAGAGCGGCTCACGGCGATGCGATCCGGATTCTCGAGGAGATGATCGTCGCCAAGGACTCGTACATCGCCGACCTCTCGAGACACCTCGACAGAACCCGGGATGGCGGCGGTTCGAAATAGGCGGGTCGCGGAGCGACACCCCGCCCCACGAGACGGGTAACTCGCCGATTCACTTGCCTGACTGCAGCCTGTTCCCGCCCTCCCGACCTCAGAATTGGTGCCCGCGGGGCGGCCTCGCTATCAGGGAAGGATGGCGAGCTTCGGTGGAGGCCCGACGGCCTCCGCCTCGACGACGAAGGCCGGCCGCTTCCAGTCCCAGGGATCGCGCAAGTCGCTTTGCCCCATCGGATACCGGAAGGCGCCGATGACCTGAATCCCGGCTCCCCAGGCCAGGGCAATAACGAAGAGCGTCCTTGCCGCCCGTCCAAGCGAGCCCAGCGCGGCCGGAAGGAGCCAGACAACCGCCGGGATCACGTCGACCATGAACCGCGGCCCGTAACACGCTCCCGCAGTGAAGTCCGTTCGCGAGAAGAGAATCAAATGGAGAAGGAGACCGGCCCCGATCGCCGCGTCGTTCGCTCCGTCGGACCCTGAGCTCCTCCGCCAGATCCGAACCGCCACGAAGGCCAGGAACGGCGAGAAGACGAAGAGGCCCTTCGACGGGCTCACGAGGAGTCCGGCGAACCCCTCGAGCAGCGGCTGCTCGAGAAGGGCCGGGCGCGCCTCTGCGAGAACCGCGTAGAAGCCCCCGGGATGCCCGAAGTAGTGCACGTTGTAGGCGACGAACGGCCCGGCGCCTGCGAGGAGTCCCAAGCCCAGCCCGGGCCACGATCGGGGTGACCGCAGCGAGCGCATCGCCAAGACGGGAGCGACAGCCAGGACGTTGAAGGGCCTGTTCGCGACATGGAGGCCGACGAGAAGCCCGAGCAGGACGTCGAGGGCTCGCCCACTCCTCTCTGTCTGGCAAAGGCCCAGGATTCCTATCAGGAGCACCTGCCCGAGGGTGTGCTGCCAGAGGCCCTGGGAGCTCGTGACCCAGGTGTTCGTCGCGAAGGCGTATCCGCTCGCGAGCAGGAGCGCATCCCTTTCCCTGGTCCGCCTCATAAGAAGAGCCAGGAGCGCCGCCGCGCCCGCCGCCGTGAGGCCGGACGCGAGGACCTTCTCCATGAGTTCGGCGAGGTCGCGAATCCGGCGCTCCGTCCAGCCCCGGATGGAAAGCCACCCGACGACCGGACCGTACGTCGGGGCCAGCAAGACAGGCAGGACGATCGGGTACATCGACACGGGTTCGCCCCGGACGGACGACTGGACCCAGTAGGGGCGTGCGCGGTCCATCGAGGTCGCCTCGAGGATCGGCTCGAGACTCACGGTCCCATGGCCCCACATCGCGAAGGGGAGGAAGCGTGTCGGGTAATTGTCTCCCGCGGAGATCGTGCGTCCGTTGAGGTTGTAGACAACGAACGCCACGAGGAAGAATGCGAAGGCGAGACGCCTCCGACGACGGGCGACCTGCTCGGAGGCCGTCATGGCGCCGGGGTCGCGACCAGGGTGAATCGACCGAGCTCCCCCACCGCTCCGCGGTTCGTCCTCGCCTGCAGAATCAGCTCGTGCGCTCCCGGCCCGGTCTCGGCCGGGTCCAGGACGAGATGAAACCCCGCGCGCGAGGAGTCCTTCACGGAGGGGAAGGCTTTCGCGACGTCCGGGCGCGGGAAGCGTGCGCCGGATGATCGGAGGAGCTTCCCGTCCGAGTAAACGTTCACTTCCGCGATCCCGTCGTCGGAGAGGGCCCACCCCGCGAGGACGACGGAGCTGCCAGGGGCCGCCCGAACGACCGGCGTACTCGGAAGGTCGAGGCGCCCAGCCGGAAGGCGCGCCCGCTTCGCGAAGCGTGCATCGCTCTTCTCACAACCGCAGAGGAGGGCCGCCAGCAGGAGCGCTGCGGAGGATCGCCGACCGGGACGCAGCATGAGGCCGGAGCATTCTACAGGCGGAGAAGCCGACTTCGCCGATGTCGGAGCGCGGCCTGGTCACCGTGTCCGTCTGTCGCACGGGCGTATCCGGGATCCGATGCTCAGCTCGGGCCGCGTCGCAGGCTCGCGAGCCGTTCGAGCCTCCGCCGGGCCACAGCCCCCGCGCCTCCGGCCCACTCGTCGAACACGGCACGCCCCCCGGCGCCGATCCGCGCCGCGAGACTCGGGTCCGAAGCGACCTCCAGCATGAGCCGGGCGGCCGTCTCCACGTCGGGTTCTGCCCAGAACGCCCTTGCCGGATAGGGGCCAACGCGTCGGCCGAGCGGAACCCGACGATAGGGAACCAGCTGCGCGGCATCGGGACGCAGGAAGTCCTCGCAGCCTCCGTACGCCGTCGCGATGACCGGCTTTCGGCACGCCATGGCCTCGAGGAGCGTCAGCCCGAGGCCTTCGCTTCGGTGCAGGGAGAGGCAAGCGTCCACGGAGGCATGCAGGGCGAGGAGCTCCTCGCGCTCCGCGTAGCCGTTCACGATCCGGACCCGGCTACCGCGTGCGAGTCGCTCGAGCGCCCGCACCTGCCGCGCCGTCGCGTTCGTCGTCTTGAGGAAGAGGAGCTCGCGGCCGGGCTCGGGGAACGCCTTTCGGAACGCCGCGACGGCCGCCCCCGGGTTCTTCCGCCGGACGAAGGAAGCCGCGTCGAAGACGAACAGGAAGACGAAGTCCTCGTCCGAGAAACCGAACCGCTTCCGGTCCGGACCGGGCCACGGCTCCGAGGGCAGGGAGGGCGGAATGCGGACGACCGGGACCTCCGCGCGCGAGGAGATCGACCTCTGGCAGAAGGAGGACGCCACCCACACCTCGTCGACGAGACCCAGCGCTCCGTCGAACGCGGGCGGAAACTCCTCGAGCTCCCAGAACCAGTACCCGACGCTCCGCCTCCCGTCGAGGAGAGTCCTCCGGGCCGAGACGACGGACGGCAGCTGGTCGGCGTTCACGAAGAAGAGGTTCACCGGGAACGGCGTCGAGGCCGCGAGGCGAGTCATCGTCCGGTCCTGCCTCCGGAGCCACTCCTGGGGGATCGTGATCGGGGCGACGGGCACGCCCTCGGCCTCCAGCATCCTCACGAAGCAGCGCGCCACCTCCGCAATCCCGCTCTCCGTGTCCAGGTAGCCGAAGAGGTTCACGCCGAAGGGCTCCTCGACCGGAGTGACGCGGGTTCCCGTCGCCGATGCGGGAGACATCGCAGGGCGACGAGCCGGTTCGTGCGGCGGCGCCGAATCCAACCCGTGCGGCCGGGTCTCGCTCAGGCTCACCGCGGGGAACCTCCAGCACCAGTACCGGTAGCGGAGCCTCCGATAGAGCGTCGTGCCCAGTATCGTCGAGAGGACCCGTGTCCGCGCCGACCCCGGAGGACACCGATAGCCGGCGACGGCCTCGGGAGCCAGGGGAGGATCCTGAAGGAGGAGCTGCAGGGCTCGAAGTCCGGACCGACCTCCGGGGCTCTCCGCCGGCACCGCGACGTCCGCGACGGGGATCGGGGTTCGCCCGTCGTCCAGACCGGCTCGAGTCCCTGGGCCGATTCCGAGACCCGCTGCTCCCGGCCCCCGAACCCAGTCGACGAGCTCTGCCGCCTGATCGGAATGCGCTCGCGGATAGACCGCCCTCACGTCCGGACGCGCCTGCCACACGTCCTCCGCGAACGGCGGCAGCAGTGTCTTGCCCCGGGTAGGGCGGACAGCCCATTCCCGGAAAGAGCTCGGCCCCGTACGGAACGGGTCGCGCCACGAGTGCCCCTCCGCCTCGGCGCGGCGGAACGTCGCCCGGAGGAGAGGCGCGACCGGGTCGCCGTCGTCGAACTTCCCGTAGGCGTAGGCCAGCGTTCGAGCGGCGGCATGTCCTTCGGCCCAGATGGAGTCGGAATAAAGAGCGAAGAGGTCCCGGCCAGCCCGGGTCAGGTCGCCGAGCACGAACCGGTCCTGGTGCTTGGAGAGGACCTCCGGACGGTCTGGAACGAAACCGCTGAAATGGAAGAACCGAATCCGTTCTCCCGACACCAGCCAGGTCCCGTCCCGCCGGGAGATCTCCCCCCGCTCGTGGAGGTTCCAGTAGGCGACGTTGAGCGTCGGATCGCGAAGGACCTCGACTCCGGCAAAGAACGCCGGCGCGAGATCGATCCACTTCTGGTCGGTGAAGAGACCCTTTTCCGGGGCAGACGCTCCCCCGCGAACGAGCCTGGCGTTCCACCAGGAGAGCATCCGGCTCGACTCATCGGACCGGCGCACCCCGATGAACCCGAGGTTGTAGGTACCCGAGACGAGGAAGGCGGCCTCGGTCGGGCGCCTCCCGTCCAGCGGGATCGGCGAGAGCGCGTGCGGCGTCAGTGCGACGTTCGAACTGCGAAGGGCGTCGATGACCGGAGACACCGGGGCGAGGACGATGATGTCGGGGTCGAAGTAGAGCGCCACGTCCTCGTTGCCGGTCGCGAGCAGCCGTTGGAGGAACGCCGGCTTCACGGCCGTGCTCAGTTCCATGACGTCGTACCGGAAAGCCATGGAGCGGAAGGCCGGAATGCCGAGGTCCTCCGCTTCCATCAGGTCGAACGGCTCGGTCGAAGGGTCCACCAGGCCGTCGCTACGATCCGCGAGGAGGACGACGACCCTGGCGCCGGGGTGATGCTCGCGGAACGACCTCGCCCAGACCCGCGCGTAAGCGAGGTAGTTCTTCGCGACGATCGTCCCCGCGACGACTCCGGAGTTCACGCGGCCCCCGACGCCCGGTCCTCGCCCGGCTTCCGGAGAACGACGAGGTCCTGGTTCCCCCAGGTCCCCCTCAGCCCGTCCGGGATCACGGCACGGACCTCCAGCTCCTGACCCCAGCGATCCCGGACGTACTCCGGCGTCTGGAAGGTCGAGTGATAGAAGTCGGGGAAGATCCCCGTCCAGCCGTCGTTCGTCACGAAGAGGAAGCCTTCGCTCTCGTATCGCCTCCGGTACTCGTGCATGCCCGGGTGCTCCGGCGCCGTGGCGAAGAAGCCGGCCCACTTGGACTGCCCCTCGTAGGTCGCGAGGAGAATCCCGCCAGACCGGAGCACGCGCCGCAGCTCGCGGAGCCACGCCAGCTGATGGGCTCCGTCCAGATGCGTGAAGACGCTTATCGCCACGACGAGGTCGAACGAAGCGTCCGGATAGTCCAGCGGGGGCCACTCCTCGTTTCGGCGAACGTCGACCCCATGGTAGGCCCCCCGCAGCCACGAAACGGCCCAGGAGTCGATATCCGTACCACGGACCCGGAGGTGAGGCGCCGCGGTCCGCAGCCATCGGAGAAGCTTCCCGCAACCGACCCCGAAATCGAGGACGTCACCCAGGTCCGTCCACGCGCGCCCCTCGGCGAGGAGCGCCCGCTCGAGGTCGCGCAGGGCCAGGAGTCCCGCTTCGTGGAACCTGTCCGCTCGGTAGTCGCCGATCACGCGGTGCCGAAGGTGCGGGGGCGGAAGAGGTCCGAGGCCGCGGCCGGCGAGAGCGGCCCGAAGCGCCAGGTCCCTCGGGAGCTGCGCGACGGACCGGACGGCCGTTCTCAGGAGATAGTCTCGTCGGGCGCGCCGGAGACGGTCCTCTGGTCCCGGGCCTTCGACGTGAGTCTCGCTCATTCGGACTCCCGGGATTGTGCCCGGTTTCGTCTCGGGCGCAAGGTTCGGCGCCGCTGCTCCCGCTCTCCGGCGTCACCTCGCCCCGGGATGGCCCGTTTCGATGCTGTCGCACGGGCCCCTGGACTGTACGATCGCCACGTCCAATGAGGAACGCTCGACCGGGCAGCGACGCCGCGACCCTTCACCCTCTTCGCGCTGGCGTCGTGAGCGCCTCCGCGGGGGCCACTTTCCCGGCCCGATTGCCGCGGCACACAGGATGAAACTCGTCCTCCACTGCGGACTCCACAAGACCGGGAGCACGAGCTTTCAGAACGCCTGCCTGGAAGCCCAGCCGACCCTCGCCGAGCACGGCGTGCTCTTTCCGTCCACCTGGGAGGGAGGGCAGTTTCCCCTTCAGCACGCCGAAGTCGCGCTGGCCCTGTTGTCCGGAGAGGTCGACCGCGTGATCTCGTGGCTGAAAGGGCTTCAGACCGGACCGGAGCCCGACGTCGACACGATCCTCATCTCGGCGGAGGACCTCTGCAGCCTCTTCTGGGTCCCCCGGACGCTCGAGTCTTTTCACCACGAAGCGGCTCGGCTCTTCGAGGACGTCCGCTACGTCCTCGTCCTGAGACGGCTCGGCGAGCTCGTCCCTTCGGCGATCCGGCAGTACCTCGTCCATTCCGGCACCTGCCTCCTCGACCCGGATGCCCGGTTCGACGTCTCCCGCTACTTCCGGATGGTCGCCACCTTCGAAGACCTCCTCGGACCCGCGGTCACGACGGTCTCCTACGCGACGCTCCGCGACAGCGGACGGTTCTGTAACGCGCTTCTCGACACGTGCGTCCCCGGGCGAACAGCCGGGCTGCTCACCGAGCGAACCGACAACGCGGGAGCAGGCAGGCGCGATCCCACCCTCTACCTGACGGCGACACTCCGCGGGGCGATCGCCCTGAGCACCGGCACCAATCCGTACGCCCTGCGGGTCGAGGAAGAGCTCGGCGCCCTCCTCGACCCGGAGGCTCTGGCTGCCGCCTTCCGGAAGCCGGACGGCGCCGCGAGAGCCACGGCTTTCCTCGACGAGGCCGCCGACGCCTTCGCCCGGAGGGAGATCACCCGGCAGGCTGACGCGCTCCGCGCGGCGTACGCCGGGAGGGCCTTCCTGGACTTCTTCCTCGAGGACGAGGGGTCGGGCGGCCGACCGGACAGGCCCGGTAGCCCGGGCGCGGAGCTGGCGGACACTGGCCCTTCTTCCTAACCGCCTGGCGTCCGCAAAGCCCCCGCACCCCCGGCTGCCGGGATGCGGGGGCTCAGGCCCAGGGCGTGTGCTTCGTGGGCTCTACTGGAAGTAGCCGGTGACGTCCACGGTCACGTGGAACGTGTAGTTCCCGTAGACCCCCGGCGTGGAGTACCCGCTCCCTCTCACCATGATGTCGTTGTCCGTCCCTGGCGTCACAACGTCACCCAGCGGGATCAGCCCACCGTTCGCCAGCGTCTCCGGCAGGTTGTACGTGACGATTGCCCGGCAGGGGTATCCCTCCGGCATCGGGCTCGGGCAGATCTGGATGACCCCTCCCGCCGGCGCCGTCGGCGTCACCAGCGAGAAGTTGAACGTCATCGCCTTGGCCGTCGTCGGCACCCCGCACGCCCCACGCGCACGCCACCGCCGGAAGTTGTCCGCGTTCGGGTCCGTGATCGTCGCGAACACCCCTCCGCCCGTCCCCTGCGCCGACGGCGTCCCCGTCCGCGTGTCGTAGAGACGGCACGGCGTCACCGCGTAGTACTCGTACGGGCCGGACTGCGCCTCCGCGGCACCGGCCGCAAGGAGAAGGGCCCAGGCCGCAAGTGCGAGCCGGAACAGACGGCGAACCCTATTCCATGTCTTCATCGCTGCTTCCTCTCGTGCGTCAACTGCAATTTCGATGTTCTTCATGCCCGTGTCCCCGACCGGCCTCATGGCGCCGCCACGACGCTCACATCGTCGAAGGAGACGTCGATGTGAGCGTTCCGCAGCGCCACCGTTCCGGACGAAGGCGCCAAGGGAGCCGAACCGGCCACCTGGGACCCCGGGATCTCGAGCACCTCGCAGGAGAAACTGCTTCCGATTGCGGTGCCACGCAGCGTGTACCAGGTGTTCTGGGCGAAGCCGATCACCTTCTCCTGGATGACGGCGCCCCCTCCCGGTGTCGCGTAGCTCAGGACGAGGGACATCCCGGGAGTCGCATCCACGAGCTGGCAATCCACCATGTTGTTCGGCGCCTGGTAACGCATCCGGAGAAACCCCGCGGAGGGGGTATACGTGTTCTCGAGCATGATTCTCGTGGTCGCCGTGTAATTCGTCCACGCCATACCGCCGGACCAGTAGCTCTCCGTGTCCACGCTCGCGGCGTGATTTGTCGCCTGATACACCCCTCCCGACACCTGCCAGCCAGAGATGAGCTCCGTCCAGCCAGCCGCGTCACCATCGTTGAAGTTCTCCGAGAGGAGGACGCCCTCCATCGGCGCGAAGAAGCCATTGACGTCGACGATGACGTGCAGCGGCGCAGCGGACCGGTTCCGCACCCTTATAGCTCCCGAGGCAGAGAGCTTGAGGTAGGTACTGACGAGTCGCGTGCGGTTGCCCTGGAACGCCAACGTGGAGGCCACCGGTTCGGGGCTCGCGTCTTCCGGATACACCAAGAGCTCGCCCCCGGCTGACGGGCCCACCGCCGTTACCGTGGCAGCGAGAGCCTGTGCATTCGCCGGTATCGAACAGCTTCCCGCTAAGACGAACGTGCGCTCTTCGTTCGCTCCGAGAATCGGTCCGCCCAGCGGCCCGCTAGCGTTCCTCGTGTCAAGCACGCGGCATGGAGTAACCGTCGAGAACAGCGTCGGCGCGGGCGGGCATCCTGTCATCAGGAGCGAGTAGGCCCCCGTGGCTCCTGCGAAGGACGTTGCCTCTACCGTCCAGGTACCAGTCTCTGTCAACGTGAACTCGATGTGCGAGTTGAGGGTCCCAGCCCAATCGTCGTTACTCGCCGCGACTGTACCCGACGGACTCACGAGGTACAGGTAGGTGTCGAACTCGGACGACGTCAAGTCGAGAACGTAGGTTTGTCCCACCATGCCCGTGAAAGTGAAGACGTCGGTGTAGTAGCCGGAGCCGCGATGGCCGTCGGTACGGTCGGTCAGATCCAGACGACCGCCCGCCTGGCTACCGCATGACAACGCTGACACAGCTTGCGTTCCGGACTGCGTCACGTTGAAGGTGTTCCCCGCGATCGTCGCCGTCCCCGATCGCGACGACGTTGACGTGTTCTCCGTCCACGTCACCGTCACGCTCCCGCTCCCCGTCCCGCTCGTCGGGCTCAGCGACAGCCACGTCAGGCTCTCCGACGCACTCCAACTCCCCCCCGTGCAGCCCGCCGGCGATCCCGTCACCGTCACGACCGCTTGCCCCGCCGGGTAGCTCGGGTTCGAGGATGTCGGGCTGATGCTGAAGCTCGTGCAGGTAACCGGGGTCGTTCCACCCTGCGTGACACCAAAGCTGTTCCCCGCAATCGTCGCCGTCCCCGACCGCGACGACGTCGACGTGTTCTCCGTCCACGTCACCGTCACGCTCCCGCTCCCCGTCCCGCTCGTCGCCGCCGGGTAGCTCGGGTTCGAGGATGTCGGGCTGATGCTGAAGCTCGTGCAGGTCGCGGCGGTTGAGTACGATACGTTCCGGGCAGTCGACCGATTTCCAACCAAGTCAAACGCATAGATCGTGAAGGTGTAGGTCGTAGAGGGCGCCAGACCCGTAGCGACCACGCTTCGAGGATTCCCCTCGAAGATCTTCAGGAAACCCTTTGCCTCGCCAGGGAGAAGAGCCCCGCCTCGCCACACCTGAAAGCCGTAGACGCCGCTCCTCGCGTCGGTGGACGATAACGCGAGTGAAATGGAAGTCGTGGTCACACCAGGAGACGAGACAGTGGGCTGCGTGGGTGCGGTGTAGTCAGTTCCCAACGAGATCTGAACAGCGTCCTGTTCGTGGTCACCGACCAAGTGATCATCCCAAAAGCTCAGGCGTAGTGTGCCTGTGTTCTCGGTACTATCTGGTGGATCCAGAAGGAAACTCGCTGGCCGCAGTTGAGACGCCGAGTATGATTCAGCATCACTCTCCGCGTCATTCACGCACTCAACAAGACTGTTAGACCACCATCGCGTGTACGGGCTATTGTCGATCCGAAAATAGAAGTTTCCCGAGGCGAGAGCTTCCCCCGAGTAGATGTCGAAGTATCGGTTGTACTGGCTGAATCCGTTACAGTTGCCCCAGTGATCCCGAACCCAGAGAAAGGTAGACCCGCTGATACTGATTCCCCAGCCCGAGATCGGATTATTTAGGGGATCTGTGTCATAGGTAATCCAATCAGTGTAGCCACGATTCAGAGTTTGCACTAGTTGCCCAACGCCCGTAGACTGCACTTGCATGGGCTCTTCAAGACTGGGAGGCGTATATACCTCCGGCAGGGCACCGTCGACCCCCGTCGCATTGCTCTCGAGATACTGTCTCCAGATCGAACCCGTCTGCTCCGGGTTCTCCCAGAACGCGGGTACCGCTATTGGCTCGGACGACTCGACCGACAGGACATCACCGGAAGCAATCGCAATTCCGAAGAAGAGAGCACCCGTGCTCGATTCCACGGGAACGCCATTCAGCCTCACCGAAAGCAAGTCTTCGTAGTTTGCCAAATAGAGATATTCTGGACCCTGAAGGGTGAACGGCCCCAGATGCCGGGGCACGTTCGGCTGCAGTACGAAGAGGTTTGGCAGAAGGTCTTCTTTGTCGAGAGGGATTCTGATGATCTTGTCGGCATACGCAGCAGGTAGCGAGGTTATTGGGAGCACTCCCGCGAGAGTCAACACACTCTGTTGGTTCAAGCTGGCCAGCACTGGCGTCACGAGATCCGGATCCAGTGCTGTCTGAAGAACCGGGGAGTATGTCTTGCCTCTGAACCGAAGAGCGTCTCCCCTCTCGATGATCGGCCCGGAGCCGGGCTCTTCGCTGTGCTCTGGAGTCATTGCCGCCATTCGGAGGGATACAAGAGCGACCAGAAAGGCGAGGCCGAACGCGACGGCGTGGCGCACTCGGATGGCGGTGGACTGATACGCTGCACTGAGTGCCTTCCTGCAATCGCGGGAAAGTTCTCGTATATGCCGATTCGCGTCGTCGCTCATCTATTTCCCTTTCTGCCCCCGGCAGGCCTCGAGATATCGAACTCAATGTCGGTTCGGCGGCTGCAATGGTCCGGTCAGCCCCCGTTTTTTCTGTCTTCGCGGTCATCGCAGTTCCTCAGTATTCGCTTGCATGGGCAAGTGCGAGACGAAGCGGAGGGAGCATGCGAAGGTTCATGTTGCCGAGGAGGCTGCGCGACTGGTCGGCAGCGGCGTTCGATCGGGATGCAGGTCACCGGGCCTAGGCTCTGCTGCTGTAGAGAGCGGACCAGAACGAACGAGAACGGCGTGCTGGCGTGACGGCTTGGCCGATTACTTGAAGCACCCGGCCTCATTCCATGCCATCGATTCGCTGTCACAGCGCTTCACAAGAGCCAGTTTCGTGCCAACACGACGTCTTGGCCCTGGCGAAATCGCATCAGTGCATGTTCAACAGCGCGACAGGCTGATCAGGGCCCTCCCGCAAGAAACGCCGTGTGCGGCCTGACCGCCGAAACGAGAGGGGGAGTCTCCACGGCCCTCGGCAGGTTCGGGGTCGCCCTTTTGCCCTTCCCCGGAATCGGGGAATGACTCGCCGTATCCCGACTAGCGAGACTCCGGTCGGCGGGGGCCGTCCGTCAGGGGCGGCCGGAGCATGTCGCGACTCATGGTCGAAATAGCCGTCTCAGCTTGAGCGCCAACCCGTTGCGCGTCAGGCCAAGCATTTCGGCAGCGCGAGTCTGGTTCCCTGCCGAGGCCGCGAGGGCTGTGGAGATCGCTTCCCGCTCCAGCTCCGCGATCTGCGCTCGGAGATCCATCGCTTTCACTTCGTTCCCGGGTCTCCCGGGCGCCCCGATCGCCGTACTCGCCCGCGGTTCTGCGAATTGCTCTTCGGCGAGCCCCCTGTCGGCGCGAGACACCTCCCATGCCACCGTCCGGAAATGCTCCGACGAGAGGAGCGCCCCCGGAGGGCAGAAAAGCACAGCCCGATTCACTTCGCTCTGGAGCTCTCGGACGTTTCCAGGCCAGTCGTACGACTCCAGAAGCTCCACGGCCTTCCGGCTGATCCCCTTAATGCGCTTCCCCTCGACCTCGGCGGCGCGCTCGGCGAAGCTTGCGGCGAGGTCCGCGATGTCGTCCTTGCGGTCGCGGAGCGGGGGGACGTGGAATTGGAGGCCCCGGAGACGGTAGTAGAGGTCCGCCCGGAAGCGGCCGGACTTCGCATCGGCCTGGAGCTCTCGGTTCGACGTGGAGAGGACCCTCACGTCCACCTTCTCGGGCCTGGAGGCGCCGATGGAGTGCACTTCCCTCTCCTGCAGGAACCGGAGGAGCTTCGGCTGGAGAGCGGGTGGCATGTCGCCGATCTCGTCGAGGAGGAGTGTCCCTCCCCGCGCCTCGAGGATCCGGCCTGGCTGGGGGTCGACCCCCGTCGCCACCCGGGCCCGAACGCCGAAGAGCTCGGACTCGAGGAGCTCGGAGGGGATCGCCGCGCAGTTGATCGCCACGAACGGCGCCGCGGCTCGCGGCCCGGAGGCGTGGATCATCCGCGCCACGAGCTCCTTCCCAGTCCCCGTCTCCCCGAGGATCAGGACGTCGATGCGCGAGTGGACGGTCTTCCCGATCTGCCCGAGGAGCCCCCTCATCGCGGAAGAGGGCCCGACGACCATCCCCTCCGGGAAGGCGAGGCCTGCGGGAGCCGGGCTCTTCTTCGGGGCGGGAGACGGGTGCGCCGAAAGACCCGACGGTTGCGGTTCGAGCTGCTCCAGGACCAGGTCGAGAACGTCCCGGTGCCAGCCCGCGAACGGCTGATGCTCCGGCATCACGACGAGAGCCGCCCGCCCCGGCCGCGTAGTTGGTTGGCGCCAAGCGACTGCGCACCCCTCGACCTCGAAGTACTCGGGCCCGTGGCCGGGAGTCCGGTCCTCGAGGGCGCCGAGGACGCTCGGGAGCAGGATCTCCCCGGCGAGGAAATCCGTTTCCAGGCGGCGCTCGTCCCGACGAAGGAGTGCGACGGTCCTCGCGCCCAGCATCCCGCGGATGCGCTCGAGGACCGTGCCCGGCCCAGGGTCGGCCGCCGCCTCACCGCGGCTTTGCCGATCGAGCTGCCGGATGATCGAGACCGCCTCCCGGGCCGAGGCGCCGCCTCTCAGGACGCCCGTGTCTGTCGAGTCGCCATCGTCACGGGCGCACGGGCCGGGGCTCTCCCTCGGGAACGACACGCCGATCTCGAGGTCCGACGTCTCTCCGTTCTCGAGGGTGATGCTCGCCGCTCCCGCGACGACCGCGAGACCCGGCAGGAGCGCGACCTCCCGCAGGCGCCGGCCATTGACCAGGAGTCCGTTCTTCGACCCGAGGTCGAACAGCCTCGGGGCAACGGTGTCGGGAACGAGTCGGGCGTGGAAGCGCGAAACGCCCCGGATCGGAACGACGAGGTCGTTCGACGGGTCCGAGCCCAGGCGGGCTTCCGCCTCGGGAACCGGAAACCGGAGAACCTCTTCCTCTCCACGTACCACGAGGCAGCGCACGCCCCCTCCGCAACGGGTGATTATGCGCGAGTCGTGGCCTTTAGCTCGCAAGCAGGCCGCGGCTCACGAACCTGCGATCAGATCGCAAAACCCCCGCACCCGGTGCGACCGGGCCGAGTGGACGCCATCGCGGGCGGGCTCCTGGCGGCGGATGCAGCCCTGCTGCCGCGGATTGCGTTTCGGACGGGTGCCCCGGGGTCATCTCACTCGTTGCGCGTGTCGGCGAGAATCCGGCATATGGATGAGTGCCGTTCCCCGGCCCGGGGTCTGAGCCCGCAGCGGTTCCTTCGACCCCTGACGCAGGAGTAGATCGCCCGGAATGAGCATCGGGACTTCGTGGGCGGTCTCTGGGAGGAGGTCGGCCGCCTGCAGCTCGACTTCCTCGTCTCGAAGGGACTTCGCCCCTCGCACCTCCTCGTCGACGTCGGCTGCGGCGCCCTGCGCGGGGGGGTCCACTTCGTGAGGTACCTCGATCACGGCCACTACTTCGGGACGGTCATCAACGAGAGTCTCCTGGAGGCCGGCCGAATCGAGCTCGCGAAGGAAGGCCTGGCGGCTCGGAACCCCACGCTGATCGCAAGCGACCGGTTCGAGCTCTCGTTGTTCGGGAACCGTTTCCACTACGCACTGGCGCAGTCGCTCTTCACGCACCTCAACGCGAACCAGATCCTCCGCTGCCTCGTCCGGACCCGGGAGGTGCTCGCACCCGGAGGGAGCCTGTTCGCCAGCTTCTTCGAGGCGCCCGCTCCGGGGTTCGTCGAGCCTCTCGTTCACGCTCGAAGCGGAATCACGACGGAACTCGACAGCGACCCGTACCACTACTCGACGGCCGAGCTTCGGTGCCTCGCCGAGCTCGCCGGACTCGACGTCGAGTACGTCGGATCGTGGTCACACCCCCGGGACATCCGGATGATGAGGTTCCACGCTCCCTGACCGTTCCGGCCGGGGAACCGCCGGCGCCGGCGCGATCACGACGCGCCGACCGTCGGCGGCCACCGCCCTGGAGTCGTGAGGTCTGCGCCCGGCCATCGAACCCCCGCCAGAGCCTGTGGCGGCAGCCGATGGCCGATCTGCTCTACTGGAAGTAGCCCGTGACGTCCACGGTCACGTGGAACGTGTAGTTCCCGTAGACCCCCGGCGTGGAGT
>JADHED010001395.1_pt1 | contig 20752 bp, 22 predicted proteins | sample 8952041 | NCBI WGS metagenome assembly JADHED01 (sample SAMN16124423, study PRJNA663239) | bioreactor sludge metagenome | isolation source: sludge (control) | place: India:Bengaluru | collected 2018-09-08
ATCCCGGTTCGCTCCGGCGTCAATCGAAAGAGAGGGGCAGCGCCATCTAACCAGTACTTTTAATAATTTCTTAACATTGTTTTATTTTGAGACAGCCTAAGGGGGAGGCTCAAACAATATCGATAACTTTTCCCGGATTGATAATATTATTCGGGTCAAATATTTTTTTAATTGATTTAAAAATTTCGATTTCGTCTTTAGAGCGAGAGTAGTTTAAGAACGGTTTTTTTGTTAAACCTACGCCATGTTCTGCTGAAATACTGCCCTCGAATTTCTTTATACACTCAAAAATCTTTATATCGACTTTTTGGCAATCAGCAACGAATGCCTCTTTAGTCATGCCGTCAGGGCGTAAAATATTTAAATGCAAGTTGCCATCGCCAATGTGGCCGAACCACACGACGGTCCAATTTGGATAGGCCGACAGAATGATTTTATCGAGTTCTTTTACAAATGGCGACACCTGCGATACGCGTACGGCAATGTCATTTTTGTAAGGTGAGTGGATAGACAAAGATTCGCTAATGTCTTCACGATAGCGCCAGAAAGTTTTGGCCTGTGTATCAGATTGTGCGATCACACCATCAACTACGTACTCATTGGCGAACGCGGATTCTAAAGTCTCGTTCAGCAGGTTATCGTCGTCCTCGGTGCCATTTAATTCTATTTCACATGTGATGTTGAACGGGTATTCCGTTTCAAACGGGGCGGGTAGGTGTTTCTGCTCTAATACTTTTTTCAACGCAATATCCGAATACATTTCAAATGCTGTCAGAACTAGTTGTGTATTAAAATGGGCAAATACATCCATCACTTTATCAAGTGACTCACAGGCAAGTAGAATCGTTTGAAGTTTTTTAGGTTTTCGTGTGAGTTGAATCGTTGTTTCCGTGATAAATCCAAGCGTACCTTCACTGCCAATAAATAAATGACGAAGATCGTATCCGGTGGCATTTTTAACCAAGCTTTTATTAAGCACCAAAGTTTGCCCTGCGCCGGTGACTACTTTTAATGAGGTCACCCAGTCTCGCGTTAAACCATAACGTAAAACTTTGATGCCACCTGCGTTCGTAGCGATATTGCCGCCGATATGTGACGAGCCCCTAGCCGCGAAATCGACTGGGTACAACAAATCATGTTTTTCGGCCCACTGCTGAATTTCTTCGGTGATAACTCCGGGATCGCATACGATTGTATTTTCAAGGCGATCGAATTCTTTAATTTTGTTGAATTTTTCAAAGCTGACAACGACTTCATTTTTCAATGCACAGGCGCCACCGGATAAACCGGTGCGACCACCTGATGGAACTAATGCTGTTTTTGTTTCATTCGCCCAGCGAACGATCTCAACGACGTCTTCATGAGACTTTGGAAACACGACCGCTTGGCAGTGAATATCAAAGTAAGTCGTCCAATCTTTACCGTAAACGGCCAATTCTTTTGGATCAGTTACAATTTGGCTAGGGTCTAATTTTAAGTGTTGTAAGCTCATGAAAAAATCGTATCAAATTAGAAGCGTTTAACAACCGATTTGCTGTTTAGGGTCCTGATGTTAAAAAATAGGTACACTGGGCAAAGGCCCCAGGCGGCCGTGATCAATAAATATATACCAAAGTACATCCAGCTAGGACCGCCAGCCACTGCATAGGTGACAAGTAGGACACCTACAACAAATCTTAAGCAGCGATCCCAAACAGCCGTATTACATTTCATATTAGTTTTGAGACTTCATTAAGTCTTGTAGTTCACCAGATTGGTACATTTCCATCATGATGTCAGAACCACCAACTAATTTTTTGTTAATATAAAGTTGCGGGATTGTTGGCCAGTTACCATATACTTTAATGCCATTTCTGATTTCTTCGTCTTCTAAAACGTTTACGTCTTTGAAGTTAACGCCAAGATCTTGCAGGATCGAGCACGCACGAGCCGAGAAGCCACACATTGGAAAGTTTTGGTTGCCCTTCATGAAAAGAACAACTGGGTTTTCATTTAAAAGTGCATCAATTCTTTCGTTTACATTAGACATAATTTACCTCTTATAAGCTTTTAGTTTTTAAAGATAGGGCGTGAACTTCACCAGTTTTTAGTTCAGCATCAAATACTTTCATTACATGTTGATGTTGTTCGATACGGCTAAGACCAGTGAAGGCTTTTGACTCGACTACAACGTCAAAGTGTACATTGTCGTCAGAGATCACATTTACAACAGAATCCGGATAACTTTTTTTAAGTCTTTCTAACATTTCATTTGCAGTCATGACTTGGAATTAGCACAATACAGAGCTTATAATCAAGCTATCTCATTGGAATCTATGGAAATACACAGTTTAAAACCCATTAAAACGTATAGAGTAAACCCATGGTTAAGTCTATACTTAAAAACCTTTGTAATAAGTATAGCCGTCTATAGTTTTTTACGTCTAAGCTTCCTTGTCTGGAACTGGGGACTATTTAAATCGATCGGTTTTGGGGATATTGCACGGGCCCTGTGGTCGGGGCCTAGATTCGATAGTTGCGCTATGGCCATTTTGTTTTTACCACTATTTTTGATTAGCTTTCTACTGCCTGTGGTTGCGCCTGAACGCTTTGTGAAAACGATTTGGGTCATGGTTTTTGGGCTGCTTCAAATTCCATTTCTAGTTATTAACGTGATTGATGTTGAATTTTTCAATTTTGCTGGACGACGTTTTACACTGTCTAGTTTATTCATTTTTCAGGAAGCCCAAGGAAAACTGACGGGTTTTTTCACTACCTATATTCCTGGGTGCGCCGCGGGTATCGCACTGATCGCATTTTATATGTGGTGTATTAATAGAGTTGTAAAGCAGTCTGAGTTAAAACCGAAATCCATTCTTTGGCATTTAGTCAGTCACTTCTTTATTTTGGTTGTGCTCATAGTTTTAGGTCGTGGTGGTTTCCAACAGAAGCCGATAGACTTCGTGGATGCTAGTTTATTCAACGCACCTGTTATGAATAATTTAGTTTTGAATTCGACATTCAGCCTCATTAAAAGTTCAGATAAAGATAAACTGCCGCAAGTGCAGTTCTTCACCAAAGTAGATGAGTACATTCCGGTATTAAATGGCTATGGAGATAAAGCATCGGCACTTGACGGTGTGAGACCGAAGTCGAAACCAAATGTGGTGATAATCTTGCTAGAAAGTTTCGCGTTAGAATATATGGGGACTCCTAATAAACAAGACGGCTATACTCCTTTTCTAGACACGTTAGCTGCGAATTCTTTGTTCTATAAAAATGCATTTGCAAATGGCCGTCGTTCGATCGAAGGTGTTTCATCTATTGTTGCTGGTATTCCAGCCCTGATGAATGAAGCCTTTATCACATCGGAATTTGCCTCCAATTATTTCGTGGGTCTTGGTAGTATTCTGTCTGAACAAAATTATCATCTGTCCTTTTTTCATGGTGGAAATAATGGAACCATGTATTTTGATCGCTTTACAAAAAGTGCGGGGATTAAGAATTATTTCGGCGCGAATGAATACGTAGGCGCCGTCGAGGACAATGACAAAGTATGGGGTATATTTGATGGTCCATTTTTCAAGTTTTATGGTAAAAAATTAACCGAATTTAAACAGCCATTTTTCTAGATGATATTTTCATTGAGTTAGCATCACCCTTATACCATTCCCGAGGCGTATAAAAATAAATATAAGAAAGGTCCTCTAGAAATACTTGAGTCCATTCAATATGCAGATGAAGCCTTAAAAGATTTTTTTACCTATGCACAGACTCAGGCATGGTATGAAAACACTTTGTTTGTCATTACTGCGGACCATACTCAAAAAAACATTTTGCCTGAGTTTGACAACGAGCTTGGGCATTTTCGTGTTCCACTGATTTTGTATCATCCAAAAGTGAAATGGCCAAAATTAGATTTGGATATGCCGGTCCAGCATATTGATATTTTGCCGTCAGTCCTGGATTTTTTAGGAGTAGAAAATAAATTTAAGATCTTGCTTGCTGAAAGTGTATTTAAAACAACTGCGGATAAAACCGTACTTTTGTTTAACGATAATTTGTATTATCAGGTTGGCAGGCAGTTTGTTTCTGTCTGGGATAAGCATGGGGAAATCAGGCATTACAACGTTGACGATCTTAGATTAGCTAAGCCTTTGGATTTAACTCCCGAAGTTAAACAATCCCTTGAAAAAAAGCTACGAGCGTCTATTCAGTACTTTAATCAAGGCATGTGGGATAATCGATTATATTTCCCCAGCAAATAGGTCATAATTAGGCCATGATACTTTTGTATACGTTTGAAAATAAAAAGGAAAACATCAGAATTTCCAGTGATTTCCAATTAAATGGTTCGATGCTGACTGTTTCTTATTTAGTAGATGATAAGGATCAGGAACTCGAAGACTTTTATCCATTTGAGGCGGCTCGGGAAATTTCTGGAACACTTTTTCCATTAGAAAATCTTTGGACAACAACGTGTTTTGAAATTTTTCTTAAAAATACGGTAACAAATGATTATTATGAATTTAATTTTAATTCTAAAGCTGAGTGGAACGTTTTTTATTTTTCGGACTATAGAAAACGTGTCGAAAGTTTCAAGCCTGATTTAGATGTTAAATTAAGCACTCGGCAGGTAAATGGACGACCTTTTCTTGCGTTCACCGTAGATATCAGGAGCTTAGCTAATTTGAAATTGCCGGGACAGGTAAATATGGCGACGGTAACAAAGGGCAAAGCTGGTATCTCGTATTGGTCACAAAAACACAGTGGGCAGAAGCCTGATTTTCACGATTTTAAAAACTTTAGTTTAATATTGAATTCTAACGAGGGTAAAAAATAACCATGAGCAGTCAGTTTAAATTAGGAATCGAGTCCTTAATCACTCAAAATAAATATTTAGAAATGTTAAAGGGAAAACGTGTCTCTTTGGTAGCTCATCCAGCATCGGTGACCGGGCAGCTTGAGCACAGTATTGATTTTTTGAAACGGCATCAAGTGAATATAACCTGTTGCTTTGGGCCTCAGCACGGTATGCGTGGTGAAAAACAGGATAATATGATCGAGAGTGAGGACTACTTAGATCCTATTCATAAAATTCCAGTATATAGCTTGTATGGCGAACATCGCCGACCTATCAAAAAATGGATGGATCAATTTGATGTGTGTCTTTTTGATTTACAAGATGTGGGTACGCGCATTTACACGTTTCTAACTACACTAATGTATATGATGGAAGCCTGTGCTGAAGAAAAGAAGATGTTATTAGTGCTTGATCGTCCGAACCCTGCGGGTCGGCCGATTGAAGGTATGAAGCTAGTTAAAGGCTGGGAAAGCTTTGTGGGTGCGTCTGTTATTCCTATGCGCCATGGGATGACGTTGGGTGAGATGGCTTTATGGTTTAAAGAAAATCATAAGATGAATTTGGAAATGGCTGTAGTTAAAATGGAAAATTATTCAAGCAAATCGCCATGGCCCGCGGCTATGCCTTGGGTAAATCCAAGTCCAAATGCCCCGAACGTTTACATGGCTCGTGCGTTTCCTGGCACCGTAATGATCGAAGGCACTCATTTCTCTGAAGGCCGTGGAACTACGCGACCACTCGAAGTCGTTGGTGCACCCGATATTGATATTCAAAAAGTGCTAGCAAACATGGAGTCGCTGGGCAGTGATTGGATGAAAGGTTGTAAGCTCCGCATGTGCTTTTTTGAACCGACGTTTCACAAACATCAAAAAATGTTATGCCAGGGGTTTCAAATTCATACAGATGGTCCATTCTATGACGAATCCTTATTTCGTCCTTATAGATTGATGACTCTATTTTTTAAAGCCGTTCGTAACCTGTATCCAAGCTATGAAATTTGGAGAAATTTCCCATACGAGTATGAGAAAGATCGTTTAGCTATCGATTTAATAAATGGCAGCGATGTACTTCGTAATTGGGTGGACTCAAAATCGTCTAAGGTCGAGGACTTCGAGAACGAATGCCGCAAATCTGAGTCAGCTTGGTGGAGCGAGCGTTCTCCTTTTTTGCTCTATCCCTAAGGCCAGTCGGTATAAGAATTATTTAGTCATGTAGGCCATTAAATACGTCGATACTGAATATATGAAATCAACTTCGACTGTTTTTTTTATGGCTCTTTTTTTTGTAAATGTTGCTTCACATGCGGACGCGGTCAATCTTGGGTCATGCAATTGTAAGTTAGGTGACTCACCAGAAAATATAGTTGAACTGGAGAGCGCGGATAAGTGTTCAAAAGACAGATTGTATTTCCAAACTACACTGAAAAAAATTGATCCACTGTTTTTAAAAGCGCGTTTGAAAGACGAGGGTAGTGAGTTCCCGATGTCTTGTGTAGGTTACATCATGCGCTCGTATTTGAATTCGAGTGCGAAGGCCTCACGATTTTATTCCTATTGTGCAAAAGCGGCCGGACCACCTGTGCGACCCAAGAAAACTCATTGCGTAACCGAAGACTACGTGACGTCTGTCTATAGTTCTTACGTTGATATTATGAATTGTTTAGATATTCCTCAAAAAGATTTGATACCTAAACTTTTTAATGAAAGTGGTTTTCACATCAACACTTTGGGTGCGGGAATGGATGCGGGGGTTGGTCAGTTAACTGGTCCGGCCATTGCGTCGGTACAGCAACTTGCTAACTTTGATGGTAAGAACATGACTTGGTTAGAAATGTTTAAGGAAGAAGTCAGTAAAAGCGCAAAACCATCATGTCAACGGATCGCAAAGCTACCGGGACTGTTTAATAAAATTTCGATTGAGTCCTCGCAGCGATGCGGGTTAATTGCTGCGCCTGAAAATCCATTGAAAAATGTTTTATACACGGGAATCTTCTATCACTATATGTTGCGTTCGCAAACAGGCAGTCGCTTTTTTAAAGGATATACATATGTTCCCAAGGGCGATGATCTTGTTGCCTTGGACCGAAATGTCAAAGACATCGACTTTGCCGGCTATTTCCAGGAATACAAGATTAAGTCCCGTCTCCAAGCTTTGGGGATTGAGAAACCAAATATGCAAGCGCTTAGGCAGATGATGATTACATTAGGATATAACTCCGGAATGGAATCTGCTTTTATATTTTTGGATAATTATTTGAAAGCACGAACTCAGAGGAAGTTGAAGTTAACTGAATCGGATTTTGATTTTCAAGCTCACTTCTATTCAAAATATGTCCGAAAACTAAAAGATCCAAAAGAAGAAGCTCAGCGTATTAAAGACTTAAATGTCATTCGATCGACTCCGTATCGTATGCCATTTCCTATTTACCTTCGGGTTGTTCAGCGAACGGGCGCGCCAGGGTATTTGTCTTCTGTGTCGAATAAATTGTTACAACTAGATAAAGAAATGGGTGAGGGCCAGTGTACAACGCCAGGATTTTTAAAGTTTTAATATTAGTTTCGGTGGCTTTAACAGTTTTGGTGGGATTCGAAGAAAAATTCTCCGAAAAAAACCAAACCGGTTCGCCGCGAATTAAGAAAGATGTAAAAACAGAAGTTCAACCTGTAAAGCAGCAGTCAATGGATCAATTTGACGAGGGCGAGCCAATTGTTATTGATGATGGGCCAATGTCAGAAGATCGTCGTAAAGTTGATCATTGGTATGATCAACTCGCAGACAGAATGCGTAACAAAACGAACATAAAGGAACGCGTCGAGTTGTTACATCAAGGGTTGGCACAAATCGAAAAAGATCGAGAAAAGTTACATAATTTGAAATTTAGTGAAGAAATTGAAATCGATTTCCTAATTAAACCGCTTAAGCTGATGCCAAAGGTCAGTCAGTTTAAAACTGAAAACTGCGGCGACTATAAAATGAAAATTCTTTCTCACTTTGATCCTACTTCGGAAGATGAAGTAAAAGATCCCGCTTTAAAAAAAGCTCTAAACATGTTTAAATTGATATGTACTAACTAGGAACATGATGAGCAAATTTTCATACAGAACCACTGAAGAATCAAATTTCACAAACGTATTTTTGGAAGGTGCCATTAATGAGACCTTTAGTGGTTTTGACTTTGTTGTCAACCGAGACAAAAGTGTTCGATTCGATTTTGGTAAAGTAAGAACAATCAACTCACTAGGAATTCGATATTGGATAGCGTGGATTCATAAGAACCCAGGAGTCGTCTTTCATTTTCGAAATGTGCCAGTGTGTATTGTTGATCAAATCAACAATGTCAGTGACTTCATGCCTTCAGGTACAACCATCGAGTCTTTCTATGTTCCCTATTATAGCGAGCATACAGGTGAGGAAAAACATGAACTTTACACCGAAAAAAAGGATTTTCAGCGCGGAAAAATTCCATCCGTCAAATACTTAGAAGACTCACAGGGGAGTCAGATGGACATTGATGTTTATCCTCAGAAATATTTTAAATTTTTGTTAAAATAGTTCTTCTATTTAAATTTTCCCTGATTCTGCAACTCTACTATTTTATTTTTGCGATACGAAAAAATGGTTTGAATATCCTTTTTTATCCAAGGCAGTAAAAATATTTTTCCTAAAATTGAGCCCGGAACTCTGAACGTAACTTCGTCTCTAAGCAGAGTGCCTCCTGGGACGACATCAAATAAATGTCTGTGGTGCCATTTTATGTAGGGTCCTTTTAGCTGTTCATCGACAAAATATTGATCTGGCTGCCACTCTGAAATTAGCGTTTTCCACTTTATAGGTATGCCATGAATTTTTAATTTATAGTCGATTAAAATATCTTTTCCGACGAACTCGGTCGACTTCTTCGTGATCTTAAAATTTAGCCAAGGCGGAGTTATAATTTCTAAGTTTTCGGCACGGCTAAAAAATGGAAATATTTTTTCTCTCGAAAAAGGAACAAACTGGTTAACACTATGATAGTTATCTAGAAAACCGTCGTTCTGGTAGATGTCGTCCAGAGCTTTGCTAAAATCCGTAAACTCAAATGAATAATTTAAATTTAACAAATTTTTTGGCGCAACTCTTTGACTGGCTAAAACGGCTGAAGACATTTCACCCAGCGCCAGTTTTAAAGCAAGCACAGGTGCTTTTATAGTTATCGGGTAGCCCATCTTTTTTGAATATATTTTCGTGAGTTCTTTATTAGTTAGCGGATTGGGACTAACCAAATTAAACGCTCCTTGGTATCGAGAATCTAGTAAGCTGGTTTTAATAAACTTGGTCACGTCGGCAATATGTATCCAACTTGACCATTGCTTACCGGTGCCTAGAATTACCGGAGCCATCTTGGACAGAAAGCCTCCTTCTTTTGACAATATAAGGCCAAGGCGCATATTTATGACTCGCACATCGTAGCTAATGAGAGATTTAGTTGGTTTTTCCCATGCTGAACACAGTTCGGCCAAGAAATCCGTTCCGTCCGGAGAAGACTCATCAAGGGTGGAGTCGCCTCCGTCTCCATAGATACCGATAGCGGACGCTGAAACAAATAATTTCGGTCGTTGTTCCGGTGGTGTTAGCTTGGTCGCTTCGACTAAATGAGACGTTGTCAGTATTCGCGAATCTTGAAGTTGTTTTTTTCTTTCCTGTGTCCAGGGCTTGTCCGCAATTCCTTCACCAGCGAGGTGAATAACCACATCTTTATTGGCGAGGACGTCTGACAGAGATATTGCATGGGCTTTCCACTGGAAAACTTTTGCAGGGTCCAGTTCGCTGATTTTTTCGGGATTTCTGACAAGGGCGTACACATCATGCCCGGCAATTTGTAATTCCCGTAAGAGATTTCGACCAAGTAATCCGCTAGCGCCAGAAACAAGTATTTTCATTATTGACCTTCATACTTATCAAAAATAAGTTCGTCTGTATTGACACCTTTTTCTTTTAATTTCGCTAGGATTTTCTCTAGCAACACCGGATCCATCGGTGCGGCTCGAGATAAAATGAAAAGTGATTTATATTTAGGACCACTCACTACTGCCCATTGGTAGTTTTCATCTAAATCAATAATCCAGTAGTCACCCTTGATAAAAAATCCAAAATCGACTTTTAATTTGGTTGGCACGCTTAAATTTGGAGGCGTTGCGGTTCCCTGAATGGTGCTATAGATTTTTTTGTCGCGGAAACAGGTGTTAAAGACACCGATTTGATTGTTTTCATTTAATGTATACTCGGCTGTGGAATATTCGCAGTTTCTTTGAAAAAAATTTGGTTTGTGGGCTATTTCATACCAAAGTCCCATGTATGATTTAGCATCAAATTTCGTAACGACCTCAGGACTGCGTGCATCCCAAGAGAATGCAAGTGCGGGGATAAATAGTAATGCGGCCCAAGTTCCAAGAATAGATTTTCTCATAATGTACCTCTCTGATTCACAGTGTTTTAGATTCAAGTCCAAATCAGTTTAAACACGCTTATAACCCTCTTGATTATTGCACAAGATTTGTATAATGTAAATACTGTGCATATGTTGTGCACGATTTTTTGAAGGAAGTATGCAAAATATCAATATTAAGGCTGTTTCAAAAATGACCGGGATCAACGAAAACACCATTCGCGCTTGGGAGCGCCGATATAGTGTCGTTGAACCGGAGCGCTCCGATGATGGTCGCCGACTGTATTCAAGAAAGGATGTCGAGAAGCTTTCTTTGTTATGGAAACTAGTTCAAAAAGGCCATTTAATCGGACAAATTGCAACGTTGTCCCTAGTTCAACTAAAAAAGATGGATGGTGAACATGGGACACCTTCGCATACGGCCCGGGAATTGGCTCCGAATTCAGCAAAAGAACAAGTACACTTAGAGACGATCATTTCGTCATTAAAAAAATTCGATCTAGATGCTATTCACCACAGTCTGCAAAAAGCGCGATTTGAACTGAGTCCTCGCGATATTATTACGCGATTAGTTCTGCCTTTGCTCAAAGAGGTGGGAAATCAAGTAATGGATTCAAAATTGAATATCTCACAAGAGCATCTGCTTTCCAGTCTTTTGCGTGATCATTTAGGCAATGTGTATCAGTCTCTTTCTCCTTATGAATATAAGACAAAAAGTCTTCAGACACGTGTGATAATAACGACCCGTGAAGGTGACTTACATGAATTTAGTATTTTACTTGCAGCCATTCTGTGTCGTATCCACGGATATGAGACCTACTATCTAGGTCCCAATATGCCCATGTCTGACTTAGCCCATGCATGTGAGCAATTTAAAATTAATTTTGTGATCTTGGGTTTAGCAGCGCTACCTCCAGAAAAGGAATTCGTAACAGCCGCCAGTTATTTAAAACAACTGGATCAGGCAGTTCCCAAAAAAACGCAGTTTTTATGTGGTGGTATGGCCAATGTTCCTGAAAATGTAATTTCGTCTGGTCGAAAGTATCTGTTTTTTTCATCTATTGATGAGTTGGATACATTTTTAGCTCAAAACAAGTAGGAGTTGTGGACATGAAAATTGCTGTCGTCGGTAGTGGTATTAGTGGGTTGGCCACGGCTTTGATTTTGTCGTCTCGTTACGAGGTTCATCTATTTGAATCGGATTCGCGTCTTGGGGGGCATGCCCATACGGTGAATATAAAACAGGAAAATGAGTCCATTCCTATGGACACAGGTTTCTTAGTTTACAATACGATTACCTATCCGCACTTTACTCGTTTTTTAGACTACTTGGGTGTTAAAACTGTAGCATCTGATATGACACTGGCTATTCAATCGGGAAATGGTTTTGAGTGGGCCGGAACGAATCTTTCTACCGTTTTTGCTCAAAAGAAAAACTTATTTAATTTTAAATTTCTTTTAATGATTAAAGATATTTTAGCTTTTAATCGCGAGGCTGAAGCTAATTTAGAGCTGGCAAAAGCAAACCGTTGGACACTTGCTGAGCTTGCTAAGTATAGAAATTTAAGTGAATCGTTTTTAACTTGGTATCTGTTGCCAATGACTGGTGCAATATGGTCAATGTCCTATTCGCAAGCGATGCAGTTTCCAGCAGAAACTTTCTTAACTTTTTGTATTAATCATCATTTGCTGCAGGTAAATAACCGCCCGATATGGCGAACGATAGAAAACGGTTCTATTAATTACGTCGAAAAAGTGAAGCAGAAAATCAAACATATTCATACATCAGCGGCTGTTCGCTACGTAAAACCTAGCGATGGTAAATTATTGGTTGGCGTTAACAATCAAGATTTGAGCTTTGATAAAGTCGTTTTGGCTACTCATGCTCCGATTTCGTGCCAAATGGTAAAAGACTCTTTGCCTGATTGGTATAACTTTTTATCTGTATTTAGTACGAACAAAAACGAAGTTATTTTGCACAAGGATTCTCGGGTGATGCCGAAAAAGCGCATCTGCTGGTCTTCATGGAATGTTTCTGCTCGTGAAAATGCACAGGATAAGCAGGCAATTAGTTTAACGTATTATCTTAATAAACTTCAGCCACTTAAAACTGCGACCGATTTTTTTATTACATTGAACTCGCAAGCTAACTTGGAATTTAAAGTTCAATCTTTTGAATATGATCATCCTCAATTTGATTTTGCTGCGATTGATCAGCAGAGACATATTCCGTCTATTCAGGGGCGCAATGGAATTTATATAGCGGGTGCTTGGACTCGTTATGGGTTTCACGAAGATGGAATTTTGAGTGCAGTTAAAGTCGGTGAACTTTTAGGGTGTAAACCACCATGGGCGTAAACAATTTACCTGTGTTTACAGGTGAGCATAGCTATGTAGGCGAAGGCTGGGTCTTTCATGGAAGACCAGGGCAGACATCATTTAAATATCCGATATTTAATTTGGTAGTGCCTATTCATAGTGAATTAGCAGTGAATTCATTGTCTTCAGGGCGATACCTGTCATTAAAAGCTACTGATTATTTAGACGGGCAATCAGGTGATTTGTTTCAAAATTTCAAACAGTTTATGCTGAACCAGTTGGGGTATGAGGTAGAACATGTTTGGCTTCAAACTCTACCTCGAATTTTTGGTTACACTTTCAATCCGGTGAATTTTTGGTATTGTTATCGGGCGGGGTGTCTGGACGCCATTTTGTGCGAAGTGAATAATACATTTGGTGATAGACATTTTTATTTCATGCGGCCCATTGGTGATAGTGAAGAACATCGTTTTAATTTGCCAAAAAGATTTCATGTGTCGCCTTTTTTTCCGATATCGGGCCGATATGAGTTTGAGTTTAAACTCAGAGATTCGAGTTCAGATGTGCGCATCCGATTGCTTGAAGGCAGCGACCTAAAGCTTGATACTCGGATTTTTTTAAACGTGAAAAAAATTGAATCAAATTCTAAATGGCGTCTTTTTTGGCGCTATGGTTGGATGACTCCATTAGTTGTCATTCGCATTCATCGACAAGCGCTTAAGCTTTGGCTTAATAAAGTTTCCTTTCATTCTCGTCCTAAACCACCTAAGGAGAAGTTGACCTTATGATTTCATCATTTATTGCAAAAAAAGTTATATACAAGGCCCTCGAGCAAACGAAGTTCGGTCAGATAAAAATATCAGTCGGCAATGAGCCCAGTGAAGTCTTTGGAGAAGGGGCTTTTGTTAGCGAGCTAAAACTAAAGGACATCAATGTGTTAAGCCGAGTTGCCCGCGGAGGTGACATTGCGCTAGCTGAAGCCATTATGGATAAAGAATTGGAAATCACCAACGAAACTGCGTTTATAGAATGGGCCTGTCGCAATGACGAAGTTCTAAAAGAGGCGTTCCACGGCACATGGCTAGGTACATTGATGGCACGAATTAAAAGTAAGTTAAATGAAAACACGGTTACGGGTTCTAAGAAAAATATAATGGCTCACTATGATCTGGGTAACCGCTTTTATCAAAGCTGGTTAGACCCATCGATGAGTTATTCTTCAGCGCTATATAAAGAGGCGCAGTTTTCAGAAGATCTGATTCAAGCTCAGTATAATAAATATGATAGGATCATTGACGAACTGGAAATTAAGTCGTCTGACCATATTTTGGAAATCGGCTGTGGTTGGGGTGGTTTTTTTTCCAGAGCAGTGGAACGTACAGGATGTAAAGTTACGGCCGTAATGAATTCACCCGCGCAGGCCGATTTTAATAGGGACCTTATTGCAAAAAAGGGATTTAAAGATCAAATCGATTTACAACAGATTGATTACCGTCAGATCAAAGGCACCTATGATAAAATAGTTTCTATCGAAATGATCGAAGCTGTTGGGTACCAGTATTGGTCGACTTATTTCGACAAAGTGGCTTCGTCTTTGAAATCTAAAGGAAAGGCCTTGATACAGGCCATCACCATTAATGAGAATCGTTTTGAAGACTATTTGAAAAATCCAGATTTTATCAATACCTATATTTTCCCAGGAGGGATGCTACTTACGAATGAGTCTGTTCGAAAGAATGCGGCACTCAAGGGGATGAGTTCTGATACTCCCTTTGAATTTGGCCTTAGCTACGCAGAAACACTTAATCAATGGCGGGGAAAATTTAATGAAGTTTTTGAATCTCAGTTGTCGTCCGATTTTGATGATCGGTTCCGCCGGCTCTGGAACTTCTATTTTTCATACTGCGAAGGCGCATTCCGTGCCGATCGCATTAACGTCGCACACTTTTCAATTGCTAAAAACTAGGAGCAATTATGTCAATACTAAAAAGACTACTCTATTTCACACTAACTATTGTAGGAGGCCTTTTGTTAACCTCGTGTTCTAGTATAAACGTGGCAGAATATAAGGACCAGAAACCTGATTTCGATTTTGAAAATTTTTTTTCAGGCGATCTCGAGGCTCACGGGGTCTTTCAAAGTCGGTCAGGTAAGATAATTAAAAAAATCCACTGTTTGATGAAGGCCGAAAAAAAAGACGGTGCCGTTATAATTAATGAAGACTTTACGTATTCAGACGGGGTCAAAGAACATCGTCAATGGATAGTGAAGAAGAACAGCGAAGGTAAATATATCGCAACTGCCGGGGACGTGGTGGGAGAGGCTAAGATTGAATCAGCTGGCTTTGCTTTAAATATGAATTATGTTTTGAAACTCAAGGTTGATGGAAGTGAAATAAATGTTAGAATGGACGATTGGATGTATCGCATGAATGAAAACACAGTCATCAATAAGACTCGAATGTCGAAATGGGGCTTTTATCTGGGTGAAGTTACCTTCACTATTGTGAAAAAATGAAAACAGTTTTAGCGCTCATTTTTATCGTGTCGACAGGTATAGCTGAAACTCTTAAGGGGACAGCCAAAAATGATAAGGGTACAATTGTGTACTCTGAAATTCATGATGTTGAGCGATCAAGTGATGGACTTACCAAAAAAGTGACGACTAAGTATTATAAGCCCGATGGATCTCAGTTTGGTCATTTAATTTCGGAATTTAAAGAGCGACCTTATATTCCTGATTCCGAGTTCAAAGATTTGCGTTTTGGCAGGAAATATATTGGTAAAGTTCAGATTAAGGAAAATAAATCGGTTTATTTAATAGAAGAATTTCTAAATGAAAAGTTAGTAAAAACATCAGAAATTGAATTAAAAGACGATTTGATATCAGGTCCTGGGTTTGATAATTTTATTTCTCAAGAGATCGTAAAGGGCAAAAAGTCCAAGCTTCCCGTGCATTTCTTAGTATTACCTCGCCATAGTGACTATCGTTTTAACGTCAGCACTGTCGAAACCAATTCGGCAGATACGCGAAGGTACAAAATTAAGCCCGCGACTCTTTTAAGTCTTTTTGTCAAAGAGATTGTAATTACCTATGAGGGCAAAGAAGGATTGTTAAAAACCTACGATGGCTTGTCGAATTTACCAGCAGACAATGATGAATCTCAAAATGTAGTCATAGATTATGAAAAAGTCGAGGACACGCAAAAGGGCGCTAAATGAATAATCGTAGGGTGATAAAATTTATCAGTTTTAACATCCTTTGGCTTATGACCGCACAGCTGGCACTGAACTCATATTTGAGTATACTAACTGTCTTGGTTCTTGGGCTTTATATTTTTGAATTCTTAAAGCTGGATTGGAAAGCGAGATCTCTTACAATTTTTGTTTTTAGTGTTGGAATCGGCTTCGATTGGTGTGCACACTATTTGAATTGGATTCAATTTTCTGGCCCGTTGTTTTTTGTTCTACCCCAATGGTTAATTTCTTTGTGGATTCTGTTTATCTGGCTTTTGCCAGATTTGATTTATCAATTTAGTAGTCGTCGCTGGTTACTGGTTACCTTGTCGGCAGTAGCCGGGCCATTAAGTTATTATGCAGGCGAAAATTTCGAAGTGGTTAAATTTTATGGAATGGCAAGTTGGTTGGGGTACGCGGTATTTTGGGGGGGGCTTATGTACGCAAGTCACCTGTGGTTAATCGGAGGAAACTATGGAACTAAAAAATAAAAATGTTGTTATTACTGGATCCAGCCGTGGTATCGGTTGGGCCTTGGCTCATGCACTCGCAAAAAAAGGTGCCAGATTACATTTAGTGCAGCGTACTTGGGACAAGGGTAAAATTACGGAACTGGAAAAACTGAGTGGAACCGAAGTTAAGCAATGTACGTGCGACTTAGGCCAGCTTATTCAAGTCAAAGAACTGTGCGCAAATTTAAGATCTCATACTATTGATATTTTAATTAATAATGCGGGTGTCTTAACTGGAGAGTTATTAGAAAATCAAACGGACGAAGAAATTGAAAACGTATTTCAAATGAATTTGACGGTATCCGCGTTGTTAACAAAAGCGGTTTTGCCTAAGATGTTGAATCAAAAGTTGGGATTGATTGTTAACAACACCAGTGTTTCTGCCTATATGCGATTCCCCTGTGCCACGACCTACGCGGCCGCTAAAAGCGGTTTACTGGCAATGACAGAATGCTTGGATACAGAACTGACCGGTACGGGTGTATCAACGCTAGCTTTAGTTACCCCGGGAATTAAAACAGATATGTTTGATGCCATCAAAACATCATATGGAAAGTATTTCGAAGCACCGGACGACTATATTTCTGCGGAAGAGTATGCGGAACAAGTAGTTGAGGCGATTAATAAAGATAAAAAATATCTCCTGCCATCGGGCCAAACTCGGCTAGGATTGTGGATTGCTCAGTATGCTCCGAGTTTATTTAAGAAAGTGGTCGTAGGACGATTTGTTCGTAAATAGAAAATAAAAAACCTGCCAAAGGAAGCAGGTTTTTTATTTTTCAAATATTCCGTAAATGACTAACTTTGACGTTGACGTTTTTCCACCGCGAGTGCGGCTTCGCGAACAGCTTCACTTAAAGTAGGGTGGGCGTGGAAACTGCGAGCTAGATCTTCACTACTACCGCCGAATTCCATACACACTACGATTTCATGAACCAATTCAGAAACGTTTGGGCCAACAAGAGAGGCACCTAAAAGACGATCTGTTTTTTTGTCTGCGATAATTTTTACAAATCCATCTGTGTCGGCTTTGGCACGTGCACGACCGTTAGCTAGGAAAGGAAATTTACCTACGTTAATTTCGATTCCGTCTTTCTTAGCTTGTTCTTCAGATAAGCCCACAGTAGCAATTTCTGGGTGCGTATAGATTACGCCAGGAACGGTATTGTAATTTACGTGGCCCGCTTGTCCCGCAAGCATTTCTGCCAAGGCTACGCCTTCTTCTTCAGCTTTGTGAGCCAACATTGGACCTACAATAACATCGCCGATTGCATAGATTCCCGGAACGTTTGTTCGGAAGTGATTGTCCGTTACGATGCGACCTTGAGGATCTTTTTGGATGCCGGCCTCTTCACAGCCTAATCCATTTGTGAATGGACGGCGGCCAGTAGAAACCAAAACGACGTCCGCATTGATTTTCCCTTTTTTTCCATCTGATAGAGATTCGTATTCGACTTCAACGCCTTTTGCTGATTTTTGAGCTGCAAAAACTTTTGTCGACATTAGGAATTCCATACCTTGCTTTTGCAATTTAGTTTTTAAAACATTCATACAATCAGGATCAGTAGTGCCACCTAAACGGTCAGAGTATTCAACAATCGTAACCTTTGAGCCTAAACGCTGCCACACGGAACCTAATTCCAACCCGATAACACCGCCTCCCACAACCACTAAGCTTGCAGGAACCGATTTCAGCGCTAGAGCCCCCGTATTCGATACTATTTTATCTTCATCAAATTTTAGAAACGGTAGTTCGGCCGGTGCGCTGCCGGTCGCGATAACGATATTTTTAGTCGTGATAATTTTTTTAGTGCCGTCATCCGAAGTAATTTCGACGTTGTTAGCTTTTAAGATTTTGCCAAAACCTTTGAATGGCGTAATTTTGTTTTTCTTGAACAAGAAAGCAATGCCTTCAGTGTTTTGCTTAACGACTTTATCTTTTCTAGCCATCATTACATCAAGATTTAATGTCACCGATGGAACTTCCACACCATGCGCTTTTAAATCTTTCTGAGCCGCAACAAAATGTTCCGAGGACTCGAGCAGCGCCTTTGAAGGGATGCAACCTACATTCAGACATGTGCCACCGTAAGTAGGGTCTTTTTCGATAACCGCAGTCTTTAAACCTAACTGTGCGCAACGAATCGCTCCAACATAACCACCGGGGCCGCTACCAATTATTACTACATCAAATTCAAAATCAGCCATAAAATCCTCGTTAGAACCTTTTGTAAATTAAACACCAATCAATAGACGTTCTGGGTCCTCAACGCCTTCTTTAATTTTAACTAAGAAACCCACGCTTTCTTTTCCATCGATGATTCTGTGGTCATACGAAAGAGCCAAGTACATCATTGGGCGAGCTACGATTTGTCCGTTAATAACTACGGCACGGTCTTCCACTTTGTGCATGCCAAGGATGGCACTTTGTGGAGCATTTAAAATCGGAGTGCTCATTAGTGAACCAAACACACCGCCATTAGTGATCGAGAACGTTCCTCCATTTAAATCATCAACGCCGATTTTGCCATCACGCGCTTTTAATGCGTAATTGCGAATTGCGTTTTCGATTTCAAATAGACTCATTTGGTCTGCATCTTTAATAACTGGAACCATCAAACCACGGTCGGTGCTGACCGCAATACCGATATTGTAATAGTTGTGGTATTCGATATCTGTTCCGTTGATATAGGCATTGACATTAGGGAAGGCTTTTAAAGCTTCAATAACAGCTTTCGTAAAGAAACCCATCATTCCCAGGTTGATGCCGTATTTTTCTTTGAATTTATCTTTATATTTAGCGCGAATATCATTCAGCTTAGTCATGTCGACTTCGTTGAATGTTGTCAGTAGTGCCGTTGTGTTTTTCGCTTCGACTAAACGTTCCGCAATTTTCTTACGGATAGTTGTCATCGGAACTAATTTTTTTTCGCCTTGTCTTGATGCTGTGCTGCCTGTCGGGAACATTGGTTGCGCCGCTGGCGTCGCAGGTTTGCTTGTTGTGGTTTCCGCTGTTTTTTGAACTGCAGGAGCCGCGCCGTTTGAGCCTAAACTCATCAAAACGTCGCCTTTAGTTAATCGACCATCTTTGCCTGTGCCCGACATTCCAGATGTATTTACATTATTTTCTGTTACTAATTTTTGTACAGCAGGGGATAACGGTTTGCCTTCAGATGAAGCCGCCGACATAGTCTGTGCGTGTTGTTGAGGCGCTTCTTTTTTTTGTTCCGCTGCCGGAGCGGCCGTTGCCGTCGCTTTGCCATCAGAATCGATAGTCGCTACCGTCGCGCCTATTTTTACAACCTCACCGGCTTGGGCCGTAATGTTTAAAACACCATCATTTTCGGCGATAACTTCAACGCTCGCTTTATCTGTTTCTAAAAGAAGAAGAACGTCATTACGTTTAACAGCTTCACCATTTTTTTTGTTCCAGCTACCAATAGTCGCTTCCGTTACTGATTCGCCTACTGCGGGAACTTTTACGTCGATTTTCATATTAACTCCTTCTTCTTTTAGTACTTCATCACAGTTTGAATAAATTCGTTTTGTTCTACTTTATGGCGATACACAGAACCTGTCGCAGGGCTCGATCGCTCTGGACGGCCAACGTATTCTAGATCCCATTTTAGTTTCTCGCGCTTGAACATGTCTTGGAACTTAAAGTAAACATGTTGAAATGCACCCATGTTTTTAGGTTCTTCTTGTGCCCAAACTACGTTCTTCAAATTCGGGAACGATTTTAATGCGTCTACGATTTGTTTTTCTGCGAATGGGTAGATTTGTTCCATACGGATTAGAACGATATTGTCTTTGTTTTGTTTTTCTTTCTCTTCAAGTAACTCGTAGTACAATTTACCAGATACAAATACGGCCGTGTTTACTTTCTTTGCGTCGGCTTTATCCACGATAATTTCTTGGAATGCGCCTTTGCCTAACTCTTCTAAAGTAGAAACAGCTTTTGGGTGACGAAGTAATGATTTCGGTGACATTACGATTAATGGTTTCCTGAAATCACGCTTCATTTGTCTGCGCATCGCATGGAAAATCTGTGCTGGTGTTGTCAAATTCACTACTTGCATATTTCCTTGAGCACACAATTGCAACCAACGCTCTAAACGTGCGCTCGAATGTTCTGGTCCTTGCCCTTCGTAACCGTGAGGAAGCAATAGAACTAAACCAGTCATCTGCATCCATTTAGATTCACCAGATGATAAGAACTGATCGATAATAATCTGGGCCCCGTTCGAGAAATCCCCGAATTGAGCTTCCCAGATAGTTAAAAAAGTAGGATCGCACGCGGCATTTCCGTATTCAAAGCCAAGAACTGCGTATTCAGACAAAATAGAATCGTAGACGCAGAATTCGACTTTATCGCCGTTCACTTGATCAAGGGCCGCGTAGGGTTCACCATTTTTGA
>JADHED010001396.1_pt1 | contig 20734 bp, 6 predicted proteins | sample 8952041 | NCBI WGS metagenome assembly JADHED01 (sample SAMN16124423, study PRJNA663239) | bioreactor sludge metagenome | isolation source: sludge (control) | place: India:Bengaluru | collected 2018-09-08
GGCAGCCTGCGCGCGCCGCTCGCCCCGGTCACCACCGCCGCGTTGGCCCAGTTCTTCGGCGTCTCGTCCGCGGCGCTCGACGCGCCGCTCGGCTTCCTCGACGGTCAGCCGCGCGCCCGCCACGTGGTCGAGGGCTCCGCGATGCGCAGCCCGGTCTTCACGGTGGCGGCCGCCCCCGGGGCCCTCCTCGTGCTCGTGTTCGGGGTGCAGCTCCTGTCCGACCAGGTGCAGTGCGCGGACCCGGCCACCTGCCCCGGACGCGACTCGCTCTACGTCGTGTCCGAGCGCATCGGCAGCGGCACCGCGGTGTTCGAGCTGTTCAGCACGGCCGACGCGATGTCGAGTGGCGAGGGCCGCTTCGGCTACGACCGCGGCACCGCCTACCAGTTCGGCTTCGGGTTCAGCGGCCTGGCCAACGGGGCGAGCTACCGCATCGGCTTCGCCGCGGTGGACGGTGACGACACCGGGGGCGACTCGGGCGTCGTCGTCGACAGCGTCGAACTGCGCCGCTACGCGGGCGGTGGCGCGGCGTACGACGTGGTGTGGGGGCAGTACTTCGAGCAGGGCTGGGGCGACTGGGACCGCATCGGCACCACCGAGCTCGCCGGCTGCAGCCCGTTCGTCGTCACGTGCGTCGCGCTGCTGCGCACCGACGGCGCCAGCCATCCCCCGCTCGACCCGGGCGGCGACGGCACGCCGGTGCCCGAGCCGTCCACCCTGGCGCTCGCCGCGATCGGTCTCGCCGGCGCGGTCGCGCGCGGCACCGCCCGCCGCTGACGTCCGGTAGCCGCTCCTCGCCGTTTCGTCGCATCACCCATCGAACGAACACCGCCACCGATGAAAGGAGGTGACCCGTGATGCTCGCCACCGCGTTCGCGTTGCTCGCAGCCGTCTTCCTGCCGGCCGTCCAGAGCACGTGGCTGCCCGCCGTGCAGCGCCTGCTCGGCCTGTAGGCCGCTGACCGTGCGCGGGTTGCCGCCCATCCCCGGCAACCCGCACGCGACAGCCACTCACGATTCCCGGAGTTCCCAGATGCGCTCGCTCACCGTCTCGCTCGCCCTGCTCGTCGTCGGCGCCGTCGCGCCCGCCACCGCTGCCCCCGTCCTCTACACCGACTACGCCGAGTTCGCGGCCGTCACGACGTCGCTCGTGCAGGACGACTTCGACTCGGCCCCGTGGGCCGAGCGCGACCATCCCGGGCCGGTCACCAACCTCGGCACCACCTGGTCGGCCGCCAGCACGCTGTGCAGCACCGCGTTCGGGCCGCGCAGCGGATCGCTCGCGCTGAGCGACGTGGATCCCTTCACCAACGACGTGCCCGACGTCATCACGGCGACGCTGCCCTTCGGCACCACCGCGGCCGGCCTGTGGGTGCGTGGCGCGGCGTCATGGCTGCAGGCCGAAGTGGCCGCGCTCGCAGCAGACGACGCGGTGCTCGCATCGTTCTCGGGCTGGCTGCCCAACTACTACGTCTTCCTGGGGTTCGCCGGCGACACGCCCATCCACCGCCTGCGCGTCCGCGCGCTCTCGACGGGCAACGACGACTTCATCGTCGACGACTTCGTGCGCAGCGCCGCGTCCGTGCCTGAACCCGGCACCGTCGCGTTGCTGCTGTCCGGGCTGGCGTGCGCGGCTGTGCGACGAGCCCGCGGCCGCTGCCGGGTTTCGTGAGTCGCGCTGCCGAACAGTCGTTCGGGATGTTGAAACTCGGGGTCTGACACCACGGAATTCAACATACCGAACGGTTGTTCGGGATGTTGAAATTCAAGACCTGACCCCAGCGGTCAGCGGCGAGTCGGCGCGGCGCCCTCGCGCGCAAGCAACTCGCGCTGCGTGGCCTCGTTGCCATCCACGTGGCGGTGGAAGTGGAGCAGGTCGATCACCGCCACTTCCCCATCGTCGGCGCCCACGATCAAGTGCCGGCTGTCGGGCAGGAACTTCACCGACTCGGCGCCGGCCGGCCGGGACGGCGTGGACCCCAGCCACAGCCACGTCCCCACCTCCCACACCCGCGCATGGCCCTCGCGGCTGGCCGAGGCCAGCAGGCGCCCGTCGGGGCTGAAATCGAGCCCGCCGACCATGCGCGCGTGTCCCCGCAGCGTCGCCGCGCGCGCCCAGCGCTGCGTGTCCCACACGTCCACGGTGCCGCTCCACGTGCCGACCGCGAGCCACTGGCCGTCGGGACTGCGCGCGAGCGAGAACGGCGCGGTGTCGGTGGGCAGCTCGCGGAGCACGCGACCGTCACGTGGGTCGAGGATCGCCACCACCCATCGCCGGTGCGCCACGGCGAGGTGATCCGGCCAGGCGAGCAAGTCGAGCACCTCGCCACGGTCGCTGGTCCAACGCTGCGTCGCCGTCCAGCCGGCACGGCGTTCGGCACGCGACACGGCGCCGTCGACCTCGCCGATCCACAACGTGTCGTCGACGCCGAAGTCCGCGACGGCGGAACGCGACGGCACCGGGATCGCCGCGGCGCGCGCCCCGCTGGCCGCATCGAACACGACCGCGACGTCGAACATCCCGGCCGCGGCCACCCAGGCGCCAGACGCACTGCGCGCCACGCTGCGCACGCGCGCGGCCTGCGCCAGCCAGGTACTTCCTGCCACGTCACCGCCAGCAGCGGACGCCGCGCCGGGGAGCGCACGAGAGAGGTCCCAGCGCCGCACCTCGCCCGAGAACCCTGCCGTCACCAGCGTCCGCGCGTCGGGCAGGGTGACGAGCGAGGCGACCCGCGCGGCATGCGCCGTCCACGAGGCCACGCGCGGATCGGCGTCCACGTCCCACAGGTAGGCACGGCCCGGCACCTCGTCCACCGTCGCGAGCCCCTTGCCGTCTGGCGCGAACGCGACGTCCATCGCGCCGAGCGACACCGCCAGCTGCCGCTCGCCGGCTTCCGCCTCCAGCGGCCACACCGCCGCGCGCCACCACCCGGCCGCGGCCACCCGCCGCCCGTCCGGCGAGAACGCCACCGCCCGCGCCGTGGCGCCGTCGAGCTCGAACTCGTGCAGCAACCGCGCCGTGGCCGCGTCCCAGATCCTGACGCGCCCGTCGATAGCGCTCGTCGCCACCCGCGCGCCGTCGGGTGAGAAGGCGACCCCGGCACACTGCACCGGGTGCGCCTGCCAGGCGGCGACCGCCGCCCCGCGCTCCAGGTCCCACACCACCGCGTGCCCATCGTCGAGCACGAGCGCGAGGCGCGTGCCCGCGTCCGCCGCGACGTTGCGCACCACGGCGCGCCCGGGCGTGAACGCCGAGAGGAACGCGCCGCGCTCCACGTCGTACAGCCGCACCTCCGGACCGCTGCCGACGGCGACGCGCGCGCCGCCCGGCAGCTCCACCACCGCACCGTAGGCTGGCGCGTCGGCCAGGGTGTGCCGCGGCGTCCCCGTCGCCGCGTCCCACACGCGCATCGTCCGGTCGAGCGAGGAGGACACGACGAACTGCTCCTCGCGCCCGGCGAACACCGCGCGGAGCACCTGGTCGCCGTGGCCCGCGAACTCGCGGAGGGCGTCGCCGGTGGCGGCATCGAGCAGGCGGACGCGCCCCTCGCGCCCGGCCACGAGCAGGCGCGCGCCATCGCGCGAGAAGCGCGCACTCGTGGCGCCAAGGCCGTCCACGATCCGCGACCAGCGCGCGGGCTGGCGGGCGTAGATGTCCGCGGCCGCCCACTTGGCGTGCGTGGACGCCGGTGCGGCGAGCAGCTCGCGCCACACCAAGGCCTCGGCCGCCCGATGGTTGCCGGTGAGGCTCAGCAGGCGCCCGCGCTCCACGTTGCTCGCCGACAGCTCCCGCTCGAGCGTCGCGCTGAGCGTCTGCGCGCGCGCGCGCTGCACCGTGGCGTAGCCGGCGAGGGCCGCCAGCGCGACCGCCGCGACGGCCACCACCGCCAGCGCTCGCCGGTAGCGCCGGCCGCGCGGGCGCAACCCGTCCCCCGCGTAGTCGGCCGACGCCGCGAGCGGGTGGCCCGCCACGAAGCGACGCAGGTCGGCGGCGAGGTCGGCGGCCGACGCGTAGCGGCGGTCCTTGTCCTTGGCGAGCGCCCGCGCGGCGATCGTCTCGAGGTCGGCCGCGACGCCCGGCACCACCGCCGACAGCCGCGGCGGCGGAGCCTCGACGATGCGGCGCGCGAGCTCGGGCAGCGACGGGTCGTCCTCGCCGAACGGGAGGCGACCGGTGACCAGGCGGAAGAGCACGACGCCCAGGGCGTACACGTCGGTGCGCGTGTCGATCCCATCCGGGCTGGCGTGCACCTGCTCGGGGCTCATGAACGCCAGCGTGCCGAGCAACTGCCCCGCCTCGGTCTCGATGGTGCTGTGCACGGGGCTGCCGCCCTCGGCGCGCGCCACGCCGAAGTCGAGCACCTTCGGCTGCCCGTCGGCGGTGACGAGGATGTTGGCGGGCTTGAGATCGCGGTGGATCACGCCGCGCTGGTGCGCGTGCTGCACGGCATCGCACACGCGCGCGAGCAGCTCGAGGCGGTCGGGCAGCGGCAGCCGCCGGTCACCGGCGTACTCGGTGATCGGCGGGCCCTCGACCAGTTCCATGGCGATGTAGGGCGGCGCGACGTCGTCGCCTGGGTGCGCGGCGAACACCTGCGCGATGCCGGGGTGGTGCAGCCGCGCGAGGATCTCGGCCTCCACCTCGAAACGCTTGCGGACGGGCCCGGCGACGAGCCCGTCGCGCAGCACCTTCAGCGCGACGGTGCGCGCGGGACGGCGCTGCAGCGCTCGGTAGACCACGCCGGCCCCCCCGGTGCCGAGCACGTCGAGGAGGGTGAACTCGCCGAGCTGCGCGCCCATCGACACGGCGCCCCGCCACGCGTCGCGCGCCGCCGGCACCGGACGGTCCAGGGGGCCGGCGGCCCCGGCCGCCTCGTCGTCGCGCTCCAGGTCGGCGAGCAGCGAGGCCACCTCGGCGCGCAACGCCGCGTCGCCCCCGCACAGCTCGTCGAGGGCGGCGGCACGGGCCTCGGGCGCCACGGCCGACAGGGCGAGGAAGATCTCGGTGGCGCGTGCGCTGACGCCTGGCAGCATCGGCGGTCCGTCCGGGCGGCCCTCAGCGCGGCGGCGCCAGCACGCGATGGAGCCACACGCGCGCGAACGCCCACTCGTTCTTCACGGTGGAGGGCGACAGCGCCATCGCCTCGGCCGTCTCCTCCACCGTGAGCCCGGCGAAGTAGCGCAGCATCACCACCTGGGCCTTGCGCGGGTCGACGCGCTCGAGCTCGGCGAGGGCCTCGTCGATGGCCAGGATGTCGTGCAGGTCGGCACCGGCGGCCGGCGCGTCGGGGTCGAGCTCCACCTGCACCTGGCCGCCCCCGTGCTTCACGCGCCGGACACGGCGGGCGCGCTCGACGAGGATGCGCCGCATCGAGATGGCGGCCGCGGCGAAGAAGTGGCCGCGACGATCCCAGCGACGATCGACGCCGTCGCCGGCGAGCCGGAGGTAGGCCTCGTGGACCAGCGCGGTGGGTTGGAGGGTGAGGCCCGGCGCTTCACGCGCGAGCCTGGCCCGGGCGAGCCGCCGCAGTTCGTCGTAGACCTGCGGCAGCAGGTCCTCGGAGGAGCCCGGACCGTCAGGCGTGGACACGGCGAGGGGGATTCTACCGCAGGGGTGGCGTGCGCCCGCGCGAGGCCGGCGCGACGGCCCGCGGAGTCCCGGCGCCGTGCCTCAGGCGGCGCGGTGGCGCCGCGCGGACCCGGGACCCTCTGCGAGGGCCGCCTGCTCCAGCCGCCACAGTTCGGCCACCGCCTCGGTCTCGCGGTCGCCTGCGTCGGAGGCCTCGGCCTCCTCGATGGACAGGTTCCGGTACGCCTCGATGATCGCTCGAAGCTCGGCCATCCGCGTGCTCTGCCGTATCGGATGCATGGCCGCATTCCTGACAGCGTCGCGCCGCCATCTGCCGCCAGGCCGACACCACGAGGTCGAGCGTGGCCGCGTCGATGGCGACTTTCCGGCCAGTTCTCAGGAGTCCTGCCACGGGCGGGCCCGCCGGCCGGTGTCGCTACGATGACATCAGCAGGGAGCGTGCCATGCGGCCCTGGCGCACGCCGCGGTCAGCGCGCCACCCACGAAGTGAGCGTCGCCCGCAGGGCCTTCGGGTCGTTCAGCACGCCGGCGAGGCCCCAGCGGATGTGGCCGCGATCCAGCCCGACGATGGTGAAGGCGTTGGAGAGGCGCAGCGCCTCGCGGGCGCTGCCGTCGGGATCCGCGAACACGCGCACCGCGCCGAGGCCCTCGGGCATCGCCGCCGCCAGGGTCCCGGCACGTTCGGGCGTGCCCGCCACCACGACCACGGTGCGCGAAGGCAACGCCTCAACGGCCCACTGCTCCATGGCGGTCCACAGCGGCCCGCAGGGCCCGCACGGGTCCGCCACGTAGACGAGCAGGACGCGCGGCTCGCTGGCGAGCGACGCGCTCGCCACCCGCTCACCGGCCGGCGTCAGCACGCTGAACGCGGGCAGCGGCCGCTGCTCGAGCGCACGCACAGGCACCGCCAGGGTCATTGCCAAGGCGGCCACCGCCGCCGACGTCCTCGTTGCTGCGAACATCGTCGAACTCCTTGCCATCAATCCGCGCGCCGGTCACGCGACTCGTCTTCGCCAGGCCGGTGCAGGTCGTCTTCGTCCAGTCGAGGGAACCAGCCGATCCTTCGCCGCCGCGTCCGGCGGGCCGCCTCCACCAGGGCAACGGCGGTTCGCCGGAGCCTCGCGGAGGCGAGTGCCGGACGCCAGGACCAAGTTTCCGGGCCCCAGGCCTCGAGCCCCAAGCCTCTACGGCAGCCCGCTCCAGTTGCGGATCAGGCTGCGTTCGAAGGTCGTCAACCCGTCGAGCAGATCGGCCGGGGGTGCCGCCTGGACGCTCGTCACGTCGTCCACAGTCATGGTGAACTGGTTGCTCGGCCGCACCACGGCGAAGCGCAGGAACGCCGCGCTCTCGCCCGGCTGCAGCGTCACCTGGTAGCTGTTCACCGGCCCGCCCGTGTCGACCCAGCCGGCCACCGGGAAGACGGTGCCCCCGCCGAGCAGCTCGCCGAGTACCGACGAGACGCCGCTGCTCGTCTGCGTGACGCCCCACCGTGGGACCTGCCCGATCTCCACCGCCTCGGCCTGCTGCGTGTAGGACAGGAAGGGGTAGCTCGAGGACAGGATCACGAACAGGCGCCGCGCGGTCGTCGAGGTGTTGGTGATCACGTCGAGGAACCGCACGAAGTCGCGCCCGACCTCCGACGACGTCGTCGAGCGGAAGATCTTGCGCGTGAGTTCGACGCCGCTGATCGGCGTGGGCCCGATCGTCCACTGCTCGCCGCCAGCGGTCGTCTCCACGCCGGCCACCTCGGCGCAGCAGAACCCGTTGTCCACGTAGATGTCGCCGAGCCGCCTGAAGAAGATGGACCCGGCGTTGCTGGCGCTGTCGATCCGGCCCCGGGTGTCGACCCGGTAGCTCACGCCCGCCATCGACGTGAAGCTCGCGGGCAGGCCCACGGCGTTGCCGGTGACCAGCTCGACGTCGGCGCCCTCCGGCCCCGGCGGGTCGACGAGCACCTTGCCGTAGGCGCCCGCGTTGGTGCGGCCAGAGACGACCATGCGCCCCGGGGGCAGCCCGGCGACGACCGCCGCCCCGTTCGCGTCGGCCGTCACCGTCCGCACCTCCTGGCCGAGCAGGCCGGCGGCGCCCAGGGCCTCCACCGTGACGTCGCCGGCGGCGGGCGCGCCATTGGGGGCCATCAGCACCACGCGGACGTCCACCCGCGGCTCGTCGGCGATGTCCACGGTGATGGCCTGGGGCGTGCCGCTGCCGTCACGCTCGGCGATCTCGACCGCCTTGCGCAGCAGGCGGCCCGACGCGCGGTACTTCACCTGCAGTTCGGCCGGGCCGGCACCGACGCCGACGAAGTTCACGACGCCGGCGCCGCTGCCGTTGGTCAGCGTCTGTGCCGACTCCCCCGACGCGAACGTGAGCGCCACGTCGGCGGCGGCCGGAACGCCGCCGTCCAGCACGGTCACGGTGACATCGTTGGACGGCGGCAGGACGACGTCCACCAGCACGGCGTCGTTCGGCGAGGTGATGGTGCCCGCGTCCTGGACCAGGCCCTCGAGGCCCGAGTCCGACCGCGCCCGCACCGAGAACGTGCCCTCGGGGACGGCGAACGCGCGGTAGCGCCCACCCGAGATCACCCGCGAGTAGTAGCTGCGGCCGTCGGCGACCTCGACGAACACGTTCGGGTTCTGCGCGGGCAGCGTCCGCGCGGCGTCGAGGTACACCGTGCCGTGCACCACCGGCATGTCGAGCAGGATCGGGACGTCCTCCGTGGTCGAGTCCGGCGTGATCGCGCGCGTCACGGTGTTCGTGAAGGTCGTCTCGCCGTCCGGAGTGAAGGTCGCGACGAAGTCGACGTCTCCGGCGGGCGCAATCAACTGCATCTGGAACTCGCCCTCCTCGTCGGTCTGGACGTTGGCCAGCGGCTGCGCTTCCGGACCGCCCTGGCCCGCGACGAACACGCGGACCTGGGCCTCCGGGACGCCGACGCTGCCGTCGCCCGCCTGCACGCGGCCGGAGACGTCCACCGCCAGCGCGTCCACGACGATGTCGGCCCGCACCACGCCATCCACGTTCGGCGCCTCCGCCACGGTCATGGGCAGGCCGGGAAGCTCGACCGCGAACCGCATGCCGGGCACGGGGTACCAGTCCTCCGCGTAGGCGAACGCGCCAGCATCGTCCGTGTAGGTGCCGGGCAGCACGTCCCAGTAATTGGGCGGCGGCCCGACGGCCCGCACGTAGACGTTGCGCAGCGGCGTCCCGCTGGTCGTCCGCACGGTGCCCTCCACGCGCGCCCAGGCGATCGGCACGTCGAGGGCGACAGTGCGCGTCTGTCCGCCCGCGGTGAAGGCCACCGTCTCCTCGTCGCGCACGCTCTCGTCGTTGGCCCAGTAGGCGCGGACGACGACGCCCTCGGGCGGCGCGGCGATGCCGGAGAGCGAGAAGCTGCCATCGGCCGAGGACACGTACTGCGAGCCGAGGACGTCGAGGGTGTCGGCGCGGCGAGCCTCGACGATCACGGTCCACGGCGCCACCGGGGTGATGCCGTCGGCCACCCGCGCCACGCCCGACACGGTCCCCGTGTAGAGGATCAGCTGCACGTTGAACGGCGCGATGCTGCCATCGTCGGCCGGCGCCACGGTGCCGGTGCGCGTCGCCAGCTTCGCGCTGGTGTTGGCGTCGTACAGCTCGACCTCGAAGTTGCCCTCGGGCACGCTGAACAGGTCGAGCTGGCCGTTGACGTTCGTGGTGCCCCTGTAGGTGAACCAGCTGTCGTAGCGGTACTTCGAGTGGACGAACACCCGCATCGGCTGGCTGCTGGCGTCGGTGACGGTGACCCGCACCGTCGCGCGGGCGGGGTGCAGGATGTCGCGCGTGATCGTCTCGCCGTCGGCGGTGAGCTGGCCCAGCGCGTAGTCGATGTAGGCCGGGCCGTTGAGATCGCCCGGGTAGAAGGCGCGCACGGTCACCGGCTGGTTCAGCGGCGCCGAGTCGATCCGCCACGTCGCGGTGGTGGAGGCCGAGCACAGCGTCGAGAACGCCCCGTCGCCGGCCTTCCACTGCATGGAGCAGCTGTTGGGCCGCAGCGTGCCTGCGGCGCTGGGCGACTTGAAGACGCCGGTCAACGTGCCGAAGGGCGGGAACACCAGCGTCGGCGTGGCCACCTGCCCGTCGGTGTCGATCGTGATCACCTGGCTGGGCGCGCGCAACGCGACGAGCGACAGCGCGTCGGCGTAGACGGTGTAGTTGCCCGCCGTGAGCCCCGTGAAGCTCACCTTCCCGGCGTTCGCGCCGCTGGTCGGGATGGCCAGCGACGCGGTGCTGCCGTCGGGCCGCTGCAGGAACACCGTGCCGCCCACGACGGCGCCGTTGGTGCGGCGCGTCGTGACGGTGATGGTCCCGTTGAGCGGGACCTGCAGGTTGGTGGTGTAGGTCTGGCCAGGCGCCGTGAAGATGCGCGGCGCGCTGATCGTCAGCCCGTTGTAGGTGGCGGCGACCGTGATCCCGTCGATGCGCACGTCGGCGCTGACGAAATCGCCGTTGACGTCGGTCGTCGCCGTGCGCTCGAACGTGCTGACCTGCCCGAGGTTCGTGCTGTTGGTGAGGCGCACGGCCGCGCCGGCGTACGGCGCCCCAGAGGCCAGCAGGATCCGGCCGCGGATCGTCGCGCCGTCGTAGGTCACCGTGCCGCGGTTGCGCGCGTTGGCCACCGGGCCCGCCAGCGTCCCATAGGCGACGAAGCCCGTGCCCTGCGCGTGTTGCGCGCTGCTCTCGAGGTCGTACCGGTTCGTACTGCCGGGTAGGGGCACGCCGAAGAACTCGGTGAGGCCCTGCGCGCCGAAGTTCTTCAGCTTGCTGTAGCTGCCGCCGCCCGGCAGCGCCGCCATCACGCGCACCGACCCGCTCGTCAGTTGGCCGCCGGGCACGGTGGACCCGTCCAGCCGCTCCGTGCGCACCTCGACGATCGCCGTGCCCGTGAAGACCACGTTCTGCGTGGCCGACGGCGCCGCGGGCGACAGCGCCACCGGCGCCCACTCGCTCACCACGCCGCTGTCCGGGTGCACGGCGCGCAGGCTGCCTGGCGCGAGCGGGATGGGCCGGCCGGCGATCTCCGCGAACGAGAACGCGCTGGTGGGAGGATTCGAGAACTGGACGATCTCCCGCGAGAACACCGCGACGTCGCTCTTGAACCGCACCGAGGCGCTGCCCGGCGTGCGGGTGGTGCCGTCGCCCTCGTAGACCAGGCCGGCGATCGACCCGCCGAAGGGCGGCAGCGGCTCGATGGCGCTGGAGAGATCGGGCGGGACCACGAAGTTGGCGGTCTGCTGCGCCTCCAGCGTGCTCAGCGCCCCGAGCGCCTCGGGCGCCAAGCCCGACAGCCGCTCGCCCGACGCCGCGCCGGCGGCCGTCGAGGTCTGCTGCGCCACGAAGTGCATCAGCGCCACGCGGCCACCCGCTGGCACCGTCACCTGCCGCCATTCGTAGGCCACCAGGTTGTTGCTGGTGGTCAGGCTGGCGGAGCCCACGCCCACGGCCGCGCCCGGCCCGCCCATCACGAAGGCGATCGGCGGGAAGTTGCTGCTCACGAAGGGATCGGCGGGGTTGCTGTCGTCGATCACCGCCCACAGGTCGCCGGCGTCGAGGGTCGTGTCTCCGCTCGACGTGGCGACGGGGCGCAGCGTGCCGGTGAAGTAGAAGTTCGACAACTGCGCGCTCACGCGCACGTCCACGGTGATCGGCTCGCTGGACGGGTTCGACAGCAGTTCCACCCACCGCCCGAAGTAGCCGTTGGCCGGCACGTAGAGCTTGCGCGTGACGTTGATGCCGGCGATGCCGTTCTGCGTGACGGCGATCTCGCGCCGGCCGTCCTCGTACACGCCCACCTGCGACCCGGTGAAGCGCGTCGGCGTGCCGTCGCGTACGACGTCGAGCACCATCGCGCCGGCGTTGAACACGCTGCCGGTGCCGCCGGTCACCGAGCCGTTGCGCTGCATCGTCCACGTCTGGGCGTAGGCGTCCTGCAGCGACGTCGACAGCGGCAGGCTGACGGCGCTGCTCTGCAGCACCACGTCCACCGTGATCGACTGCCCGTCGGCCGTGATCCGCCCCGTGGCTTCGCCGAGCAACTGCAGGGCGCCGTTGCTGGCGGTGACGATGACGTCGCCCACCGGGACGTTGGCCACCGAGTAGCCGCCCGCCGCGTTGGTGGTGGCGCCGTAACTGCCGCCGAACTCCGGCGTCAGGCTCTGCACCGTGACCGGGACGCCCGCCGCGCCGCCGCCGGGCGGCGGGTTGCTCACCGTGCCCGTCACCGTGCCGAGGCCCACGTAGGTGAGCGTGCGCGACTCCTGCTGGCCGTTGGAGGTGAGCGTGACGTTGCGCGCCACCGCCCGCCGGCGTCCGTTGGCGTCGTTGACCAGCAGGTTCCAGGCGCCCATCTTCACGTTGGTGAACGAGAAGGCGCCGTTGTCGGCCGCCGTCAGCGTCACCGTCCGGTTGAGGAAGGGGCTGTAGGCGTTCTGGAGGATGACCGTGCCCGAGGTGGCCGGCGTGCTGCCGTTGGGCAGGAACACCGTGCCGGCGATCGTCCCGGTGGGCTCGAGCGTCACGGTGGCCGCGCTCTGCTGCCCCGGCGTCACGACGATGCCGCCCACCGCGCCGCTGAGGCCGTTGGCCGACGCCGTGGCGGTGTAGGTGCCCTCGTTCACCTGGCTGAACACCACCTGGCCGTTGACATCCGTCGAGCCGGAGCTGGCGTCCGCCGAGTCCGCCTGGCTGATCGTGACGCTCGCGCCCTGCACGGGCTGCCCGTTGGCGTCGTTCACGGTGACGACGACGGTGCCCTTGCCGAGGAACGTGACGTTGGCCACCACCTCGGCGCCGTTGGCGCCGAGGGTGGCCGTGGCGCTGCCGCGGGATCCGGTCGAGGCCTCGCTGGCCAGCACGGTGTAGGTGCCGAGCGGCACGAAGTCCAGCCGGTAGCGACCCTGCTCGTCCGTCGTCGTCGACCGCCCGGTGAACCGCAGCGACACGGCGATGCCCGGCCCGACCGGGGCGCCGCCGAAGCGGGTCACCCGGCCGGTGATCGAGCCGACCGCCTGCAGGCCGACGTCGAGCGTCAGCACCTGCCCGTCGCTGGCGATCTCGCCAGACGCCCCGCCCGACGTGTTCGACACCGCGTCGTGCGCGCTCACCGAGACCTGCCCCGCGAACACGTCGTCGAAGCGGTACTTGCCGCCGTCGGCGGTCTGCGTGGTGCGCTGCGGTGCCCCGCCGAAGATGCTCGTCGCGCTCAGCTTCACCTCGGCGTTCTCCACCGGCGCGCCGCCGGCGGTGGTGACGGTGCCCTCGACGCGCCCGCGCGCGAGGAACGTCACGGTGACGTCCACCTCGGCCCCGCTGGCCGCGATCGCCGTGGCCGCACGGCCGCGGTGGCCGGTGCCCGCCTCGAACGCCTCGATGAAGTAGTCGCCGAGCCCCACCAGCGCGAAGGTGAACGCCGATTGCGCGTCGGTGAACGCCGTTGCCACGATCTCGCCGACGCTGGTCCCGTTGCGCTTGAAGAGCTGCACCTGCACGCCGGCGCCCGCGGGCGTGCCCGGCGGCGTCGGCCGCTCCACCCGGCCCGTGATGGTGCCGCCGGCGATCAGCGGGATGTCGGCCAGGTGCAGGAATCCGCCGGGCGCGTTCAGGCTGCCCTGCGCGAAGCCGATGCGGGACGTCGCCCCGTCGAGCACGCGCACGGTGGCGAACGACGCGGTGAGGCCCTGCACCAGGAAGGTGCCGTCGGCGGCGGTGGTCGTGGTCAGCGTGTTGCCGCCGACCACGGTCACCTGCGCGCCGCCGACCGGATCGAACGTCTCGGACACGACGCGGCCGCGCACCACGCCGCCCTGGACGGTGGCCGTCATGGTGGCGCGCTCCACGCCCGCGATCGACGCGCTGATCGCGCTGGTGCCGCCCGTCACGCCGTCCACGTCGAAGGTCCTGTCGGTCTCGCCCGCCGCGAAGAGCACGAACGGCGTGACGATCACGTTGGCGGTGGACGCGGAGAGGTCCACGCGCAGGCCGCCGGCCGGCGCGGGATTGCCGAGCGACAGCGTGAGCGTCTTCCGCTCGCCCGCGAGCAGCACGGTGGAGAGCGGCAGCGTCACGTCGCTGAGCGGCCGCGCGGTCAGCGTGAGCGCCACGGGGCTGCTGACGTTGCCGGACAGATCGATGGCCCGCGCCTCGAGCTGCAGCGTCGCCCCGTCGGGCACGCTGGCCGGCACGTCGATCGTGAAGCTCGCGGACGCACTGGTGATCGGCGGCGAGATCGACTTCGCGTCGCTCACGGTGAAGGCGCCGCGCCCGGTGAGGGTGATGCGCGACACGCCGGTCTCGTCGTTGGCCTCCGCCACCACCACCACCTGGCGCCCGGGCGTCATGTCGGGCCGCCCGCTGGCCGTGGTCAGCGTGACGGCCGGCGCGACGTTGTCGGCGATCGACAGCGTCACGCGCCCGGCGTCGCGGCGGTTGCCCGCCACGTCGATGGCGTAGGCGTCGAGGAACACGCGATCGCTGGGACCGGCGAACTCGGCCACGGTGAACGTGAAGGACGTGGCCACGCTGGCGAGCGCGGGATCGATGGTCCGCACCTGGTTCAGCGAGGCCACGCCGCTGGCCGTGAAGCCGATCTCGCGGATGCGGCCGGCGTCCTCCGCCACGACGATGGCGCTCACGGTCTGGCCGGGACGCACGCGCTCGCCGCTGGTGGCGCCCGTGATGCTCACCGTGGGCGCGGCGGCGTCGAGGACGCTGATGCTGACGGGCGCGGCAGCCACCACCTGGCCCTTGCCGTCGCGGGCGGTGGCCTCGATGGTGATCGTGCTGCCCGGCGCCGCGTTGGCCGGGACGTCGAAGCCGAAGGCCTCGACGCGCTCCGTGGCCGCGGGGGTCACCGCGCGCACGGCGGCGTCGGCGGCGTTGCCGGTGCCGGCCCGGTACGCCAGCTCCGTCACCCCGACGTCGTCGGTGGCGCGCACCGACACGTTCACCCGCTGGCCGTTGGGCACGCTGGCGCCGGCCGCCGGCGCGGTGATCGTCACGGCGGGCGCCTGGTCGGGCGTCACGGTGACGAACGTGGACACGAAGCTCGTGGCGCGGTTGCCCGAGGTGTCGGTGGCGAGCGCCGAGATCTTCACCTGGGCGCCCGGCGCGCCGAACTGCGGCAGCGCGTTGAACGCGAAGGTGAACGGCACCGTGCGCACGGCCGCGATCGGCACGTCGTTGACGTAGTAGTCCACCACGGCCACGTCGGTGGTGCCCACCTCGGCGGCGATCTGCTTCACCGTGCCCTCGATCACGGTGTTGCCGCCGACCGGCGTGAGCGCGGTGATCACCGGCGGCGTGCGGTCGGTGGTCTGGAACGTGAAGCTCTGGGCGGGCAGCGCGTTGCCGGCCGTGTCGAAGGTCTGGGCCAGCTGCACCTGGTAGAGCGTCTCGTCGGCCAGCGGCCGCGCCGGCGTGAACACGATCACCGTGTTGCCGAACAGGTAGGCGGTGGTGCCCTCGAGCGCGGTGGTCCCGGCCCGCAGCACGATCGGGTCGCCGGCGTAGCGCGCCGGGTCGATGGGCTCCGAGAACTTCAGGCGGATCACCGTGAAGCTGGTGACGCCGGTGGCGTTCGCCGGCGGCGTCGCCTCCACGAGGGTGGGTGGCGTCACGTCCTCGGTGACGAACGAGGCCGAGAAGGGCGCCGCCATGACGCGGCCCATGCGGTCCTTCACGCCCTCCACGCGGATCGTGTAGCGCGTCTCGGCCGACAGGTCCGACAGCGGGTCGAAGGTGAACGTGCGCTCGTCGGCCGCCGGCGTGATCACGCCGGTCACCGGGCCGGTGGCGCTCGACAGCGTGAGCGCCTGCGCGTTCACCGTGCCGAGGTCCGCGACCTCCGAGAAGACGACGGTGATCGTCGCGCCGCGCGCCACGCCCGTCGCGCCGGCACCGGGAGTGGTGGAGGCCACGGCGGGCGGCGTCTCGTCGAGCACGATGTCGCCGAAGTCCACCGGCGTCGCCAGCGTGCCCGAGCGCCGCGCCAGGCCCGGCCCGATCGGGTCCTGCAGCGAGAGCGTGAACCCGCCGAGCGGGACGGCGCCGAAGCTGAACGACCCGTCGGCGGCGGTCTCCACGAACAGCTGCCGGCTGCCAGAGGTGAGGTTCGCGACGATGCCCGAGGCCGCGGCGCCGCCGGCCGTCAGCACGCGGCCGCTCACGCTCGCCGTCGGCTGCAGCACCACGCGCAGGTCGCCGCGCGACTGCCCGCCGGCGAGCACGTCGCTCACGCTGCCCTTCAGCCCCGTGACCGTGTCCTCGGCCGTGATGGTGAACACGCGGACGGGCGTGTCGGCGAACGTGAAGCCGCCGTCGGGGCCGCTGAACACGGTGCACGGGCTGCACCCGAGCGCGGGCGTGCCCGACAGCGTCACCTGGGCGCCGGCCTTCGGCGTGACGCCGTCGGAGGCGAACACGCGGCCGCTCAGGGTACCGACGCCGCCCAGGGCGATGAGCACCTGCGCGTCCTCGTTCTCGAAGAGGACTTCCGACACGGCGCGGCCCGCGCCGCCGGTGCCCTGCGCCACGGCGTCCACCGTGAACCGGCCCAGCGGCACGTCGTCGAACGCGAAGCCGCCGTCACCCTGCACCGACGTCGAGCGCACGGCGCCCGCCGACGGCCGCAGGGTCACCACCGCCGTCGTCGACGGCTGCCCGTTGGCGAGCGTCACGATCCCGCTCACCCGCCCGAACACGGCCCGGTCGATCGTCGCGAGCAGCGTCACGTCCACCAGCTGTCCGGCGCGGGCGATGGCACCCGACGCCGAGGCCTGCCCCACGACGTCGGGGTTGCTCGCCGACAGGCGGAACGTGCCGACGCTGGCGCCGGGGAACGAGAAGCTGCCGTCCACGCCGGTCGTGGTGACGAGCAGCGGCTGGGAGCGCCCGCTCGGCGTCGCCTGCGACAGCTGCACGCGCCAGTTCTTCAGCGGGGCGAGCGTGCGCGCCTCCACGAGCGTGCCGCGCAGCAGGCCCAGCGCGTCGAGCCTGAAGTTGGCCGCCAGCACCTGCCCGTTGACGTCGATCGATCCGGTGAAGCGCCCGCGCGCTCCCGTGGTGGGCTCGAAGGCCTCGGCCTCGATGGGCCCCAGCGGCAGCCCGGTCTCCCCGAAGGCGCCCTGCGCGTCGGTCAGCGTGAAGCCGAGGAGCTGCCCGTTGCGGCTCAGCACCACCTGCGTGTTGGCGGCCGGCGTGCCGTCGGCCTTCAGCACGGTGCCCTCGACCGCGCCCGACTGGTCGAACAGGAACACGTTGACGGAGGCGGTCTGGCCGTCGGCGGTGATCGCGCCCGGGGCGCGGCCCTGGGCGCCGTTGCGCAGGTCGATGGCCGACACCACGAACTCGCCCTCGGTGAAGTTCGGGAAGCTCACCAGGCCATCGGGCCCGGCGGTGAACGTCTGGGCCTTGTAGGGGAAGCGCGACTGCCGCACCTCGACGCGCGCGCCGGGGATGGGCGTGGTCGCGTCGCTGCCCTTCACGGCCACCGCGATCGTGCCCAGCCCCACCAGCCGCATCGTCACGCCGAGGCGCTCGCCCGCGCGGACGGTGCCGCGCAGCTCGCCGGTCCGGCCCGTCGCGGCCTCGTCGGCGGTCAACGTGAACGGTCCGGCGTTGACCAGCGGGAACACGAACTCGCCGCGGTCGTTGGTGACGACGACCTCCTCCTGGATGCCCTGCGGCACCGACGTGCACTCCGACTCGCCGCCGGCGCCCTCGCTGCAGAACACCTTGACGGCGTTGCTCTTGAACTTCACCTGCACGTTGGCCGGGGCCGGCGTCGCACCGTCCGGCATGTAGAGCACGCCCGTGATGACGCTGGTGGGCTGCAGCCGCAGGTCGACCCGCACCTCCTGGTTGGGCGCCGCGATCTGGCCCTCGAAGGTGATGGGGTCGGGGCTGAACTGGCCCAGCGCCCGCAGCGTGAAGGGCCCGACCAGCAGGCCGTTGAACGCGAACTCGCCCGTCTGCGGGTTCGTGTCCACGACCTGGTAGTTCTGGACGAACTCGAACCGGATGGCGACGCGGCCCCCGGCAATCACCAGGCGATCGCCCGAGATGCCGACTCGGGCCGCGAGCCGCGTCACGCCGTCGGCGGCGCTGACGCTGCCGCGCACGCGCCCGCCGGCGCCGCGGAACCGGATGTCCTGCCGCAGCGACTCGCCGTTGTAGCGCAGGGTCGCGTTGGCGAAGTTGCCCTCGCTGAAGTCCGGCCGGAACGCCGACAGCGTCCAGCGGTCGATCGGCAGGTCGTCGATCACGAACCCGCCGTTGGCGTCGGTGACGGCCTCGCCGGCCACCTCGATGCCGCCGGCCTGCTGGCGGAACGCGAAGACGGTGATGCCGCCCACCTTCGTGACGCCGTCCGGCGCGTAGACCACGCCGGTGATGCGGCCGAGCGACGGCAGCACGATCCGCACGTCCACGATCTCGCCGGGCCGGGTGACGTCGATCGTCGCGCTGCCGCGCGCGCCGAGCGCGTCGCTCACGGCGACGATGGTGCGGCGGCCAACGGGCACGTCGGGCAGCGTGAACTCGCCCTGGTCGTCGGCGACGACGAGGCTCATGCCGCCGCCCACCCGGGCGCCGGGGACGGGGGCGCCATCGGCGTCCACCACCGTGCCCCGCACGGTGCCCAGCCCGCCGACGAGCACCACGTTCAGCTCGCGCGTCGCGTCGGCGGGCAGCAGCAGCCGCGTCTCGCCCTGGCTGAGCCCGCCCTGGTCGATGGCGGTCATGCGGTACTCGCCCGCCGGCAGCTCGTCGAAGCGGAAGGCCCCGTCCTCGCCCGAGACGGCCGCGGCCACCGCGCACTCCGGGGGCTCGCCGCTGGCGCTGGGCGGGCAGCGCACGCCCGCCTGGCTGCGGTTCTGGTAGTAGGCGTAGACCGTGACGCCCGGCGCGATCGCGAGCGTGACGTCGCGGAGCACGCGGCCCGTGGCGGCGCCGTACTTGATGGTGACGCCCTCTGGCGTGCGCCGGCCGAACAGCGTGAGGTCGCGCGTCACGATGGCGCCGGCGAACGGCACCAGCTCGCTGACGGCCGTCTGCGCGCGGGCCGTCGTGTTCACGGCCTCGATGAGCACGTTGCCGACGGGCACGCGGGGGATCACGAAGCTGCCGGTGGCGTCGGTGGTCGCGCCGAACTGCGCGTTGTCGGTGAGGCTGGTGACACGCACGGCGGTGAGCGCCAGCGGCGCGCCCGACTCGTCGAGCGTCCGGCCACGCACCGTGCCGCGCCCGATGAACACGACGTCGACGTTGAGTCGCTGGGCCGCGCGGGTCACGTTCACCCGGACGATGCGCGGCAGGTCGGTCTCGGGATCGAAGGCGACCAGCTTGACGGCGCTGGGGCCGATCGGCACGTAGTCCCAGCCGAACCGGCCCTCCGCGTCGGTGGTCTGCTCGCTGATGCCAACCGTCCCGACGCCCTCGCCACAGTTGAACTCGTAGAGCAGGCGGACGCGCGCGTCGGCGACGGGCTTGCCCTCGGCCGTGAGGACACGGCCGCTCAGCACGCCGGCGAGTTCGCTGACCGTGGCCTGCATGGGCAGGCCCTGGCCGGCGACGGCGCGGCCCGTCCGGTCGGCGGCCCCGGTGACGGTCATGGTGCGCGGCACGAACGGCCCGAACGGGTCGCGCAGCGCGACGTAGGCCACGCTGCGGCTGGGCTGCAGCGCCACGCTGACCGCGCGATTGCCCTCGGGCGCGAAGGCGGTAATCTCCGCGGCCGGCAGGCGGTCCTGCACGCTCTCGGGGGTGACCTCCTCGCTGAACAGCACCGCGACGACCCGGCCCGCCGGCACCTGGATGCCGTCCTCGCCGCAGCCGACGAGATCGGCCGCGGCCACCTGCCTCACGCCGAGCACCGTCGGCGGCGGGTCCACCACCGCCGCGTCGGCCGTGGGCGCGGGCGAGCTGCCGCTCACCGGCGCCTCGCCGTCCACGCGCTCCACGCGCAGCTTCACCGGCGCGTCGCCCGGGAAGTCGGCGGCCGGCACCTCGTCGAGGGTGACGTTCTCGAAGACCACCCGGCGCAGTCCGCCGGCGATGGGCACGACCAGGCTGAGCGTGTAGCGCGCGGTCGGCGACGCGTCCGCGCGTCGCACGAGGCGCACCACGTACTCGGGCGCCTGGGGCGTGGCGATCGTCGCCAGGTGCCCCGCGACGTCGCCGGCCGCGTTGCGCAGCGGCGCGATCTCGCCGAACGCGATCGCCTTGGCGAGCTTGTCGGCCCGCTCCTGGCCGCCGAGCGTGGCGCCGGCGGGGTCGACCAGCACGAGGTCGACCGGCGTGGCGCCGCCGGCCTGCCCCGAGACGAGCACGGAGACGTGCGGCGCGCGCGAGGTGGCCTGCTCGGCCAACGCCTGGTGGAAGGCCACCGGCCCGGCCTCGCCGAGCCGCGAGGAGAAGACCGACGCGAACGCCCCGGCGAGCACGTCGCCGCGCACCGACTTGCGGCGGAGCAGGTCGAACCCCTGGTAGTCGCGCTCGATGAGCCCCTTGAGCTCGGCGTCGCGCGGCAGCTGCAGCGACTCCCCGATGCGCGCGTAGTCGCTGCCGGCGAAGTCGAACCACAGCGTGCCCACGGCGTCGGGCAGCGGCTCGCCCAGCGACACGCGCAGGCCGGCCTCGGCCAGGTCGATCGCGCGGTCGATGACGAGTTGCTTCGAGAAGCGGCTGAGGTCCTTCGGCACGGCGGCGGGCGGCGCGGTGGCCAGCGCCCACGCGCGGCCGAGGAGGCCGAGCGCCGCGTCGCGCAGTTCCTTCGGCAGGCCGGCGGCCTCGGCCGGCAGCACAAGGGACTCCGGCGAGAGCGGGATGCCCAGCTCGCCGACGGCCGTCTTGAAGGCGAAGCGGCCGGCAACGTTGCCGTCGCCGTCGAGCGTCGCGGCGGTGACGCGGCCGGTCAGCGCCGAGATCAGCGAGAAGCTGACGGTGGCCGAGTCCTGCGGCGCGATGAAGTCGATGTTCTGCGTCGACTCGCCCACCAGCCGCGCGCCGGAGACGTGGCGCGGGTAGAGGTTGAGGCTGACGAAGTTCGCGGGCGACTCCGACGTGTTGGTCACCGTCACGTCGAGCGTGTAGGGCTCGCCGGCGTTGA
>JADHED010001392.1_pt1 | contig 20708 bp, 20 predicted proteins | sample 8952041 | NCBI WGS metagenome assembly JADHED01 (sample SAMN16124423, study PRJNA663239) | bioreactor sludge metagenome | isolation source: sludge (control) | place: India:Bengaluru | collected 2018-09-08
GAAGTCCGGCTCGATCTCCGACGCGACCATCACGTGCGAGGGCCCGGCGGTGCGGGTGGTGTCCGTGACCAGGGTGAGCTCGGCGCGATTGACGCGCACGTTCGGCGGCAGGACCGAGAGGTCGAACCGGATCGCCGGATAGGACCGCAGGTGCGTGCGGAACAGCAACCCGGCCTCGATGGTCGCCGGCGGCGTCTCGACTTCGTGCCAGGTGGAGACGTCGGCGACCGGCTTCACCACCAGGTTGCTGAGGCTGTCGGGCAAGGCGTCTGGATAGAGCTCGGTGTCGATGATCAGCGTGGGCCCGAGCGAGGCGCCCGGCCGCAACGACGGCAGGGTGCTGCCGCCATGGGCCATTTCCTTGCTCGCGAACCCCAGCAGTCCCGGCTGGGAACCGAAGCCCTCGCGGATGATCAGGCTCACCCGTTCGCCGGCGGCCAGCCACGCGGCCACCACCGGCACCGAGAGGTCGACGAAGACAGGCCCGTTCGCGCTTTCCAGTTCCTGCGTCTCGCTGACCAGGAACGGGCTGTGCGCGGGCTCGGGGCCCGGATAGGCCAGCGTGTCTAGGGGGGCGTCCAGCACGTGCACGTCATATGTCTTCTGCGCCCCGGGCCAGTACCGCGGTGGCAAGGTATCAGGGACGTCGGCGTCGTGGTTCGGGAAGTACCAGGTCAGCATCTGCAACTGCAACTGCACGCTGGTGATGTTGGCGGCCTGCAGGAACTCCTCCGTCCAGATGTCGTTTGGCAGGTCCGAGAAGTCGAACGTCACCAGGATGGACGACGCGTCGCCGTCGTCCTGGCCGAGGTACAGCACCTCGTTCTCGTCGAGCGGGCGCGCCCCGTTGGTCACGTCGAGCGCACCGTAGCTGGTCGGCTGCCAGAGGGTCAGCGGCACCAGGGTCGAGTCGAGGCCGATGGCCGTAAGACCCTCGCCGACGCCATTGGGAGAGTCGCTGGTGCACCCGGCGCCGAGGGCGAGGGCCAGCAGCAGCGCGGCGAGCGGCGTCTTCCCGGGGAATCGCTCCAAGATGGTGCTTCCTTTGCGAGCCGCGGTCACGGCTTGCGGGCCGTGAGGCTGATGCGGGTGTATCCGCTTTCCTTGATGAGGTCGATCAACTCGACCACCTTGCCGTGCGGAGCGCCTTCGTCGGCCGTCAACACGATGCGGTCCTCGCCGGTTCCCGCCTGCAGCTGTCGCAGGGCCGCGCGCAAGTCGTCGCTCTCGCGCGGCTGATTGTCCAGGAAGACCTTTCCGTCCACCGTGAGGTAGACGACGGTCGGCGACTCGACCACCTGTTCCGCGGTGGTCGACCGCGGCAGCACCAGATTGATCGCGGCCTGCGTCTTGAAGGTGCTGCTGAGCAGGAAAAAGAGCACGAGCAGGAACATCACGTCAATCAGCGACGTGACGTTGATCAGGGCCGTGCGCCGCTTGCGTTCGGGCGAGAAATCCATGTCAGCCCCTCGCGCGGCGCCGGTCGCGCAGCGCGTCCAGGATCTTGGTCGCGTAGACCTCGAGGTCGAAGACCAGGCCGTCGACCCGCCCCGCGAGCCAGTTGTGGCCGACCAGGGCCGGGATGCCGACGAACAGGCCCGCCGCGGTGGTGATCATGGCCTCGCTGATGCCGCTCGAGAGTTCCTGGGGATCGCCGATGCCCGCCTGCGACACCACGGCGAACGTGCGGATCATGCCCGTCACCGTGCCGAGCAGGCCGAGGAGCGGCGACACGGCCGCGACGGTCTCCAGGATGTTCAGGTGCCGGTTGAGGCGCTTGGCCTCCTGGCGTCCGGTCTCCAGCAGGACATCGCGCGTCACCTGCCATTCGTCGTCCGCGTGGTCGAGGCCGGCGAGCACGATGTTCGCGAAGGGTCCCGGCCGCCGCTGGCAGATCGCGTAGGCCACGGAGAAATCGGTCGCCGCCGGCAGGGTCTCCACCGCCTCGGCGATCTCCGGCACCACCACGCGACCGCGGCGCAGCACGAGCACGCGCTCCAGGAAGACCGCCAGCCCGACGAGCGAGCACAACCCGATCGGGATCATCAGGTAGCGGCCGGCGAGAATCATCTCCCACATGACGTTGACACCCTTCCGTGGCCCGCAGGCCGCAAAAACGCCGGTCCCCGCGCGGGGCCGGCGATCTCGTTCACCGTTTCCACTGAGGATAGTGCAGGGACAGGAGGATCACAAGATGCTCCTCCGGAAACGTCGCCGGCAGCGGCGCGTACGGCGCGAAGGCCTGCAGCGCCGCGATGCTGGCCTTGTGCAGCGAGTCGTGCCCCACCACCTCGACGATGTCCATCCCGCTCGGCCGGCCGTCCTTCTCCACCACCAGCCGGATACGGGTGACGCCGTAGATCACGCCGAGACGATAGGCGTACGGCGCCATCCAGTTGCGGTGCAGGTCCTGCACGAAGCGGTGCATCCACGGCGCGTAGTTCCACTCGTAGGTGTTGAGCGAAAAGTCGCCCTCGATCGAGGTGCTGGTGGTCAGGTCGCCCTGCACCATCTGCTCGAACTCGAAGCCGCGGTCGCCGCGCGAGCCGTCGCCGGGGTCGAGCACGGAGGGCAGCTGGTCCTGCGCCAGCCAGTCGTTGCGTTCCTCGGCCTGGCGCTCCTGCTTCTCCTGGGCGTCCTGCGCCCGCGGCAGGACCCAGTCGCCGCGCGAGCCGGCGTCCGACGTCGCGCGCTGGGCGGACTGCTCGAGCTGTTCGCGGGCCTCGCGCGCCTCGTCGCGCGGCGGCACCTGCACCCCCGGTTCGCGGGCCAGGTCTTCCGGAGCGATCGCGACCTGCGGCACCTCCGCCTCCTGGTCGGCGGCGGGCGGGTCGTCCTCCTCGCCGCCGGGACGACGGTCCGCCGCGCGGGCATTGAACATCGCGAGGAAGTCGGCCTGGTCAGGGGGGTTCTCGGTCGCGAGCCGCTCGGGAATCTCCGTGTACGCCGTCGGGGTCTGCGGCTCCGGCGGGACGGCGGCGACGGGCGGCGCCGGCGGCTCCTCCTCGGGCGCCAGCACCAGTTCCACCACCTTGTCGACCGCCGCCTGCGCCGTCTCCCCGGCCCGCAGCAACGACAGATCCCAGGTCAGCGCGCCGATGATGAGGTGCAGCAGGATGGAGGCGAGAAACGCATAGAGGGTGAGTCTACGACTGGTCACCTCCGGCATGCCTTGCGAGATCGCGACCCGGGGGACATAATGCTCTTCCTCGTCACGGTCATTGCGTGAATGACTCCTGGGAATTCCCCGGAGAATGTATCCTGGCCTGCCAGCGATGGCAAAGGACCATGAGGACCGCATGCGCGATCTCGCCGACTGGACCCGTCTCGCCGCCCAGTTGACGCCCGGGTCCGTGGTGCCGTGCGCGCCGCTGAGCGCCTTGACGACCCTGCGGATCGGCGGGCCCGCCGGCCTTGTCTGCCGGGTCCATAACGTCGACCAGGCCCGCGAGTTCCAGGCTTTCGCCGCCCGGCACGACCTCGCCTGCGAGCGTCTGGGCGGCGGCAGCAACGTCCTCGCCGACGACGCCGGCTTCCCGGGCCTGATCCTGAAGGTGGAGACCCACGACTTCGAGCGGCGGGGCGACACCGTCCGCGCCGGCGCCGGCCTGCCCTTCGACCACCTCATCGCGACGACCCTGCGCGAGGGCCTGGTCGGGCTGGAGTTCGCCTCCGGGATCCCCGGCACCCTCGGCGGGGCCGTGGTGGGCAATGCGGGGTGCTACGGCCACGAGATCGGGGAATTCGTCCTGGAAGCGACGGTGCTGCGGCCCGACGGCAGGGTCGTCGTGGTGGGTCCCGACGCGTTCGGCTTCGCCTACCGCGACAGCGCTCTCAAGTCCACCCGGGCGGTGGTCCTCGACGTCCGCCCGCCGGCCGGCCGGAGCCTTGCTGGAAGCCGCCGGCGCCAAGGACATGCGCGAAGGCGGCGCCGCGGTCTTCCCCGGCCATGCGAACATCATCGTCAACCTCGGCGAGGCGACCAGCGCCGACGTCCTGCGCCTCGCCGAGCGCATGCGGACGGCCGTCCGGGAGCGTTTCCAGATCGACCTCGCGCCGGAGGTCCGGCATCTCGGCCCCGATGACGCCACAAGTGCGCCCGGCGACGCCGATTAAGTTGAGGTTGACACCCCCGGGGGCGAACCTGACATTAATGCGGCTCCCGTAGCCTCACGGGTGGCCGTTTCCACAGGAGCGGATCCATGTCCGAGTTCTCGCGCGCCGCGCTGCTCTGCACCGCACTGATCCTGTTGGCTGGCGCTGCCGTGGCGCAGGTCGACGACGACAAGGTGTTCAATCTCTCCACGTCCGAGACCGCCGAGGCCAAGGTCGACTCCGTCGACGTGGCGACGCGCTTCGAGCCCGGCATCGAACCGGGCAAGTTCGAGGTCTCGCTGATGCTCGGCTTCCTCGGACTCTCCAAGACGCTCCTCGAGCACGACCAGATGATCTACAAGGCCACCTCCGAGCTGTTCTACTACGGCGACGTGACGCTGAAGGGCGACGCGGCCTTCACGCCGTTCCTGCACGTCGGCTACAACGTCAACGAGTTCCTCGCGGTCGAGACCGTGTTCGGCATGTCGTTCTCGGAGTACAACTCCACCATCGAGAACCCGAGTGCGGTCAATCCCGAGGGCGGCACGCCGTCGATCGTCACCGAGGTGGGCGAGTTCGATCCCGAGCACCGCTCGGTGCTCGGCATCTTCGCGACGGTGAACGCCGTCCTCTACCCCCTCAGCTTCAGCAACGAGGGCAAGGGACGCTGGCACCCGTACGTGACCGCCGGCCTCGGCGGGGCCCAGTACGACATGGACTCCAACTACACCGATGAAGCGAGCACGGCCTTCAACGCCACCTTCGGCGGCGGCATCCGCTTCATCGCGGACGACATGATCAGCCTGCGCTTCGAGCTCCTGCAGATGTTCCACGACATCGAGTTCACGCCGGCCGAGTACTTCGACAGTCGCGACGACGACACCGTCCTGGTGCCGGTGTACGAGTTCGCGCCCAGCGGATCGTACACCCCGGTCGAGTCCTTCGAATCGCAGAGCCTCGGCAGCCTGGCCTGGTCGATCGGCATCGTCGCGTCCTTCTAGAACTCCTGCGGCCCGCCCGCGGGCGGGATTTCGTCGCCGGCCGGCGCGACCACGCGCCGGCCGTTCACGTTGTCAGCGCTTCCCGCCGGAACTGCAGCGCCTCGCGCACGTGCCGCGGCGACACCGTGAGCACGCCCTCGAGCGCCGCGGCCGTGCGCGCCACGCGGCAGGCCCGCAGGACGCCGCGCGGCGTCAGCCCCAGCGGCTCGCGCGCCGCCTCCAGGCAGGCCACCGCCTCCGGTTCCAGGCCATAGCCGGCGACGCGACGCGTCAGACTCCAGTGGTCGGGCGATTCGCCGCGTCCGGACAGGAGGCGGTGCGCGCGTTCCAGTTCGGCCGCCAGTTGCGGCAGGTCCGTCGCGGCGGCGTCAGGCGCGTCGTCCCCCAGTTCGACGCAGAGGTCGAAGCGGTCCAGCAGCGGCCCCGAGAGGCGAGCGCGGAAGCGGGCGATCAGGTGCGCGCTGCACGTGCAGGCCTTGCGCCGGCTGCCGAAGTACCCGCAACGGCACGGATTCATCGCCGCGACCAGCTGGAAACGGGCCGGGTAGCGACGACGCCCGGTCCCGCGCGAGACCCGCACGCTGCCCTCCTCCAGCGGCTCGCGCAGCGCGTCGAGCACGGCCGGAGCGAACTCGGCGGCCTCGTCGAGGAACAGCACGCCGCGGTGGGCGAGCGTGACCTCGCCGGGGTTCAGGCGCGGACCGCCGCCGACCAGGCCCGCGACCGTGATCGAGTGATGCGGAGCGCGCAACGGCGGCCGCCGCACCAGGCCCGGCGCGACGAGCAGGCCGGCCGCGCTGTGGATGCGCGTGACCTCCAGCCCCTCGGGCGGCGTGAGCGGCGGCCTGAGGGCGGCGACCAGTCTCGCCAGCCGGGTCTTGCCGGCGCCGGGCGGGCCGATCAGCAACAGATGGTGGCCGCCCGCCGCGGCGAGGACGGCGGCGCGGGCCGCCAGCGGCGGCACGGCGAGCGTGAGATCGGCGGGCAGGCGCCAGGGCGCGGACGCGAGCGCGTCCCGTCGCGGGGCCGACGCCGGGGCCACGCCGTCGAGCCAGCAAGCGACGGCCTCGCGCAACGTCCGCACGCCGAAGATCTTCACGTCGGGCACCAGCGACGCTTCCCAGACCTGGTCCGCCGGCACCATCACCGTGCGCTCGCCGCGCGCGACCGCGTCGAGCACGATGCCGAGCAGGCCGCGCACCGGCCGCACTTCCCCGAACAGCGAGAGCTCGCCGACGAAGAAGCGGCCCGCGCCACGCACCGGCGCCCGGCCTTCGCGCCGTCTCACCTCGGCGATCACCGCGAGGGCGATGGCCAGATCGTGCGACGCGCCCTCCTTGCGCACGTCCGCCGGCGCGAGGTTCACGGTCACCTTGCCGCCGGGAAACGGGAAGCCGCTGTTGCGTATCGCCGCGAGCACGCGGTCGCGGCTCTCCTTCACCGCCGTGTTGGGCAACCCGACGAGGTGGAATCCCGGCAGTCCGCGCGTGATGTCCACCTCGACCCGCATCGCGTAGCCGTCGATTCCGAGCAAGCCGCCCGAACGTACCTCGATGCCCATCGCCACCTCCCCGGGGAGAGTCGTCGAGCAAGGTGCGCTCCCGTCACGCGGCGACGCGCCCCGAGAGGCTGTCGTCACGCCGTGACGGCCGCCGGGCGCCGCAAGGGGACGACGCGATGCGTGGCGGTGCCTGGCGAAGTGTCGACGCGGGTTGTCGCGGCCGGCGGGCGGTGTCCACAAATGAACAGGGGATCCCCAGCGGGGATCCCCTGCTTGCGCTACGGCTTCTAGAGGTCTTGCGGGCGAACGGTCTTGCGGCCGTTGGCCAGGGCGCGCTTCTCGGCCTCGGTGATCAGATCGCGGACCTTCTGATCCAGAGCGTCATAGAACTCGCCGGAAACGTTGCACTCTTTCACGCACTCTTTGGTCTTCGTCTTGCTGATGATCATGTCGGCCATGGGAGTCCTCCCTGTCATGGGGTCGGGGCGGGACGGTCATTGCTCGGGCGCGGATTTGCGCGAGCGCCGGTTGCGCAATTGTCGAGTTGCTTTAGTGTCGAGTTGCGGAAGCTTCGAGGCGGCTCCATCTTCTCGAATCCGGGCGCTAATGCCAGAATACCGGCCAGAAGCGTGCCGCCACACAATCGTCTCGACTCCAGAGGCTGTCAAGCGTTAGTTTGGCCGGGAAATGTGCCTGGAAGCCCTCAGCCCGAGCCCCAAGGAGCTGCCGCGATGAGCATCGACAGAGTTCTCGCCTACCTCGATTCGCACCGTGATGAGCACGTCGAACAGCTCTGTCAGTGGCTGCGCATGCCGTCCATCAGTTCGCAGTCCGACCACAAGGCCGACGTGGTCCGCGCCGCCGACTTCGTCGCCGACGAACTGCGCGGGCTCGGACTCAAGGTCGAGACCGTGCAGGTCGGCGACGGCAACCCGCTGGTCCTCGCGGAGAGCGAGCAACTCCCTGACCGCCGCACGCTGCTGATCTACGGCCACTACGACGTGCAGCCCGTCGATCCGCTCGACCTCTGGCACAGCCCGCCCTTCGAGCCGGTCATCAAGGACGGCGTGCTCTTCGCCCGCGGCGCCTGCGACGACAAGGGCCAGCTCTACGCCCACGTCAAGGCCGTCGAGGCCTACGTCAAGACCGGTACCGAGCTGCCGGTCAACCTGAAGTTCATCATCGAGGGCGAGGAGGAGTGCGGCGGCCCCTCGGTGTACGTCTTCACCGAGAACAACGCCGGCCGGCTCGCCTGCGACGCCGTGGTGATCAGCGACACCTCGAAGTACGACGAGAACACGCCCGCTCTCACCTACTCCCTGAAGGGTCTCGCCTTCATGGAGATCCGCGTCCACGGCCCCGGCAAGGACCTCCACTCCGGCAGCTACGGCGGCGTGGTGCAGAACCCCGCCAACGCGCTCTGCGAGATCGTCGCCCGGCTCAAGGACGACCACGGCCGCTGCCTGGTGCCCGGCTTCTACGACGAGGTGATCGAACTCGAGCCCGACGAGCGCGAAGCGTTCGCCAAGCTGGGTTACACCGACGCCCTCCTGCAGCAGGAGACGGGCGCCCCGTCCGCCTACGGTGAGAAGGGCTACACGACGCTGGAGCGCATGTGGGCGCGGCCCACCTGCGACGTCAACGGGCTGGTCAGCGGCTACGGCGGCGAGGGCGCGAAGACCATCATCCCCGCCAAGGCGGTCGCGAAGGTGAGCATGCGGTTGGTGCCGGACCAGAACCCGCTGAAGATCGCCGAGGCCTTCGAGGCCTACGTCCACTCGATCTGCCCGCCGGGCGTGACCTGCGAGGTCGTGAACCTCCACAACGCGGGGCCGGTGCTGGTGCAGCGCGGCTCGCCGATGATGCAGGCCGGCGTGCGCGCCCTCGAGCAGGGCTTCCGCGCCAAGCCCGTCTTCATCCGCGAGGGCGGCAGCATCCCCATCGTCGGCACCTTCCAGAGTTGCCTCGACGCGCCGGTGCTGCTGCTCGGCTTCGGCCTCTCGACCGACAACATCCACAGCCCCAACGAGAAGTTCGACCTGGTGAACTTCTGGGACGGCGCCCGCACCAGCGCCATCCTCCTGCAGGAGGCGGCGCGGTAACGAATGTGGTGGGGTGTGTGTCTCGCCCAGGTTCGGCGAACTCCGCAGGCTCGGCGAGGACCTCGCCGAACCTGGGCGAGACACACACCCCACCGACAACGCCACGGTGCGCCTCGTGCAACCAGGATGGGTGGAGTTTGACACGGGAGGGGAAACGGGATAGCTTTCGCGGTCTTCCCTCAGGCGTCCCCTTCGTCTAGTGGTTAGGACACCGCCCTTTCACGGCGGCAACACGGGTTCGAGCCCCGTAGGGGACGCCAGCTAGCCCCCGTTCTTGCGGGCGGCGCCGCCGCGCTTCGTCCGCCCTCGCATCACCACCATGTAGGACCGCACCTCCACGCCGGGCAGCGCGTCGACGTTCTTCACCTCGACGGCGTCCCAGGGGATGTCCGTCACGCGGCCGGAGTCGTCGTCGATGAAGTGGTGGTGGTCGCTCACGTTGGCGTCGAACACGGCCGCCGCCTCGCCCAGCTGGAAGGAGCGCAGCAGACCCTTCGCGACGAAGAGATTCAAGGTGTTGTATATTGTGGCGCGCGAGACCATCGGCAAGGTCTGCTGCATCTGCGCCTGCACCTGTTCGGCCGTGGGGTGGTGGCCGCACGACAGGACGTACTGCGCGATGGCCACGCGTTGCGCCGAGGGCTGGATCCCGTGGCGTTTCAGGATCTGGACGACGTTCTCGAAGGACTCCATGGCGTCAATCTACGTCCGGTTCCAGCCGGGATCAACAGCATATTCTAGTTATTGACATACATTAGAGTTAGATTTAGTCTAACTCGCTAGACGATCCAGGAGGCTCGCCCCCAGTCGAGTCGTCGTGCAGATCGGAATCCCAGACGACGAAAGGAGCGAACATCATGAACGATGGCAGCAAGTGCCCGGTGACGGGCAGGTCGCACGCGCGCATGGCCGGCGGCGGCACCACGAACCGGGACTGGTGGCCGAACCAGCTGGACCTCGACGTCCTGCACCAGCATTCCGCCAAGTCGAATCCCCTGGGCGAGAGCTTCGACTACGCGCAGGCCTTCAAGAGCCTCGACCTGGCCGCCGTGAAGAAAGACCTCCGCGATCTCATGACGGACTCCCAGGACTGGTGGCCGGCGGACTTCGGCCACTACGGGCCCCTGTTCATCCGCATGGCCTGGCACAGCGCCGGCACGTACCGCACCGGCGACGGCCGCGGCGGCGGCGGCCGCGGCAGCCAGCGCTTCGCGCCCCTCAACAGCTGGCCCGACAACTGCAACCTCGACAAGGCGCGGCGGCTGCTCTGGCCGGTCAAGCAGAAGTACGGCCAGAAGATCTCCTGGGCCGACCTGATGATCCTCGCCGGCAACGTCGCCCTGGAATCGATGGGCTTCCAGACCTTCGGTTTCGGCGGCGGACGCGAGGACATCTGGGAGCCGGAGAAGGACATCTACTGGGGCGCCGAGGGCAAGTGGCTCGAAGACAAGCGGTACTCCGGTGAGCGAGACCTCGAGAATCCGCTCGCGGCCGTGCAGATGGGCCTGATCTACGTGAACCCGGAAGGCCCGAACGGCAATCCCGATCCCCTCGCCGCGGCCAGAGATATCCGCGAGACCTTCGCCCGCATGGCCATGAACGACGAGGAGACGGTCGCGCTCATCGCCGGCGGCCACACCTTCGGCAAGACACACGGCGCCGGCGACGCGAAGCACGTGGGGTCCGAGCCGGAAGCGGCCGGTCTCGAGGAGCAGGGCCTGGGCTGGCGCAGCACCTTCGGCAGCGGCAAGGGCGGCGATTCGATCACCAGCGGCCTCGAGGTGATCTGGACTACCACGCCCACCAGGTGGAGCAACAACTTCTTCTGGAACCTGTTCGGCTACGAATGGGAGCTGACGAAGAGCCCGGCCGGCGCGCATCAGTGGACGGCCAAGGGCGCCGGCGCGACCATTCCAGACGCGCACGACCCGTCGAAGAAGCACGTGCCGACCATGCTGACCACGGACCTCTCGCTGCGGGTCGATCCGGCTTACGAGAAGATCTCCCGCCGTTTCCTGGAGAACCCGGACCAGTTCGCCGACGCGTTCGCGCGGGCGTGGTTCAAGCTGACGCACCGCGACATGGGCCCGCGCGCGCGCTACCTCGGCCCTGAGGTGCCGGCGGAGGAGCTCATCTGGCAGGACCCCATCCCCGCCGTCGATCACCCGCTGATCGACGCGGCGGACATCGCCACGCTCAAGAGCAGGATCCTGTCGTCGGGCCTGTCGGTCTCGGAACTGGTCGCCACGGCGTGGGCCTCGGCGTCCACCTTCCGCGGCTCCGACATGCGGGGCGGCGCGAACGGCGCCCGCCTGCGACTGGCCCCGCAGAAGGACTGGGAGGTCAACCAGCCCACCCAGCTGGCAAAGGTGCTGGAGACCCTGGACGACATCCGCGGCGCGTTCAACGCGGCGCAGTCCGGCGGCAAGAAGGTTTCCCTGGCCGACCTCATCGTCCTGGGCGGTTGCGCGGGCGTCGAGCAGGCGGCGCAGAACGCCGGCCACCCCTTGACCGTCCCGTTCACGCCGGGACGCATGGACGCCTCGCAGGAGCAGACCGACGTCGCGTCGTTCGCCGTGATGGAGCCGGTCGCGGACGGGTTCCGCAACTACCAGAAGACCCGCTATGCCGTGTCGTCCGAAGAGCTGCTGATCGACCGGGCGCAGCTGCTGACGCTGACCGCGCCAGAGATGACGGTGCTCGTGGGCGGCCTCCGCGTCCTGAACGCGAATGTCGGCAAGTCCCCGCACGGTGTCTTCACCAGTCGACCCGAGACCTTGACCAACGACTTCTTCGTGAACCTGCTGGACATGGCCACGCAGTGGCAGGCGGACGCGAACGACGCCGACGTGTTCACCGGCCGCGACCGCGCGACCGGCGAGCTCAAGTGGACCGCCACGCGCGTCGACCTCGTGTTCGGCTCGAACTCTCAGCTCCGAGCTCTCGCCGAGGTCTACGCCTGCGACGACGCCCAGGAGAAGTTCCGGCACGACTTCGTCGCGGCGTGGACCAAGGTCATGAACCTCGACCGTTTCGACGTCGCGTGATCGCGGCCGGGAGGTCCTGACCGACCTCCCGGCATTCATCTCGGTACGCGGTCACGAATGCCTGACCTGGAGTTCCAGCGCGTCGCCATACCGCGCGAGCGCGGTCGTCACGGCCTCCTGGTCGGCTGATCGGGCGGGATCCTCGCGACGGCACGACAGCACGTGCAGGACGCCGCGGCGCCGGTCGGCCTTCAGGTCGCATCGCGCGACCAGGCGCTCCCCCGCGAGCACGGGCAGGCAGTAGTAGCCGTAGATGCGCTGCGGCGCCGGTTTGAAGATCTCGAGCACCTGGTCGAAGCCGAACAGCCGCGCCACGCGCGCGCGGTCCCACAGCAGCGGATCGAACGGCGAGAGCAGCACGCCGCGGTCGGGACGCGGCCGCACCTTCTCGAGCCGCGCCGCGAGTTCGAGGTCCCCCGGCCGCACCCAGCCCGGCGTGGGCCGGCCACCTGGGTTCGCCAGCCTGCACGGCACCACCTGGCCGGCCGCCGCCAGCCGGCCGAGCGCCGCGGCGAGTTCGGCGGCGCGATTGCGCAGGCGCCAGGTCGACGCCAGCGTGCCCGTGGTCGCCCAGCCGTGGCCGGCGAGGGCGCGCAACAGCAGCGTCTCGAGCGCCTTCGCGGTCGTCAGCGACCTCCGGCGCGCGTCTTCGGGGATCACGCGCTCGGCGAGGTCGTAGGTGCGCTGAAAGTTCACGCGCTCGCCGATGGCGAGTTCCCCGCTCGACCACAGCGCCGTCGCCACCTTCTTGGCGAGCTTGTGGTCCCACCAACCGCGTCCGCCGTCTCCCTCGAGATCCGCCGACCGCAACGGCCCCTCGTCGCGAATGCGCCGCACCAGGTCGCGGGCGACCTGCGGATGCTCGCCGATCAGGTCGCCCCACCAGGGGTGACGACGGAACTCGCGCCGCCGGAACGCGAAGGCCGGGTACAGGTCGAGCGGCATCCAGCACGCCTCGTGTCCCCAGTACTCGAACAGGGGCGCCCCCGGACGCAGCAACTCCTCGCCGAGCCCCGGCGCGATGCCTTCGAGACGCGACATCAGGACGATGGCGTGGCTGCGGGCGCCGGCGATCGCCACGGTGTCGAGCTGGAGGTAGCCGAACCGCTCGACCACCGCGTGCGCGGCGGCGCGCGCCCGGGCGCCGCGGCCGCGGGCCCGGCGCGGGTGGGCGGTCCATTCGGGTTTGAGCAGGCCGGCGCACGCCAGCGCCAGCCGCCGCGCCTGGCCGACCTCAAGTTGTGCCTGGAAGATTGTGCATCTCCTTCGGACGTGCGCATGGCCCGCCTGCGAGCCAGGCGCGGGCGCGCCGTCGGTTGACGGCAGCCGCGATGACGTCAACGGTGGTAGACAGATTAATGCCACTCGCGGCAGGCTGACCAGCATGCACAATTTCCCGGGCACAACCCACGGGCTGGACGGGAGGCGGGTGGGCGGTTATCCTGCCCGCATGTCCATCCCCCGCCTACCCCGCATCCCCCGCTGGCTGTCCCTCGTGGTGGCGGCCATGTCCGGTATCATCGCGCTCGACTACCTGCGGGTCTACCTCGCGGACCGGTCGTCCCCGCGGCTCGTCGCGCTGGGGTTCTGGGCCGTCAACGCCGTGGTCTGGGCGTGGGTGTTCGCCCTGAGCCTCAAGCGGGACCGCACGCGCGACGATGGCTGACGGACGTCGACAGACTGCCGGCGTCTTCTACGGTCTTGCCGCCTACTTCTGGTGGGGGCTCGCGCCGCTTTACTTCAAGGCCGTCGGCCACGTGCCCCCGGACGAGATCCTCGCCCATCGCATCCTCTGGTCGTGCCTGCTGCTGGGGTTGATCCTGTGGCGGCGGGGCGAGTTGCGAGAGGTGGGCGCGGTGGCGCGGGACCGGCGCCTGCTGACGACCCTCGCCGCGTCGACGGTGCTCATCGCCGTGAACTGGTTCGTGTTCATCTGGGCGATCGCCAACGGCCGCCTGCTGCAGGCCAGCCTCGGCTACTTCATCAACCCGCTGGTGAACGTGGTGCTCGGCGTGGTCATCCTGAAGGAGCGGCTGCGCCGGCCGCAGGCGGCGGCCCTCGCGCTGGCGGCGGTCGGGGTCGCGCTCATGGGATTGCGCGTCGGCGGCATCCCGGCGGTCTCGCTCGTCCTCGCCGTCTCGTTCTCGCTATACGGGCTGCTGCGCAAGCAGGCGCCGGTCGGCGGCGTCGTCGGGCTGGCGGTGGAGACGGGTTTGCTCGCGCCGGTGGCGCTGCTCTACCTGGTGTGGCTGGGCGGCGAGGGCCGGCTGGTTTTCTCGCGGCTGGACGCGCGCACCGACCTGCTGCTGGCGGCCGCCGGCGTCATCACCGCGTTGCCGCTGGTATGGTTCGCCAACGCGGCGCGGCGGCTGCGGCTATCCACCGTCGGCATCTTGCAGTACCTGTCGCCGAGCCTGCAGTTCCTGCTCGCGGTGGCCGCGTTCGGCGAGCCCTTCGCGCTGGGCGAGCTGGCGAGCTTCGGCCTGATCTGGGCCGGGCTCGCCATCTACACCGTCGACGCGGTCAGGCCGTCGTCAGAGCGCCGAGCTTCGCGGCGAGGATGAAGTCGCTCTCCGTGAGACCATCGATCTTGTGGGTGTAGATCTCCACGTCGACCCGGCCCCAGGTGAACGAGATGTTCGGATGGTGCGCCTCGCGCTCCGCCACCTCGCCGATGCGGTTCACGAAGGCCAGCGCGCCCGCGAAGTCGGTGAAGCGCCAGCGGCGATGCAGGTGGTGGTTTTCCACCACCTCCCAGCCGGGCACCTCGAGCGCGAGTTCGGTCACGCGGGACGCGTCGAGACGCGGGGTACCGCCGCTGCAGGGGATGCATGCCTTGTGGGCCAGATCACTCACCGTGGAACTCCTTCAGGCTTGGCCCGCTCTGCGCGCGCAGCGCCGCGGACAGTTCGGCGGCCAGTTCCGCCGCCGTGCGACCCTCGATCGACCGGCGCGCGATGTGGACCACCGCATGGCCGTCGTTGAGCACGTAGATGCTCGGGCTGGACGCGGCGATCTCGGGAAAGTGGCTGCGCAGGCGCTCGGTCGCCTCGAGATCCTGGCCAGCGAACACCGTCGCGAAGTGGTCGGGACGCCGCGCGCCGTCGGCGAGCGCCAGGGCGAGGCCGGGGCGGGCGTTGCCGGCGGCGCAGCCGCACACGCTATTGACGAACACGAGGGCGACCCCGCGCGCGTCGGCCAGGAAACGATCCACCTCGGTCGGGGTCCGCAACTCGACGGCGCCGAGCCGCGTCACCTCGCGCCGCATGGGTTCGACCAGCAATCCGTCGTGCGCCATCGATCACTTCCATGAAATCGGGAATCAGAACCAGCAACCTCAGGCCCCCAATCTAAGGGCATCCCCAGGCGTGGCAACTGTCGGGGCGGGATCAGTCGTCCCCGGTTTCGGTGACGGGGACCGTCTCGAACAGGAACTCGCCGAACATCGCCGCTTCGCGGGATTTCAGGTCGGCGTAGGCGCGTCCGCGGCCGATCGCCCGGAAGTAGTCCGCGAGGTGCGAGAGGTCGACCTTGTCCTCCCAGATCAGCTCCCAGACCCGCGCCGCGAGCGCGCTGTCGGGCACCGTCAGCGCGGCTTCCAGCGAGGTGGGCAGGCCGAGGGCGCCGAGGGCGGCCCACGGCGTCGTGACGGCGGACGACGGCGCCGCGTGGCGCAGCAGGTCGTCCTGGATGCGCACCTCCCAGGCCCGGTCCCACCAGGCGGCGTCCGGCACCTCGCGCGGCGACTCGCGGGCCAGGTCCGCGTCCGGCGCGACCATCTCCACCGACGGCGGCGGCGCGATCTCCAGCAAGGTGAAGGCAGGCGCCTCGGCGAGGCGCGGCAGCTCGCGCGGAGTCTGGCGCGTGCTGCGCCACAGCGTCTGCCACCACGCGCCGGGGACCAGCAGGAGCAGCGCCATCAAGCCGATGGTGGCGCCCAGGCAAGCCCCCCACGGGGAGCGCGGCCGCGGTTGATGACGGAGCATGACCTGCCGATACGACCCGGTCGTCCTCAAGTTCCAGGATCAAGCGGGTCGGCATAGGCCATCCGCCCGCCGCCGAGAGGCGACGCGTGCCCCTCGAGACACAACGAGAGATCCGGCCCGAACCCGGTCACCAGACCGCGGGCGAGCGGTGGCGGCAGCTGCGCGGCGTCGCCGGCGTCGGGCAGGCCCTCGGCCCACACCGCGACCGTGCGGCCCACGTCGCCGCAGCGCGCCCGATAGGCGGCGACCAGGTCGGCCGGGCCGGACGCGGCCAGGGTCGCGAGCCGACGGGCGAGCGCCGCGAGCAGGGCGGCCGTCAGGGCCCCGGGCGCCGCGGCGGCAGGAGCGCCCGCAGGGTGCGCGGCGAGGCTCGTGACGGTGGGCACGAAGACCGTGGGGACGACGGCCGGCGTCGCGCGCACGTTGACGCCGATGCCCACCGTGACGCTGGTGATCCGCGAACCGAGGAGCTGCGCGCTGGCGAGGACGCCGCCGACCTTGGCCTCCCCGACCAGCACGTCGTTGATCCACTTGATCCGGACCGGCAACGCCGGGCCGCAGACGGCGGCCAGGGCATCCGTCACGGCGACGGAGGCGAGGGCGGGCAGGACCGGCGCGCAGCTCGCGGCGGGCAGGTCCACCGGCACCGCCGCGCACAGGTGGAGGTTGCCGGGAACGGCCTGCCAGGCGCGGCCGCGATTGCCGTGGAATCCGCGCCCGGCGAGGGCCAGGGCCACCACGGACGACGCCGACGCGGCGGGGTCGCGGGCGCCGGCCACCAGGACGTCGTACTGGGAGTGGCTGGCGTCCGCGAGCGCGATCACCAGCGGCCAGCCCGCCAGACCGGGCGCGGCCTCGCCCGCGTGAGCGACGGCCGTCGCGGCGCCGCCGAGGCGCGACCACCACCAGGCGCCGGCGTCGTCGAAACTCCTACCAAAAGAACTCTTGACGCTACCCGACCCGATTAGGGACGCTGTCCACTCATCGGTTCGTTCGGGAGCATCCGTCAAGATCAGCACGATCGGGGCTCCTGCGTTCGACCAGCCTGCCGCTCGACGGCATGATGGCACCGGCGAGGCCGGCCGCCAAGCTCATCCGCGCGAGGAGATACCATGACGCGACACAGAGCGCCTGTCCCGCTGATCGCGATCGTCTGGCTGGCCACGGCGGCACCCGCCCTGGCCGGAGGCTTCAGCATCTACGAGGCCGGAGCCCGCGCCACCGGGCTCGGCTGCGCCTTCACCGCCACCGCGGACGACGGCTCGGCCCTGTTCTACAACATCGCCGGCCTGAGCTTCCTGGACGGCACGCGGGTCGACGCGAGCCTGATCCCGGTGGCGCCGAAGATCAAGCACCGCGGCGTGGAACCGACCGGCAGCGACGGCGTCACCAGCACGGTCGACCAGTCGTTCCCCATCCCCGGCTTCGGCGTCACGCACACCTTGAACGACCGCTGGTCCGTGGGCCTCGGCCTGTCCGCCCCCTTCGGCCTGGGCGTCGAGTGGGAGGACCCCGAGACCTGGGTCGGCCGCTTCACCAGCTACGACGTCGACCTCCAGACCATCTACGTCAGCCCCGCGGTGTCCTTCCGCGTGAGCCCCCAGGTGGCCGTCGCCGTGGGCGCCGACATCGCCTGGCAGCACATCGAGCTCAGTCGCTACGTCGGCGCGCAGTTCGGCGGCGAGAGCGAGTGGGTGAACGCCATCGACGTCCAGCTCTCGGGCACCAGCGACCTCAACGTCACGCCCACCATCGGCGTGATGGCGCGGCCGACGGAGAAGCTCTCCCTCGGCGCGATGTACCACCACGAGAAGACCATGACCTTCGAGGGCGGCGAGGGCACGCTCACCAACGTGGCGCCGGCCGCGCTGGCCGCCGCCGTCGACGCGCAGATCGCGGACCTCGGCGGCACTGCCTACGCGCTGAGCACCGAGCTGGGCCTGCCCCACATGCTGAGCCTCGGGGCGTCGTACCGGGTGCATCCGCGGGCGCGCCTCGAGGTGAACGCGGTGCACTTTTCGTGGTCGAACTTCGAGGAGCTGGCGCTCACCTTCTCGCCCGACGAGACCGGACAGCTCAGCACCGTGATCCCGGAGAAGTACGAGGACGTGTGGCAGTGGCGCCTCGGCGCCGAGCTCGACCTCGGCAAGCAGTGGTCCGGCCTGCTGGGTTACGTGCGCGACAGCTCGCCGCAGCCGAAGGCCTCCATGAGCGCGCTGCTTCCCGACGCCGACCGCAACGACTGGTCCTTCGGCGTGCAGCACGACCACGGACCCTGGCGGCTGACCGCCAGCGCGATGTTCGTGATGAACGAGGAGCGCGACAACCTGGAGAACGGGGATGTCGCGCTGTTCCCCGAGGAAGCGTCGGATCCCGAGGAAGTTGCGCGCAAGCGCAGCGAGGCGGGTTCCTACACGTCGTTTGCCACCATCGTCGCCCTGGGCGTCGGCTACCGGTTCTAGGGAGGTGCCGCGATGACCACCAAGAGATACCTGACCATCCTCGCCGCCGCGGCGCTGCTGGCGTTCGCCGCGGGTTGCACGCCTGACGATCCCGGCCAGGTCGAGCTGGACCTCGCGCCGCTCACCGGGCACGAGGCCCTCGAGACCTACGTCGCCCTCGGCGACGGCCTCACCGCCGGCTTCATGGACGGCGGCCTGATCGCCTCGTCGGCGGCTGCCGACAACGGCCAGTTCGTGAGTTATCCCGCCCAGATCGCCGGCATGCTCGGCTACACGGGCACCACGGGCGCGCGGCCCTTCGCGCAACCGCTGATCCATCAGCCGGGCGTCGGCATCACGTCCACCGGCGTTCCCGACGTGGTCGCTGGCGTGCTGTACTTCGACACCATGGAGTCGGAGATCACCCTGCTCGGCACCACCCCTCGGGCGCAGGTGCCGGGACTGCTCGACAACGCGCGTCACCCGGTGCCCTACGACAACCTCGGCGTCCCGGGCGCCTCCACGCACGACGTCGCCAGCGCCACCAGCAGCCAGAACAGCCAGTCCGCGGGCAACGCCTACTTCGACCTCATCCTGCGCAACCCCACCTTCGGCAACACCACCATGCTGCAGCAGGCGATCGGCCGCGGGCCGACGCTGGTGACGCTGTGGATCGGCGAGGCCGACATCCTCGGCGGCGCGCGCGCCGGCAATCCCGAGGTCGGCGTGAACATCACCCCGCCGGCCGCCTACGGCGCCATGCTCGGCCAGCTGATCGACGACCTGCGCGCCGGCGTGCAGGACCGCTTCGGGGTCGCGCCGGTGATCGTGGTGGGCAACCTGCGCTCGCTCACGGCCATGCCCTACTTCATTCCCAAGGCCCTGTTCGACCAGATCGTCGGCGCGGCGATCCCCACCGAGGAGACCGACGTCGCCTACGTGCTGTTCACCACCCTCGCGGCGGTGCAGCAGCCCGGCTTCACGCCGCCGATCCCGTCGACCGGCACGTTGACGACGGCGGAGGCCGCGGCGGTCGAGGGTGCCGTGGTCGCCTACAACGCGGCGATCGCGGACGTGGCCGCGGCGCGCGACCTCACCGTGGCGGACCTGAACGCGACCTTCGCCGCCTTCACGGCGCCGATGCGGACGCACTTCCTGTTCCTGCTGCAGCAGGGGCTGACCCTGGGCGAGGCCGCCGCGGCCACCGCCTACTCCCTGGACGGCATCCATCCCAACAGCCACGGCTACACCCTGGTGGCCAACGCGTTCGTAGACGGGATCAACGCCGCGCTCGACCTGACGGGCGACGACGCCATCGACCACGCGGCCGCTCCCGCCTGGGACCCGACCTACAGCTCCGGTCCCTGACCGCCTGAACGCCGGGAACGACGGCCGGCCGCGCCGGCCCGGGCGGGGGAGCGGAAGCTCCCCCGCCTTGCTTTGTCGTCAAAAGGGTGTTTTTATCTGCCAGTCACGAATCCGCGCCGGGCCCGGCGCGATCTCGTCCTGCCCAGCCGAGGAGCCGACCGTTGTCATCGTACCGCCGCCGCAGTCCGCTGGATGATATGGGCGCCCAGATGGGCCTGACCCCGGCCGTGACCCTGCTCGTGGCCCTCAATCTGGTCGTCTTCGCGCTGCAGTTCCTGGTCGACACCATGCGCTACCACGGGTTCGGCCCGTTGATGTACTGGCTGTCCTTCATTCCCGATTTCGCGTTCAAGGGTCAGATCTGGCGCTTCGTCACCTACATGTTCATGCACGGGGGTTTCTGGCACATCGCGCTGAACATGTTCGTGCTGTGGATGTTCGGGCCGCGCATCGAGGAGGTCTGGGGCAAGCGGACGTTCCTGATCTACTACTTCGTCTGCGGCATCGGCGGCGCCCTCACCTACGGCGCGTTCTCCCTCGTCGGCATGCAGGCGGACATCCCCATGGTCGGCGCCTCCGGCGCCATCTTCGGCCTCCTGCTCGCCTTCGGCGTGACCTACCCCGACGCGATCATCTACATCTTCTTCGTCATCCCGATGCGCGCGAAGTACGCGGTCATGGTCTTCGGCCTGATCGAGCTGATGTCCGTCCCGCGGGCCGACAGCCGGACCGCCCACCTCGCCCACCTCGGCGGCATGCTCTTCGGTTACCTCTTCCTGCTCTGGGCCACCGGCGGCCGCCTCGGCCGGATCCCCCGCGTCCCCCGCTTCGGCGGCGGCAACCGCTCCCGCACCGCCGGGTACGACCGCTCTCCCCGCGGCGGCGGCGGCTTCGCCAACCTGATCCGCAGCTGGCGCACCCGGATGCGCATCAAGGTGGTCGACGGCCAGCGCAGCCGCGGCGCCTCCGGGCCGGCCGCCGGCGGCAACGGCGCCCTGAGCCGCGAGGACCGCGAGCGCGTCGACCGCATCCTCGAGAAGATCTCCCGCGAGGGCCTGCAGAACCTCACCGCCGAGGAGCAGGAGATCCTGCGGCGGGCGAGCCGCAAAGACTGAGACGTACCTCGAAGATTGTTGCCGGGTCCAGGCCTTGCCTGGACCCGCGGCA
>JADHED010001398.1_pt1 | contig 20701 bp, 18 predicted proteins | sample 8952041 | NCBI WGS metagenome assembly JADHED01 (sample SAMN16124423, study PRJNA663239) | bioreactor sludge metagenome | isolation source: sludge (control) | place: India:Bengaluru | collected 2018-09-08
GTCTTGGTGACTAGTTGGGGGCATGCTCGGAGGAGGTCTTTCCTGTAGGGAGGCGGTGACTTGCGCCGGCGCAAGCATCTTCATGCTGGATTCTCGTCGTGCCCGCCCCCGTGTGGATGCTCACCGGCAACATGCCCTGCCGGACTGTCGAGGTGCCACGGTCCTCCGGGTCGCCAGATACCTGTACTGCATCGCCCGTTGAACAAGTCGTCCAGCAGGGGTCCGAGGAACATTTCGAGTGTCAGGGTACATTCGGCGGCAAACGACTCGGACAACTCCAGTCGTGCCCTGCGCGCGAACGCCCGCGCCTGTGCCGGCCGCGAGGGGCTTGCCCAGTACTCTTGTGTCAGCCCGAACGGGCGTTCGTTTGGGATCGGCGTTCCGCGTCGGGTAAAGGTCCGCCTGATCGCTTCGGTGAGCGTCCCGCGTTCGAAAGCAAAATGGCCCGACAGATAGTGGATATCGAAGAAGTCCTTGATCCGACTGTTGCGGTCTCCCAGCACCACGATGGCCTCCAGTTTTTCGGCGACCACCGCTTCGCGCGGATAGGCCAGCAGGTCCGGCGCCGGAAAGTCGAGCAAAGTCGGGAACGCGCAGGGCCCGGGTGCGGGCCAGACCGCATCGCCGAGACCGAGGTCGATCTGGAGCGTGAGTCGTGCCTTTCCACAGCTTGCGGGCAATATGGCGCGCGTTCCTGAATACTCGCCGTGCGCTCCGAACGGCTCCATGCGGATGCGATCTGCGTCGAACAGCACCGCATCCGGCGGTACCTCGGTTGCAATGATCAACTGCAGATCATTGCGGATCACGTCGCGATCGCGGCTGCCGCGCCGCAACATGTCCAGATCGAACGTGGCCCGGTAAGGTCGATCCGACCAGACGCCGAGCAGCAATGCGCCCTTGAGCACGAAGCGGGGCCGGAGCCTGGAGACGCCCAGGCGATACAGGAAGCGCTCCAGGCAATAGCGCGTGAGAAGCACCTGGTAGTCGTCGCCGTTCTGCCTTGCCAGCCGGAGCAGCCGGGACGTAACGGAAGTGGCGAGATTGGTCGCTGATTCACGAGATCGCATCCAGGTAGGGTTGCATCACGCGCGCCACGCGACAGATCCGGGCGCATCGGGCCAGATCCGTGGCCTGTCCGCGGTACTCGTGGCTGAATTCGCGCAGTGCTTCGACGGCAACATCGATGCCGATCTTGTTCCGATACTTGAAACAGTCGGCGACGGTCTTGGCGGGAGTGGTAACGCGCAGCGTCACGCCCTCCACCTCGTGTTCTTCGATGCCCTCGGTGAGGGCCGGGCCCGAGAAGCGGGCCACCCGCAGGACTGGGCTGCCAATGCGCGGCCGTCGCGCCTTCCCGGAGATCGCGATCCAGACTTCCCCGTGAGACTGGGTCGTCAGTCCGTGGAACCGCAGGGCCGTCAGCAGACAGAAGACCGCTCCCGGCACGCGTGTCGCGACCTCGGCCAGCGAGTGAGCTGCCGTCGGCGAGTGCGTCGCCGCTGCATAGACCCCTCTGGCCTGGCGAACCACCAGCCCTTGGCGCACCAAGCTGGTCAAGCGAGCCCGGGTGATGCCGCGGGCCACGAGATCCCTCGGGCGCACGAGGCCCAGATTCTCAATCAGGAGCAGGGCTTGGTCTTTGTTGGCGCGGGGCATGGTGGCAACAATATACATTATGTCGGTATTTCACTGCAAATACCGACGAATTGATCTGGCCGACCGAGCCAACTGATGTCTTAAGTTGTTTTTATATATTACGTTATGCCGGGCCTGTTGGTCGGGTGCGAGGGGGCCGGAGTGCAGATGTCAATGGAGTTGCCGTGAGCCGGCCGCCACTTTCGCCGGCGCAAGCCCCCCCGCGAAGAATCCACGCGCCCCGCCCCGTATGCACAGATCATCGACCGCGGTCACGTCGTCATTCAAGGTTGTGATAGCCTCCCCACTATCGCGGCCTGGACCCGGGCGGGGCGCGGGCCCACGTCGCGTTGCCGGCGTCTCGCGGTCACCGGCCTCACTACAAACCAGGAAGCCGTTGCGCTGGATTCAGGAAAATGCGGTCCTGCGCGTGAGGAATGCGCAAGGGACCGGTCGACCGGGACCGGCGCGGCTCAGGGCAGGCTGCGCTTGTAGGTGACGCGACCATCGGCCGGGGTGTCCCACACCCAGACGCCCAGGGTGATCTCCCGGCCTTCCATCCGGATCGTTTCGGTCCGGTGGGGCGCCAGGCGGCCCTCCTTGATGGCGGCGAGGTCGGCCTGGCGGGAGCCCGCGCGCAGCTGCCGCAGGCGGCGGGCGGTCTGCTTGGTGCCGCCGCGCGCCTGCGTCAACGTGAACGTTTCCCCGTTGCGCTGCACTTCGCGCCACAGGAACTGCGTGGTGTGGCCGTCGATGATCCACACCTCGACCCCGAGCAGCTCGAGATCGCCCGCGGCCAGCTGGGCGTAGATCTCCTGCGTCGCGGCCAGGCCCCCGTCGGTATCGCCCTCGGCCGGGACGTTGTTGAACCGCGTGCCGGAAAATGGCGCCTCGACGATCTCGCCCCCGTTGACCATCCGCCCCGTCGGCTGCAGCTCGAAGCTGTCGCTGCCGACATCGTTGGCGCGCCACAGGACGGCCCCCGCCCCCATGACCACGACGGCGACCATCAGCGTGCGGGACCGAAGGCGGTGGTAGCGGAAGTTGTGGTTCAGCTCGCGCAGCAGGCCCCGTTTGAACTCGTCGCGCGGGCGGCCGCTGTAGTCGGATTCGCCCATCAGCGAGCGGAGGTCGCGGTCGTCATCGGGCTCGCGTCCGGGGTCGTCGTCATGATCCGTCATCGTGCATCCTCCTTCCGCCCATCAGGCGCGCTCTAGCGGCGCGCCCCGATATCGCCGACACCATGGCGCCTCAGGTACCGGCCCATCTCGAGCCGACCCCGGCGAAGGCGCGTCTTCACCGTGCCTTCCGGGGCGCCCAGGACGGCGGCGATCTCGGCCGTCGTCATGCCCTCCCAGTAGTGCAGCAGGATGATGTCCTGTCCCAGCCGGTCGAGCACGCCCACCGCCGCGCGGACGAGCCGCTGCTGATCGCTCAGCACCACCTCGGCAAGCGGAGTGAGCCGCGGATCCACCACCGACAGGTCGGGATCCTCGAGATTCACCGACCGCGCGGCCTTGACCGCCTGCTGCCGGACCAGGTTCAGGGCGATGCGATAGAGATAGGCCCCGAACGTCACCCCCTGCCACCGGAAGCGCCACAGGTTGCGCTGGGCGCGCAGGAAGGTCTCGCTCGTCAGGTCCTCGGCCAGCTGCGGGTCCAGCGTCCGGCGCAGGCAGAACCGATAGACGCCGTCACAGTATTTCTCGTAGAAGCGGTGGAAGTCCTCCGGGTCCAGGCGGGCCAGGAGGAGCCAGCGTTTCTCGATGGCGAGCTCGGAATCGTGCATGGGGCGATCGTTCCGGTGAATGGCCGGGGGCCTGGGGGCTCCGTATCGCTAGAATCATCGAGCGGGCGTTTGGATTCAAGAAATCGTCGCGGGCGCGCCCGCCGAGGCCGCGGTGACTTGCGCCGGCGCAAGTGGCCGGCGGGCGACCAGCCCATATCAGCGGAACAACCCCTTCACCATCCCCCAAGGCGTCATCTCCATCGCCTTGCCCTCCGTCAGGTCGACCTGCCCGCGCAGGCGGTAGTACGGCAGCGTCTGTCCGCCGATGAGCGAGTCGTGCGCGACCGCATAGAACTTGATCGAGCCCTGCACCTTCAGGATGGTGTGGTTCGTCCCGCGATCCAGAAGGATGACGACGTCGTAGAGCGCCATCTCGGTATCGGGGATCGTGTCGCCCGACGGCGAGAGCGTCCAGTTGCCCTGGCGCTGGAAGATCTGGAACGCCACTTCCTGGATGCCGGGAACCGGCGCGCCGTCGGGATCGGTCACGTCGTGCCCGGAGAACATGCGCTCGTGGATGCGCTGCTCCTCCTGCCGGTCGAGGGTCGGGCCCAGGTCCGGGAAGTTGTTGATCGTCTCCTGCTGCAGGTACGTCAGGTGCTGCGGGTGGAGCGTGACCATGAGCTGCTCGGGGTCCATGTGCTCGTACGCGGACTGGAAGTTGGCCATGAGCTGGTCGGGCGTGTCGGGGAAATCGGCGGGCGGACCGACTGGCGGTGTCGGAGCCGGGTCGTCGCTGCAGGCGGACAGGAGCAGGACGGTGGCGACGGCGGCCAGGGCGACGCAGGCGCGGGCGAGCTTTCCGGACATGATCGCGGTCCTTTTCATCGTGAGGGATGTCATTGTTGCCGTAACTGTAGCATATCGGGGCGGGGCGTGTGCGGTGTATTGAGGGGTGGCGGGGGTGGTCCGTCGTCGGGCGAGTTCCACCGCCGCCGGCTGGCACGATTAGCGCGCCTGGGCTCGCCAGCTGATATCGCCCCGCTTCCATTTCTGGACCAGGACCACGATGGCGAACACGACGATCAGAACCCTGGCGCTGAAGCCGATGATGGAGGTCTGGGGCGTAAAGCCGCCGTGCCTCCAGATATCGACGGTCGGGACGACCACGCAGCCGATGTTGAGGGCTGCCGAGAACATCGAATCGAGGCCGCCGCGGAACATGAGGCGACCGATGCTGTGCGGTGCGGAGCGGGAAGGGAGTTTCAGTCGCATCGCTCACCCCCGCGGGGAATCTGTCGCCGCACCTGGACGAACAGCCTGTCCACCTCGTGCAGGACCACCGTGACGGCCTCATCGGCCCCATCGCCATCAAGGTCGCACGCCCAGATGCGGCCGCTGCCGGGCGGCAGGTCGGTCGCCTGCCACGACCACAGGCCGTTGGCATCATAGCAGCGCAGGGCCATCGCATAGCAGGCATTCGGCGCGATGTTCGTGTAGTTGAACCCCAGCGTGACCGCCCTCCCGTCCAGCGTGCGGAGGGTTGCACTCCTCGGTGTCGCGTCCTGGGCTTCATCGGTCAGCTCGCAGGCATGCGGGTAGCGCGACTGCAGCACGGCCGTCGCCTCGGCGAGGCTTGCGGCCGTGAAGTCCTCGATTGTTTCCCAGGTGCCGGCCGCCGCACCGGGCTCCCGCCGCGTGCGGACAACGAGTTCATCCCAGCAGGGCATGAAATGGGTGTACAGGGCGATCCTGTCGACCAGTTCAGGCAGAGCCTCGAGGCTGCGCTTCGTGGCGAGTCGCGCGGTGCCGTCGCGCGGGTTGGCCCGAAGTGACTCATGGCGGCAGAGGGCGCCCCAATCGCGCAGACTGCGGGTGAGCAAATGGGGATACCGAGACGGGTCGACGCCCACATCGGCGATCTCGTACACGACCCTGCCGTGCAGGTCGCGGTCGTCGACCACGCGCAGGGGGAAGGCGCGAGCTGCGCGCCCGCTCGATGGCATCGTCCGCTCATCGCCCCCGGGCGGGCAGCGGCAGGTGCCGAATTCGCGCACGTTTGGTCCGATCCAGAATTCGATGGCGAACGGAAGGGCGAACAAGGCGAGCAGCACCAGGGGGTGGATTGTCTGTCGAGGGAATCGAGACACGGTCCGGCCTCACTCTTCACGTGAAAGGTTGGTCTCGGCACGCGCGTGATGCGCGGCGGGTCAACCGCTGCCGCGCCGGGGCCGCCAACAGATGTCGCCCTGCCTCCACTTCTGGATCAGGTTCACGATCCCGGGCACGATCAGGAGAACCCTGGATCCAAAGGCAACAGCGGACGTCCCGGGCTTGAAGCCCCCATGCTCCACGATCTGGGTCGTTGCGACGACCACCGCGCCAATGCTGATGGCCAACCAGAGCATCGAATCGAGCCCGCCGCGGACGGTGAGGCGTCCGATGCTTCGGGGCGCCGACAAGGAGGGGAACTTTACGCGCATCGCTCATCCCGCTCGAGGGCGCGCCGAGCGTCTTGGCGAAACCAGAGGATCACCGACAGAAACATGCTCACCATTTTGCACCCCGAGGTGCCGCCGGGGGCGAACAGCGCCATGGGCGCCTCACCCCACCGGCCCCCTTGGCCTCAACTGCCGCAACAGCGCGCACCCTTCCATCGCTTACACATCGGCGGCGGCGAACCTCACCGCACGAGCGTGATAGCCACCGCCTCCTGTACCCCGCCCGCGTCGATCCGCGCCAAGTAGGTGCCAGAAGCCGCATCGCCACCGCGCTGATCCCGGCCATCCCAAACTGCCTCGTGGCTGCCACCTTGAATTTCAGCATCCACGAGCACGCTCACCAACCGCCCGCGTACGTCATAGATCGCCACCCGAACGCGCGCCGCCTGCGGCAAGTCAAAGACAATGGTAGTGCGCGGGTTGAATGGGTTGGGAACGGCGCCTCGAAGGCAGATGCACGCACGTGGGTCCACGTCGGTCGCGACCGGAGACGCACTCGGTGCTTGCCAAGCACTGAAGTAGGACGCGTTATTGCCTCCTGCTGTGGTGAAGCGTCCGCCCACATGCAGTTCGCCGGCACCGGCGGCCAAAGCAAGCACGTCGCCGTTCATTCCAGAACCGAGGGCCGACCAGATCGCACCGTCCCAACGCGCAGCACGACTCGCGCTGGCACCACCAGCAGTGCTGAACGCCCCGCCCGCGTACAAATCGTCGCTATCATCCACCGCCAACGCGTACACGTAGTAGTTCATCCCCGCGCCAAGCGACGACCAGGATGTACCATTCCATCGAGCGATGCACGGCGCGCTGACGCCCCCCGCAGCAACGAACTCCCCGCCAACGTACAAGACGCCGTTGCTGTCCACCGCCAGTGCGTTTACATTACCGTTTACCCCAGAGCCCAGTGCCGACCAAGTCGTGCCGTTCCACTTGGCAACACGACTCGCGTTGACGCCTCCAGCGGTGGTGAACGAACCGCCCGCATACAGATTGCCGTCTCCATCAACTGCTAGCGCGTTAACATAGCCGTTCATCCCGGAACCTAGTGACAACCAAGTTGTGCCGTTCCACATAGCCACATAGCGCGCACTCATTTGATTGGCCGTAGTGAACCGCCCCCCGGCATACAAGTTGCCGTTCCCATCTGCTGCCAAGGCGTTTACGCGTTCATTCATCCCCCAATCCAGCCCGGACCAGCTTTCGCCATCCCATTTGGCGATGTAGTTCGCGCTCATACCGCCGGCCGTTCCAAAGTACCCCCCGGCATACAAGCCACCGCTTCCATCTGGCGCCAAGGCATAGACCGCGCCTGAGATCCCGGTGCCCAGCCGGGACCAGTTCACACCATCCCATCTTGCGACGGCGCTAGCGATGATTCCGCCCGCCATGGCAAAGGATCCGCCAGCATACAAGCCGCCGCTCGCGTCTCTTGCGACGGCCATCACCTGCGAACTGATCCCCATACCCATCACCGACCAACTCGTACCACTCCATTGAGCCACTCGCCTGGCTTCCAGCCCGCTTGCTGTGTAGAAGGCTCCACCGACATACTGGGTACCACCCCATTCGCCAGCAAGAGCATTGACGGCGCCGCTCGTGCCTGTACCCAGCGCCGACCAAGTGCTGCCGTTCCACGTGGCCACGTTGTTCACCGTTGCGCCGCCAGCAAGGTCGAAGTCGCCGCCCACGCGAAGGAGGCCCCTTGGGCCGACCGATAGGCAGCTTGCAAATCCGAGCAATCCCGAGCCCAAGGGCGACCAGCTGGCGCCGTTCCATTTGGCAATCCCGCGAGCACTTGTTCCGCCGGCATCGCTAAACGCACCACCAGCATAGACGCCTCCGCTGGCGTCCACTGCGAGAGCGTAGACGAAGGCGTCCATTCCAGGATTTGGCGCGCCGAGTGCGGACCAATTCGCGCCGTTCCAGAAAGCGATGTTGTTGACGGTCGCTCCGCCGGCTGTGGCAAAGGATCCGCCAGCATACAAGCCGCCACCGCCATCCACGGCCAACGCGAAGACGGCATTGATCTGTCCACCCATTCCGGCGCCCAGTGCCGACCAGTCCGAACCGTTCCACTTGGAAACTCGATTCGCGCTTGCCCCACTCGCTGTGCTGAAGTAGCCGCCAACGTAAAGGTTTCCGCTTTCATCCACAGCCAATGCGTGGACACTCGCGTCCACTCCCTGACGCAGCCACGACCAACTTGTGCCGTTCCATTTGGCGATCCTATTCACATTCACGCCGCCGGCCTGGACAAAATCACCCCCGGCGTAGAGATTGCCGTTCGCATCGAACGCCAGGGCGCGAACGGTCCCACTCATTCCTGTACCCAACGTTGACCAGTTGGTACCATCCCATTTCGCTATGCGATTCGCGCTCACGCCGCCGGCCATCGTGAAGCTCCCGCCAACATAGAGATTGCCGCTACCGTCGCAGACCATCGCATATACGTCCCCATCCACGCCTGCCAACGCGAATCGTCTGCTCCAACGGATGTCGTCCGGAATCGAGAAACGTTGCGACGAGCCCGGGATCTTTTCTACCGCCGCTGTTGGCTCGTCCTCCCGCACAAGCCGTGGCCCGTCCATGGAATCAGCAGCCATTCGCCGTCTGTCCGTGGAATCACTACCCCGATATCCGCTCGCAAGGTCCAGCTTGACGTCATGGCTCTTTAGTTTCTCAATCGTGATCGACGCCCGGTCGGTCAATGCCGACGTGCGCGACTCGGGGGCCACATCGATGACCGTCTGTGCGACCAAGCCGCGACTACAACATGTCGCGATCACGACGCATACGGAACCGAAGATGATTGATGTTGCGCTCTTCATTCTGCACTCCCGTGAGTCGTCGCATCACCCGTGGGCCGATGCTGTTGGTGTGTGTTGGCGCCCGCGCCATTTCCTGCCAATCGACGAAGATGGCGCTAGCGGACCAGGGAAATCGCCGCTGTCTCATGGACGCCTTCGGTGTCGAACCGCGCGAAGTAGGTACCCGAGGGCACATTCTTGCCGCCGAGGTCCCGGCCGTCCCAGACGACTTCATGGCGGCCCCCCATAGATCTCTGATCCAGAAGCGCTCGCACAAGCCGTCCACGAACGTCGTAGACTGCTACACGGACACGCGCTGCCCGAGGCAGTTCAAAGGCAATCACAGTGCGTGGATTGAACGGATTGGGGGCCACGCTGAGCAGCGCAGTCCGGAATGGCGTGTGTATATCAGGTAGGACCGGGGCCGGGGTCGGCGCATGCCATATGGCGAAGTTGAGGGATGGCTTGTCGCCGGCTCTCATGAAGATACCTCCGGCGCAGAGATCGTCGGGCGACGCAATTGCAATAGTGGCAACATGGTGGACGTAGTCGGCCCAGTCCATGCCGGAGCCGAGTGCCGACCAGCTCAATCCATCCCACTTGGCGATGTAGTTCGCGCCCGTACCTCCCGCGACATTGAAATAGCCACCAGCATAGAGGTCGCCGCTCTTGCCAACAGCCAGAGCCAGGACAATGTCGTTCATGCCCGAGCCCAGCGCCGACCAGTTCGATCCGTTCCACCTGGCGATACGATTTGCGTTCACGCCGCCTGCATCAGTAAAGTAGCCGCCCGCAAACAGATCACCATTGCGACCAAGGGCCAATGCGCAGACGGGCGAGTAGGCGGGACCCGCTCCCGTACCAAGCGCCGACCAATTGGCGCCATCCCAGCGGGCGATGCCGTTCGCGGCTGTACCACCCGCTATGGTGAAGGCTCCTCCCGCAAATAGGCTGTCGCCGCCAGCCGCAGCCAGGGCATATATGTTACGATTGGCCCCCGAGCCCATTGAAGTCCAGTTCGTGCCGTCCCACCTCGCAAGTCGGCTCGCGCTCATGCCCCCGGCACGGGTGAACCTTCCACCAGCATAGATGTCTCCGGTCCCGCTTACGGCCAGGGCAAAGACGGCGTCGTTCATGCCCGCGCCCAAGGACGACCAAGCGACGCCGTCCCACTTGGCTATGTAGTTCGTCCCAATGCCGCCCGCACTTGTGAAGTACCCCCCAGCATATAGGTTGCCACTGTCGTCGACTGCAAGAGCGCAGACCGTGCTGTTCGCCCCCAGGCCAATGGGGGTCCAGCAAGTTCCGTCCCATTTGGCAATGTTGCTCGCACTTGTGCTGCCAACAACGGTGAACTGTCCCCCTACGAACAAATCTCCGTTCGTGTCCATGGCCACGGCAAGGACGCGCCCGTCTACGCCCAGCGCGCCAAATCGCCCGTCCCAGCGAGCATCATCGGGTACCGATGCGCGCGCGACAGGACGGATCGGGGCATCCGCGATTATTTCTACTTCGTCTCTGGTCGGATGGGTTCGCGGACAGCTATCAGCGCCCAGCATTGAGCGCCAACTGCCTGGCGGCACGCTGTCTCGATGCACGGACGCGGGAACTTGCTCCGCAGGCGGGCGCAGCATTGGTTCTAATGGTGACGATGCCTGGCAATTGAATGCTGACAGTGACGACTTGCCACCCCCGCCGGCACGCGCCGGCACGGCGCCCCCAAATCCGATCCAGAGTGTGGCCGCAACACATACCGATGCAACAGAGCGTGACCCTACGACTCGCATGCCTTGCCTCCAATGACCTTGACCCCGAAATGGGCCGACGTTGCTCTCGTGCGCGAATCCCTTCCGCCGGCACCCCCCCCGGCGCAGGCCGCCCCAAGCGACGGTCGGGCCGAGGACGATCTAGTTCTGCCTCTACCGAGCCGCGCCGCCCGTTTCTGGCCTTCCGGCGCGTGAAATACGTGGACTACCGCGCCAGAATCAGCTTGGCGACTTGTTTCGTGCGTCCGCTCTCAAGACGAGCGAAGTAGCATCCCGAGCTGGCATCCCGACCATTGCTGTCTCTGCCGTCCCATTTCACCTCGTGCGTTCCGGCATCAAGGAACTCGTCGATGAGTTCACAAACGAGCCGCCCGCGGATGTCGTAGATACCGAGACGCGTTTGCGCCGGCACATCAAGTGAAAACCGGACGTCAGTGGACGGGTTGAATGGATTGGGGGAATTGACCAGCGGAGTAGCGACAATCGGGGTGTCGAACCCGGTACCCGCCGAGCCGTCAAAGACGATTTCTACCTGTTCTGGGCCGTATTCGACATGAGCGTAGAAGCCTTCGATGGAAACCGTTGAGAATGCATTGCTGACGGAGTCTGCCGTCATGATGACGAATCGCGTTCCTGCGGAAGGTCGATATCCGCCGAGTAGCGCCAGTTCAAGATGTCCTGCAAGCGACGCCGTGCCGGCAACGCTGAGCGTGTCGGAGCGAACCTGTCCACCAACAAGTCCCAATTGCATGCGCAGCGCGCCATTTTGGTGCTGAGTATAGCCGTTTGCAATATGCAGCCGCCCCAATGTGTCGCCCGGGCAGATCTCTCCCGCATTGACGACGGCTGCCGCAAGCGTCCCGGAGGCCACGAGTTTGCCTCGAGTGGCAACGTACAGATTGCCCGCGGACACTGTCGCGTCGCCGGATATGCGCAGCGTGCCCACTCCGCCTGTTTCATCGACGCCACCGACCACGAGCATGCCGATGGTAGACAGCGTCGTGTATGGGTCAAAGAGTTCCGCCACGCCGACAGCGCCTGGCTCTACCCCAATCCCAACAAAGTTGACGCACGACACCGCTGCGCCGCTGCTCAACTCAAGGGACCCGGTGCCGTTCCAACCCACATTCAGCTGATTACCTACCGACAGATTGGTTCCGGAACCGCTCAAAGCGACCGTGCCTGTTGAGCCCGCGACCCAGCCGATCGTGGCCACCTGGCACGTCGCGCTGGCCCCGTGCTCGAGCATTAGCGATCCGACGCCGTATGTGCCGACACGCAAGCGGTCTGCGATTTGCAGATGCGAACCGGGACCGAAAGCATGGACGTCTCCAACAGATGCAAGACCGTTACCAATGAACATCTTGCCGGCCGAGACGGTGGCGCCGTCGCCCACCGCGAGCACAGCTGTCGATGGGGTACTCGCACTGTAGCTCGAGCCGACAATGAGTTCATTGGGAACTACGAGCGCCGATCCGGCGTCGGTGACGGATACGGCTCCTTGAGTCATGACGTCACCTTCTCCACCACCAATCCAGAAGTAGCTTGTTGGGCTGATTTGATTGAATTGCCCGCCAGAGCGGATAATCATGTCGCCGCGTGCCCCGCCGCGGCCGATCCAGACCTTATGATTCACTGACATATTCGCTTCGTCTTCAATCGTCACCCTGCCAGTGCATTCAGACGCGATTCCGATCTCTGTGTCCCATGGTCCATCAACACTAAAGGTTGACCCTTGTCCCGTGACGATCAATTCGCCGCGATGACCCCCAAAGCCTCCGTTCATGAGGCGGTACACTGACATGTTTGCGCCATCTGCGATTGTCAGCCCGCCTCTGCCATTTGTTGTGCGCCCCAAATCAACCACACCATCGCAGCGAACGGTGCCACCGGAGATGGTCGCCCATGCGCCATCGGGATCGTCGGAGCCGATCGCAATATCCTGAAGAACATGCAAGCTCCCCACGCCGGCCTGAGGCGGATTACACAAATACCCGCCGCCCTGCAGGTTGAAGCTCCACGTTTCGTCCTCCACGCGAAGTGCTTGCAGAGCCGCGGAGCCACCGGGCACTTCAACGGGTGATCCCGGGCAAGGCCATGCAGTTGTGCAGAAATCGCCGAAGTAGATGGTATACGGGTAGCCGTTGTCCTGGGGGTCAAATCCCGATCCCAGAATCGCCACATCGGCCGACCCGGGAATCACATAGTTGTACCAATTGTCGCCGTGAAACCACGAGCCCAGCGGTGGCAAGATCGCCATGCATCCGTTCTGATAGCCAACCCAATATATGTCCGCTGCAGAACACTCTGATGGCGTGATTGTAAACAGGACCGCCGCGACAAGTGCGACTGCGGCGATGGCGTTCCCGAAAAGTTTCATGAGCCCCCCGACTTCCTCTGTCCCTAAGTTGATGGCGAAGTTCATCCTGCGTCCGGCGCCTGAATCGAGCCAGCCCCTCGGGTCTACTGGGGACGTGGCGTCACTAATGGGTAAAGCGAAGAAACCGCGGGCAACCGGAAGCACTTTATGGGGGCCAGCCGGAGCCCTTGACTGGAACATCGGGGAATCCTGCGGGTGCAATTTGCTGACCCTGCCCCCCCCTCCCATCCCCTGGGCCGTGGAGCTGGCGCAGTGGCTCGACCTCCACTTCGCGCCCGTCGAGAAGCGGCGGACGTACGCGCGGGCGAGCCGCCGGCAGTTCTCGACGCCGGACATCCCGCGGCCGAGCTGGGCTTGCGCGGACGACTGGGCGGAGGCGCGCACCGTCGGCGTGGTGCTCGACACTTCGGGCTCGATGGAGCGTGCGGACCTGGCGCGCGCGCTGGGCGCGATCGCCAGCTACTGCGTCTCGCGCGAGGTGCCGCGGGTGCGGGTCGTGTTCTGCGACGCGCATCCGTACGACCAGGGGTACCTTGCGCCGGAGGATGTGGCGGGGCGTGTGCGGGTGCGCGGGCGGGGGGGCACGGTGTTGCAGCCGGGGATCGATTTGCTGGAGTCGGCCGTGGACTTCCCGGGGAAGGGGCCGGTGTTGGTCATTACGGATGGGGGGGGTGATCGGGTCAGGGTTCGGAGGGAGCATGCGTTTCTGATGACGCGGAAGGGGAGGTTGCCGCTTGTGGCTTTGGGGAGGGTGTTCCGGATGTAGCGATGCCTCGACTTGGGCCCACTCGGTGGACTGGAGGTCGTGGCCATTGGGGCAAGATCCGACGCGTGGACCCTTGGATGTGAAGAGGAAGCGGAGCGCGCCCCCGGACAGACTCGACTTCTCGAGGCCGGAGAATGGACAACATCGCCATGTTGCCAGTTGCGCCTCGATCGCGTATAGTGATTGGCGAACCACTGAAAGCGCGAATGCGCCGTAGGTGGTGGCTTCAGAAGGCGGCCCGCAAGGCCGCCTTCAGCTTTTCGGGCTGAACCTGACGCCGAAGGGATCGTCGGCTGCGGCCCTGGTGTTGAGGCTGGGAGCCAGGATTTCGAGCCACCGCCTGACACGTTCCGGTGTGATCTGCGCGGGCAGCCGGCCCGAATAGCGGCCATCGCACTTCTCGATCAGGCCGTACAGGTAAACGATGTATGACACCAGGTCGCAGATCTGTACAAAATAGGACTCGCGCGAGTCCTTCGGGAGCGGATCCTCGATCAGCGTCTTGATTTCGCGACGGTACGAATCTGCGCCGAACTTCGACGGAATGTAGTTGATCTTCTGCACTTTCCTGGAAATCTTCCGCATCGCGCCGACTCGACCGGGGTCGGTGATGATCAGGAACCTGTTCTCCGGGTTGCGTTTAGGGTCAAGGTCGTTCTCGAGGCGCTGGATCGAGAATGTGAAGGCCCGGTCCAGGACCGGGTACTTATCCTCGGTGATGCGGCCCTTGACGATGGCCACGTTCACGATCCGTACCGGCAACCGTGCGATGACGCCGCAGACATCCTCCACGATACCGATACGCCGATCGTCGGGAAGCGTGAGCGCGCGATATGGCCGCTTGTTCAGCAACAACGGCCGCGCGTGCAGCTCGAACTTCACGGGCAGCCCGTAGGTCTCCTTCAGATAGCGCCTGAACTCGATGAGCGTCCGCACCGCAGGCTGCCAGTGCTGATGGTGGATATAGCACGCCGTGAGCACGAAGAGCGGGGACGGGCAGCGGGGATATCCGTCGTCGCCGGCTTCGTCGTAGTACGCAAGATGCATGGAATCCCTCGCCGCCTAGCGAAACAGCGCCTTTACCGACCCCCAAGCCACGGATTCCGTCGCCTTATCCAGAACCGCGCCACTCACCGCGGCGGTCGTCGGATCTCGCCCGCCCAAGAGTGCGGCCGATTGGCCGGTGAGCGCCCCCCCCCTTTGCGGTTGTTGCGCCGGCGCGATTGCTGCCGCAGGGGGTCGCCGGACCGCCACCTGGCCGCAATCCGGGTCGCCTTGGATCGGCATGTAGCCGCCTGCGAGAATCAGCCGGCAGTCAGGCGAAATCCAAGCCGGGGACCCACAACCCGCAGGCCCCCGGCTCACTGGATGGATCGACTACTTCATCAACGTGATCTTCCGAGCAAACGAGCTCCGGTCCGCATCCAGCTTCACCACGTACACGCCCGACGCCAGGCCGCGGCCGCCGGCGTCGCGCCCGTCCCAGAACACCTCGTGGGTTCCGGCCGGCATGGGCACGCCCTCCAGCAGTTGGCGGACGAGCTGGCCGCGGATGTCGTACACGTTCAGCCGCACCGGCCCGGCATGGGCCAGCGCGAACCGGACATGGGTCCCGGGGTTGAACGGGTTCGGGTAAACGCGGTCCAGCAGCGTTGCGGCCGGCACCTGCGAGTCGCCGTCCGGGACGCCGGTCGGGAGCTGGAAGCGCACCTGGTAGATGACGCGGCGGAACGCGTCGGTCAGGTACATCAGGTCGCCCCCGAGCGTGAAGCACATGTCGTTGCGCACCGGCGCAGCCGGGTTCGTCGACACGGCGACGCCCGTCAGGAACGGCTCGGTGGCGCCGGCGGGGTCGACGCGCAGCACCCGGCCGTCGGCCAGCAGCACGTAGAGCCATTCGCCGAAGCCGTAGCCGCTCGAGAACGCGAGCGCCTGGATCTCGGCGCCCAGAGCCGCCGTGACGGCCGTCACCTCGCCCGCCGCGTTGCTGCGGTAGACGATGCCGTCCTCGCCGCCGAGGTACAGCCCGTCGCCGAACGCGTTGCCCGGCGCGAAGCGCACGCAGCTCTGCCGCCCGAGCGTCGTCGCGTCCAACGACCAGTTCGCGGCGCCGCCCGTCGGCTGCACCGTACCCGCCGCCAGGTTGCCCCCGGCATGCGCGTAGTAGAGCAGGGACGGGAACCCCGCAGCCGACGATGGCGCCATCGCCAGCCCGCGCGGCTCGGCCAGGTGCGGGCCGGGCGGCTCGATGACCGACACCGTGGCGTTCGGGTCCACGGCCAGGATGGCGCCGCCGACCTCGCCCGCCGCGCCGCCGTCGTAGCCGTTGGCCGTGACGAAGAGCCGGCTGGCCGCGTTGCTGCCCGCGACGCCGGGACCGAACGCCAGCGCCACTGGGTCGGTGTCCGCGGCGGGGAACGCCAGGAACTCCTCCAGCTTGCCAGTGCGCAGGGCCCGGTACAGGTAGTCGTTGGGCGGATCGGTGGTGGTCCCGTTCAACGTCGTCGCCACGCCGGCGTACACATCCCACGGGTAACCGCCCCCGACCGGCGGCACGGCCAGAGACATCCAGCGGATCGGGCTGCGAGGGATTGCCACGAGCTCGGTGCCGATGAACTGGTCGTTCAGGTCGAGCGTGTGGAGTATGTAAGCGGTGACTTCGCGGGTCACCGCGTTGCGAGTTCCATTCGGATCCTCGAGCCAGAACGACGTCTCGCGCGTGATGACATCGCGCAAGTCCCGGCCAAGGTTTATTGTAACTTCACGCGTGATGGCGTCCTGAGCCGCGACCCCCTGCGAAAACGTCCACTCGCGCGAGACCGCATCCTTCGAGGCTTCGCCCCAATTGAAGGTAACTTCGCGCGTGTTGGTGTCGCTTGATACCGTCATGCCGAATGTCGATTCTCGGCTGACGGCATCGCCGGCGCGGGCCCACCCGCTCAGCCCGGCCAACACCACCAGGACCGGCACAAGGAGCCCCGTGTACGATCGCAAGGACTTCTGATTAATGGATGAACGTGTCTTCAACTCTCACCCCCTTGATGCGGCAACGCAACCCCACTACTACTGGGGCAGCGCCGCCCGGGCCTGGATCGCGTATGATCCGTTGGTGAGGCTGGCGGCCGGAATCGTGGCCGTCCAATAGGCCAGCGCTGTGGTGCCGCTTTCAAATACCGCTGAAATCGCAGGCGAGATGCGAATGCCGCGGCTCTTGACTACAAAGACGCTCACTACAGAAGCCTGAGGAACGTTCTTGGTCTCGATGCGGACCAGGATGTTCCCAGTCGTGCTTAGCAGCAGGTCCTGGCGCGGGTAGGCAAGGGACGCCGAAGGGTCCGCCGGCACCCCAGCGCCGGCAATCTCGAGGATGCGCGCTTCGGGAGATGAGCTGTCGGGCCAGATTTGCGGCGGGGTCGTCATGGCCGGGGCGCTGAATGCCGGATCGCTTGTGCCAAGAAACGAGTTGATGTTCGTCGTGACGGCGATTCTCCAGGCGCCGCCGTTACCGTTGCTGCTGTTCGATGAACCGGCACCACCGATGGCGCGGAGTCTGCCAGCACTTGCGCCGGCAAATCGGTCGGCAACAATCCGAATGCCCCCCCCGCTGCCACCCGCGCTACCGTTGTACGAGCCGGCGCCGCCGGTTGCGTCGATCAATCCGCTTACCGTCACATCGCCGCCCGCAGCAATCAAGATGGCGCCGCCGCCACCGCCACTGCCTCCGGTCCAATTGATCGCCGTGCTGCCCCCGGAACCTCCGACGAGCGGGATCAACTCGGGATTGCCATACGTGGGGCCACCATTGGTCCCTGCCGTTCCGAAGGACCCTCCGCCAGTTCCGCCCCCTGGACCGAATCCATAGCCACTGGCGCCTCCGGTGGAGGCCCCTCGCCCGCCCCGAAATCCCCCTGGCCCGCCGAGCGCCTCATCCGCATTCGACTGGCCGCCCTTGCCCACGACACTCAGCGTTCCCGACACGGTCACCGACCCACTAACCAACCAAACCACCGGCGGATTCTTCGGATGGTTGATGAAGCTCAGCGTCGCGCCCGCCGCGATGGTCACGTCGGTGTAGTGGAAGACGACGGCCCACTTCGTCGAGTCGTAGGCCGCGATGCCCGGCGTCGCCGCATCCCACGCTGCGGTGGTCACGATGTTCGGGTCCGAAAGGTCGATGACGGTGTTCGACGTGATGTTCAGCGAGCCGTCGTCGCCATTGGAGGGGATGCTGATCGTCGCCAGCGCGAGGTGCGCCGGCAGCAGGCAGAGCGCCGTGAGGGCGGCCGCCAGCAGGCGTCGTCCGGGAGCGAGGTTCATGTGGTCTCTCCTTGCGGTCCTGTCGAGCCGGGAGTGGTGGGCCGATCGGGGCGAGGCGAGGCCCTTACGAGTTCATAAGCGCAGCGGCCCGTGGGACCCGGCAGGACATTCGATGGTTTTGATGAATCTCTCTCGGCGCGGCGACTGTGCGGTCCCCCGCGAGGGGTGTTAGCGACTTGCGCCGGCGCAAGCAATCACGGTGCCTCAAGGCAACCTGTTGTCATGTTTGGCTTTGGTGTCCATCAGGCGAATTTTCCGCCGCACCATCTTGCCTCAACCGCCTCAGGTGCCTATCCTGTCCCGGCTATTCCCATTTCTGGACACTCACTTGTGTTTTACCAAAACGGGAACTGCCCGATAATGAAAGTAGTCCAACTGCCCCTCCTGGATGCCATCGCCTCCAGGCACCCCGACGCCCGGGCTCCCCTTGCGGCCTGGCTCGCGGAAGCAAGGGCGGCAACGTGGCGCACGCCCCACGACGTGCTGCAGCGGTATCCGAAGGCCAGCATCCTCAAGGTCATATGATGCTCGCGAAGGTCATCAAGAGCGAAGAGCAGTACGCGGCGACGCTGTCGCGCATCGACGCGCTGATGGATGCCGCGCCCGGCAGCGCCGAGGCCGACGAGCTCGAGCTGCTGGCGCTGCTCGTCGAGACGTACGAGGAGCAGATGCATCGGCGCGAGCTGCCCGACGCCATCGACGCCATCAGGTTTCGGATGGAACAGATGGGGCTGCGCCAGAAGGACCTGGTGCCGCACCTCGGCTCGGCCAGCCGCGTGTCCGAGGTCCTGGGCGGCAAGCGGCCGCTGACGCTGGCGATGATGCGCGCGCTGAACCGCGAGCTTGGGATTCCCGCCGAGGTCCTGCTCCACAGCCGGGGAGGGCAGATCCCCGACGAGGTCGTGGGCCTGGACTGGCGCCGCTTTCCCGTGTGGGAGATGATCAAGCGCAAGTGGCTGCCGGCCGCGTCGTCGGCCTCCGAAGCCCGCGAGCGGGCCGAGGAATACATGCGGCCGTTCCTGGAGCCGGCGCTGCGCGAGGGACTGGCCGCGGCGCATTTCCGCACCGGTGTGGCGCCCGATGCGCCCTGCGAGACGGACTACGCGCTGCTGGCCTGGCTCGCGCGGGTGGTGGCGGTCGCCGAGCATGAAGAAGCGCCGCCCTATCACCCGGGTGTCGTGGATGAAGCGTTCATGGCGCACCTGGTGCAGCTGAGCATCTACGAGGAGGGGCCGCTGCTCGCCAAGAAGTTCCTGCAGCGCAGCGGCATCCGGTTCGTGGTGGAGCCGCATCTGTCCCGTACCAAGCTGGACGGCGCCGTGCTGATGACGCGCCGCGGCAATCCGATCATCGCGCTGACTCTGCGGCACGATCGCATCGACTCGTTCTGGTTCACGCTCTGCCACGAGCTGGGGCATGTCGCACTGCACCTGGACGGGCGGCGGGAGATCGTCGACCTGGATGTCGGCGGCGGCGGCGATCGCGCCGCAGGCGGGATCGAGGCCGAGGCCGATGCGTTTGCCGAGAGCGCGATCATCTCGCCGCAGGTGTGGGCCGAGTCGGGGTTGGCCAGGGGGCGGGTCGGGCGGGAGGATGTGGCCGCGGTGGCGCGGGAGCTGCGGGTGCATCCGGCTTTGGTGGCGGGGAGGGTGCGGAGGGAGACGGGGGATTATCGGCGGTTTGATGAATTGCTGGGGCGCGGGGCCGTGCGGGCGGCGTTTGGGCCTTCAATCCGAGCGGGCGCGTAACCGGTCGACTTTTCGCGATCTACAACCCGCGACTGGTCCCTGGCATCATCTGAACCTTGTTGCCCATCGCACTTCGTTCGCGAAAGGTGGCAGATGATCCACTGAATCCGCGAATGCGCCGTAGGCGGTGGCTTCAGAAGGCGGCCCGCAAGGCCGCCTTCAGCCATTCGAGCGCGCCGCCTAGCGGAACAGCGCCTTAACCGACCCCCAACCCACCGTTTCAGTAGCCTTCTCAGGCGCCGCGCCACTCACTGTGTCGATCGTCAGATCTTGCTGCCCCCGCAGCCGGTAATACGGCCGTGTCACCCCATCCACGAGCGAGTCATGCGCCACCGCATAGAACTTGATCGCGCCCTGCACCTTCAAAATAGTATGGCCAGCACCGCGATCGACCAGGATCACGGTGTCGTAAAGCGCGAACTTCGCATTGGGAATCGCGTCGCTCGGAGGCGAGTCAGCCCAGGCGCCCTGCCGCTGGATGGTCTGGACGATGACCGATTGCACCGCAGGCACCAGCGCGCCGTTCGGGTCGGTCACGTTCTGGCCGGAGAACATGCGCTCGGCGATGCGCAGCTCCTCCTCGAAGTCCAGGGTGGTGCCGACGTCCGGGAACATGTTGTACGTGCTTTCCTGCAGGAACATCACGTGCTGCGGATGCAGCATCTTCGCGAACTCGCCGAAATGCATCTCCTCGTAGATGAGCTGGAAGTTGGCCATGAGCTTGTCCGGCGTGTCGGGGAACACGACCGGGGGCCCCACCGGCGCATAGGTGCCGGCCAAGGTCAGCGTCTGTCCTTCGGCGAGCTCGGCGGTCTCGGGGGCGGGCGCGACGTAGCCATCCGCCTCCGCCCAGGTGATCGTGTAGCTGCCGACCAGGAGGTTGTCCAGCGTGGTGTCGCCGGCACCCGTGGTCGAGTAGCCGTTCGGCCCTGCGAGCTCCCAGCCAGCGGCGGTCGCGTTGGGCTCCACATCGATCACGATGTCGCCGAGCCTCGCCAGATAGGTCCCGGTGAAGGTGAGGGAGCCGTTGGCGGCCAGGGTCTGGGTCA
>JADHED010001399.1_pt1 | contig 20697 bp, 16 predicted proteins | sample 8952041 | NCBI WGS metagenome assembly JADHED01 (sample SAMN16124423, study PRJNA663239) | bioreactor sludge metagenome | isolation source: sludge (control) | place: India:Bengaluru | collected 2018-09-08
GAAACACGATTGGGATGATCAATGTGCCACCTGTATTCCTGACGTTTTTATTTTGGATGATGGATTCATAGATGGCAACATTCATTTGTTCCTCCTTCATCCGCATCTCAGGAGAAGATTCAAGCATGCTGTTTTTGATCTTATCGAAGCCGCAAAATGGTGTCTGGCCAAATAAAGTGCCGGAACATAACAAGCTGATTGCTAGTAAAATATTGAGAATTTTCATTTGTACAAACATAGATTGATACTATCAAGATGAATGATCAAACAGAAAGGTTGCACGATTAGTTCATTAAACTTATGTTAAAACGATCTGCATTTAATTTAGGAAATTAGCTTTTAAGTGCAGGGAAAGCAAGCACCACAGTTACTCCATTTTCGGTATTGTTTTTAAAAACCACATTCCCGTTTATAAGTGATGCATAGTAGCTCATTGATTTCGCGCCAAGACCGGGTGCATTAAATGCATTCACATCCTTGCTGATTCCATTATCGGAAATGATTACCTGATTTTCATTTTCGGTAATTGAAAAGGATATTTCTATTTTGGTAGCTTGTCCATGCCGAACAGAATTAGTAATACATTCTCTAATGATGCGATAAACAATTACAGCGGTAGTTGCAGGAAGGTCATTGATTTCTGGATTTGGTTTCAGATCAATTGAAATACCGGTTTTATGTTGAGCCCGTTGAACAAGATGTTCAATAGAAATAAGTAAACCTTGTTCATGAATAAAATCGGGATTCAGACCACGGGAAATAGTCCGTATAGCATCGAGTGAATCGCGAACAGATTGTTTAACTTCATCAATGAGCATTTGTCGCTCTTGTTCAGGTTTAGAGGAAAGATATTCCAGTTGTAGAATGGAAAAAGTTAATAATTGTCCAACTTCATCATGTAGATCACGTGATATGTCGCTGAAAGTAGCAACAGCAACTTCCATTCTTGCAGCTTCCGTAGCTTCGCGTTGATTGGAATGTGCCTGAAGTAACTCCGCTTTATGGCGAAGTTTTTTGTTTCGGGATGATAACATAAGATTTATCAGTAACAAAATCAGAATAAGAAAAGTGATTGTTATTACCGATAAAACAAAACCGATTTGAACATAGTCTTCGTACATAGTATTCCGGTTAAAATAATTGTATACCAAAGCATGTAAAGCCATGCATTGAAGTCGTAGAGATGAATCAGGTATGGTTGGCTCAGAAAGTTACTCCAGCCTAAAACGGATAAGATAGGAATTGAGCAGGCGAAATCGATTAAGGTTGCGAGCGAAAACCATGTAATTAAATAGTGAAAGGGAACTATATCAATATTTTCCAATTGGAATTTTAAACTAAAGAAAGAAGCCGCCGCTATCCATGCATAACCCGGAATAAATGTAAACGTTGCCAGGTCGGATGGATCCTGTATAAACGACAGATTTATGGCATGAAGAAACAATATTGAATAGCATGAAATGTTTAGATAATGTCTGAATTTCGAATCAGATATATGATTTACCAGGACAATTCGCATCATCATCAATTGTGGAAAAAGCATCAAATTATAGAATATTAAGTTCTGCAAGTTCATAAATGCCATGATAGATCCGATGATATCAATAATAAAGAACATAACTAAAAGCGCAGCAATTTTTCTTTCCAGAGTATCAAAACGGCGATACAATACTACAGTTGTTAAGAATACAATAATAGCAAGGTAAACACTTAGTTCTGCGTTCTTCAGCCACAATAAAAAAGGTTCCATATGTTACATTTATCAGCTAAAAGTAGCATATGGAACCATCTTTACCAAATATTATATATCTCCACAACGGGGAGGGCAAGGAGAGCCCACTTCGAGGTAGGTTTTCTGGTATCGTCCTGCCTGGTAAGGTTGAATGGTATCAATTAATGGATTTCCATCTTGATCTTTGATATGAAACAAAACAGTGAACCCATAGTGTTGATCGGCATTGTCAACTTTACATCGCTCAAAAAAAACAGTTTTTAGATCATCACTAACCATACCCCATTCAATTTGGATGAAGTAATTTTGATAATCTTTTGATGGCACGTTTTGATTAATTAACGTATCTAATTCTTCATATGTATAAAAACGTGAAATCCTGGTCCTGTCGCCCGGAACTTGAATTTTACGATCTATATATACCAAACTATCATAATTATCTTTCAGTCGTTTAGCCTTATCATGGTCTTTAGTGCTTAAAACAGCATTCGGATCAAGGTATAAATTATTTAAAAGTGTAGACCAAGCAGTTGCCTTAAATTCTTTATCATTGCCTTTATCGTGACACATGCTTAATATTAATTTATTACTCTCGAATCCCGGATAGAACCTTACTCCTTCAACTTTTACATCAGGGTTTGAGATAAAATTGTGAAACGCTTGTAGATTTATCAATGGATTAATAAAAATAGGGCACGCCAAATCCCCACTTGCTAATTCATAATGATAACTACTAGAGCATTTCGCCCTAAGTTCTAAATATTCAGAATGGGTAATAGGTGAGCCAAGCAACTTTTTAAGAGTCATAATTTCAGATTTTTTAATGAGTGAATACAAATATAGATTTTAGATTGGTAAAACTACATTATCCAATTGATTCCAAAGCGGGTATTTTCCCCGGTGTGTAAAGTACGGGTATGTTAGGGTGTAAATCATCCATAGCTAGTTGATGGTAATGATTGATTTTTGAGGTAAAATACTTAATAATCTATATTATGAAAAAACTATGCCTGACAGCGATGATTCTTATGGGATTCCATTTTTATGGTTTATCACAACAAATAATTCCAAATACCGGATTAATCAAGAATCCGAAAGAGCTAAAACGTTTGGAGTTAAAAAAGCAAAACTTGCAACAAGGGATGGATAATTTGATCAATGTTGCTAAAAGTCCTCTCATTGTTAGAAATGCAACTGATTCAGCAGCGTTGATAGTTGCGGCGGAAACTTTAGTTGATTCCATACAAAATATCAGTGATGAAGTTTCCAAAGTTGATTCTGCGATAACATTGCTTAAGGATCAAACTGCCATTATAATAATTAGTGGAGCTTCGAGTTTAAACTCTTCTGAAGAATTAAAGTCATTTAGCGGCAGCAATCGTTTTCTGGCATTTATTCAATTAACCAGAATACTAGATGTTTCAATTACCTATAATCTGGCGGCAGTTAAGCCCCAAAGTATTTCACGAGATTCAATTGATTTAATTTCGTTAATGTTTCCGGAGGCAGGAACAACAGGATTTACTTTTGGTTCGAGGATAAAAATTGTCACTGGAAACAAACAAAAATCAAAAGCAACTACACACAATTTGTCGGGGACGGGAGAATTTTCTTTTAAGCAAACTAAATTTAACAACACCTTAACAGACTCAACCGGCAATATAGTTGATGGGGGTACAAGGGAATTTTCCGCATTGAATTTTAATTTTGGTTTCAAATATCTATACACGTATGAACCACCTGATAAGCCGGAAACACCGGTAACGTTTGGAATTGCAACCTACATGAATATATTCAATATCCCAAATGAAGATGAGGATAATTTTCAACTGATATTTCAGGATTCGTTTAAGAAAAGATCACTTATAACATCAGTAGGAGCAAAAATTAGTTTGCAGTATCGCGGGTACGTATTGTTTGGAGATTTCAGGCAGAATATTGATACAAAAAACTTTAAAAATGACAATATTTTTAAAGGTTTTGTTTACAATATCGGAACTTTAATTAACACAGATTTACTGAGATTTTAGATGAATTGAAAAGCATCCGGGCTGTTTCTCGTAAAATATCAACCTGACCGAGTTAACGATGGCTTTCGTTTAGGGAATTATTTGTTTATAGTTAAATGAATTGAGAAATTTCAATCCTTTTAACCAACTAATAAATAACCTATGACACAAAACTTATTACCCGAAGATGATGAGGAATCACTTCGCTTTGAGAACGAATTACTGAAGATCAAAATGATGGCTGAGCGCGGAATTGGAGCATCATGTTTTTTTCCGGGAACTGATGTACCTCCGGAGCTGGAAAATGAACTTTTAAAGATTCTGGAAGCACCAGATAACTGTTTGGAAGAGTTTGAAGATATAGAAACGATTCCTATTTATGATTTTATTGGCAACCCAGCTTTTGTAAAAGAGAGTGACCTGGGTGATGATCAAATACCGAAGGAGTTGGAGCGAATAGCAGATTTGCTGTTTGAAAAGAAAATAATATTCGATGTCCTTTCTAAAATTAATGAAAGACAGATTTATAAATTTTTAACCGAAGAATTATTTCAACATCCAATTCTGAACTTGCCTGATTCAGAAATTGGATCGCACTATTTTTATGAGGATATTCATCCCTTAAATGAATTCGATACGCGAAAAAAATGTGAAGAGTTTATAGAAATGTTTTTCAAAAGTGAAGAGCGGTTTAATGGCAAAGCTCTTTCTTTAGAAGGAACATCGAATTCAGCTGACCTCAGTAATTTCCGCCAGGCATTTGATGAATTCAGAAATGTTAAATATGAATTATTGAATGATGACATTACTTCCGTTGAGTGTATCAGGAAGGCCAGTATTAGTTTCGATGCAATTGGTGGTAGCGGAGTAGAACCAATTCATTTTTCAGGTGAAGCAACATTCCATTTGAAGTACATGGATGAAGATTGGCAGGTAATTTCGGCCATGTTTCCGGGGATGCAGGCGTAATGAATAAATGCTTGTCCTTTAATTTGTCGACAAAAATGTATTCTAACTAGTTAGAAATAAACATATTATGAACTATATTTGACTTTACTCAATATATTGAGTAAATTTGCTCAGTATACTGAGTAAAATGAGAAAGTTGATACAAAGGGCTGAATATAAGGTTATTGCAAACAGATTAGAGGAACAAAATCCATTAATTCAAGTAGTTGTTGGAGCACGTCAGGTAGGGAAATCCACATTAGTTCATCAGGTATTAAAAAATTCAAAGAAAGCTTTCATTTTTGAGTCTGCCGACGCTGTTGCAGCAACAGATCAGGTTTGGATTCAGCAGTTGTGGAACAGGGCACGCATGGAATCGGCCCGGCACTCGAATGGTTTTGTTTTGGCTATTGATGAAATTCAAAAAATCCACCAATGGAGTGAGACAGTCAAGAAGTGTTGGGATGAAGACAAGGCAGCAGGACAAACATTTTGTGTAGTGCTTCTCGGATCCTCAAAACTTATTTTGCAACAAGGTCTCACAGAATCATTAGCTGGAAGATTTGAAATGATTCCAATTCCACATTGGAGATATCAAGAAATGCGGGAGGCTTTTGATTTTACTGCAGAACAGTATGTTTGGTTTGGATCATATCCGGGTGCTGCACATTTTATAAACGATGAGCTGCGATGGAAAGCATATGTTCGTGATTCATTAGCTGAAACGGCAATTTCAAAAGACATATTAATGTTGAACCGCGTGGATAAGCCGGCAATACTCCGCAATTTATTTGAAACCGGAAGTCAGTATTCCGGGCAGATACTATCGTACAACAAACTCATGGGTCAATTGCAGGATGTTGGAAATACAACAACGCTTGCACATTATTTAACTCTTTTAAATCAGGCTGAGTTGTTGTGTGGATTGGAAAAATATGCTTCAGGAAAAGTAAGAAGGAAAGCATCAAGTCCGAAATTTCAGACTTACAATACAGCACTTGTTAATGCATACAGAACAGAATTATTTGAGGAGGCGCGACAAAACCCAAAATTATGGGGGCGTGCAGTAGAGTCTGCAATTGGAGCCTATTTATTAACATTTAGAAAAGAAGATTTTAATTTATATTACTGGCGGGAAGGCAATCATGAAGTTGATTTTATTTTAGAAAAGCACGATAAGATTGTTGCGATCGAAGTTAAAACTGGAAATGATGTAAATTCAGGAATGGGAGTATTTCAAAAATCATTTCATCCTCACAAATTTTATACAATAGGAACCGGAGGAATTCCCTGGCAAGATTTTTTGACCATTCATCCCGGAGAATTATTTTGATGTTCTTCAGAGATTAATACTTGATCGGAGTTTTACTTCCAATGAACTTTCAACATTCCGGTAAATGGGGAAATATTTTTACAATTTATGTCCGTGATATTGTTTCTTACTTCATAGTAATATTGGAGTAATAGAACTTTTAATTTTATAGGTATAGAAATTAGGAGAATGGATAGCTGAACCTTACTCCCTTTTCACATTAAACGAGCATAGTTCCGGCAAACATGCATTCTGAATGAGTGAACGTTGTATTTGATTTATGGAAGTATTTTGTCAAAGTAAATTTGCGAGGTACTTTTAGCTCATTTTTTAACCAACTAATAAATAACCTATGACACAAAACTTATTACCCGAAGATGAAGAGGAATCACTTCGCTTTGAAAACGAATTTCTGAAACTCAAATTGAAGGCAGAATTTGGGGCCATAAGCATTGGTAATTTTCCTAAACAGGATGTTCCACCAGAAGTAGAAAATGAATTTCTAAAGACATTCGAAAAGGTAGAGCTATTCTTAAGAAGTGCAGAAAGCCACGAAGAGGTTAGTGTGTATGAATTTGCAGGAAGACCTGTTTATTTAAGTGAAAAGGATTTGAACGATGAGCAAATTTCGACAGAATTGAATCGGCTAAGTGAAATATTGATTGAAAAGAAAATCGCGTTTACTGTTCTTTCCAAAATAAGTGACCGACTTATTTACAAATTTGTAACAGAAGATTTGTTTAAGGCCCCTACGTTGAAAACGCCTATTCCCGGAATGACTACACACTTTATTTATGAGGAACTTCAGCCTATCAATGAATATGATTCCCGTATGGCCTGCGAGAATTTTATGGAAGCATTTTTCAAAAATGATTTTGAGTTCAGGGGGCGGTTTATACCTCTTAAGTTAATCCGGAATCTTGCTGACATCAACAACTTCTTTCATTCCTTTGAAAATTTCAGAAATTTAAAGTATGATGTTTTGGATGCCGAAGTAACTTCGACCGAATGTGTAAGAACCGCAATGGTGAGTTTCGATGCATTCATTAGTTCAGGAACAAAACCAATTCATTTTTCAGGTGAAGCAACATTTCAAATGGAATATGTGGATGAAAATTGGGTCGTAATTTCGGCCATGTTTCCGGGGATGGAGGAGTAATGGAGAATGAGAATGAGAATGAGAATGAGAACGAGAATGAGAACGGGGGAGAGGGGGATGAGATAGAAACGCAATTTTTACTTGTATTTAGACCTATCAAAGGAATCATGTAAGTCTCTTAAATCATGGTCGGGAATGAGAACGAGAACGGAATGAGAAGCGGAATGAAAATGAGAACGGAGAAATGATTCAAGGGGAAAAAGTTTAATTAACAACAAATTCATCACAGCCATCAAAAGAATCACATAAATCACGGTTTAGAATGAGAATGGAAAGAGAATGAAAGAGAACGCAAATATTCGTTTTCAGCTCAGAAACAAAAATCCTTAATACTCGTCAATTATTTAACTTTTCCTTCGTTTTTCACTGATACAATTGCCGATTATCAGATATTTTTCTATTTTTATGGGGAAATTCTAGAAGATGGAACGCAGAAAATTCATAAAGGGATCGGCAATAATTGGCGCAACAGTAGCTATTCCGGAATTATTGAAGGCTGCCTCAGGTTTATTTGATGCGGCAGGAGCCAGAAAAGTTTATCGGATTTTGAATACCGACAAAACCATGGTGGGTACACTGCCTGTGCTTCGTGCATTTGCAGGTGATCACAATGATTACGTTTCTCCCTATGTCTTTTTCGATGAATTTGGTCCGGTAAAAGTTAATCCCAACGATAAACCATTGCGTGTCGATGCACATCCGCATGCTGGCGTAATTCCTATAACTTATTTCTTAGAAGGAAGTGGTCATCACCGTGATAGTCTGAATTATGATTTTCAGATTACTAAAGGTGATTTCATGATGTTTAATTCCGGACGTGGAGCCATTCATATGGAAGAAACGGGACAGCAATTGTACAAGCACGGTGGAATTTATCATGGGTTTCAAATTTGGTTGAATGCACCTGCTAAATATAAATTCACCGATCCAACAGCTAACGTTTTTCATAGTGATAAAATGGCTGATATAAAGGAAAAGGATTATAAGGCAAAAATTGTTTTAGGCCAGATGTTTGATGCGAAGTCAAAAATAGAAACCATGTTTCCGGTATTTTATTTTCACATCAACATGAATGCCGGTTGTAAGCTGAGCATTCCGGTTGATGAAACGCACAATGCTTTTATATATGTAATAAAAGGAAATTTGGAAACCGAAGGGAAAGTCCAGGCAAAGGCCAATCAGGTAATTTTATTTGAACGCGGTAAAAATCTGGTGAACATCTTCAGCAGCGAAGGAACCGAGCTGTTATTGTTAGGTGGTCGCCCGCATAATGAACCGGTATTTGCCTATGGTCCTTTTGTAATGAATAGCGAAGAAGAAATACGTAAGTGTTACGACGATTACCGGAAAGGTAAAATGGGGAATCCGGCTTTGGTGAATGGGAAGTGAAGTAAAATTTATATATTATTCATTTTCAAAAATTGAATGTACAGTACCTTGTCGGGAATGTTCCTGAATTTGCCTGACAATTTCACATCAGCTATTCAATCTTGATCAATCACTAATTGACTTTGAACTGAAAACCACTGCTATACGGAGCATTATAATTCCTAAGGTTATTTAAAAAGTATAGTAAAACGGCATTATAATGCCTGTATATTTAATAAAAACAAGTTGTCAATAATAAATGAAAGTCAGAGTGATTTGAAGGTAAAAAACCTTTAAGTTTGATACTGGCTTTCATGGACTTAACTTACCACCTAATGAGAATAACCTTTTACATTTTAGGAATATCCGATAGCAGTTTCGATAGCATCCAATGGAACACAAACAAGAATTCAATGCTCAACTTATGATTCAGTACTTCAGTGAACAGTAACTTATGATACCTCATTGATAACGGAGAGTCATCAGTAATTTATACTATAAGGATGGATGTAGGGATTAAACCAGTATTACAAAAGCAGTAAAATCATGGTAAGAAGAATGTTTTCCAAGAGCTTTTTGATAACGCTTCAATTATTATTCACGGTTAGTGGCATAACTAAAGCTCAGGATTTATTTGTTCATTATCCTGTTACGGCAACTATAGCTTTCAATGGAAGTCAACAGAGACTTGAATGTTCTGTATACGATTCATTGCTTCAAACAAATGTAACGTATAATACAGATTGGTCGACAGACATCATTATTATAACTGGAAATCATGAGGGCATAGTAACTTATACGTTCTGGACTTCACCAGGTGTTCAGGCGCCCAAAATGGAGTTTCTGATTTACGATTACCTGTTACATCAATTTTCTGTTCAAACAATTGTTCCGGTTCTATCTGCTACCAGACAAGAAAATATAGTGAGTGGCACCATGTGGGTTAAGAGACTATATGAATCATATAGCCCAACTTCTATGACTTATTCGTATAGTAGCCAATATTACAGATATAATTTAATGTATCACAAGTGGATTAGTATTTGGGGAGAAGGTGAACAGGATGTTAGCACCCAACAAGATATTTACGCACCTTGGTTGGCCGGATCACAAGAATACTTTTTAGAAACAGATTATGACAATTATTTTTATTATTATTTCTACGACCCGGTTGCGGACACCATCAATACCACTAACAGTGGGTGTCCATTTTGGGTTAATATTTCAGACGATTATGTTGTTGTAGATGCCGGATGTTTTTCAGACTATTCCATTTCGGTTTATGATGCATCCTTACACCAGAGAAAATATTTTCCAATTAATTATGTTATAGGCAGTATGGATAAAGGTATCTTTTTTGCATGGGAAGAATCCGTTCAAGTTCCTCAATATGGTTTTACTTATGATCAGGGATTAAATAGTTGGATGATAGATACAATACTAAATGCTGATATCACAAATTATTTAATTGAAGACCGGGTGCTGGCATATCTTTCAGATCCGGCAACCGGACCGCTTAAGGTATTTTATCAGGTTTATAATCAACAATTAAAAGAATGGGTCAAAGATTCCGCAGCTGTTGTTGGAAATGTTTCGGGTTTAGCAATTAATAATGGAACCGTAAGCTGGACTGATGCAAATGGGTTGAATGTAAGAGGCTATGATAGTTCTATTGGATGGGTAAACAACAGTACCCCGGCATTTTTGGATTTTCAAATCACAAATTTTACTTCTTCGGGTTTTCCGGGCATTCATGTACGGAACTATTCTATCGGAAGAACAGATTTATTTTATGATTTTGGGGATGGAGTCCGTACTCAAGAACAGAAGTTGGTAACGTGGCATATGTATAAAAATCCCGGAACTTATAACGTTTGTATATACACATCCGATAGTTTATTCAGTTCCTGTCAGCAGGTCACCATAAATAATTGTGTTTCCGGTGGATTGATCTCTACTACCAATGATACTATTTGCAGTGGCGATTCCATCACATTAAGTGTAATTTGGAATACCGGCAATGTGCAATGGCAAAGAAAATTTGGAACTGTATGGGTTGATGAAACCGGTCCCGGAGCGAATGATTCTGTTTATACTTTTACCCCAATGCAAACTGCAACATATCGACTAATGGCATTTGATTCGGGGTGTATGACATCTTATAGCAATGAGATAAATATAGTAGTTTATCCTGATCTTGTCGGTATTGTATTACAGGATACACTTGTCAATATTTGTGCGGGTCAATCTGCAATTCTCAAAGTTCTAAATCCGCCAACAGCTAGTTATAAATGGCAGCAATCATCGGGCTCTGGTTGGATAAATGCAACTGGACTTAATAACCTGCCCCAGATTACAGTCACTCCAACATCATTCATGAATTACAGAGTTATAATCACAAGTGGTGTATGTGAGTCGGATACATTGTATGCAGATGTAAATATTATTACTTTACCTGTTACACCGGTTGCAACCGGAGCAACTATTTGCGGGCCGGGAGTTGTTAACTTATCTGCTACAGGGACAGGAAATATTGAATGGTATCAGGCTTCAGCAACAAATGATTTGCTTGCAACCGGTAATACTTATTCTCCATTTGTAAATGCCACCACTGATTATGTTGCTCTAACAACTACAGGTGGTATGGGTTTTGGCGGACATCCTGATATCAGCATCGGAACAGCTACTACATTGCAAACCGGTAAGTTTGGAAATCGCTTTTTTGTTGATGTACCAGCCCGTCTAGTGTCGTTTGCGATTTATCCCCAGACATCGGGAACATTGGGAGTTGCGTTGAAAATTGCAGGAACAAACACGAATGTGGCTACGCAATCTTTTTCTGTAGTGGGTGGATCAGGAAAAACTATCATTCCTGTTAATTTTATTCTTGAGAGTGGTTTTTTGTATGATCTGGTGATTACCGGACCAACTTATACACTTAATCTAAATAACTCAGGTTTTTCATATCCTTTTTCAACTTTAAATAATTCACTTTTTATTCTGGGATATCTAAATGGACTTACATATGCTACATTACCTGTTTATTATGGAATTTATGACTGGAAATTGGCAACAGGATGTTATAGCAATGCTGCAACAGCTCAGGCTCTTGTTGGTACCCCATTTACAGCCACATTAACAGCATCGGGTCCATTATCCTTTTGTCAGGGACAATCAGTTACATTAAACGCTCAACCAACAGGTGCTGGTTATAGTTACAATTGGCTAAATAACAACTCATTAATTCCTGGCGCCAATAGTTCATCATTTAATGCGGTTGCAACCGGAAGTTACAAGGCAATTGCTGAGAATTCAGGTTGTAAAGACACCACAGGATTTATAAGAGTGACAGTTCCATGCATTTCCCCAATTGAAGCGGGTGAAAAAACAGATATTGAAAACATCACCCCAAAAAGTTCGAGTGCATACTACAATGGACAAACCGGTGAGCTTATAATTACGATTACTGGTTTAAATGAAAGCAATGTAAGTTATGCAATTGTGGATTATTCGGGAAGAACTATCAATACAGGGAATGTACATGTTAAGGAAGGAGTGAATACAATCCAACTTCCGGTCAATCATTTTGCACAGGGAATATATATGTTACGAATGGTTGACGGGGGCAGCAGTGAATCGGTGAAGTTTTTAAAGTACTAACTTTACTCTCCTCCACCAATACGTTTTTGCTCCGATTCACTACCGGCAGATCTTTGACGGGCACCTTTCACTTGGGTGTTACCGAAGCGCCAGGTCAATGAGACACGGAATTGCTGACTTTCCCAGTTGCCATTTGCGCGATTAACAATTCCTGCATAAGTATTGTAACTTTCCCAGGGTGCTGTTTCGAGAATATCTGTCACGGAAATCTTTAAAGTTGCCTTGTCGTGAAGCAATTTTTTCTGAAGGCCTAAATCAATTGACCCTTGTGCATCGGAACGGAAAGAGCCTCCCCAAACACCACCTGAACTATACCATCCACTGATTTCAAAAGTGAATGCATACGGAAGTTTGAAAGTATTTTGGGCATACATGCTGAATGCGGTCAATGAAGTATTTATGGTTTTGCTGCCACCGAAATCAGCGACATATTTCTGGTTGGTAACACCGGCATTCAAATAGATGCTATACCATTTAACAGGTTGTAAAGAAGTACTGAAATCGAGGCTAAGCACTTCTTCAGTTGCAAGGTTACGAGGAGAAAGATAACTTTTACCTCCCGGTATAGTATCTGCAATCTGAGCGAAGAAGTCGTTTGTTTTACTGTAGCTCACACTTGTCGTGGTTGCATATTTGTAAGTATGTGACAGTTCAATTTTGTTAGAATATTGTGGATTCAAAAACGGATTTCCTTTCCGGAAGCTTAACTCATCTAATTTATATTCAAACGGATTTAATTCCTGATAATTCGGTCGGTCGATTCGGGAGCTAAACACTGCTGCAATAGAATGATCCTTATGTACATTGTAAGTTATGCCGGCACTTGGGAAGAAGTCGGTGTAATCGCGTTTCACATTTTTATCATCTACAGCTGTTGCGCTTTTTAGGTCCCCCTCACTGCGTGTATTTTCAACACGAACACCTGCTTGAAAATCGAATTTTTTAATAGTGCGCTGATAGTTCAGGTAAACCGCATTCACATTTTCTGTATATTCAAATTGATTGCTACGGGAATCATCAAGAGTTTCAATGTTACCTTCTATATTATAAAAATTAAAAGTATTATCAGTAGTTACAAAAGAAGTCTTCACACCAAAACCAACTTTACCTTTGAATAAATTTTGTGTGTAATCAGATTTAAAAGTAAAAATGTTGATCGTAGTAGGAGTAATAGAACGGTAATAGGTTGAAGAAAGAGGTGTTTGATAATCGGGAGTTACATATTCATTTGGGATGTATGAATTGCGGTCACTGTCGTAGCGACCGAAATCGAAGTCGCTGGTTAATTCGTGACCTAATGTATCTTTATACTGATGATTGAGGTTAACATTGATATTATTGTTCAGATTTTTTGAAGACTGATCAGACTTCAAAATACTGTCGACCGCCTGAGTTGAGAAATCACGAATTTCATTGCGATTGGTTTGAACGCTTTTGGTATCGCTGTAATTTCCGGTAACCATTAAGCCAATGTTATTTTTTTTGTTGATGGTGTAATCGAGGCCAGCTTTATAGTTGTGACTTAAGCCACTTCTTTTTGAAATAGATGACTGTGTGAAAGTGTAAGGACTTTGTTCGCGATATAGATAAAATTCATTCTGACGATCACCCCAATTATTACTATAGTTAGTGAAGATGTTTAGCTTGGGGGTTCGGGTGTTTAACGTAATAGCAGTATTGTATTTGGAATATTTACCAATGGCATATCCGGCAGTTAAAGATCCATTGGTACCATAATTTTTGTTTCTTTTTAGTTTGATGTTAATGATTCCTGCAGTGCCTTCAGCATCATATTTGGATGAAGGATTTGAGATAAGTTCAATAGATTCCACATCTGTACTTTGAATACTTTTCAGATAATCTGCCAGTTCCGTTTCCGTCATGCGCGTGGGTCTTCCATCAATCTGCACCATTACACCACCTCTTCCTTTAAGTGAAACATTATCGTTGTTATCGACTACTACCCCTGGAGCTTTTTGCAACAGTTCGAATGCAGTTGATCCCGTTGAGTTGATACTGCTTTCTACGTTGAATACAGTTTTGTCGGCTTTCACTTCAACCAACGGACGGAAGGCAGAAATTTCAGCCGATTTTAGTTGTACAGCTGTAGCTTTCATTTTTATTTCGGAAATAGTTTTTGTTGAGGCACCATCGTAGTTGAACAATTCACTGAACCATGCATCATATCCAAGGAAACTGGTTTTAATAAAGTAAGAACCTGCTTTCGGATTTTCCAGATGATAAACACCATTAACATCAGCAACACTGACTTTAGCCAGCGATGAATCTTTTGCATTGCGAAGTTCCGCAACAGCACCAATAAGAAGCTCTCCACCTGTTCCGGTAATTCGACCGGTTATTTGATGCGTTTGAGAAAACGATTTGAAGGAAACTGCGCATAAAAAGCACAGTACTATTAAAGCAATTGAATTTTTCATAGGTGTTGTATGGCAAGTGATTGCAGACAAAGTTAGATGATTCTAAAGAATTGATCTATAAATCACATTAAGATGTGACGAACAAATTATTTACGAGATACCTGCAATCGGCCGACTACAGTGAGGAATAATCCGATACTAAAAAATACTGCTTGTAAGGGGTGAAAAGCCTGCAGCATGATATATTGAATGACGATCCATCCGGAAAGCACAGCCCCGTAACCAAGAAACATGATGGGCCAAAATTTTCTTCCGGTTAACGAAACATAAGCGGTGAAGAGTGCGCCTAGTCCTACAACAGTAAACAGAACTATTCCCGGGATAAGAAAGTTGCTGAAAGGTGCATGTTTTAAATAGTCCACTGTAATTCCAAGTCCACTACCTGTTGGATCAGTAATGAATGAATATCCGGCAGCAATGGCATTGATCCCTGTAAGGATCAGTAAAATATTTGCTATTATCTTAAGTGTCTTCATGGTTTTTCTAACCGGATCAGTTTAGATGTTGCAATTATTTTATTGTTTGAGGAAATGCAAAGGAAATAAATACCCGGTGAAAGTTCATCGCCTGTAATGTTAATTCTCGATTTATTTTCAATATTTATTTCAAGTACTTTGGAACCCTTTGCATTATATAGAATCAAAGAACCATTCTCAATTTCATTCGACAAAAGCAATTCTGTTTTTTCATAGAATGGATTGGGGTATGAAATTATGGAGGTATTCATACTAACAACATCACTAAAGCCGGTTGCGGTGTCGGGTTCGAATTCGTAAAAGTCGTTTAACCTGAAGTTAGAGCTATCGATTCCAATGCCTACAAAAGCCTTTGAATTAATCACAAACGCAGCAGCCCCTTTTCTGGAGTTCCCCGGCATTGCAGTTGCGGTTGTCCAGTTTCCAGTTGAAAGATCTATCCGATAAAAATCGCGAAAATAATTATTGGCACTACTTCTTCCGGTTCCGATATAACCATAGGGTGGAATACTAAATGCAATGGCATGACTTCTTGGTATTGAAGGAAAATTGTTCAGGATGTTCCATTGGTTTGCATTCACATCAAATTCCATCCAATCATCGAAATAATTTCCGGCAAAATCACGGCCTGTGCCTATATGAAAACCATTTGGACTATTAAATCCGGCAGCGACAAAGCGTGGTAATCCGGGGAGGTTGGGACCTTGTGCCCAGGAGTCAGAAATGGGATTATAAATCCATAAGTCATCAAAGCAGGTAGTTTGATTTCTTCCTGTAACTAAAAATCCATTTCCTGAATATGAGAAACCTCTGGCTCCCGAGCGGCCGGCTGCGGGTAATGGTGATTTAGGAGACCAGGAATTCAAAATCTGTTTGTATGCCCAGTTATCTGTCTGATAGACACCATTTTCATCGATACCGGAAACCACATATCCGGTTGAATTTAACACAAAAGAGGCACTATATTGCCTTTTTGTCCCACCAAGATCCGCAACTTGACTCCAGGAATTAGTAGCAGGGTCGTACCGCCAAAAGTCTTTGGTAAGACCAAATCCGGCATCCATACCAGTTCCGAGATAACCGAATTGACCGATCGTAAATGAAACACCGTCATCCCTGTTCATCCCCGCAAAGGGAGCTTTGGAAGTCCATGCCCCTTGAGCAAAGGCAAAATGGTGGAAAAACAGAAGAAATGATAACAGTCGCATGAGGAATTTCTGAAATAACAGAACAGTGAAATTACGAATAAAGTATAGAAAGAGACTTGCCTGCTATTTCTTCACTCTCAATACCTTCCCGGCTGCACCGGCAATAATAATAAGGTCGCCGGTTCTGGCTTTACGAATAACGTGAAATCCTTTTTCATCGCTGAAGGGTTTCCAGTTAATGCCGCTATCATTGGAAACGTCGATACCGTTAGGACCAACTGCAATTATAGAAGTTTCGGAAATAAACTGCACACATTCCCGATAGCCGCGGGTTGGAGTTTTTGGAACAATCCACGATTCGCCCTGATTAGCAGTTAAAAAAATATGATCGGTGGTTCCATCTTCCTTATTATAGTCTCCTCCGACAAAAACCCATTGGTTATCATTTAGAAAGTCGAATGAGAATATTCCGGTGGAGGGTTCACCTTGAATAATAGGCACTGCTTTTTGTTGCCAGAAGCCTCCCAGATCGTCGGATGTAAACAAGCGCGACACTGTGCCGGCTGTGGCTATATGAACTTTGCCGTCACCATAACAACGAATGGCAGTACCACTAGCAGCGAATGACCCTTCACCAGGCTCCAGATTTGGTCGGGAGTCGAAAGGCAAATCCTTCCAGGTTTTACCACCATCGAGAGTAATCAGCAATAACATTTTCCCATCAATAGGATCACCGTAAGCAATTCCAACTTGATCATTCCAGAAATCGATGCCATCGATAAAAGCATCGGGATGATCGTTACTATAAACTTCATTCCAGGTGGTACCTTTATCTTCAGTTAGCATCATTTTAGCCGGTGAGCCAATGTTGGCAACGATTACCTTATTTTGATCGAAGCCATAAACCGAGCGAAAATCCATCATTTCACAACCGGGAACGGTCATGCAGGCAATACTTGTTCCGCCGTCAAAACTCCTGCAAACAGTGCCATGCTGACCACTCATCCAAAAGAACTTATCATCTATTACAGAAAGTCCGCGGAAACCGGTTGAATCGGCACATTCGAACTTAATCACTTCAGAAACCTGAGCGATAGAAGATGAAAGAACGAGCAAGAAGAGTGAGCACAGCGAGAATGATTTTATCATAGTAACGGGGTTGTTTGATTCCATGCAAAGGAAGGAAAATATTTATGCTATTACAAAATGCTTTTAACAGAACGGAAGCTAATTCTTTAATAAAATTTAGATTCCTGAACATACAATACTACATTTGATTAAAATTGCCAGTTATGGAAGAAAATTATTCCTTTATACCTTATCATCATGTCCGGTATTCAGATCAGGAGACCATTAAGCGAAGTGAGGAACATTACCGGTACTTAAATACCCGAAGGACAGTAAGAAATTTTTCTCCCGATCCAGTTCCAATGGAAGCCATTGACCATATAATTTTATCGGCATCAACTGCACCATCGGGAGCCAATAAGCAGCCATGGATATTTTGTGTAGTAACCAATCAGGAAATAAAGGCTCAAATACGAGTAGCTGCAGAAGAGGAAGAATATTTAAGCTACCATGGCAGGATGAAAGATGAATGGGTGAAGGATCTGGCGCATCTGGGAACCAATTGGCAGAAGCCTTTTCTTGAAACGGCTCCTCTTTTGATTGCGGTATTCAGAAAATCCTATAACATAGAAAACGGTCATAAAACATCGAACTATTATGTTACTGAATCGGTAGGAATTGCATGTGGAATGTTATTGGAAGCAATTCATTATTGTGGATTAGTTGCCTTAACACATACTCCAAGTCCGATGAATTTTTTAAATACAATTCTGAAACGACCTGAAAATGAAAAGCCTTTTTTGTTGATTCCGGTTGGATATCCTGAAAAAGAGACCTTAGTTCCAGATATAAAAAGAAAGGGACTAAGTGAAGTTTGTGTTAAATACTGACTGCAAATGATTTGATGATGTGCTAATGTGCTTATGTGCTGATTCGTTCCCTGAGCGAAGCCGAGGGGGGCAAGTGGCAAGCGCCGCCCTGAGCGCAGTCGAATGGGTGACCAGTAATCTAACTGTTCTGTTTCGTGTCCTGAAGCGTGCTTTAGTTCTGGTTCAGTGGAGAGCAAGTTGTATTCCTTTTTCTTAGGTGAAATGCAGTCATCAAGTGACCAATGCATTTTATTGATAGGCGAATGCAATTCTGTTTGTATGAAATTGATTCAACGAACGTAAACTGCATTATAAAACAATAAGAATTAAATATGATTCATCGGTTTATTTCATCACCTACCAAATGACTCTATTCACAAACAGAAAAGAGTAGTTGATCAAATAATTTACACGGAGTTATTTTTTTATTTACTTTCATTTCACATTTTAGATGCGCGTATCTTAAAAATGGTTTTCCTGATTATCACTACAAATGGTAATTGGGATTTAGAGTTTTTTGTGACCTAAAACCGGATATTATGAAGCGATATTATCATGTTTGTTTGCTCTTATTATTAGTTGCGACAGCCAGCAAATCTCAAACAGTCAGCTCCTGCACGAATTCAGATTTTGAGTTGAATAATTTTAGTAACTGGACCGGAATGATCGGCAATTGTTGTCCCGTAAATACAACTACCAATGGAATTGTAAATGGCCGACACACCATTGTATCCGGACCCGGATTTGATCCGCGATCTCAGGGATTAATTCCTTTGGTGGCTCCCGGTGGCCAGTACAGTGCGCGCTTGGGAAATTCCAATGTTGGTGCACAGGCGGAACGACTTTCTTATTCTTTTTTAGTAACACCCGATCAGGCATTATTTATTTACCGGTATGCGGTAATTTTAGAAGATCCGGGACACTCATCAAGTCAACAACCTCGTTTTTCCATTCGTGTTTTTGATCAAAATAACGATCCGGTTAACTGCGGTAGTTATGATGTTGTGGCAAGTGGAACGATTCCGGGATTTATCAGTATAGGAGATTTACGAATAAAACCGTGGACAACTGTTGGAATTGAATTATCTGCTTATGTGGGTCAACAAATAACCATTGAATTCACTACTGCTGATTGTGGTGTTGGCGGGCATTTTGGATATGCTTATATCGATTGCTTTTGCAGCCCTTTTACGATTTCAAGCGATTTATGTCCGGGAGAGAATACCATCTCCTTGCATGCACCGGTTGGATTTGCCAGTTACCTGTGGAGTAACGGTGATACATTACCTGATGTTACTTTAATAAATCCTGTTTTGGGAAGTACTTATTCTGTGACAATGACTTCAGTTACCGGTTGTCAGGTTACATTGAATACAACCATTATGCCTACTAATCTGAATGCGAATTTTTATGAAGTTATTGCTTGTATGAATGAGGCCCGTTTTATTGATTCCAGTTTTGTACTGACAGGAACACCAATTCAGCAATGGCATTGGGAGTTTGGCGATGGAAATACTTCAAGCGAACAGCATCCGGTGCATATTTACAGTGCTCCCGGGAATTATACTGTGAGATTGATTGTGTTTAATTCGAATTGCAGCGACACGCTGGAAAGAAATATTTATATATGGCCTGCACCTGTTGTTGATTTTTCTTTTGTTCCGGGATGTATTGATGATAATTCCTATTTCAACAGTACATCAGCAATTAATTCCGGAACATTGCAGCAGTTTATCTGGGATTTTGGTGATACCACTTCCAATGTTTTTACTTCTAGTGCGCAACATGTTTTCACAACACCGGGACCATTTGAGGTTACTTTATATGTGGAATCGGATCAGGGTTGCCGTGACTCCATGCAAAAGATTTTACTGCCACGAATTGAGCCTGCAGCAAATGTAAGTTATCAGTCAAATTGTGAAACGACGGAGGTTATTTTTTCAACTTTATTTGATATCAGCTGCGGACCTGTCTTTTCTGTTGTATGGAATTTTAATGATGGCAGTTTGCCTGATACTTCTGTTAGTCCGATGCATACATTTCCTCAGCCAGGTGCTTATCCTGTTACTATAACGATGTATTCCTGGAATGGAGTTGCAACAGTACAAAACATGGATGTAATTGTTCCTGACTTGCCTGTAGTAGATTTTGAATCTCACTCAGCCTGTGATCAGTCGCCTGCGGTTTTTCTGGACCAAAGTGAAGTCAGTACAGGATACATTTTGCAACGTGAGTGGCGATTTGGAGAAGGTACAATTCAGAATGGATATGCAGCTTCATGGCACACCTATGCTGCTCCTGGATTATATGATGTTCAGCTGATAGTAACATCAGATTTAAATTGTGTTGATTCTATCACAAGGCAGGTATCCGTTTGGGAATTGCCGGTTTCAGATTTTACTGCTTCTTTAAATACAGGATGTGAACCTTTAGCAGTTTATTTTACTCCAACAACTACAAGCGCAAATGGAAACATAACTACCTATGAATGGGATTTTGTGAATGGAGTA
>JADHED010001400.1_pt1 | contig 20684 bp, 25 predicted proteins | sample 8952041 | NCBI WGS metagenome assembly JADHED01 (sample SAMN16124423, study PRJNA663239) | bioreactor sludge metagenome | isolation source: sludge (control) | place: India:Bengaluru | collected 2018-09-08
TGATCGCCGCGCCCTTGGGGGACCTCTTCCAATCCACTTGAAACGTCGAAGAACCGTTGTCTGCGCTTTTCCCCCCGAGATTTGTGCGCCAGGGGATTGTCGGCCGGCGCCTCGTGTTTGCGAACGGCTTCTTCCACTTCGTCGCCGACTACGATGCTATGCCACCGTACGATCGGGTGAAGGCGTTGCTGAGCGCTCGCCAGCGAGGTGAGCCGGCGACGGCGATCTTTCGTCTTGGACTGAGAACGCTAGCCCGGCCGATTCTGCTCGTTAGAGCAGGAATGCACTGCTTGGCGACGCGCGAAATGCTGGTGCCTGACGGATCGCTGGTTCAGATGGTGGTTGACTTTGAGTCGGCGGCTGATAGAGAAAATCGCGTCGCACGAGGGGGAGCTTCAGCAGCAATGACGTGGGCGGTCCGGCCGGCCGATGAACAGGCGTTCCACAGGTTACTGTGTGCGCACTCTCGGCCTTTAGGCGAGGCAGCGCAAGCGGCAGGCCTTAAGCTTCACTGGCTGGTAGACCCCACAAACGCGGACGCGTGCTCGGCCTACCTCCGCAAGAGGGCTATTGACGCTTACCATCTCGGCGGCGGCCTTTCCGGCAAGCCAACCGACGCGGATGCCAAACTGACTTCAGCGGCCGGTCAGTTGCTGGGCATTGACAACCTGTTCGTGATGGGTACCGCATCATTCCACGCGCCAGGGGTGGCCAATCCGGTGTTGACGCTGCTTGCGAGGGCGAGTGCATTGGTAAGTCATCTCGCGAAGGGGTGAGTCTCGTTATAGGTTGCACGCAACCAAAAAATGGAGGCGAACAGTTATAATAAAGATGAACCATTCGCGCGTCGTGGTGTAAATAGTATTGTAGATTTCCTAGACACGGCTTACGGGTGCTTGTTAAATGCGGGACTACTTATATACTAGCAATATTAGGTCGCTCGCGCGCCGCTTAGGCGTGATCAAACTCGTCACCATGCCGAGGCGGCTCCGTCAGTCAAGACTTGAACACGAGTTCAAACGCCAGCCGGTCTCTCAGGTCAGGGTTCGGCTTGGGTCTGTCGACGTGGATGCCATGGTGTCCTCTGCGGGTGAGTATGCGCGTATCATTTCCACACAAAATGACAACCACCTGATCGCAGCGCTCGAACGCTACGCGGCTAGAGAAAAAGCTGTCTTTTGGGATATAGGCGCCAACATTGGCCTTTACTCTATCGCAATGGCCAAATTGCTCAAAGACGGCGGTGGCAAAGTCATCGCATTTGAGCCAGAGCCCCGCTCGGCGTTGCGTCTTAAGCAAAATTTGGCACTAAATCAGATCGACAACGTTTTTCTCGAACCGGTTGCTCTCGGCGCGGAAGACGGCATGGCCTCGCTTTCGGTAACCGAAGCAGCACATGCGGGAAGCCATAGCCTCGTGGCGCACGCTGAGCCATCAAACCAAACTGTCGCAATCACTGTCACCACTGGGAGCACACTCGTTAGAGAACACTCTATTTCCCAGCCAACTTTCGCCAAGATTGATGTTGAGGGCTTTGAAGCGAGGGTTATCGAAGGAATGATTGATGAGATTAAGAGCCCGCACTTTGAAGCAATTTTGTGCGAGGTGCACTTCTCACTCTTGGAGAAATCGGGTCAGCACGACATTCCGAGATGGATTGTATCTACACTCATAGAGTGCGGATTAATAAATATCGTGTGGATGGATTCCTCTCATTTGCTGGCGACGCGACACAGCGCGGCCGCATAGTTTTGGGTGCGACGGGTTGCCGAGATGAGACGTGCACATAGTTGTGAGAATAGTCAAAATGTTGTTTCGCATACATGCCCTAGTATTCATAGGGGGTTTGGAGGCCCATCAAGATCCGTCCCCTCTCTGTGCCATTCTCTGACCAAAGTGGGCTTCAAAATTAGGCTCCACGTTATAGAGGGTGACGCCAGTCTCGACCTTCCTGATGTTGATGTCATGGTCCACTCCCGTTGGCCTTTTCCCAAGGATGCTTGGTTTTCCGTTTCTCTTTTGAGAGCACTGAGGCAGGAATTTCAGTCAGGAGCAGTTATTCACACTCACGGCATGTGGCGGGTAGCGCACTGCTTGGCTGGCTGGGTTGCGCACGATCCAAAGGGAAAGATTGTCTTTAGTCCGCATGTTTCGCTTGCCCCGTGGGCCATGAACGTGTCGAAGTGGAAGAAACGCCTCGCCTGGTGGCTGCTTGGGCAGCGCCTCACGCTCAAGCGCGCCGCCTGCTTCCATGCCACCGCCGAAAGTGAATACGAGGACATCCGTCGGCTCGGCTTTCGCCAACCAGTCGCGATCATCCCGAACGGGATCGATATCCCTGCGCTGCCGTCTCCAGACGCAGAAACTCGCGCGGCGAAAGGGAGTCGGCGCAGCGCCATTCGATCCCACGCTCAGAATCGAACCCTTCGACATAGCCCGCCATGTGCATCCGGAAGTACCGCCCCGTCGGGACCGACGGCACCCCATCTTCGCCGCATAGAAGGGCTTGCAGGTCGCTTCGGCGAGGGCATCGAAAGCTGCGTCGATCAGCACCTTGTGAAGTCGATCGTAGAACACGTGCCCCTGAGGTGGACCCGGATTTTGGGACCAGGGGCTTGGTTGGAGCCAGGCCGGCTCCGTCGTGGTAGACGGAGCAGATGATGAAGAAGCCGAGACGGAAGATCGATGCGGCGCTGAAGGCGAAGATCGCGCTGGAAGCATTGCGGGAGCAGGCGGCGGTGGCGGATCTCGCCGTTCGCTATGGGCGACGTATACGTCGCCCACCCCAACCAGATTTATGCGTGGAAGAAGCAGCCGCTGGACAATGCGGCGCGTGCGTTCGACCCTGGGGTGGGCGTCGACGCCGAGCAGGCGCGCGAACGAGAGGTCGAGAAGCTGCACGCGAAGATCGGGCAATTGACGATCGAGCGCGATTTTTTGGCCGGGAGGTCCGGACGATGAGCACTCCGGACCTTAAGACCGATGCTCGACCGTGGTCACCCGACGCTGTCGATCCGTGGCCAGTGCCGTCTGCTCGGTCTCGCCCGCTCGGGCGTCTTTCGGCAGCGGCCGGCGAACGACGAGGGCGATTGGGCGCTGATGGGACGGATTGACGCGCTGTTCATGACCTGGCCATTCCTAAGGGTCCAAGGCGGATGACGGCGATGCTGCGGGGCGAGGGGCTCACGGTCAACCGCAAGCGGGTGCAGCGGCTGATGCGGCGGATGGGAATTGCCGCGCTTGGGCCGAAGCCGAAGACGACGAAGCCGGCGCCGGGGCACAGAATCTATCCCTATCTGCTGCGCGACTTGGTGATCGACCGGCCGAACCAAGTGTGGGCGGCCGATATTACGTACATTCCGATTGGCCGCGGGTTTCTTTATCTGGTGGCGGTTATCGACTGGTTCTCGCGCGCGGTGCTCGCTTGGCGGCTGTCGAACACCATGGACGTCGCGTTCTGCGTCGACGCTCTCGACGGGGCGCTGGCGCGTTTCGGCCGGCCCGAGATCTTCAATAGCGATCAGGGCAGTCAGTTCACCAGCGCCGCGTTCACCGGCACGCTCTCGGCGGCGGGGATCAGGATTTGGATGGATGGCCGCGGCCGCTGGCTCGACAACGTGTTCATCGAACGCCTGTGGCGCTCGCCCAAGTACGAGGATGTCTATCTCGAGGGCTATGCCGATGGTCGTGAAGCGCGTGCCGGAATCGGCCTGGATCAGTTTTTACAACGGCAGACGCCCACATCAGGCGCTGGGCGACCGGACACCGATGGCCGTGTGGCGCGAGGGTGTCACCGGAGCCCTCGCCGGGAACGCTGTGGACATGACGCTAAGAAGCTTGGACAACGCTACCGCGTTGCCCACATGCCCACAGCGACAACAACAGCAACAGAAGCAATTGATCTGCGTAGCGTGATCAAGGAGGACAGAGCCGGCCCAGCTTCCAATCAAGACCACCGGCCACGTGGTCCCGCCCATGGGGTCCACTTCTCGCCCGCGAGAGCGGTATCTCCCGCCACGTCACCATTAACTCTCTCTGTCGCTCCTCTTGCCGCCCCAGCGCCATCCCGAAACTCCCCGACCAATCCCTCACGGACCCATGGAGTCAGGTTCGCCCGACTTCGTCAACAGGCTGCTAAAGCGGGATGTGGGTATGGAGCCCAAGACGCTGCTTCCGGAAGGCATCACTAATTGAGCAGCCTGGTACAGGGATTACTCCCAAGCATGAGTCTCACCCACGCCCTCAAATGGTCATTTCTTTCCGAACTGGCCAGCAAACTGATGCAGCCCGTAATTTTTATTGTCCTCGCCCGCCTGCTAACGCCGGAAGACTTCGGGGTCATGTCGGCGGCCCTCATGGTCATGGCCCTCTCGCAGATTTTCTGGGAGGCCGGCATGGGCAAGGCCCTGATCCAGCGCCAGACCAATGTACAGGACGCCGCCAACGTGGCCTTCTGGGTAAATTTGGGACTTGCTCTGTTGATTGGCGGGGCGCTCTACATTGCCGCATCCCCCATTGCGCTGACCTTCTTTCAGGATCCCCGCGTCACTACCGTCATTCAGGTGATGACGTTGCAAGTCTTTCTGGGCGCGCTATGCTCGGTACAGACCGCCCTTCTGCAGAAGGAGATGGGCTTCAAGAAGCTCTTCTGGGTGCGCTTTGCTACCGTCAGCGTGCCCGGTCTCGCCTCCATCCCCCTGGCGTGGCAGGGCATGGGCTACTGGGCCTTAGTCGCTGGTACACTGTTGGGCCAGGCCGCGCAGGTCATCCTGCTCTGGCGCGTGAGTCCGTGGCGGCCCAATTCGACCTTTCATATCCCGGCGGCCAAGGAGATGGGGCGTTTTGGCGCCTGGGTGGCATTATCTGGGCTACTGGCCTGGTTCTATGCCTGGATGGACTCTTTGATAGTTGGGATGTACCTCGGCAGTCATGATCTAGGTCTATATAGAACCGGGAACCAGTTTTCGATCATGGTGTTCGGACTGTTGTTCGCTCCAATAACCCCCGTGTTGTACAGCCATCTTTCACAGATGAATTGCGACCGCGATAGGATACGAATTGCGGCAGACAAGGTAATTAGGACATTGGTCATCGTTGCCGTACCGGTGGCTGTTGTTGTCTTCTCAGTGTCTGACGCTATCGGTGAGGCTCTTTTCGGTAAAGAATGGATTGGGGTCGGCTTTGTAATTGGTGTGATGGCACTCAGTCATGGTTTCTCGTGGGTCGTGGGAATGAATGGAGAATTCTACCGCGCAATGGGAAAACCATCCTGCGACACTATCGTGAACGCCGGCGCATTGGTAATATATATGGCTGGTTATTCATTTAGCGTTCGTTTCGGTTTTGAAGCTTTTGTATGGACGCGCTTGGCGTTGGCGCTGATTGCGCTGGTATTGCATTTATTAGTGCTGCAGAGGATCACAGGAATAGGGTTTGGAAAGACAGCTAGTTTTTTGGTCCTGGTGGCTTCCGTTAGTTTTTTTGTTGCTCTTGCCGTTTCAGATTTCCTCAATGACTACTTTCTCAGTGCCTGGTTTTATCTCTTAGCAAGTGGTTTATCTAGTGTTTTAGTAATTGGTGCGATCATGTTTTATCTTGAGAAAGACAGAATGGTGCAAGAGTTCGTCGCGATGTCAAGACGGAGGATGGAGTGATAAAACAAACAATCAAAAAACCACTGAGGCACATCAAAAATAAGGCGCACGAGCTGTATAACTCAATAGGGATTAAGAGGAGAATAAAGGAGAAAAGAACCGTAGAAATAAGCAAGTTTGATTATGAAATGTTTAGATCTAGAGTTTTGCGGTACATAAAATTGATGCAGACTGATGACTCGGGTATCTATTATAAGTATTCAGGCAATTGCACGAAGCCGACACTCTATGCATCAATTTATGCCTGCATGACGCAGGGCATGCTCGGTGCGCTTGCAGAATATAGCGATGAGTTAAGGAGAAAATGGGTTAATTATTTCGATTCATTTCAAGATGCTGAAACAGGTCTCTTCTATGATCCAGTCGTAGCAAATGACATCTTCCTTGACACGGATTGGTGGGGTGCGCGGCATCTCGCGCTTCATATCATCATCGCTTATGCCGACCTCGGCGCCAAGCCAACATATCCCTTCCGATTTCTAAAGCGGTACTACGACACCGATTATCTAATTGATTGGCTAAGAGGTGTTTCTTGGAACGACGCATCGATAGGCTTGGGTGATATCGACAATAAGATAATGAATATAGGTTGCTTGCTGCAATATCAGAGAGACTATTGGGAAGACGCAGAAGCCGGTGCTGCCGTTGATTTTCTAAAATCTTATCTAAAGAAAATGGTAAATCCTTATACTCAATTGTGGGGTCCGCGCGATTTGAGCGATAAGGAGCTTAGGTCGAGAATTGTTCAATTCGGATACCATTTGCTTCCGATGTATTTTTATGATCGTGACTTTTGTTTTGCGCCTGACAAAATCGTGGAAACGGTACTTAATACGCAGAATGCATACGGCGGGTTCGGCGTTCGCTACAACTCTAGTGCGTGTGAAGATATTGACTCCATTGAATTGCTTATCAGGTTGCGAACTAGAGTAGATAATGTTCTGTCTTGTCAAATAGATCAGGCATTGAATAAGGCGTTTACCTGGGTATTGTTAAACCAAATGGATGATGGTGGGTTTGTTTTCAGGCTGAATGAAAGCTTCAAGTATGGTCATAAGCAAATGTCATCGACGTCAAACCAAGGCGCAATGTTTCCTACGTGGTTTAGGTGCTTATGCGTGAAGCGCATTTTAAGTACGCACGATGTAAGACAGGACGACATCCGGCATTTACCGGGCTATGTTGTGAAGCTCCAATGATTTCCGTTGTTATACCCTCTCGAAACAGAGCAGATCTTTTATTGCCAGCGATACATTCGTTGTTGGCGCAAACGCTGGACAAGGATCATTTCGAAATACTCATCATCGATAATGGCTCGACTGACCATACGGCCGAGGTTGTAAGCGGGTTTACAGATCGGCTCGCAAACCTCCGGTACATCTACGCCCCGGAGCCCGGGTTGCATGTAGGCCGGCATCGGGGTATGCGCGAGGCAAAAGGCGAAGTCCTGGTATTCGCCGATGATGATATCGAGGCGACGCCAACCTGGCTGGAGAGCTACCACCAAATCTTTTCCGATCCTCAAGTGGCCATGGCCGGCGGGAACAACTTCCCGCTGTTCATTCAACCCCCACCAGATTGGTTGACGAGCCTTTGGGAGCAGCCCATGCTGGGAGGTGGTCGCTGTCTGTCTGCCCTGAGCATCCTTGATTTGAGGGGCGGTCCGCGCGCGTTCAGTCCGTACCAAGTGTGGGGATGCAACTTCGGTATTCGCAGGTCACGGCTTCTTAAGGCAGGCGGTTTTCACCCGGATGGCATGCCAAAGGAATTGGTTCGATTTCGTGGTGACGGCGAAAGCCACATCTCGCGCCACATCATCGAGAGCGGTCTGAAGTGCATGTTCCATCCCGGCGCCAGTGTCTATCACAAAGTCGCCCCAGAGCGCATGACCCACACTTACTTTCGTCAGCGCGGTTACAACCAGGGTGTTTCTGATTCATACACGGCACTCAGAAATCAGGTTACGCCGGCCTCTGCGGTGCTGAGAAAACTGGTGCACCGCGCCGCACCTTGGGCTTGGCGTAAGTTGAAAGAACAAGTTTATTTAACCATCGAGGCCAGGCAGGCCCTGTATCAACTAAAGCAGGGCCATTGTGAGGGCTATGCCTACCATCAGCACTGCTACGCCACTGACCCTGAAGTCCGCGCCTGGGTTCACCGACCAGATTACTTTTAGGAGACCCCATGTTGGAAGCCATCAGCCACGCCGAACGCACCCTGGCCATGCTGCTACGGACCGAGTACCGTGCTGAAGGCATCCAGTTTTTCACACCCGACGATTTCACGCAGCAGCTTGCCTACATGAACCGCCCGCAGGGCTATGTGATTGCACCGCATGTTCACAACCCCGTGCCGCGCGAAGTGCAGTTCACCAAGGAAGTCCTATTCATCAAATCCGGCAAGGTACGAGTGGACTTCTACGATGAGAATCAGAACTACCTTGAGAGCCGCGTTCTCCATCAAGGTGACGTGATTCTGCTCGCTTACGGTGGTCATGGCTTCGAGATGCTGGAAGCCAGTGAAATCGTCGAAGTTAAGCAGGGGCCGTATGCGGGAGGGGCTGACAAGACTCGGTTTGCGGGAATCCACAGCTCAGAAGCGCGAGTGAAGGAATGAGTCTTTTTGAAAAATTTCGCAGGCACGGGTTGCGAGGAACGGCCAGGAAGGTGTCGACTAAACTTATGCACCAGTCAGGCTACACGAAATGGAAGTTTCGTAATGCGCCCGTATACGCCAATCCGACACCCCAAGAACTGGTACTGATCGAGCAAGACCTCGTTGCTCTAGGCGTTGAAATTCACGACTACTCCCCTCCTCCGTCAGAATTCCACGTTTTTAAGTCCCAAGGCTGGTTTCCACCCCGGTACCATGGTGGATTGAACTCCGGTGTGTGGGATGAAAAGCTGCTGGGCCACTGGATTTCGAGCGAAAGGCTCGGTGTTTTGAATTATGGAAAAGACGACATATTCGTCGATGTCGCTGCTGCCGGGTCGCCCTGGGCGCAGGTACTCCGTGAGCGTAAAGGCATAAATTCCTTCGCTATCGATCTATGCCAAATCGGTGAGGCCTACCGGCATTTGGATTACTACCGTATGGAAAACGCCTGTGCAACATCCTTTCCGGATGCGTCTGTTTCGGGAGCATCACTGCATTGCGCTTATGAGATGTTCATGGGCGATGATGACGTACGGCTGATCTCTGAATTGGCGCGAATCCTCAAGCCTGGCGCGAAGGCTGTCATCCTACCTCTATACATGCATACTCATTATTGCGCCTATTCGACACCAGAGTACTTTGGTAAGGGGTATTCCGATCCGAGAGCGAAGGAGTACATCCGCCTTGACAGCTTCGGCATCCCATCGTCCCGGAAATACGATGCTGAAATGTTCAAGGAGCGCGTGATAAATACAGCGCGTAACCATGGCGTAAAATATAAAATACTAGTACTGCGGAATAAACAAAGTTTTTCACGTGAAATATACTGCCATTTTATTTTAGAAATCGAAAAATGACAAACCAAAACGTGTTTAGGGCCTACAGTCGTTACTACGACCTGCTTTATCATGATAAAGACTACCCAGGAGAGGTTGCGTACATTGAAAATATTCTTGAACGCCACGGCATCACTCAGGGAAAGTTGTTGGAATTTGGCTCGGGCACTGGTAAGCATGGTCGATTATTGGCCGAAGCGGGTTACCAGGTGCATGGCATCGAGCGTAGCGCCGAGATGGTGGCGCTGGCGGAGCAAGGCAACGGGTTCACTTGCGAACTGGGTGATATCTGCACCGTGCAGCTGGGCAGGCACTTTGATGCCGTGCTCTCGCTGTTTCACGTCATCAGCTATCAGACCACAAACGCCAGTCTGCATGCCGTGTTTTCTTGTGCAGCCGAACATCTCCAAGCGGGTGGCTTGTTCGTGTTCGATTTCTGGTACAGCCCTGCGGTGTATGCCCAACGTCCGAGCGTGCGTGTCAAACGGATGGCAGACGAGGGCATAGAAATCACTCGCCTTGCCGAGCCGATAATCCATGTAAACGAAAACCGCGTTAATGTGCATTACACTATCTTTGCGACGGACCGAGCTACTGGCTCGGTGCAGATCCTGCAGGAAACTCACCTCATGCGTCATTTTTCCTTGCCTGAGCTCGACTTGCTGGCGGGAATACATGGGTTTGCACGACTCGGTGCAGAGGAGTTCTTGACTGGCAATCAGCCCGGTGAATCAACCTGGGGTGTCTGTGTAACCCTCAAGAGAATTTGACATGACCGACTTCATCCCCGTGAACGAACCGCTGCTCGACGGCAACGAAAAAAAATACCTGCTGGAGTGCATCGAGACCGGCTGGATTTCGTCTGAAGGTCCCTTCGTCAAGGAATTCGAGCGGAAGTTTGCCGCCCGGATGGGCCGCAAGCATGGCATTGCCGTCTGCAACGGCACGGCGGCCATCGACGCGGCTGTCGAGGCATTGGAAGTTGGACCGGGCGACGAAGTCATAATGCCCACGTTCACCATCATCTCCTGCATCAGCCAGATCGTGCGCAATGGCGCGGTTCCCGTCCTAGTCGACAGTGATGCCGTTACCTGGAACATGGATGTGACGCAGATCGAAGCCAAGATCACCTCGCGAACCAAGGCCATCATGATCGTCCACATCTTCGGCCTGCCAGTGGATGTGGACCCGGTGCTCGATATCGCCAAGCGCCATGGCCTTAAAGTCATCGAAGACGCAGCGGAAATGCACGGACAGACCTACAAGGGCAAACCCTGTGGCAGCTTCGGCGATATCAGCACCTTCAGCTTTTATCCCAATAAGCACATCACCACCGGCGAAGGGGGCATGATCCTCACCGACGATGATGCGCTTGCTGAAACCTGCCGCAGCTTGAGGAACCTGTGCTTTCAGCCCCAAAAACGCTTTGTTCATGAGCGGCTGGGCTGGAACTTCCGCATGACAAATATGCAGGCCGCTCTGGGCTTGGCCCAACTGGAAAGGCTGGACGAGTTCGTCGAGCGCAAGCGCAAGATGGGAGCCTTGTACACCGAACTGCTTCAAGACATCCCGCTCATCCAGCTCCCACTGGCCAAAACGAGCTATGCGGAGAATATTTACTGGGTGTATGGGATCGTGCTCAATGAGTCGACCGGGTTGGATGCGGAAACGGCGATGAAGAAACTGGCCGAGCACGGAGTGGGAACACGGCCGTTTTTCTGTCCGATGCATCAGCAGCCCGCGCTAAGAAATCGAGGATTATTCGAGACTATACACTTGCCCACTTCAGAATCGATGTACAACAACGGTTTTTACATACCAAGCGGCATGAGTCTGAAATTGACACAGATAAAAACAGTTTGTCGAGCGGTAATGAAAAGTCTCTAACATGTCTACACAACTAGCGCGAATTGTTGCAATAAATGCCGCTATACTTTCTGTAATCGTAGTTAGTATTAGCGATAATAGCCGTTATTCATACATTGGTGCTGTGCTGTACTTCGCTCTGGCGGTGGGTCTCTTAGCTGCTCTACTTTTTGGACGAACAAAGCGGATGTACATGCTATCAATGTTGGTTCCATTCCTTGCCTGGGATATTGCTCTGCAAAATACTATACCGGCACTCACAAGACTATTTACACCAGTGATAGTAGTTTTCGCCGCGAGTATCATGGTAACGCGGACCAGGGAAAGAAAGAGTCTTAAGTACGTACTTTTTCCCTCGGGCGTGCTTTTTGCCTGTTGTGTCATAGGAGTCGTACGATATGCGTTCGACCAACTCTCGATGGATTTAGTTTATTCGTTTATGATGCTAGCTGGAGCATTCATGCTATTTGTCGGTGCAATTATAAACATGGGAAATGGTCGATCAGTTACATATTCCCTTTATTATTCGATCACGATATCAATTGCCTCTTATATGTCGTTAAATATTTTATATTTTATTATTATTAATCAATTTAATTTTAGTAACGTGCTTTTTCTTAATACAAGACTGGGCAACTTTTCTTTTTTTGGAGCTAATTATGTGGGGTTCGTAGGGGGGGTAGGCGTAATGTCTGGTTTGCCTAGTGTGCTTAATTACAAAACTTCGATAATAAACGGCGTTCCGAGAGGTGATTATGCCTTAATGTTGCTAGCATGGCTTATTTGCTTGGTGGGCGTGTTGCTTTCGCAAACGTTTACAATGTTTGGCGTGGTTGGTTTCGTTAGTCTACTGTTTGTTTTTCAAACGTCACAAAAGGTCGCGTTAAAGGCTACTACAATTGTTGTTACGTGTATAGGCCTGTTTGTTCTATTTAATGTTCTGGAGTTGTTTGATGCAGTGGGGGAGATGCGAGATATTCAAACTCTATCAGGGCGGACATACGCGTGGCGGCTAAGTATTGAGGAAATTACCAAGTCTCCCTTAACGGGAATAGCGTTTGGAGATGTATTTAAGGCGATGCCACCGATAATGTACATTTCGGAATTGGATGGAAGTTTTAATGCAGGCATTCTTACGCCACACAATATTTTTGTGGGTACTTGTCTATACTACGGTTTATTTCTTGGCATTGCGTTTTTGGCTATCTCATTGTATATGCTTTATCTGTCAATAATTTTATTAAAGGCAGATATGCGCTTCTCGCCGGCGGCGTTGATGTATATATATGCGTTTTTTTCGCATTTGTTTGTTGATATGTGGTCTGTATTGTTTTTTATGCCGATGGCTATACTTATTGCGGTGTTGAGCGATGTATTTTTTGGGTCGCGCGAAAGTAGGTGATGTTGTGCGTAAGGTATTGATACTACATTGAAGTCCACCAATGTTTAATACTATTGCGTAGTGCAGCTCACACAAAGTATCGCGAACGACGATGAGTATTGTGGTCGCTTCGCTAGTGCATTGTAAGCGAGGTCTTGACCCCACCTTGCTGCCTGCGGCCGTTTCCGGATGATGGTGCTTCCTGGTCGGGAGGCGCCGCGTGGTAACAGCTCACGGGGTTGGCATTTTCCAGCATTTTTCGCTTGCGTGGGCGGTGCGAATTTGACGTGGGCGTATGCGTGACTCCGCCATTTCGATACCGCTTGACCCAACTTGGACAGTGATTTTGGGGAGGCCGCTTATTATCAATAGGATGGAGTGCCCGGATGGGTTGTTAGCACCACGTGGGCGGGGTTGTAGGAGCGGGGCAGCGGGTTAGGCGGCGGAGGTGTCGTCGCGGACGTTTGGTGGGAGCGCGACGCGGGCGGCCTGGAACAGACGGCCGGCGACGCCGGTTGCGGGAGTGCGCAGAGTGATCTGTTTGCCGCCCTGGTCGATCTCGACGTCCTGCAGGCGGTCGAGGTCGCGCAGCACGTCGCCCCACTCCGGGCGGAACCCGGCGACGCGGCAGCGGTCCTGGAGCTCCTTGCGCAGTACGAGGGCCAGGAAGGAGCAGAAGACGTGACCGCGGATGGCCGCATCCGAGGAATGATAGATCGGCCGGGTGCGGAGTGCCGCCTTGGCTTGCCGAAACAGGTCCTCGACCTGAAGGAGATCGCGGTATCGCAGCACCGCCTGCAAGGGGGTGACGCGGGCGTTGGTGCGGAGCACGAAGATGCCGTCGTAGCGGGCTTCTTCGGCGAGCTTGCCGGCATCGATCTCGAAGGCGGGGCCGCCCCCGGCCCGTCCGCGTCGCGCACCCGGCGCAGGTAGCGCCGATAGGCGGAGTTGCCGATCAGCGCCTTGTCGCCCTTGCGGAGTTGCTTCTCCAGGCCTTCGACGATCGCTTGGCGGTCGGCGCGGTCCTTCTCCGCCTCGGCCTCGTTGCGGCAGACGACGTAGCGGGCGCCGTCCACCTTGACCTCCTTCACGAACAGTTGCGTTTGCCTAAGGCCGCGTTCGATCAGCAGGGGGGTGAACGGGGCGTCGTCGTCGAGGACGGCGGTGCGGATCAGCCGGCTGCTCCGTTCCCGGGCGCCCAGGATATATTCGAGTCCCCGCGCCTCCAGAGCGGCGATCGTCGCCGTCGAGATCATGCCGCGGTCGGCGACGACGCAAATCCGGCCGACGGCAAAGCGCTGGCGCAGCCGATCGATCACCGGCAACAGCACGGTGACGTCGGCGGTGTTCCCCGGCAGCATCTCGGTGCACAGCGGCCGGCCGTCGCCGTCGAGGACGACGGCGAGGACCATCTGCTTCAGGTCCGGGCGGTGGTCCTTGGAATGGCCATGGGCGCCCAGCGTCGCGCCGCCTTCGCCCTCGAAGCTGAGCGTGGTGGTGTCCATGAACACCACCGACAGCTCGCTGAACAGATCCCGCCGCCGCTCGAACAGCTGCTCTTCGATGACGTCCTTGATGCAGCGGGGTGCCAGCGCGCCGTCGGCCGTCGGGCCGGTCTCCTCGCCCAGCCACGCCATGGCGCGGTAGAAGTGGTGCAGCTGCAGTCCGTCGATGCCGGGGATCGCGTAGTCGGCCATCCACGCCTCGCAGGCCCGATCCGAGCCGGAGACGACGAGCCGGTGCAGCACGGCGGTAAAGACGGCACGCTCGACGGCGAATTCAAAGCCGCGCCCCCGCAGCAACGCCTCGATCACCGCCCGGCAGCCGGTCTCCTCCCACAAGCGCCCGAACAGCAGCGGCGGACCGATCCGCCGGCAGACCACCCCATCGGCGTTGCCGCCGCCGATCTGCGACAACAACAGCGCCCGCTCGGCATAGCGGGCGACCGACGCCGCCAGCCGTTCCAGCCCGCCCGAGGCCAGCACCGCGTCCTTGCGGCCGAGATTCTTGATGATCCGCTGCTTGGTCCGCCCGTCCTCGCGGACGCTCTCGACCAGGTAGAGGTAAGTGTAGCCGTTGATCGTCTTCTCGCGCACGAACATGCCGCGATTAGCAGCAGCTATATCCTCGCTCGTCAATCAAAATCAGCGGCCTGACGCAATTCTTTAGCATCACACAATTGCGCCGACACCACCGCCCTCTCCGCAACAGCCAACCAAATCAATCGCTTGCCCAAATACAACCGAGCCCAAACCCTCTACAACTGTCCAAGTTGGGCTTGAGCGAGCGAGAGAAGGACGCCCTGCTGACCGAGCAGGCGACGCTGATCGATCGGCTGCTGGCGCGCGTTCAGGCCCTCGACGCCCGGGTGGCGGAGCTCGAGGCGCGGCTGGCGAAGCCGAAGAAGACGTCCAAGAACAGCCTTGACGCCGCCGTCCCAGGATCAGAAACCCGGTGGGGGTGCGGGGAAGAGCGAGGCGAAGGCGCGCAAGCCTTAGGCCGTCGCGCCCGGGTGTCACCCGCCGGCTGAGCGATGAGCCCGACGAGACGGTCCAGCGCTTCGCCGCAAGCTGTCCGCACTGCGCGGCCGACGTCGCGGGTGCCAGGCAACAGCGGCGGCGCTGCTACGAGCACATCGACATCCCGCCGATCCGCCCGCATGTGACCCGGATCGAGCTTTATGGCGGACGCTGCCGCTGCGGCAAGCGCTATTGCGCGCAGCCGCCCGACGGCATGGCGCCGGGAACGCCGTTTGGCACCCGGATCCGGGCGCTGCTGCTCTACTGGCACCACAGCCACCACGTCGGCTTCGCGCGGCTGGCGCAGATGATGGCCGAGCTGTTCGGGCTGAAAATTTCCGAGGGCGCGATCGCCAACGCTTTTCGTGGCGCCGAAGCGTCGATGACCGCCGAATGCGCGGCGATCAAGGAGACGCTCACAGCGGCGCGGGTCATCGCGTCCGACGAAACGACCACCCGCATCAACGGTACCACCCACTGGCAGTGGGTGTTCGTCTCGGCCAAGGCGGTGCTGCATCGGATCGCGTCCTCGCGCAGCAAGGCCGTCGCCCAAGAGGTGCTGGGCGGTCATCGGCCCGGCGTCTGGGTTTCCGACCGCTACGCCGGCCAGCAGGACCTGGCCGAGACGCATCAGGTCTGCCTCGCCCATGTGCTGCGCGACGTCCAATACGCCATCGATTGCGGCGATACGGTGTTCGCGCCGCGCCTGCGCGAAGTGTTGCGCTGGGCGATCCGGATCGGCCGCCGACGAGAAACGCTCAAGGACAGCACGCTGCAGCACTACCACGCCTGCGCGGAGCGGCGTCTGGACGCTCTCGTCACGCTGCCGCCGACGCACCCCGCGGGGCGCGACCTGCAAACCGCGGTCAAGGCGTGGCGGACCAAGTTCTTCGTCTTCCTGCAAGACCGCGAGGTGCCGTCCACCAATAACGTCTCTGAGCGGGAAATCCGCTCCTCCGTGGTGTTCCGCAAGGTCACCGGCGGCTTCCGCTCCGACTGGGGGGCGCGCATCCATGCCGGCTACCGCTCCATCACTGGCACCGCCCGGCTGCACGGCAAGACCGCGCTGGAAGCCATCGGCCAACTCCTCACCGGAACCCCACAACCCGCCCCCGCCACCTGAAAAAGCCAGGGTGGTGAGCAATCACAGTTCTTCGTCTTCCTGCAAGACCGCGAGGCGCCGTCCACCAATAACGTCTCCGAACGGGAAATCCGCTCCTCCGTGATCTTCCGTAAGGTCACCGGCGGCTTCCGCTCCGAGTGGGGTGCCCGCATCCATGCCGGCTACCGCTCCATCACCGGCACCGCCCGGCTGCACGGCAAAACCGCGCTCGAAGCCATCGACCAACTCCTCATTGCAGCGCCCGAGCCCGCTCCGGCCAAATGAAAACGCCGGGGCGGTGAGCAATTACCATCAACGCGCCGAACTTATCGCTGAAGTGGTAGGTAAGAAGTTCGACTTCTAACATGATGAAGTCAATTCCTTGATAGTGTCGTTAATAACGCGCGAATAGGAGTCCAGTGAGAAATATTTCTTGAAGAGAAACAAGGCGCCCTGATGATGTGCATCATAATCAGCAATTACACTAAGCAATGGTGACGTAATTTCATCATAAGAGTAATATATAGCGCCACCTTTTCCAAAAGACAACAACTCACTATAGAATGGTATATCGTTTACCAAAACTGGAAGTCCATGTTTCCAATATGCGGCAATCTTGCCAGACGACAATCCCACGTTACGCATATTAAGGTCCCATTTCCCGTAAAAAGCAATACCAATATCACACATACTCAATAAAGCCGAATACTCTGAAGGCGACAACGGATTTGAATTGATAACAAGTCTATTAGAAGAAAGCAATTTCAGCACGTTGTCTGTCCGCATAATCTCGTCTACTCCGTCATAGCTTTGGAGAATCAGGCACCACTCGTTCGGCAATTGATCGAGACACCTGCAGAGTTTATCAAGGCCGAGCTCGCGATAAAGGCCGCCAGCATAAATTAAGTATCTATTCTTGTCCGCTATCTTACAAATAGACTTAACGCGAGTCATATGCGCATTCGTAACATCAGTCGAGATCGGCGTATTTGGAAATACTTCGCACTTAATATCTTGATAACCAATCAAGTCTTTGTATATTTTGCATCTATTTTTGTCATGAATTATTAGGAGGCTACAGCGTTTTAGAAGGGCGCGTTCAACCTTGTTCCATATGCGATTTCTCAGGGGCCGCCTATCCGTTGAGTAAAATTCTAAATTATAATAAAACAACTTCTTCGCAGTTAATTGCGAAAGAACCCATGCTACAAGCAAGCCTTTCGATCCCATACCGACGAATAGATCTGGTTTTATTGAGATTGAAAGAAACAGTGTATACAAAGAGTACCCTATCAACCAATGAAAAATAGATTCCTTTCTCGCTCGTATCTTAAATGGGTAATTATGGGACACAACCTTACTGCTAAATTCACCATTTGGCGTTTCGCTCCTGGAGCTATTCATCCTAGCAAAGTGAACAGCATGCTCCTCGTCTCTTGCGATACTTTCTGTCAGTTGCACGACGCAAGGAATATTAAAAAGCTGCGCGCAGGGATGACATACTAAAACCTTATACATTCCGCTGATTAACCTCTTGAATATACACGGCTACCGTGAAACAGGTGGCGCGGTCCGCCAACGAAGCCCCCAACGCGCGTGAGCCGTTAGCGAGGTTTTGATCCCACGTTGTTTCGGTCGGCGGCTTTGGGATGATCGTGCACTGACACAAACGTACGGTTCACATTGGGGCTGGAGCATGCGAGTCTCGGCGTATGGGACAGACCGTTTGCATGCTTGTTGAGGCCGAAGACCGCACGCGCTTGGCCGCGATAGTCGGCGATCGGAACCGCCTGTAGAAGTGAGGTGGACCCCATGGGTGGGACCACGTGGCCGGTGGTCCTGATTGGAAGTTGGGCCGGCTCCGCCCTCCTTGACAACGCCACGCAAATCAACTGCTTCTGTTGCGGCTGTTGTCGCTTCGGGCATGTGGGGGGATGTCCCGGTCGCTGTTGAAAATGTGAGGTAGGCGTTGCTCGCCTTGAGCCGATAGGCTCGGGGTGCTGAATCCAACGAAGGAAAGCAACGCCATGAAGAAGGGTACCACGTCGGCCGCCATCGTTCGTGCGGCAATTGTCGAAGATGCTCTGCAGGATGTCCGCGCCAGCTTCGAGCGCTCTTGTCTGACGGCGGGCATCACCACCTTGGCCAGCATGATGGAGGAGGACGCGGTTCGGCTGTGCGGGCCGCGCCGACGGCAAGAACGGCTACCGTTGAAGCAAGACCAAGGGAAAGGTCGGCTTCCATGGCGGCAAGGTCGAGATCGAGCGGCCGCGTGTCCGCGCTCGTGACGGCGGCGAACTGCCCTTGCCGAGCTGGGAAGCGGCCCTGTCGGAAGAGCTGCTCGGCCAGCGGGCGCTGAACCTGATGCTGATCAACGTTTCGACGCGGAAGTTCGGCCGCGCCGTCCGCCTGCCCGGTGGCGGCGTTCCCTCGGCGAACGGCGCGGGCGTCACCAAATCGGCGGTGTCGCGTCGGTTCGTGGCACTGTCGGCCGAGCGCATGACGGAATGGATGGCCGCCGACCTGTCCGGGCTCGACCTGCTGGTCATCCAGATCGACGGCAACGGCGACAAACATCCCCTGGGGGTAATGGAAGGAGCGACGGAGAACGCCGCCGTCTGCCAGGCTCTGCTGGACAATCTGGTCGGGCGGGGGCTCGATCCCACGGTCTGCCGCCTGTTCATCATCGACGGCGCCAAGGCGCTGTCCAAGGCAATCCGCAACACCTTCGGCCGCTCCACGCCGATCCAGCGTTGCCAGGTCCTCAAGGCCCGCAACATCACCGAGCGGTTGCCCAAGCCCCTGCAGGCCAGCGTCCGCAAGGCGCTGCGCTGGACCAGCGCCGCCATGCTGGAAGCGGCCAAGGGCTTCCGCAGGCTCAAGGCCCACAAGCAACTGCCGACGTTCCAAACGGCACTTCAGGTCCATCAGCTCAAGTACGCCGTCAACACCGATCTTGAACAGCAGACCGTGGCAGCATAGCCTTCTCAACCAGTGATGCCTGCCGAGCAAATTTCAACACGGCGCGTGACGTCAAGATGTGGGCAACGCGGTAGCATTGTGCAAGCTTCTTAGCGTCATGTCCACAGCTTAGCGTCATGTCCACAGCGTTCCCGGCGAGGGCTCCGGTGACGCTTTAGCCCTCCACTGTGAATCGGCATGGAATACGGACCCCGTTTTCGGGATGATCAGCATCCAATCGGGACCCCCGGAGCGGAGGTTCACATTGGCTTCCATGAGGGACATGGGAGCCGAGGTTGGGATGCTGGTGGTGGAGACGATCGCGAAGATCCGTCGGGCGTTTTTTGTCCAAAAGAAGCCGATCAAGGTGATTTGCCGCGAGTTTCGGGTGTCGCGGAAAGTTGTCCGCAAGGTGATCCGCGCAGATGATGGGCTTTGGGGCGACGGAGTTTCGCTATGAGCGGGGGACGCAGCCGTTGCCGAAGGTCGGTCCATGGCGCGACCAGCTGGAGGCGTTATTGCTGGCGAATGAGCAAAAGGCGCCGCGTGAACGGCTGACGCCGATCCGGATCTTCGAAGATCTGCGCCGGGTTGGTTATCAGGGAAGCTACGACGCCGTTCGACGCTACGCCCAGGCTTGGCGTCGGAAGCGCGGGGTAGCGCTGGCAGGAGCCTATGTGCCGCTGAGCTTTGCGCCGGGCGAGGCGTATCAGTTTGATTAGAGCCACGAGATCGTGGTTCTGGGCGGCGTGGCGGCAGTGGTGAAGGTGGCGCACATCCGGCTCTGCCACAGCCGGATGCTGTTCGTGCGCGCCTATCCGCGTGAGACGTGCGCATTCCGATTGATTGCGACCAGGCGTTCCAGTTGATCGCGACCAGCCATTCCGGGCGATCGCGACCGGGCTGTGGCGGGGTGTGAGCGGCGCCGTTGGGTGATCTTCGAGTTGGCATGACATCAGTTCCTTTTGCGAGGAGCTGGGGATGCCTGGACAGAGATTACCTATGCGCAAGATCCGCGACGTGCTTCGGCTCAACGCCGACGGCATGTCCAAACGCAAGATCGCAATCAGTCTCGGCATCGGCGCGACGGCGGCGGGAGACTGCATCCGGCGGGCTCGGGGGGCCGAGGACGTGAACCACCTCGTGACGGTCGATGAACTCCAGTTGGGCGAGGGTCAGAATGCGGTTGCGGTCGAGCGACGGCTGGAAGGAGAAGTCGAAGCCGGCGAGTGTCTTGATCGTGGTAAGCGTCCGGCGAAGGCCGCGGGTGAGGCGGGTTGACGGCGTCGCGGTTGCGCGAGCGGCTACGCGGCGGCGCTGAGAGCTTGCCGTTTCTGCTAGTTCCAGGGGAGGAGCTCGTCGATGCGCTTGGCGGGGTGGCCGGGCAGCCGGCGAAGGTCCAATTGCGTCTGCCGACGGCGATGCCGCGCAGCGCGCGCTCGGCGGCGTTGTTGGTCAGACAAATGGTGCCGTCGTCGAGGAAGCGGGTGAAGGCGGGCCAGCGCTTCAACATGTAGTCGATGACCTTCGCCGTCGCTGATTTGACCGAGAGGCGGGCATACTGGTCACGCAGCCAGGCCGCGAGCGCAGCCACCAGCGGCCGGGATCGCTCGGCGCGGACCGCGAGGCGCTGGCCGGCTGAAAGGCCATTGATCTGTAGGGTTCGCACAGATCATTTCACCCGCGCCAGGGTTGAGTCGACGGCGTAGT
>JADHED010001401.1_pt1 | contig 20671 bp, 18 predicted proteins | sample 8952041 | NCBI WGS metagenome assembly JADHED01 (sample SAMN16124423, study PRJNA663239) | bioreactor sludge metagenome | isolation source: sludge (control) | place: India:Bengaluru | collected 2018-09-08
GGCGGGATGCGGCGGCCCTCGAATGTAGCGGACTTCTGACTCACCACACTAGAGGGCGCGGAGGCGCGAGAGGTAGGCGCGCCAGGCGGCATCCAGTTCGGACTCCGAAACACCGCAGATCCGGTGGAGTTCCCGAACGAAGACCGGCGCCGGGCGGCGGGCGGCATCCAGGATCGCCGCCAGCCGCTCCGGCCCGCCGGGCATCCCGTGCAGGAGGAAGTGGACCATCGACCACGCCTGCGCGTAGCGGGCCCTCGCCTTCGCCCCGGTGAAGTCCAGGCCGGCGGCGTAGAACAGGGCGCCCGAGGGGACCACGTCCGAGTCCGGAAGGCTCGCGAGCAGGTCGGGCCGCGAACCGCCGGGGTCCGGCGTGGTCCGCTCGTCGGGGGGGATCTCGAGGTACGTGGCGAGTCCCTCGTCGAGCCACGCCGGCAGCATGCCGTTGCCGCCGGTGCGGGTCCGCAGCAGGGCGTGGACCATCTCGTGGGACAGGGTGCGCAGGAGGCCGGGGGCGGGCCACGCCGCGTAGATGGCGTACCCGCCGCCGGCGGCGGGCGGGCGCTGCACGAAGAACGCCTTTCCGGAGTAGCCGGTGGGGAATTCCCGGCGGCGGTGGATCTCGTGCTGCTCCATCGTGCGCGACAGGTGCAGATGGACCTCGCCGGCGGGCTCGTCCGAGAGCCCCAGGAACCTCCCATAGTCGCGGCGCAGCCGGGAGAGCAGCCGCTCGACCTCCGAGGGGAGCCGGGCCCCGACGCGGGTGTGGACCGTCATCCCGCCGACGTCGAACACCCACTCCTCGCCGAAGCCGAGCCGCCGCCGCGCCTGCTCCTCGCGCTCCTTCGCGCTCCCGGCGCCCCGATCCCACTCCACGAGGCGGAGCCCGTGGGCCACGGCCTCGGGATCCGCTCCGGCAGCCCTCGCCTTCCGCCACTCGTCCTCGCTCGCCGGGAGGTTGCCCAGGACCCACCAGAGATGGCCCTGTTCGGCGTGGCACCAGGCGGGGTCGACGCCGGCGGCGGACGCGGCCATGACGGAGACGAGCGCCCGCTCGTAGTCCCCCCCGTCGCGGTGGATCCGGGACAGACGCTCCCGCAGGTCGCGCGACTGCGGGAGGAGGGCCACAGCGGTCTCGCCGGCCTTCGCGGCGGCGTCGAACCGGCCCTGCGCGGCGAGCAGCTCGCCGAGGTTGACCCAGGCCCACCAGCCCTTCGGGTCCGCCGCGAGCGCGCGCTCGTAGGCCTCGCGGGCCCGATCGAGGAGCCCGAGACGGTGGAGCGACCAGGCCCGGTACTCGAGGGCGGCCTGGCATGCGGGGTCCGCGGCGAGGGCCTCCTCCGCGGCGGCGAGCGCTTCCGCGAACCGACCGGCGTCGGTCAGCGCTCTCAGGCGAGCCCGCACGGGATCCTCGCCCGCGGCGGCGAGGGCCGTGATCGCGAGGACGGCGAGGAGGGTGGCCGGGGCCGAGCGCACGGGGGGAGATTAGCCGACCGTCGGCGCCCGGTGGGCGCGAAAGAGGAGGGGGTCAGCGCCCTCCCTCCCCGCCCGTCCGCTCGAGATAGGCCCGCAGGGCCGCCGTCGCGGCATGCCGCACCTCGCGGCTCTCCTCACGGCCCGCCTCGCGCAGGGCGAACTCGACGTCCGCCCGGCGCGGCGCGAAGGCGGCCAGCGCCCACAGCGCGTCCAGACGGGCCGGCACCGTGTAGCGGTCCCGCGAGAACAGAACGGCGAGGAAGATCTGCGGCCTCTGGCCCGACTCCGGGAAGGAGCACAGGCTCCGCAGCGCCGGCTCCGCGGTCTGCGGGTCGCGCGCGGCCGCGACGAGAGCGGGCACCACCCGCCCGGCCTCGGCGGTGAAGTACCGCAGGTCCTCCGCCGCCTGCCGGCGTGCCGCCAGATCGGCAGAGGCCAGCTCCCCCAGCCGCCGGTCGAGGATGTCCGGCGGCGGCTGCTCGATCCGCACCGTCGCTTCGCCTTCGACCGGCGCGAACAACGGGGCCAGATCCACCGTGCAGGCGACCCGGTAGTCGTCCGTCGGCACGGCCACGGGGATCTCGCAGGTGCCGCTGCAGCCGAACGGGGCGAGGGTGCTGAAGATGGTGTGCGGCCCGGTGAACAGCGACACCTCGACCCGGCGCTCGTCCACCCCGCGCCAGGCACCGCGCAGCGCGGCCCCGTTGCTGTCCCGCAGGATCACGAGAACCGCCGCTCGCGGTCCGCGCACGACGGGCCGCACCTCGAACGAGAACGGCGGCCCCATGCGGAGCGGGACTCCGCGGGCGGCTTCCTCCCGGCTCGCGTACAGAGCGAGGATCGCGTCGGAGAACCGGACCCCGTCGCCGTCCTTCCGCACCCACCACGAGACGCGGACGCTCCGCGGATCGTCGGCCGCGGACCCGTGGAACTTCACGGTGTAGTCCCGCCCGCCGCTTCGCAGGGCGACACGAAGGGCGTCCGCCGCGCCCGCCGCCGCGCGGGGGACCTCGCTCGGCAGTCCATCCCCGTCGAGGTCGAGCCGGAGGGCGGTCAGGTCACCGTCCGGGGTCGGCAGGAAGCAGCCGAGCACCGGTTCTCCTCCGCCGGGCTCGAGGCGGAAGTAGAGAGTCTCTCCGCCGGCCCTCACGGGGCAGTCGAACACCGCCGGCAGCAAGATGGCCAGGGCCAACCGCCGCATGCGCAGGACCTCTTGCCGTGGCCCGGAGGGGGCGGCGCTCGCTGGCCCGCGGCCGGGGACGGCACGCTCTTTCCGCGGGGGACGGTACCAGAACCGGGTCGCCGGCGAAAGGCCTCCCGAAGCGTCCCCCCGCCGCGGTCCCGCCCGGGCGGTTCAGAGGCGGTGCGGAGGTCCCGGGGAACAGGGGCTCAGCGGACTTCCGGCACGAACGAGAACGTCCCGCCGTGCTGCTCGGCGAGGTTCTTCAGGAACTCGAGGCCGGATTCCCGGCTGCCGAAAGTCACGACGAAGAGCCTCATGCGCGCGAACCGGTTGCGCTCGGCGAACCAGGAGAGCAGCACGTCGGGCTCCGTGATGTCGCCGGCGGTGGGCTTGCCGTCGGTGAGAAGGAACAGGGTGTCCGGGTTGTCCGCGAACCCGGCGGATGGCGGGTCGCCCTCCTTCGCCGAGAGGATCATCCGGAGGACGCCGATGGTGTTCGTCAGCCGGCCGGTGTGCTCCGTGGTGGGCGGCGGGGCCTCCGCCTCCAGGCGCCCGCCCGCCGCCGTGACGTTGTCGGGGGTGGCGGGGACCATCTCGCCGTGGAAGGCGGAGAGCGTGGATCGGAAGAACCAGATCCCGAATCGGGTCCGCGGCTGAAGCGAGCGCAGGGTGGCCTCGATCTCCCACCGCACGAGGTCGTATTTCGTGCCCTGCGCGGGGTAGGTCCGCCGGTGCTTCCTGAGCCACGCCTCGTCCACCTTCACCGCGTAGGCCATGGAGCCCGAGGTGTCGACCGCGAACCCCACGCTCTCCGAGAACACGGAGATGCCGTAGAGCGTCGGCTCGCCGGCGTAGCCGTCGGGAGTCGCGGGCGCCGGCGCCGCGGGCGGACCCTCGCCGAACCGTCCTCGCTCCTTCTCCCACCAGTCGCGCCAGTGCTTCGGCTCGCTCCCGAGGTCGTCCCGGGTGATCGCCTTCAGCGCCGTGCGGATGTCGCGCCGGACGCGTCCCCCCTCGATCTCCATCCGGGCGATGAGGGCCTCCACGGTCCCGGGTTCGCCGAGCGCGCCGAGGCACTCCGCCGCCGCGGACCGCGACTGCCACGCACCGTCGCCGAGATGGTCGGCCACATCCTTCGCTTGGGCGCGGGCCTTCGGCCCGTAGGCCTTGAGCGCGTCCATGGCCGCGACGCGGACCGCCGGCGCGGAATCGTCGAGCAGGCCCGCGATCCGCGGGAGGCCCGCCTCGTCGCCGATGCGCGAGAGCCCCAGGGCCGCATGCGCGCGGACGAGGAAGTACGGGTCACCGAGGAGGGGCCGCAGCGCCTCCCCCGCCTCCCGGTCCCCCACCGCCGCGAGGACGCGCGCGACGTTCGCCCGGGCGAGGCCGGTCGAGGCCGGGAGCCCCTTCTCCCTCAGCCACGCGAGGACCGCGGGCGTCGTCGTCCGCGCGAGCACGACCACCGCGGTCTCCCGCACGACCTCTACGGGGTACGCGAGGTAGGGGACGAGCACCTCCGCGGTCAGCGGGTCGTCCACGGCCTTCAGTTCCCGGATCTTCGCCGCGAGGAGGGCGGGATCGGTCTCCGCGCGGATCCCGGCGCGCTCCGCCGCGCCCCGGGCGGAGGGGTTCGCGGCATCGATCTCCGCCGCCGTGGGCGCCACGGACGGCCGGCGCGAGAGGATCCGGTCCCGCCAACGCCGGTCGAACTCCTCCGCGCCGATCCCCATGGCCGCCATGAGGGCGGTGCGGTGGTCCTCCCCCCCGCGCAGGCGGGCGAGGAAGGCCACGAACCGCGCGCGGTCCTCGCGCAGGAACAGGTCGAACACGGACCACGCGCGCATGTGCAGGTCCAGGGTGACGGCATCCAGGGTGTTCGCCGCGAACATCATCTCCACCGCCGCCTTCCGCGGATCCCCGGCGAGCAGGCGCAGCCGCTCCGGCCACTTCTCGCCGCTGTCGCTCACCTGCACCCCCTCCCCGGCGCAGAATGCCGCCGTCCCGGAGAGCAGCGGAGGGAGGCGCGACAGCCAGTGCCCGGCCCCGGCGTAGACCCAGCGCGGCAGGATGTCGTTGCTCCCTCCCACGACCTTCCAGCAGGAGATGAGCAGGTGCCCGACGAGGTGCCGCAGCTGGTGGTGCAGGTCGAGGTCCTGCTTGTACTTCCCGCGGCTGAACGCGCAGCAGTTGTAGGGGTAGCCGCCGGCGATGGAGTCGTAGTTCCCCCCGTAGCAAAGCTCGGGCTCGGGCAGGCCGATATAGGCCTTCGCCACCTCCTGCTTGGTCTGCTCGTCGTCGAGCAGGTAGATGGCCGACGGCCGGGGCAGGACCACGTCCTTACCGAAGGCGGCGACGAAGTCGTCGTAGGCATACTCCGCGCGCTGGATGAACAGGTGCGCGATCTCATGGGTGTCCATGACCCGCCAGTTCCGCTCCTGCGTACGCACCTTCAGCGTCTTCACGTCGGTGACGAGGTAGAAGTGCGGGCTCGTGACGAGCACGAACTTCCGCCGCGGCCCGAGGAGACGACGCTCCACCTCCACCTGCTTCCTCACCAGCGCCAGGCGTTCGGCGGAGATCGGGGCCCCCTCCGGTCCGCAGCGTGGGCACCGCTCGGGGTGGGGATTCCGGCAGGCGCAGGAGCCCTCGAGCATCTCGCTGCACACGAGGTCGAAGGACGCCGCGTGCCGGCGCAGGAAGCACTCCATCTTCCCGTTGGCGAAGCACGTCGGGTCCCAGTCCGGGGGAAGGCGGGAGGAGCACGTCCCCGGGAGGGCCTCGCAGGCCGGGCAGCGGCAGGGGTCCTCCGGCGGCGGGACCGGAGCCCGGAGGTAGTGGTAGCAGGCCTTCCCGTCGGGGCAGGTGCAGACGGCGGGTTCCCCGGGCGCAACGCCGGCCACGAGGACGAGGGCGAGGAGCGCGAGGGCGGAGCGGTTCAGCACCGCTCCATGTTAACCCGGGATCCGCCTACCCGGCGAAGTGGGCGGCGGCCGCGGCGCGGTCGGGCACCATCTTCAGATGCTGCTGGAGGTTCAGCACGGTGACCACGCGCTTCACGATGGACGAGGGGGCCACCAGGACGATCTCGCCGCCCTGCTCCTTCGCCCGGCGCTGGGCGGTGAGGAGGCAGCCCACGACTTTGCTGCAGATGAAGGTGACCGCGGAGAGGTCGAGGGCCAGGCGCCCCGCCCCGGCTTTGAGCGCCGTCGACACGCGGGTTTCGAGTTCGGGGATGCGCTGCTCGTCGAGCGCCCCGTCCACGGTCAGCGATCCGAAAGACCCGTTGGCCGCCATCGTCGTCCCTCTGGTTGGCGCCATGATGTCCCCTCCATTCCCCAATTGGAAGCGGAAAGCGATTGCAGCCGTTTCGCGGGGGCCGCTCTTTCCCCGGTCGGAGCGGCGGTTTAGACTCGTCCCGGAGGTGGCCATGCCCAGCGTCTTCTCGCGGATCATCGCCGGCGAATTGCCCGGCCGTTTCGTGTGGCGCGACGAGCGCGTCGTGGCGTTCCTGTCCATCGCCCCCCTGCGCCCGGGGCACACCCTCGTCGTGCCGGTGCAGGAGATCGACCACTGGCTCGACCTGCCCCCGGACCTCGCCGAGCACCTCACGCTCGTCGCCCAGCGGATCGGCCGCGCCGTACACAAGGCCTTCGGCTGCCGCAAGGTCGGCCTCATGGTCGCCGGTCTCGAGGTGCCCCACGTGCACCTCCACGTGACCCCCATCGACGACCTTCGTGACATGGACTTCGCCCGCCAGGACCGGAACCCCGATCCGAAGGCCCTCGACGAGGCCGCGGAGAAGATCCGGGCCGCGCTGAAGACGGTCGGGTAGGTCACTTCACGGGCGGCACAGGGTTGACCTCCGAGGAACACCGGAGGTCGACGCTCACCGACCCGGACCGGAGACACCCGGCCAGGGCCTCCGCGACGCGCTGCATCGGCACGTCGTCATCCACCGCCAGCAGGGGCACGACCTCCCGGTCGGCCTCCTCCGGTGGTACGAGCGCCCCGGGCGCCGGCGGGGGCGCCGGGGACGCGGTGAGGTGGAGGACCGGGGCGCCCTCGGTGTGGGGGACGAGGAACACCGGCAGCGAGGCGAGGTCGTGCGTCCGGGAGGGGTAGTAGGTGATTTCCACCTTCCACAGGCCGATGCGCGGGTCACGGAACGCCGTAAGGAGCGGCCGGAACCCGCCGAACGGCAGATCCCGGTCGCAGAGGAGCCTCATCCACACTTCGCTCCGACGCCGGGGGTCGCGCTCGTCCCGTCGGGGGTCGGCCTTCGGGAGGAGGAAACCGATCAGCTCCGCGAGCGGTACGGGCGCCTGCTTGTAGAGGATCTCACCGCGCGCGTCGATCTGCAGCCCGAACTCCATCGCATCGTCCAGCCACCAGCGGAGGGCCAGTCCCGGCAGGACGGGAAGCCGGACTCGCAGCCACGATCCGCGCGCGGCCGCCTCCGCGGCCCGGGCCTCCCAGTCCACGGCCTCCCCCCGCGCCGTGGCGAGGACGCCTTCCCGGAAGGCGTACCCGACCCAGTCCTCCGACACACCGCGGTCAAGAAACCAGCGGAGCACCGCCGAGTCGTTCCCGCACTCCGCGCGGGTCTCGAGATCGGGCCACCCCGGCAGATCCGACGCGAGGACTGCGGCACCGAGTCGCTCGATCGTCCGCGCCACCTGGGCCGGCCCCAGTCGCGCCGTGAGCCGGTGGGCAACGAGGGCGGGTTCCGAGCGGTCCTGCCGGCAACCCGAGGGGACCAGCAGGAACAAGATAGCGAGGAACGAAACCGCGATCGGGCGAAGCGGGGAGCCCATGACCTGCCTCTCAGCCCGGCGTCGGGGGACGGGGAAATCGTACCACGGTTGGCCCCGCTACCCGGTGTCCGGCGGGTCCGGGCCGTGCGGCAGCAGATTCCCCTCCGCGTCGCGGAAGATCGGGTTCTCGGCGGTCCCCTCGATCCGCAGCAGGTCCCGGTCGAAGAGCTGGTGGTGGATCCCGCACAGGAGGACGAGGTTGCCCGCCTCCCGGTGGCCGCCCCTCGCGTGCGGGTGGAGGTGCGCGAGCTGCAAACCGCGGCGGTTCCGGCACTTCCACACGGCGCACCGGCCGCCCGTCCGCGCCCAGACCTCCCGCCGGACCTCCATCGGGACGTACCGCGAGTCCGTCTGAAGCGTCCGCGTGTCCGGCACCCGCCGCGTCCCCGGCGTCGCCCGCAGCGGGTCGAACGTGTCGAGGTAGTGCCGGCTGAGGATCCCGACCGTCTCCCCCTCCGACAGCGGGCGGCCTTCCTTCTTGCAGGCGAGGCCGCGCGCGTCGAAGAAGTCCCGCTCGTCCTTCTCGGTCAGCATGACCGTCTTCGGGACCACGGGCTCCTTGCGCTCCGCCTCGGCGATGGCCTGGCGGATCCTCCGCTTAAGCGTCGCGAGGTCCGCGCTCTCGGCGAGGCGCAGCCACGCCGCCCGCTCCCCCGCGAACTCCGGGCGGACGAGCAGGCGGGCCACCGCCGCCGCGGCGTCGAAGGTCAGCCGGCCCGAAAGCAGGCTCTCCTCCATCGCCGGCGCGACCGGAAGCGCCGCCCCGACCGCCGCGAAGTCCGCGGCCTCCTTCGGGGAGTAGCCGAACCGCGCCCCGTACTCCGCCACCGACGCGCAGGCGTGGTAGACGAAGGCGCAGGACGCCTCGATGGTGTGGAACAGCCGGGACAACCGGACTTCGTGAGTCCGCTTTTCCCGCCGCAGGCCGACGACGGCGGCGTGCGCCGCCTCCTCCCGCACCGCCCGGTCCACCACGGTCTCGACTTTCGCGATCACGAAAGGAAGTCTAACACCCGGGGGTGACACGGACCGGCCTCGCCGAGGGTCCCGCGTGAACTTTTTTTCCGCGGGCGGCGAGGGCACCGCTTCCCCGCGGGAGGACACCCGCCGGGCCACCGGGATCGGCGCGGACCTCAGACGTAATTCGTCCGCGGGATGGAACTTACGGCGTTCGACGGCCCTCCCGCGGCCGATGGGCCCGGCCTTTGCGCTCTCCCCCTCCGACTCGAAGTCGTGACGGAGGTGGACACTATGAGAACCACGATCGTCGTGCTCGGCCTGATGGCCCTGCTGGCCTGCGAAGCGCCCGCGCCGAAGGCGGTTCCCCCCGCCCCGGCCGCCTGGGCGGAGCCGGTCTACGCGGACCGGCCGCTCGAGCCGATCGACGGGCCGGAGTACCTCCCGGCCGCCGGCGGCGCCATGCCCTACGACGAGGGCTACGTGCCCGCCGAGACGCCGGCGTATGAGCCGGCCGACGAGCCGGCCTATGAACCCGCCTACGAGCCCGCGGAGGACTACGGCTACGAGGACGCGGGCTACTACGAGGAGACCGTCGAGTACGTCCCCGAGATGGCGACCTATGAGGTCTACGAGGCGCCGCCTCCGGGCTACTGGCCCGAGGGCGTCACCTACACCACGACCAGCGAGTGGGTCGTCTACGAGGAGTACTACACGGTCTACCGCGAAGAGGTCGTGGTCCTCTACTGGCACGACGCCGGCGGCGTGTGGTACGGCGACTGGTACTACCCCGGCGCGTACTTCGTGCCCGGCTACTGGGTGGACGGCTACTTCCCCTATGACGGCTGCCGGGTGCCCGGCGGCATCCTGATCGGGGTCACCCGCCCCCATCACCACCACTACGTCCCGTACTGCCACTACCGCGGCCACCACGGCAGCCATCGCACCGGCTACCGCGAGATGGAGTGCGTCCCGCGGCGCGGTCGCCTGGCCCGGCACCCCGACGCCGTCGCCCACCACGAGCGCATCCGTGACCGCGGCTTCGGCGAGGACCGCGCGCGCGTGCTGCCCGAGGAGCGCCGGGGTCGCCTCGAGGAGCGCCGCGAGCGCGCCGACGAGCGCCGCCGGAACGTGAGGGCGGAGCGGACCGAGACCGCGCGCCGCACCGAGGGGAACCGCGGCCCGGACGCGGCCCGCGTGGAGACCGAGCGCCGCGCCCGCGAGGGCGCCGAGCGGACGGCCCGCGACGAGCGCCAGGCCCGCGATGCCGCGGAGCGCCGCGCCCGCGAGACGGAGCGTGGCGCCCGCGAGGCCGCCGAGCGGCAGGCGCGCGAGGAGAAGCAGGCCCGCGAAGCCGCCGAGCGCCGCGCCCGCGACGACGAGCAGGCCCGCGAGAAGGCGGAGCGCGAGGCCCGCGACCTCGCCCGCCGCACCCGCGAGGCCGATGAGCGCCGCGCCCGCGACGAACGCCAGGCCCGGGAGACCGCCGAGCGCGAGGCCCGTCGCGAGGCCGAGCGCGTCGCCCGCGCCGACAACGACCGCCGCGCCCGCGAACAGGCCGAGCGCCAGGCCCGGGAGGCCGAGCGCGCCGCCCGCGAGCAGGCCGAGCGGGTCGCCCGCGACGAGCGGCAGGCCCGGGAGACCGCCGAGCGCGAGGCCCGCCGCGAGGCGGAGCGGGTCGCCCGCGCCGACAACGACCGCCGCGCCCGCGAGCAGGCCGAACGCCAGACTCGGGAGACCGAGCGCGCCGCCCGCGAGCAGGCCGAGCGGGTCGCCCGCGACGAGCGGCAGGCCCGGGAGACCGCCGAGCGCGAGGCCCGCCGCGAGGCGGAGCGCGCCGCCCGCGCGGAGAACGACCGCCGCGTCCGCGAACAGGCCGAGCGCCAGGCCCGGGAGGCCGAGCGGGTCGCCCGCGACGAGCGCCAGGCCCGCGAGGCCGCCGAGCGGGAGGCCCGCCGCGAGGCCGAGCGTGTCGCCCGCGCGGACAACGACCGCCGCGCCCGCGAGCAGGCCGAGCGTGAGGCCCGCGAGACCGAGCGTGCCGCCCGCGCCGAGGCCGAGCGGCAGGCCCGCGCCGAGCGGCAGGCCCGGGAGGAGGCGGAGCGCGCCGCCCGGGCGGAGCAGCAGGCCCGCGAGCAGGCGGAGCGTGCGGCCCGCGAGGCCGAGCGCCGCGCGGAGCGCGCGGAGAACCGAGGCGATCGCGACGGCGGGAACGGCCGCCGCCGCTGACGGAGCCGTTCCCCCGGGGGCCGCTGGTCCGCCCGCGGCCCCCGGCGATTCCCGGGCGGGGGGCGGCGTTCAGTAGAACGTGCAGCGCGCCCGGTGGCGCGGGACGGCCTTGATCGCCGGGTCCTGCCCGAGGATCCACAGGACCTCGTCGAGCCGGGCCGGGGAGCACGCGAACCCGCGCGCCCCGCACTCCGCGGAGAGCCGCTCCACGGAATAGAGCGCGCAAGCCCGGATCTCCACTTCCTCCGGGCTCCCGGCGGGAAGCGGCTCCTCGCGGTCGATGCGCGCCGCGAGGCCCTCCGCGTGGCGGAGCACGCCCTTCATCCGCAGGACGTGCGGCACGAGGTTGTCAGCGAAGATCGTCAGCGAGCCGAGGTCCGTGAACCGCCCCGGCCCGGCGCCGCCGAACAGCGCCGCGAGGTCGGCGGCGAGCAATTGCCCGCGTTTCATGAAGGGCACCGGGAAGCCGTCGTAGGTCGAGACGTCCCGGTAGAGCGGCATCCGCGAGAGCACCGCCAGCAGCCGCGCCGCCGATCCGCCCGCCTCCGCCACGAGGCCGCCGAATTCGCCGCCGTGGCGGTCCGCCACCTCGCGCCCGAGGTCGTTGAGGGAGCGCGCGAAGAGCGCCATGAGCTCCCCCGCCGGCGAGGCGGGGTCCTGGCCGAAGAGGGCCGCGCAGTCCGCGGCCGTGACCCGCGCGAGCTCCTCCGCGGCGAAGGGGCCCGACCGCTCGAACCGCTCCCTGAGCCGCGTCCCGACCGTGAAGTACCCCGAGCGCCCGGGGATCTTCCGAAGGTGCGGAAACCACCCGGAGCCGAAGTTCACGGCGTTCAGCGTCAGCGTGAACGCGAGTGTGGCCTCGTCCGTGGCGAGGCGGCGTCGGCCCGGGTCGGGGAACGCCGGCGCGGGCGGCTCGCGGGCGAACGCGTCGGCCAGCGCGACGAGCGCCGCGTCGTCGATCCGCACGGACCGCGCCCGCCGCGCCACCTCGGCGCACGCGCTCCGGATCTCGCCGAAGATGCCGCTCATGCCGGGCTCCCTCCCCGCGCCCCGCCTCGCGGCCGCAGGAGGAGGTACACCGCGAGCCCCGCCAGCGCCACCGCCGCACCGGCCACGAAGGACGCGGCGTAGGCGTCGCGCAGGCTCGCCCCCGCCTTCGCCGACAGGTCGGACACCGGGCCGCCGAGGACGAGCCCCGCCGCCCCCCACCCGAGCGCCATGACCGCGTTGTAGACCGCGAAGTGGCGGCCGCGCTCGCCGGCCGGCGTCAGCTCCGCCGCCAGCGCGTAGGAGGCCGTGCGGAACAGCGTGAGCACCGCGCCGAACACGCCGAGCGAGACGACGGCGAAGGCGACGGAGCGGGTGAGGAGGAAGGACAGCGGCAGCAGGGAACAGAGAACGAGCGAGACGACGTAGGACCGGCGGCTGCCGGCGCGGTCCACGAGCGCCCCGGCGACGGGCGCCAGCGCCCCGCTGGCCACCCAGAACACGGTGCGGATCAGCGAGAGATCCTGGTCCGAGGCGCCGCCGGCCTCCGGCAGGCGCACGAAGAAGGTGTGGACGCCCTGGAACGACCACAGCCCGAGGACGGCCACGCCGAGGGCGACCATGTACCGGCGAAAGGCGGGCGAGGTGCGGCCGCCGGAGGTCTCCGCGCCCGGGGCGGTCGTGCCGTCGAGGTGCGACAGCGTGAAGCGGATGAGCGGAACGCCGGCGAGGATGAAGGCCGCCGCGAGGAGCCACAGGCTCCCGTCCTCTATCCCCTTGCCGTCCCGGTACAGGTAGCCGGCGAGGAAGAGCCCGAGCCCCATGCCGCCGAGGCCGATGAAGTCGAGGATCCCGAGGAACCGCCCGCGGTTGCGGTCCGTCGTCACCTGCGCGATGGCCGCGCGGAAGCCGACGTCGGTCATCGACCAGAAGAACTCGATCGACGACAGGCACAGCACGATGAGCCACGCCGTGGCCGCCGGCGGGACGCGGTGCAGCGTCCCGGTGAACACCGCGAAGGTGCCGAGGTAGCCGAGGCCGGCGACGACCTCGCCCGTCACCATGAGGCCCGCGCGGCGGTCCATCCTGTCGGAACGGCGGCCCCACACGAGGAGCATGCCGAGCGTGCTCGTGGCGGCGTTGGCCGCGCCGATGAGCGCGGTGAGCGACACCGCGAGGCCGAGGCGCTCCCGCAGGTACACCATGAGGAAGGTGTAGAAGAACCCGCGCCGCACCATGGCGAGGAAGTTGTAGCCGGAGAGGCCGACGACCTCGGCGACGCGGCGGGGGCGGGGATGGTGATGGCATTCGGCCATGTCGTGAGCCGGCCCTTCTACCCGACGGCCGCACTGCGCGGGGTCTTCTTCGCGGGGTGGCCGTTCACTCGAACCGGAAGTCCGCCCGTGCCTTCTTCCACCAGTCCTTCCAGGCGTTCCGGTCGTAGTCGAACTTCTGGCCGGTGAGCTTCGTCAGGGACTCCACGATCTCCCCCTTCACGAGGCCGATCGTCTCCTCCTTCGCCATGAAGAAGGTGTCGATGAGGGCGTCCACGGAAGTGGCATGCCGGATGTTGCCGAGGGCGAGGATCTTCGCCTTGGCGGCGGCGATGCCGTACTCGCCGATCCGCTGGTTCCACCAGTCCTTGCTGAGCGCGTCCACCGCGCGGGGGTCGCCGATCTCGCCCAGCGCGAGTATGACGCGCAGGTATACACGGATCTCGTCCTCGTTGGCCTTCAGGGCCGCGAGCAGGGCGGGGACGACATTGGGGCGCCCCAGGACGCCGAGGATCTCCGCCGCCTGCTCCCGGACGTCGGCGCCCGGGTCCCGGAGGCCCGTCTTCGCGATCGCCGCCGACACGAGGTCGTGCTCCGTCTCGGCGAGATCGAGCATCGCCCCGATCTTCTGGCTCTCGCTGAGCGCCTTCCATCCCTTCTCGTATTCGGCGACGAGCGCCTTCACGGCGGCGGGGTCCGGTTCCGCGACCTTGGCGGGCTGGCCGTTCACGAGGACGTACCGGACGAGGTACTCCGTACGGCTGTCCGCGGTCTCGAGATCGACGACGGTGGGCAGGACGAAGCCGTTGACCTCGCGCCACGAGCGGTAGGTCGTGCGCAGCGCCCGCTTCCCGGCGAGGGAGACGTCCCGCCACGCCACGCGGTGGCCCCACTCCGTGTCCGAGTAGCCGTAGAGGATCTTCACCGTGCCCGCCTCGAACTCGACGAGGCGCCGCGAGCCGTCCTCGAAGACGGCCCGCACCGCCACGGGCAGGCCCTCGCCGCCGTGGAAGACCGTGGTCCCGCCGACGACCTCGAGCGCCCCGCCGGCGACCTTGCCCAGCACGTCGAACCACAGCGCCCCGGTGACGTCGCGCCAGAAGGAGCCCAGCGCCTCGCGCAACGGCTTGCGGAAGGCCTCCGGCGTCTTCGTGAAGAGGAACTCCTCCGATTCCGGCGCCGAGAAGGCATAGGAGAATCCGGCGAGGTCCTTCCACCGGGCGGCGTTCGGATCCTTGCTGCGGCGGAGCACGAAGTCGGCGGTGAAGGAGGAGAGGCCGCGGGAGATGAGGTCGAGGTGCTTCGCGCGGGCCTCCGCGAGGAAGGCGGCGGGGTCCGCGGTCGGCGCGAGGAACACGAGGAAGAGGACGGCGCACCGGCATCGGGGCATGGGATCCTCCCGCCGGATCATACCGCGCCGCCCCTCCGGAGGTTTCGCTCCCGCGTCGCTTTCCGCGACCCGCAGAGGCGGTTAGCATGGGGGAAGTCCGATGGAGACCCGTCGATGATGCGATCCCTGCTCCTCATCCTGCCGCTCGCGATCCTCCCCGTCCTCGCCGGTTGCGTCAGCACGCCGGCGGACCGCATCGAGGAGAACCAGGCCCTGTTCGACACCTACCCGCCGGACATCCAGGCACTGATCCGCGTCGGACACATCGGCCTCGGCTTCGACCGCGCGCAGGTGGACATGGCGCTGGGGCCGCCCCACCACGTGAGAGGTTCCGCCGGGCTCGAGGACTGGTTCTGGGTGGCGGAGGAGACCCGCACGGTGGAGGTCGAGAAGGGCGCCTACCAGTACCGGGACGAGATGCGGGTCTACGAGGAGGCCCGCCGCCGGGGCGAGAAGGTCAGCGAGCCGAGCCCCACGGAGACTCAGCACCAGCGGCGGCTCCGCACCGTGCGGGTCGTGCACTTCCGGGACGGGCGCGTCGAGGGCTTCGAAGAGCCGTTCGATGCATCGTTCGAGGACTGGACGGTCACGTCGAGAGGTTGAGGGGGTGATGATGTCCGCGGCACGGATCCTGTTCCTTACCTGCCTCGCGTGCGCACTGGCGGCCCCGGCAGGCACGGCCGTCCGCACGCCGGAGCGTGAGCCCTCGGCGGCGGCGCGGACGCCCGCCCCGGCGGTGCCGCGGCCGCTCCTGTTCGCGGAGAACCGCGGGCAGACGGACCCCCGCGCCGCGTTCGTGCTGCGCGGCCGCGGGCTCACCGTGTTCTTCGAGGAGAGCGGCATCACCTACGCCGTGGGCGCCCCCGGGGCTCGGTGGGCGGTGAAGGCCGACTTCCCCGGCGCGCGCCGCGTCCGGCCGGAGGGCGCGCGGCCGGCGGCCACCGTGCAGAGCTTCTTCACGGGCCCGCGGGAGCGCTGGGTCTCCGGCGCGCGGACGTACCGGGAGATCCGCTACCGAGACCTGTGGCCGGGCATCGACCTCGTCGCCTCGGCGGAGAACCACGCGCTGAAGTACGCCTTCGAGGTCGCCGCCGGCGCGGACCCCGGCCTCATCCGGACGGAATACCGCGGCGCCACGGCCCTGGCCCTCGACCCCGACGGCGGCCTGCGCATCCGGACACCCCGCGGCGACGTGGAGGACGCGGCCCCCGTCGCGTTCGAGGAGGGCGGCCGGATGGTGGCCGCGGCGTTCCGCCTGCAGGGGACGACGTGCGGCTTCTCGCTGGGCGCACGCGACCCGTCGCGGCCGCTCGTCATCGACCCCGGCATCCTCGTCTGGTCCGGCTTCTTCGGCGGCGACAGCGAGGACGTCATCGAGGACGTGGCGGTGGATGGCGAGGGCGCCGTATACATCGCGGGGCACACGTCGTCCGACGACCTGACCTTCCCCGTGGTCGAGGGACCGGACCTCGTGGCGAACGGGAACATCGACGCCTTCGTGGCGAAGGTGTCGCCGGACGGCCTCGACATCCTCTACGCCGGATTCTTCGGCGGCTCCGGCCTCGACCAGGCCTTCGCGGTGGCCGTGGACGGCGGGGGCAACGTCTACTTCGCGGGCTCGACCTTCTCCACGGCGAGCACGTTCCCCGTGGCGACCGGGCCCGACTACTCCTACAACCTCGGCGGCGACGCGTTCGTGGCGAAGCTCGACACGACGGGGACGGCCGTCCTGTACTCCGGCTACCTCGGCGGCACGGGCCAGGACACGGCCCTGGGCCTCGCCGTGGACGCCTCGGGGGCCGCGTACGTCGTCGGCTCCACGCTCTCCAACGAGGCTTCCTTCCCCGACCTCACCGGCCCCGACCTCTTCTACGGCGGTTCGCAGGACGGGTTCGTGGCCCGCGTCGCCGCGGACGGCACGGCCTTCGACTTCGTGGGGTACGTGGGCGGGGACGGCGAGGACGCCGTCGAGGACGTGGCGCTGGCCTCGGGAAAGGCGTTCCTCGTGGGGACGACGAAGTCCTCCGAGGCGACGTTCCCCGTGGCCGTGGGGCCGTCGCTGGCGCACTCCGGGGATTCCGACGCCTTCGTGGCCCGGGTGGCCGCGGACGGCTCCGGCTTCGAGTACGCGGGGTTCATCGGCGGAGCCGGGGCCGACGCCGGCCTCTCCATCGCCGTGGACTCGGAGGGCTCCGCCTACGTCACGGGCCACGCGGGCACGCCGCTCGACGCCTTCCCCGTCGCCGTCGGCCCGGACACGACGGCCAACGGCGGCACGGAGGCGTTCGTGGCCAAGGTGCCGGCCACCGGGGCCGGGCTCACCTGGTGCGGGTTCATCGGCGGAACCGGCGCCGACCACGGCACCGGGATCGTGGTGGACGCCGAGGGGCGGGCCGGCGTGGCCGGCTACACGACCTCGACGGAGAGCTCCTTCCCGGTGGAGGCCGGCCCCGAGCTGACGGCGGGCGGCGGCCGCGACGCGTTCGTCGCCTGGGTCGATGCCGACGGCGCCGGCCTTTCGGCCTGCGGCTTCCTCGGCGGGACCAGCGACGACACGGCGTGGTCCCTCGCGCTCACGCCGGACGGGTCGGCCCTCGTCGCGGGGGCCACGACCTCCGCGGAGGGCGCGATCGGCTTCCCCGTCGCTGGCGGCCCGGACCTCACCTGGAACGGCGGCAGCGACGGGTTCCTGACGAGACTGACCGGACCCGGCACACCGCTGCTCGCGGTGACGAAGGGAAGCCTGAAGGACACGGCGACTCCCGGGAAGGACTCGCTCTCCGCCTCCGGCCTCCTCCTGTCACCGATGCCCGCGGGGTTCGACCCCATGGCGACTCCGGTACAGATCCGCGCCGGGGCGAAGGGCGCCGAGTTCCTCCTGAACATCCCGGCCGCGGACGCGGGCTGGAAGGTGAAGGGCGCGAAGTACTCGTGGAAGGGCGCCGGCGGCAGCCTCCAGGTCGACAACGTCAAGCGCACGCTGAAGCTGAAGCTCGCCAGGATCACGTTCGGCGCGCCCCAGGCGAACCCGATCCGCGTGGAGGTCCGCTTCGGCACCCAGGACTACGGCGCGGAGGCCGCCTGGACCGAGAACCCGAAGAAGCCGGGATTGTTCAAGTTCCCGTAGTCGACCCCACAACCCAGCGCCCGGACACCGGTCTCCGGACACCGGTCTCTGAGGAAGTCCGCCGCGAACGCCAAACGCCAGCACGGACACCGGTCTCTGAGGAAGTCCGCCGCGAACGCGCGTCTCTGCGAACGCGCGTCGCCGAGCGGATCCGCCGGACGATGCGCCGGGTGGTAGACTTGCGGCGCCAGCACGGACACCGGTCTCTGAGGAAGTCCGCCGCGGACACCGGTCTCGGCGGACACCGGTCTCTGAGGAAGTCCGCCGCGAACGCGCGTCTCTGCGAACGCGCGTCGCCGAGCGGATCCGCCGGACGATGCGCCGGGTGGTAGACTTGCGGTGGATCGGGGCCTCGGGTGGAGGCGGAGACCGGCAATGCGGGGCGCGCATCGGGACCTCCTGGGAAGCCGCAGGGTGGCCATCGCGTGCGTCCTCTGCGTCGTCTTCCCGGCCGCCTTCCTCTGCGGCATGCTCCTCTGCTTTCTTCCCCTCGCACTGATCGCCGAGCTGACCCTCCCGCACCCCGCCCAGGCCTACCCGTTGATCCGCCTCGCCCTGAACCTGGCGGGAGCGGCCTTCGCGATCCCGGTCTGCGCGTTCGCCTGGCCGCTGCGGCCTCCGCACGAACCGCCGCCGGGGATCGCCTCCCCGCCACCGAGGTGAGGCCGGGAGCGACCCCGCCGCCGGACGCGTCCGCGGAGCGGACCCGGTTCGCCGAGGCGCACCGTGGCCTGCCGGCCGTGCCGCCCCGCCCGGAGAGCATCGTCATTCGCGGGGGGACCTGGGGCCGGCGGCGCAGTGACGGACTCCCGGTTCCGCGGGACCGGGTCCCGGCCCTGGACCTCGGCTCCCCCGGCGGCCCGGTCACCGCCTGAGCCACAGTGCCCGCCGCCTACTCCCCGAACGCCTCGCGGAGGAAGGTCTCCATCGCGGCGAAGGAGCGGCGGGCGGACTTCTCGTCGTAGGCCGCGCCGCGGGAGCGGTCGGAGCCCGCAGCGGCGTCGGAGAAGGAGTGCACGGCCCCGCCGTAGAGGATCATCTGCCAGTCGGCGCCCGCGGCGTGCATCTCGTCCCCGAAGGCCCGGACGTGCTCGGGGGGGACATGGGGGTCGGCGGCACCGTGGAGGACGAGGACCTTCGCCCGCACCGCCCCCGGCTCCGCCGGCAGCGGCGTGTCGAGGTTCCCGTGGAACGACACGACGCCGGCGATGCCGGCCCCCGACCGCGCCAGCTCCAGCACCGCCCCTCCGCCGAAACAGAAGCCGATGGCGGCCACCCTGGCGGGGTCGACGAGCGGGTGCTCGCGGAGACGAGCGATCCCCGCCGCCACGCGGGCCCGGAGCGCCGGGCGGTCACCGCGCCAGCGGCCGGCCTCCTTCGCCGCCTCCTGGTTGGTGGACGGGCGGACTCCCTGCCCGTAGACGTCGGCGCAGAGCGCGACGTACCCGAGGCGCGCGAGGCGATCCGCGACGGCGGTCTCGTGAGGCCCGATCCCCCTCCACGCGTGGACGACGAGGACGCCGGGGCGCTTCCCCGCCGCTCCCTCCGGGCTGGCGAACACCCCCTCGAGCACGGCCTCCCCGTGCCGGTACACGACGGTCTCGGTCTTCACGGTCGGCTCCGAAGGCTCCGCCGCGATCCGCCCGCAGGCGACCGCAGCGAGGAGCACGGCGACGGCGACAAGCCAGGATGTCCTCATCGCCCCATGGTGTCACGGGCAAAACCAAGAAGCCAGAATTTGAGAGTCACTCTCAACAAGAGTAGGCTCCGGGCGGAAAGAGACCTATACTTGGAGGGTTTGCCATGCCGCAAAGCCGCCGCAACCTGCTCTGTGCGTTGGGCATCGTCCTTTCGGCGTTCGTCGGGATGGGCGGGTGTCCCGTCATGCAGCCTTGGTACTCGGACTCGGACCAGGCGTCCATCGAGCTCGACCGGCACCCGGTCGACGGCGTCGAGACGAACACGGTGGACATCGTCGCCGACGAGGGCTCTACGGGGGCCCACCTCTTCCAGGGCAACGACTCCGAGCTGACTCCCCCGTATACCGTGCAGGTCACCGCCGGGCTCCCGATGCCCGAACAGGCCGCCGGCTTCTCCCCCGGCTTCGGCGGCCTGGAGCTCTCGGTGCCCGGCACCTCCCCGCTGGTGTTCCACGGGCTCTACATCCAGCCGGCTCCGACGGGCACCCAGGTCTTCTTCGCCTACAACAACGGTGGCGGCGCCAGCACCGGCGGCACCACGTTCTTCAACGGCGCCAACTTCATGGACCTCCGGATCGAGAACGACGGGACCGATGTCGTTTTCGGCGCGCGCCCCCTGGGCGACTCCGTCTTCCAGACCCTCGGCACCGTGCCGGCTCCCCCGGGCGCGTTCCTGAACCCCGGCATCGGGGTCTTCAACTTCGGCGATCGCGAGCGGGTGTCGTTCTTCGACGTGTTCGTCACGGAGTCCTCGGCTCCGCAGGGGGCCACCCCGGCGGACGAGCTGGCCGACCGGATCACCCGGGACCTGCTCCAGCCGCTCGTGAACGCCCAGGGCCACCTGAACGGCCCCAACCCGGACACGTCGGCGGCCTCCGCCATCGTGAACGGCCTGGCGTCGAGCATCCCCGCCCTCCTCGGCTTCGCGCAGTCCCTGCCGGCGGGGACGAAGGAGGAGGAGAAGTTCCGGGACTCGGTCGAGAAGTCGATCCTCAAGATCAACAAGACCGTTCTCAAGCTGAAGAAGGCGCTCGACCGCGGCAAGGCCCCGGACAAGCTCCTCAAGTCTCTCCACAAGGCGATCCTGGCCACGACTCACCTGGCCGGCAGGTTGCGCTACTGAGCGGAAGCCCAAGTGAGGTTCGCGTCCGCCGCGCTCCGGCGTATACTCTTCCCATTCGCGGGAGGCGCGGATGCGCGTGACCATCGAAGTCCTGACCGGCATCCTCATCGGTCGGCGATTCGACATCCGCGAGAACGCCCCGGCGATCTTCGGCCGGTCGGACGCGGCGACGTTCTGCCTGCCGTTCGACAAGGAGATGGGGGAGACCCATTTCCAGATCGAGAGCAACTGGGACGCCATCGTCCTCACCGCCCTCGACCCGAACGCGCCGACGCTGGTGAACGGTCGCAGGGTCACGAAGGAGCACCTGCGCGCGGAGGACACGATCACCGCGGGCAAGACCGTGTTCTCGGTGGCGAAGGTCGTCGAGACGCCCCGCCCCGCCGGCGCCGCGGCCCCCGCGGCGGGCGCGGC
>JADHED010001405.1_pt1 | contig 20611 bp, 12 predicted proteins | sample 8952041 | NCBI WGS metagenome assembly JADHED01 (sample SAMN16124423, study PRJNA663239) | bioreactor sludge metagenome | isolation source: sludge (control) | place: India:Bengaluru | collected 2018-09-08
GCCGGAGGATACTTCCTGAGAAAGGGATGGAGTCAAGTATGTGTAAAGGTCAGGTTGGCCTTGATTGATTTTGGGTGTGTTTGGCTCTTTTAAACAAAGCTCTTCTTCTTGTGCAAGTTGTGTTAGCAAGGCTTGCATTAGCTGGAATTTATCGGAATGCGGTAGAGCTTCAACCAAAGGAAGTATTTTTGCTATGGACATATTGGGCCTCGTTTATGAGTTCGTCCTAAACCCTGTGCCTGGATAAGTAATATTTTTCATAGTCTAGCCCATAACCTACAAGTATGGGGCGGATGGCCGTGTCCCCGCCTCAGCGTCTACGCCTACCCTACAAGTATGGGGCGGATGGCCGTGTCCCCGCCTCAGCGTCTACGCCTACCCTTATCCGTGGCCCCACCAAAGCTGTCTCAGGCGCTCCGCTTCAAGGGGGAGTCGCTGAGACCAAAGCCTGACTTGTGTTTTACCAGAGTGTCGATGCGGCGTTCTTGGTCGAAGTCCTTTGAAGAAGGCTGGGCCGGGGATGGCCGTGGGGCTGATACTTATACATTGAAATTATTGTGATTTCCTGTGAAAATTTCGATTGGTGGTTTTACGGGAAAACGTGGTATGACGCCCCTCTCGGAACAGCAACGACTCTTTTACGTCGAGACCACGCAGCTCTATGAGGCCTGGCGGGATGCCCGCCGGCAGGCGGAGGTCCATAAATATGGCATGAAGTGGGTCACGGCCAAGGGGCGACAGTACCTGGTGAAACTGACGAACGCCCGCGGCAATGGGAAGTCGTTGGGACCCCGGACCCCGGAAACCGAGGCCCTCCTGGCGGCTTTTCAGGAGGGTAAGCTGCGTGCCGATCGCCGCTTGGGACACATCCGGAAGCGGCTGGAGCAGCAGGCCCGTCTGAACCGGGCGCTGCGGATGGGCCGGCTGCCATCCCTGGTGGCGGCCATTCTTGGCGCCATCGACCGGAGTGCGGCGCGGGATGATTTCCGGGTGGTGGGCACGCATGCCCTCTATGCCTATGAGGCGTTGGCGGGGGTCCAGATTCGCATGGAGCTGCTGGCCTCCGGTGATGTCGATCTGCTTTACGATCCGCGCAAGCGGTTAGCCTTGGTAGCGCGGCATTTGGATGGGGGTGGCTTGCTTGGCCTGTTGCGGCGGGTAGACAAGACCTTTGCGCCCCTGGGTGCCCTGGCCTTTCGTGCCGTCAACGATCAGGGCTTCATGGTCGATCTGGTTGCCCCGCTGGTGGATACGCGTTTGGAGACCGCCCTGGGCTTTTCCCAGGACGATTTGCAGGCGGCGGAAATCCTTGGTCTGGAATGGCTGGTCAACGCACCGGCCACGGAAGCGGTGGTCTTGGCCATGGATGGCATGCCGGTGCGGGTCCTGGTGCCCGATCCCCGCGCCTTTGCCTACCACAAGGCATGGATCGCGCGTCAGCCGGATCGGGAGCCGGTCAAGAAAGGCCGCGATCTGGCCCAGGCACGGTTGCTGTTCAGCCTGCTGAAGACGTACCTGCCGAACTATCCGTTGGAACCTGAGGCCGTGCGCTAACTTCCCCGGGCGGTGATCGCCGGGGCGGCGGATTTGGTTGATGAGGCGGATCAATCAGGTTGATGAAGTTCGGTTTTTTGGGCTTTTGGGTGAGATGCCGCCGATTGGGACGCGACGGTGACGGGTGGAGGGGGTCTTTCATGGTCAGGGGGTTGATGCACTGGTTAAGACAGCCAGCCAGTGCCAGACCGATCAGTCCTGCTCCTCATAGCGATAACCGACGCCATAAACGGAGTGGACCCATTCCTGGTCGGGGGATAGTTCTTCGAGCTTGCGGCGCAGCTTTTTGATGTGGCTATCGATGGTGCGGTCGGAGACGACCCGGTGGTCGCTGTAGATCAGCGCCATGAGGCGGTTGCGGGAGTAAATGCGCCCGGGGGTGGCGTGGAGGGTGGCGAGGAGGCTGAACTCCACCGCGGTGAGTTCGACGGTGCGGCCCTGCCAGTGAACGCGCAGGGTGGATTCGTCCAGGTGCAGGGTGGCGGTGCCGTGGGTGGTGGCCATGGACGGTGCCGCGCCGGTCAGGCCGATGCCGCCCGAGGGGGCTGGCGGCGTGCCCGTCATGGCGGTGCCCGGGAGCGTCATCGAGCTGATGAGGCTGCCGTCCGCCTGGCTGGACCTGGAGCCGGACAGGCTGGCGGGGGTGGCACCCGTCGAGCCAGCGGTTACCGCAACGCTAGTGCCGGTTGTTGTAGTCCCGGGGCTGGCAGGGGTGGCGCCGCCCGGGGCCCGGAAACGCCGCAGCACCGCCTTGACCCGCGCCACCAGTTCCCGGGGGCTGAAGGGTTTGCAGACATAGTCGTCGGCGCCCAACTCCAGACCCAGCAGGCGGTCGATCTCTTCGACCCGGGCGGTGACCATGATGATGGGCACCGCGCTGAAGGCGCGCAGGTCGCGGCAGACATCCAGGCCATCGCGGCCCGGGAGCATCAGGTCGAGGATGACCAGGGCGGGCTGGTGAGCGCGCACCCAGTCGGCGACCCCCGTGCCTTCGCCCAGGATGTGGCTCTGGTAGCCTGCGGCGGTGAGGTAGTCGGCGACGAGGCGGGCGAGGCGCTCTTCATCCTCGACGATCAGGATAGTGACGGGGCCAGAGGTGGGTGTAGTGCCCGGGGCGGTGTGATTAACCGGGGTGGCCATGCCGATCGCCGGGTCGGTGCTTGGGATATTGGCGCTAACGGGGTCAGGGTTGGCTGAGGGAAAGGTTTCAGCCCTCGGGGCGAGGTTATCCGCCTGTGTGGGGTGAAGGGCCGGGTCGGGTCCGATGGCGGTCATGGCGCGTTTCCTTCGAGGGGCAGGCGGAGGCGGATCCAGAGGCCGCCCAGGGGGGAGGGGTGAGCGGCGATGTCCCCGCCGTGGGCGGCAGCGATGTTGCGGGCGATGGCCAGGCCGAGCCCGGCGCCCCCGCTGTGCCGGGCGCGGGAGGCATCGACGCGGTAGAGGCGCTCGAAGAGATGCGGCAGGGCCTCCGCCGGTACCCCGGGGGCGCTGTCCTGGAAGTCGATGACCAGCCAGCCATGACCAGGATCACCTGCCAGGGTTAGGCTGGTGGCGGGAATAACCTGCCCACTCGCTATACCTTCATGCCCCCGCCCCCCTGGTGGGGGAGGGTTGGGGAGAGGGGGATCCGCGGCGCCGATCGACTCCGCCCGTCCCGTCGCCAGACTCAGGCCAATCCGCAGTTCCCCGCCGGCATCCGTGTACTGCAGGCTGTTGCGTAGCAGGTTGCGAAACAGTTGGGACAGCCGCTGGCCATCGCCATGGAGGCGAAGCCGCTGGCCAGCTAGTGGCAGGTCATCCAGACACAGGCCGATGCCCGCGGCCGCGAACCGCGGCCGGAAGGTCTCCAGGTCCGCCTCCAGGACCTCCAGGGGGTCCAGATCCGTCTTGCGGTAGCTGAGGGCGCCGAGGTCCGTCATGGACAACTCATGCAGGTCCTCCACCAGACGCCCCAGGCGCAGGGTGTCGGCATGGAGGGCGGCGAGGGTGCGGGCATCGAGGGGCCGGACGCCGTCCTGGGCGGCCTCGATTTCGGCCTGGAGCAGGGCCAGGGGGGTGCGCAACTCGTGGGCGATGTCGGCCACCCAGCGGCGCCGGGCCTGTTCGTTGTCCTCCAGGGCCTGGGCTAGGGCGTTGAGGTCGCGGCCCAGGCGACCCAGTTCGTCGTCGCCCTGGCTGGCAGCGCGGGCGGCATAGTCGCCGGAGGCCAGGCGGCGGGCGGTGTCCTGGAAGGCGCGCACCGGCCGGGTGAGGCGGTGGGCAAGGGGGAAGGCGAAGAGGGCGGAGAGCAGGACCATGGCTAGGGCGATGAGCAACAGGGCCTGGCCCTGGCTTTCCTTGAACTGCAGCTCGCTGGATTCGGGCAGGTAGGGGCCGGGGATCAAGGCTAGTTCGCCGATGCGCTCTCCGTCCAGGCGCAGGGGGTAGCGCGGGGCGCCGGGCAGCAGCTCGGGTTGGGCCTGGATGGGCTTGCCCTCGGCGTCGAGCAGCATGAGGCGGAAGGAGAAGAACAGGGGCCGACCGCCGGGGCGGCGGGCCTCTTGCACCAGGCTAGTGGGGGGCCAGATACCGGGTTCCCCGTCGCGGAACCGCATCAAGTGGTCGCGAAACCGCGCGGGACCACCGGGGCCAACCTCCGGGGCCGCGCCCCGGGAGCCGTCGGGGCCGTGACGGGGACCGCCCATCATCCGGCCCCAGCCCCAACCCATACCGCCCATGCCGCTCATGCTATCCATGCGTCCTGGACCGCTGGCCCCATCAGCGCTGGGACGGCCCATCAGGGCGTCCATCATGCCCCGGGTCTGGGGGCCTTGCCCGGGATAGGGGGGCGTCCGGGCGTAGTCGGTGAGGATGCCGATCCAGATGCCCTTGTCCGCGGCAATCTGCTGCCAGCCGCTATCGGCTTTATAACGCTCCACCAGGCGCTCGGCGATCTGTTCCAGCCGCTCTTGCTGGCGGATCTCGGCAAATTCCACCAGGCCGTTGTTGAAGGACCAACTCATGAAGGCGTGCATCCCTGCCACCGCTAGGGAGCCGGCGGTGAGCAGGGTGAGGAAGAGCTTGGTGCGGATGGAGAGACTGACCATGGCGCCATTATCGGCGGTGAGGGTGCAGGAAGTATGAAAAGCGCAGAGGCACGCTAACGCGAATGGTGGGGTGTGGACGGCTTTGGTTGCGGAGAGCGGGATAGATGAGAGCAAGGCGAGATAGGTTTTCCCAGGGGTTCAAATGCCAGGCACTCCCAGGGGTGGCCTCTTGTGGGCGGCTTACCTTTGGGTTGCGGCAATGCCCTGGAAAGCCGCTATGGAGCAAGCAGGTACGGCGGGGAGGAGGGCTTCCAGGCGGTGGATATCCTCCAGGGAGTTGAGGTTGAGGAAAGCCTCGGGGCAATCGCTGAAGTCGGCGATGGTGGGACGGTGACGGGCCTGCCAGGTCTCCAGGCGGCGCTCGCCGGCGGCCAGGTAGGTAAGCAGGTCAGGGAGCAGGGCCCGGGATAGCAGGGCGTGGACCGGTTGCCGCCGTGCTCCGTCCCAGGCGACGGCGAGGTCGCTTCGGGCGGGGGTGCTAAGGACGGTATTAGAAAGTGGTTTGTTGGGAAGTGGGTTATTGGTTGGTGAGGTGGTACTTTGGGCCCTATCGCCAGGAGCAGCGGCGATGTCAGCGATGTCGGCGAGGTTGCCGGAGCCGGCCATGCCGCCGAGGCCGTCGGGGCCGTGAACGAGGGCCGCCGCCAACCGAGAGGCCAGATCGGCAGGGGCCAGGGGGGCATCGCAGGGCAGGGTCAGCAGCCAGGGGGTCTCCATCTGGGTCATGGCGGCGGCGATACCCGCCAGGGGACCTTGAAAGCCGGCCAGGTCGGCGCCGCCGGCTTCATCACCGATCACCGGATGGCCGAAGGCGGCGTAGGCCGCCTGGTTGCGGTTGGCGCTGATGAGGATGCGCCCGACCTGGGGAGCCAGGGCGGCGATGACCCAGGCGATGAGGGGCCGACCGGCCAGGGGGATGAGCCCCTTGTCCTCGCCCCCCATGCGCCGGGCGCGGCCACCGGCGAGGATCAGACCAGTGATGGAGTTTCGCGTGAGCGGCATGGCCTGAAGGGGAAAGGCACTTCGCGTTGTTCTCGTCATGTTGGGCGGGCCCGGTCACCGAGCGTTTACCAACCAGGCGCCAGGAACCGTTAGCGGCTTCCCGCCATGTAGGGAGTCCATGGGTCCTTGCCCTGACGCCAGACATAGCCGTTGTCATAAGCCATGACCGTGGCGTCCTCGTTTTCGGAGACGAACTGGGTCTGGGGCAGGTCCCGCAGGTAGGTTTCGGGCCGATAATCCGCGTTGACGAAGGGGTTGTTGTTGATCATCCCGCCGATGACATGGGACATGGCCAGATAACTGGTCGGTTCGGTGATCCTGATGGGGGCGCTGGGGCGGGACACGCCCGGTCCGATGACGCGGATGCCAAGGGGTACCAGGGTGATGGCGGGGCTGGGTATTTCCCGCAGACCGGGGAATTGCATGCGGTCACCCTCCAACGCCGCCCCATGTTCCGACGCGACCACGACGATGGTGCGTCGGCCCGAGGATTCGAGCCGGTCGAAAAAGCGCACCACGCCGTCCAGCAGAGTAGTGGCGCGCTTGCCATAGGTTTTCAGACTGTCGCGGGAGGCGCCGGGCTCGTTGAGGTAGTTGCCATCGTGCAGGGATACGGTGTTGTAAAACAGTGCGGTCGGTTTTTTGCCGCCAGGGGGTTGGTTTTCCATCCAGCGCGCCAGGACGGCATAGTCATCGAAGATGGGGCTGTCGTCGAAGCTCCGTTGGGTGATGGGCAAGTCCACCAGCGATAAAGCCGAACGATTCTGGATGTCGTATTGCTGTTGGACGATTTGCAGAAATTCGTCGAAGTGGCCATCGTGATTCATCGCCAACTCCGACTCGAAACCGGCGTCCGCCAGTTGCTTCATTAGGTAGCAGCCCGGATTCGCTGGGGAATAGAGTGCCTGGTGTGATGTTTGACCACAAGTGGCGCGTAGGAAGCGGATGGCCGCGGGTCCGCTGTAGGATGCGGCTGAATTGAAGCGGGTAAAAAGCAGGTCAAGACGTTGCCAGATGGGGTGTTGTTCCAGGCCTGCTACCCGAATGTCGTCCCAGGAGAGGGAACAAATATGCAAAAAAACGATATCGAACGGCTGGGATGCGTCCGCGGCTGGGACAAAGGTTACCTTGCGGCGTGCCTCGCTGGCGAAAAAATCCGCGAGTAGCTTATCGAAATCCACCGCCTCTGTCGGGCGGGCACTTGGGCTGGAACTGGTGGTGGGGTTCGTGGTTGGTTCTTGCGTTTTAACCGTGACTTCCGCCAGTTCAGGATGGGCGATGTTCCGGGATGAATAATTTTGAGTTACCAGGGGCAACAAAAGCAATGCGGTCAAGCAAGCAATGACCATGCCACCAATTCGCACCCATTGTCTGAGGAATTCGATCAGGGCCCATAAGATCAGGAAGCCCGCCAGCAGGCGGAAGTCGATAATTCGTCCGGATAATTCCAGTAGGTATTCCTGGCTGAACGACAGGATCTCTGGCAATCGCTTGACGAATTGTCGGAAGGGGGGCAGGAAAGAGTCGTAATAAAGCAGAACGACCGCCAGGGGAAGGGCGATCAGCCTCTGGAGCCAACGCCTTAGCCTGCCCCGTGATGGAGCGGCAACGAAAACGGCGAACAGTAAATTTTCCAGCGCGTGAAAGCCGATATAACCGTACCAGTAGAGGAGTAACTTGCCAATAAAATAGGTGCTCCATCCCCCCAGGCTCCAAACACGGGAATGATGATGCTGTGGGGTGGCGAAGGGGGGTGGTTCAGACATTGGGGCGGATTTTGTAGGGATGTCGTATCGCCGGAGGGGAAGCCGTCCGGTCCAAGTGCGGTGCTTCAAGGAGGATATTCGCGGCGAGGGTGCCATACCCGGCGGGGACATTCAGCTCATCTTTATAGTCGGGAACGACGCTGGTATTCAGGATATGGGCCAGATCATTCAAGCCATGCTCGATGGTGGTGGGGATGGAAAAGTGCAACTGCCCTTCAAACAATATATCGATGGGCAGGGAAAAGATGTGGCCGAGGGCGAGATCCACGTCGCCTTCCCGGCAGGCAAATAAAAAGACGTAGAGACTGTCCGGGATAGCCGTGCAGATATCCCCTTTGCGCTTGATAGCGCAGGCCCGCAGGGCATCCAATGCCGTCATGTCAGGGGCGAGGGGTAAACGCACCAGGATGCTCTGAATGGAGAGGGCATTCACCGAGGCTAAGTCCCGCCGGCACTCGAGCAAAAAGTCTGGCGCGGGTAGATAACCCGTATGGAGTGAATAGGGGATGACTAACTTGCTGATTTCATCAAAGTGTTCGTAAAGGAGCTTGGGAACCCGCTGACCGCGGCTGCTGTTGATCGTGCTCAGGAGGCGGGAAAAACTGGTTTTGGCCGGTATTATTTGGTTGACGCCAATCTTGTAGAGCAGGGTTTCTTGCGGATAACGCATGTGGGTACCGAGTTCACGCACCAGAATCCGCAGGGTTGTCCCCTTTTCCTTGCGTACCTTGAATATCCAGCGGGCCAGTTCCTCGAAGGTCATATGGGTTTCCCAATGAACGACCACCGCCGCCCCGACGGCGTTGGCGATCAATGGCTCCAGGTCGGCCAGATCCTCCGCCACGCGCCAGTTCTCCGGGGGGGGGGCGTTTTTCAGGACCGCCCGGGTGGCGTGGACTATGTCGGCATCCACGACCAATCCGGGGAACAGGTCAGCGCAAGGCGTGTCCAGCGCTTTGACCACCCTCAGGTTGCCGTCGGGGGCGATATCCAGCAACCAGCGACAGTTCACACTGAGGCCCTTCGGGCTGAACCAGTGGTGAAGGGTCCAGACGATCGCGGTTCCCTCTTGCTTGAGATGGGTCAGGCCTGCCAGGCGGTCACGTTGGATCAGGAGTTGCGACAGACGTTCCGGTCCCATGTTCTGGTAATCGAACAGCAGCAGCAGGGTGCGGCTGGAGTGGAGGCTGATGGGAACCGAGCCCATCCATCCCCAGAGTTGTTCTGCCCCCGCGACGATGACGAGGGCGTTCGCGGGGACCCGCAGTTTTTCCAGTTCCTCCACAAGTTTCAGAAGGGAGTTCCTGGCGCGCTGACGGGTGCGAAACACCTTGAGCCGACCGGCCTGTGATTTGGCCAGTGCCTGGCGGGTCAAGGGGTTCCGGGCCAAAAACAAGGATTCAGGATCGTCGGTGGCGATGTAATAACCCAGTGATTCCGGCTGGACCAGCGTACCCAGGCTAAGGGCACGGATGAGGTCGGGGGTTTCATGGATGACGCCGTACCACCGACCTGGAAGCATGCCATCCGCCCCCTCGAGGTCCTCGATGCCAATCCGCGGGTTCATCCTTAAAAGTCTCCGTAGGGCGTTAGGGTTTGCGGGAGCCGGGCCAGCGGTTTGCCATAGGCTTCGAAGTCGTAGCGCAGGTAGAGCATGCCGCGGTTGGGCTCGTAAAAGGGGGAGCGATCGATTCCGATCGAGCCACCGACAAACAGATTAGGGGTTATCTGGTACTCGAAGGCCCCCCGGATGCCATAACCGGTGCTGTGACTGGAACCTCCTTCATACCAGGGATCGACGCCGGTGTCCGGCTCCAGCCTCTCCGCGTCCGCCTGGAGGTCGGGGTGGCCGGGGTAATAGGGCGCGTCATCCAGTCGCGACCAGGAGAAGGAGATCCCGGCCCGGAGGATGTAGGCCCAGCGCTTCGTCCGTGCCTCCCAGGTGACGGGAAATGACAGGGAGGCATAGGATTGGGGACTGTAGTAGCCACCATGTCCAAAGGTGAATTCACCCAGATTCCGCTCGAAGCTCCAGTAGGAGGCATTGATGCCGAGGGAGAGTTCCCGATCGGGCTCGTTGATCACGCGCCCATAAATGCCGCCCATGAGAATTTTGCGGTCGTTCGTCGGCACGTTGTCGCCGGTCAAGGCATGCCAGGAAAGGTTCGACCAGAAGCCATAGGTGCCACCTTGGTCGCGGCTGAGATTGAGACGGAGGCCATTGGCGAGAATTCCTCCCCAGACTTCGCCGGTACCGGGATCGCGGGTGCCGCCAAAGGTCAGCAGGCTGCTGGTCAGGGGACGACGGGAGGCCGTCAGGCCGTAGGAGAAGGGGCCCACATCCCCATCCCAGCGCAGGCCGCCAACCAGATTCTGCACCTCCATGCCGATGGGGGTGGTGCCGAGATCGAAACGCAGTTGTGGGATTTGATAGCCCAGGGCAAGGGTGAGTCCCGTCGCGGATTGGTCGAGACTGCCCTGGGGACAATTTCCCCACTGGCCACACAGCAGCAGGGTGCCAAAGGTTTCGGCCTCCCCCGGGTCGTCCAGATCCAGTGAGCCGGCGTCAAAGCTGAGTTCCTCGGCGCGAATGAAGAGGCGACCTCCGGGGCCGAGGGGGACCTGGCCCTCGGCCAGGACCCCGATCGCCTCCACCGCGGACTTGCCCGGGGTCGCGTTGCGGGTCAGGATATCGAGGGCCAGAACGGCGTTGCCGGGAGGTGTGTCCTGACTGTCCCCTCCGGCCGGGGTGTCGCCGCGAATGATCCCATCCACCGTTTGCCAGCCTTTGCGGACCTGCTTCTGTAACTCCTCCACGTCGCCGGCTTGCCGTGTCGCCTGTTGCAGGCGTTCCCGGGCTTGGTCCTGATCGCCGGCCCGGGCCAGGTCAAGCCCTTCCACGATCAGAAGTTCCAGGCTTAGGCGCTGATGGAGTTCCTTCATCCCGGGGGTGCGGCTGGCGGCGGGTATGGATTCGAGCGTGGCGATGGCAAGGCGCTTTTCATCCTCGGCGCTCAGATACAGGGCCAGCGCGTAACGCCAGTCCACATTCCTGGGATACTTGGCTTGTCCCGCCTCTAGTAACTCGCGCCCCCGGGCCACCTGGCCCCGTTCGGCGAGCAGCCGGGCCAGGCGGTAACCGATCCAGGGATCTCCGGGGTTCAGCGACCGGGCCTCTTCCAGGTAGCCCTGGGCCTCATCCAGCCGACCGGCTTGCAGCATCGCTTTGGCGGTACTTTGGAGCATCTCGGCTCGCAGTGCCTGCGCGCGGGTACCCAGGGTCCGCCGCTGGGGGGGCGTCAGCGCCTTCAGGGCTGCCAGCAGCCGTTCATGTTGGTCGGATTCAAGCATGAGGGTCAGCAAGCCATTCAAGGCGGAATAATTGGTGGGGTCCTTGCGGAGCGCGCGGCGATACCATTTTTCCGCCCCTGGGATGTCCTTCCGCTTTGCCGCGATCTGACCCATTATGGCCAGGCCTTGGGCCTCTTCCGGATCAAGGCGCATGGCTTCAGTGACCTTTCGCTCCGCCAGGGTGAGTTTGTTGGCGCTGATGGCTTGGTCGGTCTGCTGAAGCAACGACCAGTAGCGGGCGGCCTTGATGAGGGCGTGCCATTTTTCGCTGTTGTCCGGGTCGAGTTCCAGTGCCCGGGTGAACAGGGGCAGGGCATCCCCATGGCGGCTCCTGCGCATCAGGGCGATGCCTTCCTCACCCATCCGCCGGGCGCCGTCCTGTTCGGGTGACAAGACAACGGGCACCTCTTCCGTGACTTCCGGCTGGCCACGCATGACCCCCAGCAGTTCCTGAAGCGCCGAATCTCCAGGCTCCAGGAGCAGGTATTCCTCCAGCAAGGGTGCATTGTCCGGGTGACGTTCCAGGCGCAAAAGGATATTCCGCCAGGTGAGGCGCGCGGCCTTTTGCTGGGCGGGATTATTCGCCAGACGGCGGACGCGGCTCAACGCCTGGGGTGCGCCATCCGGTTGGCGCGACTCCAGGTCGGCCCAGGCGAGTTGGAAGGCGGTGTTGTCCGGGTCCTGTTCGGCAATCTGGCGGAGTTGGTCAAGGGCTTCTGATTTTCTCTCCGGAACCTGCATGATCAGGAACCAATATTCCCAGGCCAGTTCCCCTGGTGGCGGTCCATCCGGAAAGAGTTCCTGGTAGGACTGCAACGCCAGGTTAAGACGTTCCTGACCGCGGTCGGTTTCCCAGGATTTGTAGGCCATCCTGGCGCGCCGTAACTGGTCCGGGTCAGAAGCGGTCAAGGTTACAAGGGTGGTCAGCGCCTTGAGTTGGGGGTAATCGGGATGATGGGTGCGCAGGCGAGCGAGGAATGCCTGAGCTTGGGCAATCTGCCCTTCGGCGATTTCGAGGCGGATGCGCTCTGCCAAGCCCCCGGCATGATCAGGATAGCTGAGCTGGAGTTGGTCCAACGCCTGTCTGGCGTCCGCCGGACGATGACGGGACTGCCAGAGCCGGGCCTTAGAGAGCAGAAAATCGGCCCCCTCATCGGCCAGGGGGGTCCCGGTGCCCATGACTAAGCCCATGGCCATTAGCAGGGGTATACTCCAGTGAGAAAGGTGCCTCATCATTGGAAGCGAGAGGTTAAGGGGACTGGCAGGTGACGGCCGAGGGAAGACGCAAAGAACCGTCGGATTGAAACCAATAACGCTCATCCCGCCAGCCTTCAGCGAACAATCTCAGCGCCTGGCTGTAGTATTCCGCCTGCGCCGCGGGGTGGCGGGCCTGCACCCGTAACCACTGGAGGGTGGCAAGCTCGCTGGCCCCCGCGGCTTGAAGGAACGGGGCCAGGGCGGCGGAGAAGCCCCAGGGCCCCGTGCCTTCGGCGGTACCCTGACGGCTGTCGACAGTCAGCGGCGGGGTGCCTTGGCGCGCGACGAGGGTGACCATGGGTGCAAGGTGTTTGAGGATTTCCGACTGAAAGGGGTCTTCAGCCGCAAGCAGACCGGCCCAGAGATAGACGCGGATGGCATCGAAGCTGCCTTTAGCATGGCTGGACTCGTCTGGCAGAAAACCCACGAGGCTGCGATAGGCTACCCAGTCAGGTACCAGGCCACGGGGCGAGGAGTCCAACAGCAACTGGCGCGCACTGGTCAATAACTGTCGCCACCCGGCTCCTGGATAAAGATCATCCAGGCGGCGTAATAATTGGATGGGCACATAACTTGGATTCAGCCGCCAATTATCCGGCTCGGGAGCGAAGCCCTTGGGCGCCGGGAGCAGGGTAAGCCCCAATCCTGGTAGATCCACGGTCTCTTCCCGGAGGATGCGTGCCGCCAACAGGGCTGCTAGGGCCTTAAACCGTTGGATTTGCCAGCGCTCACCGGCTTCCGCCAGGCTATAGGCAAGCCAAAGATCGGCGTCTGAGGCCGGATTATGATCCAGCACTGTCCATGCGCCGTCATCGGTCTCACCCCACTGCCATGCGGGTAGATGAGCGGTCAGGTCTCCCTGGGCCAGGTTGCTTTCCGTCCATTGCAGGAGGCGGGCAAAGGCTTCCCTGTCATCAGCCACCAGGGCGAAAAAGAGGGCGTAGGCCTGTCCCTCGGACGTGCTCTGTTGCCGTGGCGTGCTCAGGTCGATCACGCGCCCATCTCGACTCAGGAAGGTGGTTTTGAAATCTTCCCAAGCGGGCCAGGCGAGGCATGCCGTGGTATCCGCTGCCAGTGCCGGGGTAAGAAGCCCCCAGAGAAGTAGGGCGGACGATAAGTGCATCTATACCCCTAATCTGTTGCTTGTATTTTCTTACGTCAGGGTCGGTAGGTTTAGCGTGAAGGTCACGGTAAAGACTTTCATTTTCAGGGGTGTGGCGCGCCCCCTCATGACAGTTAGTTTGGTTCTCCCCGGTGACGAAGTCGCTTAGCCGCTACCGCCCTCAAGGTTCGCCACAAGACGATTGCGAAGAGCACGGAGACCAGAACCGAGATGGAAGCCAACAGCAAGGCTGAGTTGGAAAGGTGGAACCAGATGAAGTCTAGAATACTCAGCTCGCCCACATAATAGGTTTCACCGACAAGGGTGGATTCCACGGCCCCGCCCCGCGCGAATACGATGCTACCTCGCATCTGGCTGACCAGGCTGGAATTGTCCAGGGCATCCAGGATTTGTGTCATGGACGATGGGTCGGTCGCGGTCACGGCCACGACGCTTCGTCCCTGCTGCAAGGGAGAGGCAAAGCCGATCAAGGCCGCGATCGGGCCCGTATCCTCGAAGCCGACGCGGGCGGCAAGGTCGGGTTGTGGCGCCTTGCCAAGACTAAGGGTTTGATACCAGAACTCCAGGTTATGGACCGGTTGGCCAACATAGCCATGATTGGCGGCAATTAGGCTTGGAAGGCGTTCCGCCCAGCGTTGCAGCAGCGGTTGTTGAGGTATTGACCCGATCAGCAACAGGTTCGATGGGGGAACCTTATCTATGTCGCTGGCGGGAGCGATGCGCAAACGGGTGGCGGGATAGCCGGTTGAGGCGCCCATGCGTCCCAGCAGGGTGAAGAGGACTTCCAAATCGGTCGGGGTCAGGCTGTCCGGCAGGATGGCCGTGGTGTCAGCCAGATCCGCGAGTATGGTGAAAGGGTAGCCACTGTTGGCGAAAAAGGCCAGGTTAGGCATCAGGGTATAGTGGGGAAAACCGGAAAAATCGATCTCGGAATCCGGATCAATCGCGGCATAGATATTGTCGTTCAGGATATCCCCGCAGTATTTATCCCTAGTAAAGTCGAAAGAAAAGCGGAACTGGAGTTGGTTCGAGCTACCAATCCTAAAGGCTGGAATGAAAAAGTGATTGATCTGGTCAAAAAAATCACCGCTGTCCAGCGGCATCTTGAGCAAGGCGTTGCTGCTACCATTTTCCGACAGCTCCAGATTGTAACCTTTGATGAATTCATCGTTGATGCCAATGGTGAGGCGGGAATTGTCCGGACGGGTCGGGGGAGTGTAATTATATTTCAGATTGATGGGAATACCCTTGCTGCGCCAGAGAAAGAGATCAGCGGGAACGCGCAGATTGATCCGGATAAAATCGGGTTGGTGCCCCCTGACCTTAAAATCGGGTTGGTGCCCCCTGACCTCCAGCATCCGGGTTCTTTCGACCAATTCACCAAACCGCATGGGTCGGTCAAGTTTCACCCAACGGGGGGCATCGTAAGGTTGCCGAGGTTGATCTAGGCTAGCCTCGATCACGGTCACGCGAGGACCCGCGAGCGCTGCCTTGCCCAGTATCAGGGCATCGACGGCCTGCTGTAGTTCATCATCGTTACGGCCAAGAATCGCCAGGAGTTGGGATGTGTCGTTGGGGTGGCTCAGGACGGCAAGGGTTGGCCCCTCGATTGGAGACTCATCTAGGAGTGGGCGTAGATAGTCCGGAACATGATCTGAATGGGCAAAAATGATCGCGTTTGCCTGGGGAAGTTCGTTAAACAGGACCGGGAATCTGGCGCCACGCCAATCCGCGATCAGGCCAAACCAGGACGCGAGGGTTCCCGCGGCTCGGATAATCCCGCTGGAAGGTACATCAGCAAAGACAAAAGGCAAGGTGAGTCTGGATTGATCCGTACGGTAAAAGAATGGCTCGGGAAAAGTTTTCAGGTCATCGACGACGTTGAGACGCCGAATCCTGAAATCGAGCTCACTGGTCAGGCCGATATCCGCCCAAATGCTGGAGTGTAGTGGGTCCTCGCATTCTTCGGTGTAGTGGCCGATGAGTTGAAAGCGTAGTTGATTGAAATCAGTTAGAAAACGGGGGTCGAGATCAAGGGTGAGCGAATGGGGCTGACCCGCCTGCTCCTTGGGTAGAGGGAGAACAGCTACTACCTCATCATTGAGGTAGACCTTGAGATGTGAAAGTCCGGGGAGTAGGGAAGGGGAATAGGTCATATCCAGTTTCAGACGCAGACCGACGACCAATTCATCGCCGCGACTGCCGAAGGTAATGGTGGCGCTGTCCCGGCCACCTCGAAGTTCCAAAGGACTACTCCAGCCCAAGTCGCGAAAGCTTATGCGCCGTTCTTTCAGATCAGTAGCGAATTCTTGGTCATTGGCCCTGGGTTCGGCCACAAAGGTAAGGGAAGTCGTGCGGTTGTCCTCGGCACTGTAAGAGGTGGTGCTGGCCAGCACCAGAATCAGGAATAAGAAATGGGCAAGCCAACGCCTAATCACGGGGTTAATCCTTCCGTCCACCAGGACGGGTTATGTGGTAACCAATCGTTAAGTCTGTCCAACCAACGCCGCCGAGGCTGGAGTCTAGAGTATGGGACCGATGAATGGAGCAGGCGCTGATAACCTTGTATGCCCAGGGCAAAAATCACGCGAAGATTAACCACCAATTGGTCATTCTTCTCCGATCGTCCCCAGTGTGACCAGGTGTCTGCCCGGGAAAAGATGCACTGCATCAGGGTCTTTTCCTGAGCGAGCGGCATAGCCGCCCACTGCAATTTAAGTATCGTTGGATGATGGATAATCACGCGGGCTGGAAAGCTGAATTCCTGTAGCCCTAGGGGGAGGTTGACTTTTATATGATCGCCAGGGGCCAATTGTAACGATTCTGTGATCCGCAAGGCGATCCCCCCTTCGGAATAATCCAGGGTCCGACAACAAAAGAGGCGTCCGTCAGGGAGCGAGATAGATGCTTCCAAGTCGATCTTCACTCGGTGAGACTTTCTCACCTGTCGTATTTCGCCGGCGACACCTAACGCCACCCCCAGAACAAGGAGGTTATAGAAAACCCAGGCCAGGTTTAGCCAGACGGTAGCAATTTCCTCCGGATTCCCCCAGATAAGGCGATAAATGCCAAAAGATATTCCGAGCAGATTCAATCCGATCAGCCAAAGATAAGGACGGGATATATCCCAGTCAAAGTAATTCCGCTCAATCAAGCCGCCTTTACTGGTGACATTGAAACGGCCTTTATGTGGCGCAACCAGAGCGACAAAGGCCGGACGGGCAATATACCAGGCCAGTACGGTTTCGTAGACTTCGGCCCAAAAAGAGTATCGATGGTGGCCTTGAATGCGTGAATTGGTGAGGTTGGTATGAATAATATGTGGTAAGGCATACAACAGAATGCCTAAGGCGCTAGCATAGATACTGTAGGCATTAAAGACCAGGTATGTCAAGGGGATCGTCAAGTAAATCAGGCGCGGCAACCCGCTGAAAAAGTGCAGCATAGCGTTACCGTAACAAAGTCGCTGCGGCCAGGACAGTCCAGGTCCCAAAAAGGGATTGTCGATGCGGAAAATTTGTGCCATGCCGCGTGCCCAGCGTATGCGCTGACCTACATGGCCGGCCAGGTTCTCCGTGGCGAGGCCGGCCGCCTGTGGAAAGCGGATATAGGCGGAATCGAAACCCAGACGATGGAGACGTAGCGAGGTGTGGGCATCCTCGGTCACCGTTTCAGTAGCGATACCACCAATCGACTGCAAAGGCCCCCGGCGCATGATGGCGCATGAACCGCAAAAAAATGCGGCATTCCAGAGATCATTGCCATCCTGAACTACACCGTAGAACAATTCCCCTTCGTTGGGTACTCGCTGGAAAGTTCCCAGGTTGTGCTCAAAAGGATCTGGCGAAAAGAAGTAATGGGGTGTCTGGACCAATGCCAGCTTGGGGTTATCCAGAAATAAACCCATGCTGGTTTGCAGGAATGACCGGGTCGGACGGTGGTCGCAGTCGAAGATCGCGATATATTCGCCCTTAGTCAGGGAAAGGGCGTTATTTAGATTGCCGGCCTTGGCGTGGCGATTGTCATTCCGGATGATGTAACCGATTCCCAGGGATTCGGCCACACTTCTGAATTCTTCTCTACGGCCATCATCAAGCAGATAGATATTCAGTCGATCTCGTGGCCAATCCATCCCCATGGCGGCCATGATGGTTGGTTTCACAACCGGTAGGGGTTCGTTGTAAGTCGGGATATACACGTCCACTGTCGGCCATAGCGATAGATCCACGGGTAGTTTTTGGGGTTTGCGGTGGAGGGGCCAAGCTACCTGGAAGTAGCCTAATATCAAGATTAGAAAGGCATAGAGTTCAGCGAATAGCAGTAGCAGACCGGCGGTGATATCCATCCCGCTGCTCCAGTCTAGGGTGGTGGTCATGCGCCACCAAAAATAGCGGCATGATATTGTTAATGACAGCACGATCATGATCAGGGTAATGACATCCCCTGGGATTCGCCTCAACCAGGTGGCGAGTCCCCACAGGAGAACAACATAAAGAAGTTGGGCTCCCAGATCGAAGGGTGTGGTGATTACGATGAATGCCAGTACGCCGCTCAAAAGGTAAGCTGAATAGCGAAGCAGGGGGTAACCCAGGATATTATGGGAGCTTGCTGATTCCAGTTCCCTCGTGATGGGCTGGAATAGGGGTTCTAATCGCTTTTGGGTGGCCAGGAGCCAACGCCATGAGCGACGATAAAATTGGTTGAGGATCCGGATGGTGCGGAGGGGAAGGGAGGGATGGCGATTCTGGGGAGGGATTACCAGCGACAACCACAAAAGCTGAATCAGAAAACGCGGGACATCCAGTAGGCGAAATCGATGGAAATCAATATGCGGGAAGCTGAAGGCGAACCATTCCGGCCAATCCCGTGCTCCTGATTGGATCGGGGGGGCATGGAACAAGAGCCGCGACCATTGTGCGCGGATGGGCAAATCTGGATTTAGACCAAGGGCCGCATGCAGTGTTGCCGATCTTTTCATGCCGATCGGATCTCTGGATTGTCTTGCTGTGGGACGGGATTCATCCGCGCCGTTAACCAAATCCGCAGCAGGGTGAAGTCGTGTGCAGCTTGGCTATGAGGGCAATAGTCGAATAGGGTTTTCTGAGTGGCAAGGGCCTCCCGGATAAATTCGTCCTCATGGACTGGTATCGGGGAAAGACGGGATTGTAGGCGGGAGGTTTGCAGATTGTTGCGGACATCCCGATCAAGTTGGCGAGAAGGCAGGAAACCATCGAGTACGAAGAAGATCTGTCGTTCATTTACGCCGAGTCGGAGCAGATCACTCAGTAAGGAAGGGATCGAGGTCAGACTCAAGGGGTCAGGTTCCAGCACGACGAGAATTGTTTGCGCTAACCGAATACCCTCCTGGAATAAGCTATAAGGATGCCTGGGACAATTACAAATCACTCTGAAGTTGTTCGGCACCTCCAACCTGGAAATATCCTCCGCCAACCAGCCTGGACGTTCAACGAGGCTGGCGGCAAACCGATCGATGGCCGGACCTGCCTCACCAAAGGGCAGAAAGTCCCCTCCCATCGCACCGCGGTATATGGCCTCATACCAGGGATCCCCTGACAGCCATTGGGGTGCCAGACCAGCAGTATCTGCTTTATCCATTCCCAGATAGAGCCTCAGCGTGTTGGTAGGGCATAGATCTACCGCCAGTAATGGCCAGCCTTCCTGATGGAATCCCGCGGTAAGATGCGCGGTGACCGAGGTTGGATCAATACCGCCATGCGATCCAACCACTGTCAGCCCTGAGTTAGATCGGTTGGCGTCATTGGCGGTCGGAACCTGCGGAGGGAGGGGGAAGGGCTGATCCCAGGCACCCGACATTAATGGCCAGTTGGATTGAGCCGCGGCCTCGTGGACTTGAATCTCGTGATAGTCATCCAACTCACGCGACCATTGCCGATAAAGTTGTTCGATGTCTTTGGCGGTTACTGGCAGCATGTATATTGGTTCCAATAACCCCAGCTCAGATTTACTCATCAGCTGTCAATGGATCGTAAGTCATTCAGAAAAAGTTCTTCATACTAAAAAACCCAGGTGATAGCGCGTACCGACTTGGTCAAGGATCTCGGTGACCTCCGCTTCGAGCGTCGCGGCATTGCGATGTTTAGCGGCCATCCAGGTATGGTTGTGCCCCAGGTTCAGGTATCACGACCATTCAGGGTACCGGGCTCGCGTCCGCTTATGGCTTCCTGGACTTCGTAAATGGCGCTGGAATCTAGTTCGCCGTGTCCACGTCCAACCAGGGCGTTGAGATATTGGGCGGCGAGGGCGGTGCCGGGGAGGGCGAGGCCAATTTCCTGGGCGGTCTCCAGGACCAGGCGCAGGTCCTTTTGGTGCAAGCGGGCCTTAAAACCCGGCGCGAAGTTCCGTTCGATCATGCGTTGGCCGTGCATCTCCAGGACCTTGCTCTGGGCGGAACCGCCGAGGAGTGCGGCGCGGACATTGACGGGATCGACTCCGGCGGCACGGGCAAACAGCAGGGCCTCGCCTACCCCGGCCAGGGTGTGGGAGATAACTACCTGGTTGCAGGCTTTGCAGATCTGCCCCGCGCCCTGACCGCCGACATGGACAATTTTACGGCCTAGGACCTGAAAAAGGGGCAGGACGCGGGCGAAGCTAGCATCATCGCCACCGACCATGATGGACAGGTGGCCATGAATGGCCCCGGCCTCCCCGCCGGAGACGGGGGCATCAAGCATCCCGATACCTTGCGCGGCCAAGCGCCGGGCCAGGACCCGGGTGGCGGCAGCGGAGATGGTGCTCATATCTACCACCACCAGGCCGGGCCGGGCCCCGGCAAGCACCCCTTCGTGACCAAGGATGATATGCTCAACGTCCGCCGTGTCGGCGACCATGATGAAGAGGATTTCCACCTGACGGGCCACTTCGGCAGGGCAGGCGCAGTCGATGGCCCCGGCGGCCACTAGGGGGTCCATCGATTCGGCCCGGCGGGCATGGACGAAGAGGGGGCAGCCGGCTTGACGCAGGTTAAGGGCCATGGGTTGGCCCATGATGCCAAGGCCAATGAAGCCGATAGGCTGTGTGGGGAGGGCGGCGGGGTTGCTGGGTATCGTCACGTCAAGGTCCTCATTGCGGTTGGCCATGTGGAACCTCAATGCGGCTAAGGAAGATCTCATCCTGCCAGGGAGATTTGCCGATCCAGTATGAGTGGGGTACTTGGCTCATCATGGAGGCGTATTCTAATGATTAAGCACATACCAAAATAATGTACAACGAAAGAACCTGAGCCATGAACTCTTTTTCGAGGCCATAACCAAGGTTTTCTTCGCTGGTATCAGCCCTGTCCACAGCCGTCCGAGGGTTTGTTCCTTAGTCGGTTACGGGTTAAGCTTGCCTTTGTTGCTGGGCAGGCGACAATTGGAGAAAGCCCAAGCCGAGGGGGGTGTCGCGGCCGATCTGAAACTGGCCGAAATCTGACGATCTGAAACTGGCGCTTC
>JADHED010001407.1_pt1 | contig 20589 bp, 15 predicted proteins | sample 8952041 | NCBI WGS metagenome assembly JADHED01 (sample SAMN16124423, study PRJNA663239) | bioreactor sludge metagenome | isolation source: sludge (control) | place: India:Bengaluru | collected 2018-09-08
GTTGTAGCGCGGCCGGTGGCGCTTGATCAGGGTGGACTCGAGGATCAGCGCTTCCATCTCGGTGCGCGTCAGCACGGTTTCGAGGTCGGCGATGCGGCCGACGAGCGCCCCGACCCGGGTGTCCCCGTGCCCCGAGGGCTTGAAATAGCTGGCCAGCCGCTTGCGCAGGTTGCGCGCCTTGCCCACGTAGAGGATGCGCCCGTCGGCGTCCTTCATGAGGTAGACGCCGGGAGCTTCGGGGGCTTCGGCCAGACCGCGCGCGATCGATTCGCTGCGGTCGATCGGGGCAGCGGTCGTCATGTCTCGAGCAGCACGAGCTCCTTCAGGCGTTTGATCCGGTCGCGAAGCTCGGCCGCCTGCTCGAAGTCGAGGTCGCGTGCGGCGGCGTGCATCTGCTTCTCGAGCGTGCGGACGTCGGCGACGATCTCCTCCGGCGACGCGTACCGGTCGAGCGTCTCGGAGGCCCCATCGGCGACGGCAGCGGGCGTCTGGCCGAAGTCGAAGGTCTCGGTGATGGCTTTCCGGATGGTCTCGGGGGTGATCCGGTGCTTGCGGTTGTAGGCCTGCTGGATGCCGCGGCGCCGGTCGGTCTCCTCCAGCGCCTGGGCCATCGAGGGCGTCACGGTCTCGGCGTAGAGGATGACCCGCCCGTTCACGTTGCGCGCCGCCCGGCCGCAGGTCTGGATCAGCGAGCGCGTCGAGCGCAGAAACCCCTCCTTGTCGGCGTCGAGCACGGCCACGAGCGACACCTCCGGGATGTCGAGCCCCTCGCGCAGCAGGTTGATCCCCACCAGGACGTCGAACGTGCCCATGCGCAGGTCGCGGATGATCTCGATGCGCTCCAGCGTGGAGATGTCCGAGTGCAGGTAGCGCACCTTCAGCCCCAGGTCCGCGTAATACTCGGTCAGGTCCTCGGCCATGCGCTTGGTGAGGGTGGTCACGAGCACCCGCTCGCCCCGCCGTGCGCAGGCGCGGATCTCGTCGTGCAGGTCGTCCACCTGGTTGCGGGCGCCGCGCACCTCCATGACCGGATCCACCAGACCGGTCGGCCGCACGATCAGCTCGACCACGGCCTCGCCGCTCGCCCGGCGCTCGTACTCCGCGGGGGTGGCCGAGACGAACACCACCTGGTTGAAGCGCGCGAGCGACTCCTCGAACTGCAGCGGCCGGTTGTCCAGCGCGGAGGGGAGCCGGAAACCGTACTCGACGAGGGTCTGCTTGCGCGCGCGGTCGCCGCGGTACATGCCCTGCAGCTGGGGCACGGCGATGTGGCTCTCGTCGATGAAGAGCAGGAAGTCCCGCGGGAAGTAGTCGAGCAGCGTCGGTGGCGGCTCCCCCGGCAGCCGCCCGGTGAAGTGGCGGGAGTAGTTTTCGATCCCGTTGCAGTAGCCGAGCTCCTGGATCATCTCGAGGTCGAAGTGGGTGCGCTCCTCGATCCGCTGGGCCTCCAGCAGACGCCCCTGGTCGCGGAACGCGTCGATGCGCCGGCCCAGCTCGGCACGGATCGTCTGCAACGCCCGCTCCTGGGTCGTGCGCTGGGTGACGTAGTGGCTCGCGGGGAAAATCACGGCCCGCGACAGCCGCCGCAGGACCGTGTTGCGCAGCGCGTCGATCTCGGCCACCCCCTCGACCCGGTCGCCGAAGAGATCGACGCGGATCGCGCGCTCCTCCTCGTAGGCGGGGAAGATCTCGATGCGGTCGCCGCGCACGCGGAAGGTCCCGCGGTAGAAATCGTGGTCCTTGCGTTCGTACTGCATGGCCACGAGGTCGGAGAGCAACCGCTCGCGGTCGACCTCCGCCCCCTGCTCCACCGCGACCCGCATGGCGAGGTAGTCCTCCGGCGCGCCCAGGCCGTAGATGCACGAGACGCTCGCCACCACCAGCACGTCGCGCCGCGAGAGCACCGAGCGCGTCGCCGAGTGGCGCAGCTTGTCGATCATGTCGTTGATGGAGGAGTCCTTGGCGATGTAGGTGTCCGAGGAGGGGATGTAGGCTTCCGGCTGGTAGTAGTCGTAGTAGCTGACGAAGTACTCGACCGCGTTGTCGGGGAAGAGCTGCCGGAACTCGTGGTACAGCTGCGCCGCGAGCGTCTTGTTGGGGGCGAGCACGAGCGTCGGGCGGTTCGCCCGCGCGGCCACGTGCGCCATCGTGAAGGTCTTGCCCGACCCGGTCACCCCGAGCAGCACGCATCGGTCGCGCCCCTCCCGGAGATACCCGCTCAATCGCTCGATGGCCGCAGGCTGGTCGCCGCTCGGCTCGTAGGGCGCCTGGAGGCGGAACCCGCTCATGCCCCCCCGTCCCGGGAGCGCGGGACCGCCTGCAGCAGCACGGTCGCCATGGCGCCGATCCCCTCCCCCCGCCCGACCGCGCCGCAGGCCTCGGTGGTGGTCGCCTTGACGCTGACCGCCTCCGGCGTGTCGACGGCGGCGGCCGCGATGTTGGCGATCATCCGGTCCCGGTACGGGGCGATGCGCGGGGCCTCGGCCAGAACGACCGCGTCCACGTTCACGATCCGGTACCCCTGCCGGTGCACCATCCGGCAGGTCTCCCCCAGCAGCTCCAGGCTCGAGACGCCCTGGTAGCGCGGGTCGGTGTCGGGGAAGTGCTGGCCGATGTCGCCCAGCGACATCGCACCCAGCAGCGCGTCGCACACCGCGTGCAGCAGCGCGTCCGCGTCGGAGTGCCCGAGCAGCCCCTTCGGGTGCGGGATGCGCACGCCGCCCAATACCAGGTCGCGTCCCTCGACCAGACGGTGGAAGTCGAAACCGATGCCGGTGCGGTAGTCGGAGGTCATGGTGGGGCTCCGTCGTGGTGATGGTGGATGCAGGATTCAGGATTCAAGATTCAGGTTTGAAAATCCGGATACCGGCTGTGTAGCCGTGAACGTGTCGGCGGCAAACCCATGGCCAGTAAGCGCTCCTGCGTGCATCCTGCATCTTGCATCCTGAATCGGCCCGTTATTTCAGTCGACGATCAAGATTTGAAACAACTCACGTGCGAGCGGAAAAGATAGCACACCCCCCTGCACCCGTAAACCCAAACGGAATCGGTGATCGCAGTGGTTCAGGAATCTTCCGGGGCCCGGCCCCAGAGCGCGTCGCGCAGCCCGGAGGCGCGCCGGATGCGCCGCTCGACGGCTGCCCGGATGACCTCCGCTCGACCGCACACGGTGATGCGCCGCCGCGCGCGCGTCAGGGCGGTGTAAATCAGCTCCCGGGTGAGGATGGGCGAATCCTCGTCGGGCAGGATGAGCAGGACCTCCTCGAACTCGGACCCCTGGCTCTTGTGCACGGTCAGCGCGAACGCGGTGGCGTGCTCGGGCAGGCGCTGGGGCAGGACGCTGCGGACCTCCCCGCCCGCCCCCGGGAAGTGGGCGAAGAGCGTGCCGGTGCCGGCGTCCGCCGACACCACGCCGATGTCGCCGTTGAAGAGCATGAGCGCGTAGTCGTTGCGGGTGACGAGCACGGGGCGCCCGGCGTACCACGGCTCGCCCGGGCCCGCGGCTGAGATGAGCCCCGCCTGCCGCATCAGGCCTTCGGCCGTGCGGTTGATCGTCTCCACGCCGGCCGGGCCGGAGGCGTGGGGGCACAGGATTTTGAACCCGTTGAGCTCGGCGAGCGCGCCGGCCGGGTCGCCGGCCCGCAGCAGCGGGCGGTAGCCCTCCACGATCCGCCTCCGGATGGCCGGCGCGACCGTGCGGCCTTTCGCGGTGTCCACCCACTCGACCCCGCCGGAACGGGCGTGCGCCAGCAGCTCGAGCACGCCGCCGGCGTCGCCGGCGTTGACGGCGCGGCTGAGCTCCCCGATGTCGCTGCCGGGCGCGAACCGGTAGCTCCGGCGCAGCTCGACGATGCAGCGCCCGAGCGCCCCCCCGTCTCCGCGGCCGGGTTCCGCGCGGTCGCGGCCGCAGAGGTCCCCCAGGACCGACCCGGCTTCGACCGATGCGAGCTGGTGCCGGTCCCCCACCAGGATCAGGCGCGCATCGGCCGGCACCGCGTCGGCGAGCCGCGCCATGAGCGCCAGGTCCACCATCGAGGCTTCGTCGACGACGACCGCGTCCGCGCCGAGCGGGCGGTTGCGGTCGTGCCGGAAACGCGGGGTGCCGCGAACGGGCTGCAGCATGCGGTGAATCGTGGCGACCTCGAGCGGCGGGGCATCCTCTCCGGCCGGGGCGCCCTGGCGCAGCGCCTCCTGCAGCCGGGCCGCCGCTTTCCCGGTCGGCGCGGCAAGCAACGCGCGCAGCGGTCTCCCGCCCTGCAGGCGCCGGAGCACGCCGAGGACCGCCGTGACCGTGTACGTTTTGCCGCTGCCGGGGCCGCCCGTGATCACGGTCAACCCGCCCCGGCCGGCGGCCGTCGCGGCCGCCCGCTGATCGGGGTCGGGTTCTCCCGGCAGGCGCTCGAAGACGGCCGTGACCGCCTCGGCAAGCTGCCGCGCGGCGATGCGCGTGTCGCGGCACGCTCGCTCCGTGAGATCCCGCGCCAGCCGGTTTTCGTAGGCCCAGTAGCGGTAGAGGTAGAGACGCCCGCGGTCGTCCAGGATCAGCGGGCGTCTCTGCCCGGGCCGTCCGACCGCGGGAGCGCGTTCCAGGGCCGCCGTCCAGGCGCGAAGGTCCGGCACGACCGCAGGCTCGAGCGCTTCAGGGCCGGCCAGGTCGAGGCAGACATCCCCCCGGGCGGCCGCGCGGCTCGTCAAGGCGGCCGCCAGCGCGACCAGCGGGTCGGCCGGGGACGAGAACGCGCCGATGAAGGCGCCGAAGCGCCGGTCCAGCGTGGACAACCCGTCGATGCGGTCCAGGTCAGTCATAGTCGGGAATCAGTGCACGGCCCAGCGCGTGCACCAGCTCGGGTTGGGGGCGATCCCGGAACACGCCGGCATGCGCGCCGGCGTCGCGGCCGATGCCGCGCAGAAAGACATAAGCGACGCCGCCGAAGTCCCGTTCGTAGAGGTACCCCGGGTGCCGCAGCCGCAGGTAGAGGTGCAGGGCGAGCGTGTAGATGTGGGCCTGCAGGACGTAGTGTTCCTCGCGCATGACGGCGGCCAGCCGCTCCGCCGCGTAATCCGTCCGCTCCGGCCCCAGGTGGTTGGACTTCCAGTCCACGAGGTAGAACCGATCGCGGTGCACGGCCACCAGGTCGATGAACCCCTTCATGTACCCGTGCAGCGGTGCGAACGTCAGGCGCCCCAGCTGTTCCGGGAAACCGCGCAGCGCCCCGGTGTGCCCGAACGGCGCGAACACCGCCTGCAGCGAATGCGGGGAGAGCGGCCGGAGCGGGTGGTAGAACTCCGCTTCGGCGATGCGCGCTTCCGGCGGCAGACGGCTCAGCACCAACCCGTCATCCGGGAACAGGTCGGACCCCGCGACCTCGCCCACCACCTGCACGACGGCCGGCCGCCACGCGGGGTCGAACCCGAACGCCCGCAGGCGGTTCTCGACCAGGCGTTCGGTCTCGGGGGAGGAGGCGTGGCGGAAGTCCACCGTCTCCAGGACCGAGTGAAAGAAGCTCCCGGCGCGGCTTCCGGCCGGGAAAGCGATGACGTGGGATTTGTCCGGCGGGGCGTTGGGCGGGCGTTCGGCCCGCGCGACGAAGCTCTCCCGCTCCGCGGCGTCGGGGTCGTGCGCCCCGGACACCAGCAGGGAGTAGCTCCCCATGCGCCACGAGCGGTCGACGCTGCCGGTGAACGTGCGGCACTGCAGCGCCTCCGCGGAAAGCGGGGCCGCCGGCAGCGGGTCGACCGGGCCCGCTTCCGGCAGGGAGACGACGGCGATGGCCCCCTGCGAGCGCTCGGCCAGCCGGTCCAGGTCCGCGCGGATCTCCGCGTCCGTGAGCCCCTTCACCCGGTCCTTCAGGCGCGCGGTGATGCTCCCGCCCTGCTCCGCGCTCACGTCGGGGCAGTGGATCAGGTAGGCTGGGGCCGATGTCTCGGTCGCGTTGACCCGCCCCCACGCCAGATAGCACCGGCGTTGGGCGCGCGTCAGTGCGACGTACATCAGGCGCAGGTTTTCCGAGAGCAGCTCGCGCTCCACGCAGTCGCGCGCCGGGGCGTCCTTCGCCGCGGCGATCTCGACCGTCAGGGCATGGTCGGCCGCGGGGTCGTGGTAGATCAGGTCCTCCTCGTCGGATTCGGACCCGGACCAGAGGTAGGGGCAGAAAACGACGGGGTATTCCAACCCCTTGCTCTTGTGGATGGTGACGATCTGCACGGCCCGGGCATCGCTCTCGAGGCGCAGCGGGTGTTCGTTTCTGCCGGGGGTGGACGGGTCGCGCTGCCGGGCCAGCCACCGCAGCAACCCGGACTCGCCCAGGTCGTCCGCGACGGCCGCCCGGTGCAACAGCTCCGCCAGGTGCAATACGTTGGTCAGGCGCCGCTCCCCGTCGGGCATCCCCAGCAGGCGCTGCCGGCTCCCCTCGCGCGCCAGGAGGGTGCGGAACATGGGGATGAACCCCTCGCGGCGCCACTGGTCGGCGTAAGATCGGTGGCGCTCGTATCGCGCGGCCCACCATCCGGAGTCCGGGTCGCGGCCGTCCAGCTCCGCGGCCGTGGCCCCCAGGATCGCCGTCGCCAGCGCGGCTTTGAGCCGCGCGGCGTCGGCCGGGGCGGCCAGGCTCAGGAGGATGCGCTCCACCTCCTCGGCCTCGGGCGCGTCGAAAATACTGCCGGTGCTGCAGACGACGGCCGGCACGCGCAGGCGCGAGAGCTCCTGCTTGATCGACCGCGCCTGGTCGTTGGTGCGCACGAGCACGGCGATCTCGCCGGCGGGGACCCCGTCCGCGGGTGCCGCCGTCAATCGCCGGATCTCGGCGGCGACCACGCGTGCGACCAGAGGCTCGGCCACGCTTTTCGCCAGGGGTTTGCCGTCGTCCCGGTGGCGTTCCGCCACGATGTGCCAGACGATCACCCCCGGCGGCGACCCGGTTTGACGGCCGGCGGCGTGGGCCGGGCGGAAGCCGATCTGCCGGAACAGGAACGGCGTCGGGGAGGAGCCGAACAGGGCGTTGACCGCCTGGACCAGGGCCGGCGCGGAGCGATGGTTGCCCTCGAGGGTGTAGCGATTGTCGGCCGACCGGGCCGCCCGGAGATAGGCGAAGATGTCCGCCCCCCGGAACCCGTAGATGGCCTGCTTGGGGTCGCCGATCCAGAACAGGCAGCCGTCCGCGCGCGCGAAGAGCGTTTCGAAAATGGCGTACTGGAGATCGTCCGTGTCCTGGAACTCGTCCACGAGCACGGCGCGAAAACGCCGCCGCACGGCCGCCGCGAGCGCCGCCCCGCGCGGCTGCTCCAAGGCCTGATGGAGGTGCGCCAGCAGATCGTCGAAGGAGAGCAGGTTCCGCTCGCGCTTGCGCCGCGCCAGTTCGTCGCGCGCGTACCGGAGAAACCCGGCCTTGGCGCCGCGCAGGTAGAGCGCCAGCTCGGCTTCGAGCGTGCGCGCGGCCGCGCCGAGCTCCGCGCAGCGCTCGAAGAGCGGGTGCCGCGGGGCGCTTTTCCCCTTTTTCGTCCGGGCGCGGATCGTGTCCGCCCCTAGGTCGCGGATCCCCTCGACCAGCGAGAGGTCGGCGCAGCCCGGCTCCAGAAGGGACTCCGCCGCCGCGCGCAGCTCGCGCAGCTTGCGCTCGCGGCTCTTGCGCGCTCCCGGTTCGCAGCTGCCGTAGGTGCCGGCGTGCAGGCACGGGTCGTCCAGCAGCCGCAGCGCCTCGTCCCCCTCCGCCGCCCACTGCTCCCGCAGCGCCTCGAGGGCGTTGCGGTACGGGTCCAGCGTCGTCAGCTCGACGCTGCCGGCTCCCGGGGAGAGCCGGTAACGCGGCGCTTTGACCCGGTGATAGAAACCGAGCAGCCCCGAAGGCCCCCCGAGGCGCTCGAGCGCCCGGGCGGCCGCCTCGGGCGGCGCGGTCGCCATGAGCGTTCGCCAGTAGTCTTCCGCCACCTCGCGTACCAGCGGGGTCTGGTCCGGGACGAGCTCGGCCGAGAACGAGCTCCCGGTCTCGAAGGCGTGCTCGCGCAGCACCCGCTGGCAGAACCCGTGGATGGTGTAGATTGCGGCGCGGTCGAAATCGGCGATCGCGCGTTCGATCCGGCCGGCGTTCTCGTCCGGTGCGCCGCCGGGCCCCTCGCTCCGGGGGCGCGCGCGGGCCGCGAGCAGCTGCCGGTGGATCCGCTCGCGGAGCTCGTCCGTGGCCGCCTGGGTGAAGGTGACCGTCAGGATCTCGTCGACGCGGCAGCCGCGCTCGAGGACGAGGCGCACGAAGAGCCGCTCGATCGACCAGGTCTTCCCGGTGCCGGCCGCGGCCTCGATCAGGTTGCGCCCGCTCAGGGGGGCGGTGTGAACGTCGAAGGGGGTCATCGCGCCTTCAGCTTGCCGTTGAGCCGGTACACGAATGCCAGGACCTCGGCCACCGCACGGTAGAGCGCGGGCGGCACCTCCAGCTCCACGTCCAGGGCTTCGAGAACTTCGACCAGGTTGGGGTCCGCGTGCACGGGGACGTGGTGCTCGCGGGCGATGGCCGTGATCGCCTCGGCCACATGCCCCCGACCTTTGGCCACGACCTTCGGGGCGGCATCCCGGTTCGGGTCGTAGCGCAGGGCGGCGGCTTTAACGGGCTTGTCGGGGGTGCGGGGGGTCATGCGCGCACGTCCAGCCGTCCGGCGCGGGCCGGGCGCAGGTCTTCCCACTCGAATTCGGCCACCCGCCTCTGCGACACCCGCACGGTCACCCGCACCTCCGCGAACAGCGGCGCCAGCGTGTCGCGCAACTCGGCGACGTGCTCATGGACGAGGGGCTTGAGCTCGCGCCGGCACACGAACAGGTCGGCCGACAGCTGCCGTTCGGCGAGGTGCAGGTCGGCGCGCACCGCGCCCAGCCGGTCCAGCTCGACCAGCAGAGCGGCCCGGTGCCCGTCGCCGGGACGCTTGCGCCGCCTGCGGGGGTAGCCGATCTTCAGCCGGGCGGCGCCCTGGGGTGCGCTCAGCGGCAGGCTGAAATGGATCAGCGTGAGGTGCCGGGATTCGTCCGCCGTGCGGGTGATCTCCCCCTGCTGCCGCACGATCTCGGCCAGCAATGCGCGGGCCGACTGCGCCAGCTCGTTCGATTCGCGCGCGGACCCGGCAGCCGGTGCGCCGCTCTCCAGCCCGTGGAGCAGGGCGGCGAGCTGCGCCTTCAGGTCGGCCGCGAGAATCCGCCGCAGGGGCGCCGAGGCCGGCGCCCGCGCCGCCGCCTCCCGGGCCGGGTCGCCGGCCAGCTCGCTCGCCAGCCGCGCTTCCAGAAACAGCCCGGAGTTGCGGCAGTAGTCCTGCAGCCTCTCGGGGAGGTCGCCTCCCGGGCGGGGCTCGAGCGGCTGCAGGAGCGCGGTCACGCGCGCGAGGGCGACACGCAGGCCCGCGGGCCCTTCGTCGGCGGCCGGGACGGGCGGCAGCGCCGACAGCAGCCGGCCCGCCTGCATTCGAACGTCCCGCAGCAGGGCCGGCGACAACGCGTGGGCCGGCTCCGTCGGCTGAGCTTCCGCCGGGACCCCGGGAGCCGACGACGGCCGAACCGCCTCCAGCCTCAGCGTCCCGCGCGTGCCGATCACGCGCACCGAGAGCTCCTCCCCGGCCGTCACCGGGAAGGTCACCTCCGCGACCGCCCGGAATCGGCCGCAGTCCACCAGGGCCTTCCCGTCCGCGCGCACCTCGAGCACGCGGACCTGAAACCGGTCGCCCATCCTCGGCAGGGCCTCGGCGAGGAGCGCGTCGCGGTCGCAGGCGATGTTCAGCAGCGCGGCGATGTCCACGGTCTTCCTCGCACGTCAGTCGGTCGAAACCGGCTCGCAGTGGTCGAGCAGCGGGCCGAACACCTCGACCGCCGTCTTCCTGAACTCGGCGCCCAGGGGGAGCTCCTCCCCATGGCAGAGGCGGTTGTAGGGGTCCAGCCCCTCCCCGCGCTCGCGCTTCCAATCGACCCACTCCTGCCGCGCAGCCTCCAGCGCAGCGTGCTCGTCCGGATGGGGCGTACGCATGTTCCGGCAATACGCCAGTGAGCACTCCGGGAAAAAATGCACCGGCAGGAGGAGCCCGCGCCGGTACGTCTGCAGCAGCTGCCCCAGCACCCCGGGGGCGTCCGCAACCGGGCCGAAACGAACCTGCCGGTCGCGGCCGATCAGCAGGCTCTCGTGGTCGCGGACCTCGGGCCGGGCGACGTGCATCACCAGGTGACCGAGCCAGGCCTGCAGGTAGTCTGCGGCCTTCGCCTTGGCGTATCGGAGCTGCAGGCACCCGAGCGGGGTCGTCCGCGCCAGGCGACCGACCAGCTGCCGCCCGCCGATCGCGCAGGCGAACTCGAACGCCTCCAGAGCCGCCCCGGGAGGCAGCAGGCGCCGGGCCGTTGCCGCGAGCTGCCGCACCTGCGCGCACAGCCGCCGAAACAGGAGGTCGCCGGCCGCGCCGTGAGGCAGCTCGCCCTCCGCCCGCAGCGCCGCGTGCTGCCCCATGGGGTCCACCCCGGCCAGGCACCCCTCCAGCAGCAGCTGGCCGATGCGATAGGCGCTCAGCGGATCCAGCGCAAAGGGCTCGCTTTCGTCCGGGAGCTCCGCTCCCTCCGGCAACTGGATCCCCAATCGGTTGCGCGCGAGGTGCTTGGCCGGGTTGCTCAGGAAGGCCGTCAGCCGTTCGAGCTCGATCGGCCGGGCGGGGTCCGCGTCTTCCGGCCGTTCGGGAAGCGGCCCGCCGAAAAACGGCCGCGGCCTGCGGGGCCCGTTGAGCGCGACGCAGGCCGCGAGGTTCTCGCGCGCGTAGCTGAAGAGGCGCACGCCGCGCGTGAAGTAGTCCGATGCGAAGGCCTGCAGCGGGTGCTGCGTGACGAGCGCCGCGGGGTCGACGCCGTAGCCCTTGTGGACGGCGTCCATCAGCTCACTCACCAGCACCGAGGGCGGCCGGGGGCTGTTGTCCTCGATGTCGCGCCCCGTGTAGCTGACGTAGAAGCGCCTCCGGGCTGCGAGCAGCGCCTCCAGAAAGAGATAGCGGTCGTCGTTGCGCCGCGAGCGGTCCCCGGGCCGCGGATCACGCGCGATGAGGTCGAAGGACACCGGCGGGCTCTCCCGCGGGAAGGCGTCGTAGTCCATCCCGATCAGACAGACCACCTGGAACGGGATGGTCCGCATCGGCAGCAGGGCGCAGAAGGTGACCCCGCCGGCGAGAAACCCGCGGCCGGCGCGGCCGGCATCGATGTGTTCGCGCAGGAACTCGCGCGCCACCTCCAGCGGGACGGGCCCTTCGAAGCCCGAATCCGCCTGCAGGTCGGCCAGCCGGTCGATCGCCGCCGTGAACCGCTGGAGATCCCCCTCCAGCGATTCGTCCACGCGCCAGAGATCCTCGGTGAGCCGGTGGAACACGCGGGCCCACTCGTTCAGGCTGCGGGTCCCCTCCAGCGCCTGCGCGGCCCGGAACGCGTGCTCGACGAACTCCAGAAACCCCGCGAGCGCCTGCGCGGCAGTTCCCTCGACCGCGTCGAGGGCGAGGATGCCCTCGAAAAGCTCACCCTCCTGCGCGGGCATGGCGTAGCCCAGGAGCAGGCGGTCCAGCCCGTGGGCCCAGGTGTTCTGGCGTTCGGCGGGCAGCCCGAGCGAACCGCGGGCGCTCTCGTCCACGCCCCACCGGATGCCGGACTGACGCACCCAGTCGGAGATCAGGGGGAGATCGGCCTCCTCGATCGCGAAGCGCCGGCGGACGGGTTCGAACTCCAGCAGGCGCAGAACCTGGGATGCCCCGAGCCGGCTCCCCTTCAGCTCGAGGGCCGCGGACCACGCGCTCTCGAGCAGCAGTTGGCCGCCCCGACCGCGGTCGGCGATGCAGAACGGGATGTGGCGCCCGGAGTCGACCGGCGCACCGAACACCGCGGAGATGTACGGGGCACAGGCGGCGATGTCGGGTGCCATGACGACGATGTCGGCCGGCCGCAGCCCCGGGATCTCTTCGAGCATCCGCAGCAGCTGGTCGTGCAGGACCTCGATCTCCCGCATGGGGCCGTGGCAGCTGTGGACGGCGATCGAGCCGTCGTCGGCCGCGACCGGCGCAGCGGCAGGATCCGCTTCCGGGTCGCGCAGGTTCAGGATGTCCGTTTGGACCCGCTCCAGAAGCGACTCCCCCGGCGCGTCTACGAACTCCTCCGTCCAGCCGGTGGCCTCAACCCCGCACAGGAGTTCCATGAACTCGCGCCCCATCCCCCCGCAGGACGACAGCAGGCGGTTGCCCCGCTCCAGGTGCAGCAGCGCGCGATCGGCGCCACGATGGCGTTCGGCCAACCGGCCGATCGCACGCTCGGGCAGGATGCCGCCCCAGTATTCGCGGCAGGGGTTGAGGAAGAAAAGGTTGACCTGCACCAGGCGGGAGAGGCGTTCGAACGCCCGCAGGTATCCGGGAGGAAGGTATGACACCCCGAAGAGGGCGACGCGCTCCGGAAACCCCTGCGGCCGCACGGAGCGGCGCGCGAGATCGTCCAGGCACTCCACCCAGAAGCGCGCGCGGTGTCGCGGGCGATCGGCGGTCAGGCGGCCCCACAAGCGCGCCTGCCAGCGGTGGTCGGCGTCGCGCTCGACCTGCCGGAGGTCCCAGGCCAGGAGCATCTCCGGCCGGAAGACCGCGTACTGGTCGTAGAGCCCGGCCAGCCGGCGGCACAGCTGGTAACGCTTGAGCTGGCCCGGGTCCTGCGCGAGGTAGTCCCGCAGCGGCGCAAAATCGGGATGGTCCAGCACGCCGGGCAGCAGGTGCATGACCCGGAACGCTAGCGCGTCGGGCGCAAACGCGTCGCGGTCGTCCTCTTCCGGCCGCAGGCGCCCGAAGATCTCGTCCAGGAAGGCGTTGGGGAACGGGAAGCGCGTGTTGGCGCAGATGCCGTTGAGCCGCGCCAGCTCCATGGCGACCCAGCGCTCCATGCCCCGGCTCTGCACCACGATGACCTCGGGGGCGAGCGGGTGCGCGAGCGGCTCGCGCAGCGTCTCGGCCAGGCGGGCTACCAGCGCCTCGGTGCGGTTGGACGTGAAGACGTGAAATCCGGGCATGGGCGTGTGCTGGGTCTCCAGAATGGACTGCTGATGACCCAGCTTAACCGATGGCTTCCCGACTGGCAACTTCGGGACGGCAGGTGGCAGCGGCGCGGGCAATTATGAAACCGTTGATAGGTGTTTGGGCATGGGGCGACCACCGACCGAGAGAAGCCCGAACCTATCGCAGCCGCGGCATTTCGAGACGCCTCAACTCCCAAACACCTATTCCCAGCGGTTATTGCCCTTGTCCTGCAGGTCGACGACCCCGTTCTCGTCGGGGCGCTTCGGCGGCGGCTGCGGAGCTTGCCGCCCGCGCATGGCCATGCTCAGCAGCCCGCTCACCAGGCTGATCACGAGCGAGCCGGTAAGGGCCGGCCAGAAGCCGTGGACGTCGAAACCCCGGATCAGTCCCGACACCAGTTTCAGCAGCACGGCGTTGATGACGAAGGTGAACAGGCCGAGGCTCAGCAGGTTGACGGGGAGCGTCAGGAGGAGGAAAATCGGCCTCAGGACGGCGTTGAAAATACCGAGAAGCGCAGCTGCACACAACGCCGAGAAGAAACCGGCGACACGGATTCCGTCGATGAGGTAGGCGCTGACAAGGACGGCGGCCGTCAGCGTCAGCCAGCGTACCAGCAGATGGGCCATGAGGAACTCCGGATCGCGCTCGCGGCGGCTCTCTTTCCGTGGGGCTTCGCCCGACCTCGCGGCCGCCCCCCGGAAATGGACGCTCGGCTCTCCTACAGATCGGAGTCGGCGAGCCCGGCCGCGGAGTCTCCGTTGATCTGTTTCCGCAGCAGGTGCGAGCAGCGGAAGGTGATCACGCGGCGGCGGGTGAGGAGCATGTCGTCGCCGGTTGCCGGGTTGCGCCCGCGACGCTCCCGCTTCTGCTTGACGCAGAACTTTCCGAAACCGCTGATCAGGACGTCCTCGCCGTTTTCCAGCTTGTTTTTCATCAGCTCCAGCAGAAGCTCCAAAAGCTCGGCAGACCGGTTCTTGGCGAATCCGAGCTCTTGGTGGATGGTCTCTGCGATTTTTGCCTTGGTCAGCGTCATACGAGAGCGACTCCTGTGGCCCGAACGATGGATGTGGGGCTCGATGAGCGCGGAAAGCTACTTAAATCGTTTGGTTTTGTCAAGGAGTGGGAAACGGCGCGCCGGGGCTTAGACGACGGAGGCCACCCAGGCGGCAATCCGGAGGCAGATTTCGTCGACGGAGAGCCGGTCGGTGTCGATCTGGACATCGGCGGCGCGCGCGTAGGCGGGCGCGCGCTCCGCAAGCACCGTGCGGATCTCGCCGACCGGGTCCTTCCCGTCGCGCAGCGCCGGGCGCTGGCCGGCCGTTGCCTCATCCGCCGCCAAACGCCCGGCGATGGTCGCAGGGTCCGCCCGCAGCCAGACGACCCGCCCGCATCGACGCATGGCCTCCGCGTTGCGCGGGTCGACCGCCGCCCCGCCGCCGGTCGAGACGACCAGCCCATCTCGACCGCAGAGCTCCAGCAGCAGTTGGCCCTCGGCCTCGCGGAAGGAGGACCAGCCCGAGCGGGCCACGTGGTCGGCGATGCTGCAGCCGAGGCGCACCGCCAGGACGGCGTCCATGTCCACCCATTCGCGCTGCAGCAGCGCGGCCAGGCGTCGGCCCACTTCGGTCTTGCCGCACCCGCGGTATCCGGTCAGGAAAAGGTTCAACGGTCGCCCCCCGGCAGACCGGCCTTGTAGAGCACGGCCGGCCCGGCGAGCCGGTACGCCGGCGCGCTCGCCGGCACCAGCACCGATTCGCCGCGCGCGATGTCCACCGTGCGCCCGGCGGGGCCCTCCTCCGTCAGCCGTGCGCTCCCGTTCGCGCAGAACAGCACCTCGACGCCGCGCCGCTCCCCGCTCCGAATGAGGTCGTCGGGGCCCAGTTGCAGCACGGAGAGGGCGAACTCGGCCGCCGGGGTCAGGTAGCGCATTTCGCCCTGCCCCGCCCGACGGGTGGGGACGGGTTCGGGGTCCATGGGGTCGAAGCGCAGCACGCGCATCAGCTCGGGGACGTCGACGCGCTTGGGCGTGAGACCGCCGCGCACGACGTTGTCGGAGTTGGCCATGATCTCGATCCCCGTGCCGTGCAGGTACGAGTGCGGCACGCCGGCGGGCAGGAAGAGCGCCTCTCCCGGCTCGAGCCGCACGACGTTCATGAGCGCGGGTGCCAGGACCCCGATGTCGTCCGGGTAGTGCCGGCCGATCCGGCCGACCCACTCCAGCCGCTCGTCCTCTGCGTGTTCCGCACGCGCGAGCGCCTCCGCCACGGCGCAGCGCCGGCGCTCCCCGTCCAGGGCGAGCAGGCCGGTGAAGAGGCGGCGCAGGCCGCCGGCGTCCGGGGCCGCGGCAAGCATGGTGACTTCGGGCTGCAGGGCGGTCGGGCAGAGCCGCTCCAGGAGCGCGAGGATTTCACCGGGTCTGCGGAAGCCGCACAGGGCCCGGAACGGGGTCAGCGCGCACAGGCACTCGGGCTTGTGACGGGGGTCGCTGTAGTTGCGCTCCGGAGCACCCGGCGCCGGCCCGATCCGGTTTTCGCGCGCGTAGCCCTCGGCGGCCAGCATCGCGTTCGGGTGGGCCTGAATGGAAAGCGGCTCGGCCGCGGCCAGCACCTTGAACAGGAACGGGAGGTCGGGGCCGAAGCTCGCCACCGAGTGACGGCCCAGAATGGCCTCGGGGTCCTGGGCGATCAAACGGTCCAGGCGTTCCCAGCCGGATTCGGTTTCGATGCGCGAGGGCGCCTTGGGGTGCGCCCCCATCCAGATCTCGGCCTGCGGCGCCCGGTCCGGGTTGGGAGTGCCGAAAAGCTCGCCGAAGGATGTGCGAGATCCCCAGGCGTAGGGCTGAATGGCGTTTCGCATGCGGGCGACGTGGAGCATCGGACCGGAAACCTTTCGTGGGCGAGCCGATGCGGACATTATGCACGCGAAGCCTGCGGCTGTCAAAATGCGCCACAATTTCCATTGTGATGACAAGCTGTTAAAACTGGTCGCCTTGACCTCGAGCGGGCTTCCGCATAGAATGGATGTACTATGATCATGGTAGAGTCAGCCGGTCTCAGCGACATCGGGCGCAAGCGCACCACGAACGAAGACTGTGTTTTCGTCGACGACACCCAGGGTCTTTACGTCGTGGCGGACGGCATGGGCGGCCATCAGGCCGGAGAGGTGGCCAGCCGCCTGGCGGTCACCTCGATGCACGAGTTCATGCGCAACGGCCATGCCGGAGCCCCGCCTCTCGAGCCGCCGGCCGCACGCTCCCGCACGGCGGACCGCCTGCTGTCCGGGATCGAGTGGTCCAACCGGGTGGTGTACCGCGAGGCGGCCGCCCAACCCGACTACCGCGGCATGGGGACCACCGTGGCGGCCGTCTGCCTGGCCGAGGACACCCTGGTGGCGGCCAATGTCGGGGACAGCCCCATCTACCTCGTGCGCAACGGGGCGATCGACCTGCTGTCGGTGCCCCACACCCTGCAGGCCGACCTCCCCGGCGAGCCCATCATGGCCGGGCTCGGCCACGTGCTCACGCGCGCGGTCGGGACGCAACCGGAGGTCGAGCCCGACCTCTGCGAGATCAACTGCTACCGGGGGGACACGCTCGTCCTCTGCTCGGACGGGTTGAGCACCAAGGCAAGCCCGCCCGAAATCATGTCGCTCGTCGCCGGGCGAGCCCCGGCGGACGCCTGCCGCGCGCTGATCGACCTGGCCAACGCGCGCGGCGGCGAAGACAACGTCTCGGCCATCGTGCTGCACGTCACGGGCGTCAAGCGCGCTGCGTCGTCCGTGACATCCCGGCTCACCTCCCTCATTGCCCGGTGCCGCACGGCACTCGGCTCATGATCGGCATCGAGAAAGCGCCATGCCCAGCCTGACCCTCAAGTTCAAGGACAACGTCATCGGCCGGTTCCCGCTCCCCAAGGGGAAGTCGCTCACCATCGGCCGGCGCAAGGACAACGACATCGTCATCGACAACCTCGCGGTCTCCGGGCACCACGCCAAGGTCGACGCCGTGGGCGACGCGTTCGTGCTCGTGGACCTTCAGAGCAAGAACGGCTCGTTCGTCAACGAGCAGATCGTGAACTCCCACTGGCTCAAGGAGGGGGACGTCATCAGCATCGGCAAGCACCAGTTGCTGTTCGCGACAGGGGAGAAGGCCGGGGCGGCGGAGGGGCAGGCACCCGAGATCGACAAGACCATGATCATGGACACGAGCAGCTACCGCTCGATGGTGCAGAAGAGCGCGCCGCCGCTGCCCAAGCCGCTCATGCGTCAGGGAGATGCGAACGGTTACCTGAGCTTCGTGGCCGGCGGCAGCGGGAGGGTCGAGCTCGCCGGGGCCCTCGTCCGGATCGGCAAGGACCCCTCGGCGGACGTCGTGGTGCGGGGCTGGCGCGCCGGCTGGGCTTCGGCCACCATCAGCCGCCGGCCGGACGGGTTCCATCTCAGCAACGCCGGCGGGTGGTTCAAGCCCCGGGTCAACGATCAGCCGGTGCGGAAGTCGGCCCTGCTGCAGGACCTGGACGTGATCGAGGTCGGGCCGGTCAAGCTGCAGTTCTTCCTCGGGGACCCTGCCCCGGAGAGATAGCCTTGGTCTTCAGGCCGCGGATCGGCGTCGTGCGGCCTATTCCTTGACGCGCTCGACGTACGCGCCGGTGCGCGTGTCCACTTTGATGAGCGTGCCCTCCTCGAGGTAGGGCGGGACCTGCAGCACGTAGCCGGTTTCGAGCGTCGCCGGCTTGGTGTCGCCCGAGGCCGTGTCGCCCTTGACCCACGGGTCGGCCTTCACGACGCGCAGGTTGACGAACGTCGGGATCGTCACCCCGATCGGCCGCTCGCGGTAGAAGAGCACCGAGCATACCGTGTTCTCCTTCAGAAAGCTCTTGCCCTCGCCCACCTGGTCTTCGCCCACGAACTCCTGCTCGTAGGTGGCGGTGTTCATGAAGACGAACTTGTCGCCCTCCCGGTAGAGGTACTCCATCTCCTTCTCTTCCAGATTGGGCTCGCCGAACTTTTCGCCCGAGCGGAAGGTGCGGTCGAACTGGATGCCGGTCAGCATGTTCTTGAGCCGGCACTTGTAGAGCGCCTGGCCCTTGCCCGGTTTGACGAAATCGAACTGGACGACGATGTAGGGGTCGCCTTCGTATTCGATCTTGAGGCCCTTGCGCAAATCGCTGCTTAAGTACATGGGGGTTGAATCCTCTCTCTATGACATGATCTCGGCGCGGCGCACGGCCGCGACGAGGGCGTTCACCTTCTGAAGGTCTTTCTTGAAGCGGATGGGCCGTCCGCCCGCATCCAGCGCGTTGGTCAGGGTGCAGCTGTCGACGCCCGCCGGGCGGACCCGCTTGAGCCCCTCGCCCGCATTCTCGGGCGATATCCCGCCGGCCAGGATGACCGGTATGCGGGACTGCCGCACCAGCTGCCGGGCGACGTCCCAGTCGCAGGTCAACCCCGTGATGCCGACGAAGCCCCCGACGGGCTGCTCGGCCGGCCCGTCGCCGCCGGGCCCCACGAGCAGGGTGTCGGTCAGGAACTCGTCGCTCGCCGATTCGAGCCGCTTCGCCCATTCCAACGAAGTCACCCGCTCCGCGCTTCCGGTCGGCCCGATCGGGATCGAGCGCATGACGGCGATTTCGGGGAACCGCTGCTTAACACGAAACTGGAGCTCGATCAATTGCCCGCACCGGTCGTCGTCCAGCGTGTCGCAGAAGTGGACGATGTCCGGCCGGTAATACTCCAGGGTGCGCGCGATGGCGTCCTCGTCCCGGTAGAGCGGGATCAGGCTGCTGCGGGCGCCGCAGGCGTGCACGGCTGCGATCGTGTCGCGCAAACCGGGCTGCTTCCAGTCGGAGTCCGAGAGCACCACGCTGCCGACCCGGTCCACCCCGAGCGCGATCACCGCCTCGGCTTCGTCCGGCGTCTGGATCTCGTAGACCTGAATTCTGCAACGGGTCATCCGCCGTGGCCCCGAACGGGGATCTCCTTGAATCCGCGCGCATTTTCCGGTTGACTTTTGCGGGCGTGTTTACCATACTCGCATGCACATAGCAAACGGTAATTGCAGCGGATTCCGTATGTTTCTGGATGGTTTCGGAGTGCGTCGCGCCCCTGCGCAGGCGCCGCCGCCGCAGAGGGACGAAACGGGTTCCCCCTGCGGCGGAGCTTTTCGATAGCGGCATTCCCGCGTGCGTTCACCCGACCCGCTTGCTCGAGGACGCCCATGATCGTCATCATCGATTTCGGTTCCCAGTACAACCAACTCATCGCGCGCCGGGTGCGGGAAAACCGCGTCTACTGCCAGATCGAACCGCCGGCCAAGGCCCTGGAGGCGGTCCGGCGCCTGAGGCCCGAAGGCATCATCCTGTCGGGCGGCCCCTCCAGCATCTACGAGCCTGGCAGCCCCAAGGTCGACCCGCGCATCTTCGCCCTCGGCATCCCCATCCTCGGCATCTGCTACGGGATGCAGTTCATGAGCGCCAGCCTCGGCGGCCGGGTCGAGCGCGCACAGAAGCGCGAGTACGGCTTCGCGCGGCTGAAGGTCGGCCGGACCGGCGGGCTGTTCAAGGGGGTGGACCGGGAGACGACCTGCTGGATGAGCCACGGGGACTCGATCAAGAAGCTGCCGCGCGGCTTCCAGCAGGTCGCCGCGACCGAGAACACGCGCTTCGCCGCGGCCGCCGACCCGAAGCGCGGGCTCTACGGCGTGCAGTTTCACCCCGAGGTGGCGCACACCCCCCAGGGCGGCGTCATCCTGAAGAACTTCCTCTTCGACGTCTGCGGGTGCACCCCCTCCTGGACGATGGCCTCCTTCGCGCAGCAGTCGGTCGCGGAGATCCGCGAGCGCGTCGGCGACCGGCAGGTGATCCTCGGGTTGAGCGGCGGGGTCGACTCCTCGGTGACGGCGGTCCTGATCCACCGGGCCGTCGGCCGGCAGCTGACCTGCATCTTCGTGGACAACGGCCTGCTGCGCAAGGACGAGGCCGAGAAGCTGAAGGTCACCCTCACCCGACACCTCGACATCCGCATCCGCTTCGTCAACGCGCGCGCGCGCTTCCTCAAGGCGCTCGCCGGCGTCACCGACCCCGAGCGCAAGCGCAAGATCATCGGCCGCGTGTTCATGCAGGTGTTCGAGGCCGAGGCCAAGCGCATCAAGGGCGCCGAGTTTCTCGGGCAGGGGACACTCTACCCCGACGTGATCGAGTCGGTCTCGGCCTTCGGCGGCCCGACCGCGGTCATCAAGTCGCACCACAACGTCGGCGGCCTGCCGCGCCGGATGAAGCTCAAGCTGGTCGAGCCGCTGCGCTACCTGTTCAAGGACGAGGTCCGCGAGCTGGGAACGACGCTCGGGTTGCCCGACGAGCTGGTGTGGCGCCAGCCCTTCCCCGGCCCCGGGCTGGGGATCCGGATCCTGGGGGAGATCACCGCCAAACGGCTGAACGTGCTGCGCCAGGTCGACGACATCCTGCTGCAGGAGATCCGCGCCGACGGCTACTACCGGGAGCTGTGGCAGTCCTTCGCGGTGCTGCTGCCCATCAAGAGCGTCGGGGTGATGGGCGACGC